>Ga0153915_10001923_pt1 | contig 19136 bp, 11 predicted proteins | sample Opewatmetagenome_2_FD_107003 | JGI IMG/M metagenome (GOLD analysis project Ga0153915, IMG submission 107003) | Freshwater wetland microbial communities from Ohio, USA - Open water 3 Core 3 Depth 3 metaG | ecosystem: Environmental > Aquatic > Freshwater > Wetlands | place: USA: Ohio, Lake Erie...
AACGCTTCCTCTTTAGTATTACCCTTGGCGCTCATCAACAACTCAATCAATTGGCCGATAAATAATTTCCATCCCTGCGTGCTCCTTCTTTCCTTATCCGCTTCAATTATAATACCTCCCTGGTTTATCGCTTGCACATCGCCCAGAGGAGTGACAAAATACTGGAAATCACCATCCAAGGCAAGCCCCGCGCCTGCCAGGCGTAAATAGATATCTATGAGTTCCTTCACTGTCTGAGAAGTAATAAACTCCGGCACTTCATTTGGAAAATCCCCGGGGACAATATCCGTCACAATACCCAAAGCCTTATCTTTATCCCTGAATATCCCATGCACCTGCGGGCCGAAGCCTAGTCTGTAAACTTTAAGACCATCAGTATATGCGCTGACTAAATGGCTATTCCTTGTTTCAAGAGACGCGTTCTCCATACTCATATCAGTTCTGACGGCCACCGGCCGGCCATCCTCTAAAAACCCTAACCTGTAGACGCTGTCCCAGCCATTGTAAAAATTGTTCACCAGAAATATATCTACATCCGGCAGGATAACATCCGCTGTATCTATATCTTTTAACCTCGATGGGATATTGCCAGGGTTTTGCGGATTACGTAACCCTAAAAGCGTAGAATATCCATCAGGGAAATCTTCTTTGGCAAGCTTAGCCGTTTCCAGGAAGGTAAATGGCTTCTCTGTTTTCTTCAGATAGCCCTCTATCCCCGAACCTGTAATTTTGTCCCGGTTGAATTTATGGTTTGTTTTGGAAAGAATCCCCTGGATAGGCCGCGGGATAAACAAAGTCGAAGCTGCGCTTGGAGCGGTAAGATCTACCGCCAAAGCAGTATAGTTGAACGGATCTTGTACGAGTATTTTAAGGCCCATTCCTTGGGCCATATCCTCCCATTCATTTTGAGCCAGGTTTAATAATATGGATTTAGCCTTTGACTGACGATCCAAGACCAGGAATTGAAGTTCTGTCTGGCCTTGCGCGGAGAACTTGCCTTCTCCTAAATACAACAAGGTAATTTTTTCATTGGAAGATGAAATGATCTCGCCTATCTCAAATTTACGGCCTTTATCCACTGTCTCAAGGCTTGTCCCCGGGGCTTCCAACAACAGAGAGATCGTGCTTCTGAGCTGGGAAAAAGTTTCTTCTCCGTTAAGTTCCGCCGTTTTGTCAATCGGCTTGGCTGTTAATTCCTTGAGATTGGCTTCGGCAAGCTCTTTGTATTCTTCGCTAAAATTTGGATTTCCTTTGACAAACTCCCAAAAATCCATGGAAGAATCTTTGCTTATTTTCTGTTTAAAGGAATCCGGTATCACGGAATCACCGTCCAGGTCTTCTTTGATCAATTCCGCGAGCTTATCTGCGGCAAACTCTTTTTTTGCCTGATCAAAATCCGGGCTTCCCAGGATAAACTCCCACATATTCTTTAAAAAGGCCTTGTGGTATTTTGCAATGTCTTCTTCCGAATCCCCAACAGGGCCAGCTATGCCAAATTCCTCTCCTATATCTCTTAAATGATTAACCAGCTCTTTTGCGTATTGGAATTTACCCCGTACATAATAAGGGTGGGGTGCCTTATAGATATGCCCGGTAAAACCTTGAAGATATTCGGAAAGTGAACTCCTGATAGGCGCGATCGGTGAAGAGGCGCCGGGCTTATTCCCTGAGGCATTATTCTGCTCGGCATTCCTGCTTTGCCCTTTATGGAGTAGTTCCATCATCCGGGGATAACCGGCCCATTTCTGCAAAGATTCAACTATCTCTATGTATTTAAAATCCCAACGATCTTCTCCTGTGACAAACGGCCCTAAAAATGAATCATCTTTATATTTTTTACGGAAATCCTCTACGCTGTTTTCGTCTATTTTGATCTGACCGGAGATGATCTTCGCCACTAACTGCATAGCTTTTAATGCCTTCAGGTCATTTTGGAAATATTTATTTGTATATATTTGGTCTATCACCACCGGCGACTGCTTTATGAATTGGCTGTAATTACCGGATAAGAAATAAGCTTTGACAATATAGATATTGACCCCTGCTATGTCCACTTCGTTTAAACGCTTCCCTGCTTTTTCCAAGGCTTCCTGCCACAATTGTATTGCTTGCGTATAATCTTTATCTTTAAAATAAAGGTCTCCTGCGCGGCCCAGCATTTTGCCAACAGCTTCCCGGTCATAGGATGTTCCGTCATCGATCAGGCCCAGATTTTGATAATGCTGCGTTAAGAGTTCTTGTGTCTGGGTGGTCATTGTACTATTAAACTCTTTCACGAATTTCTCTATCGCCTGCCCTTTACCGCTCTTGCTACGCAAGCCGATCTGCCCGATCTGCCCGGTTACCCACTGCCCGTAAAACCAGGCGTAAAATTCGCCGCTAGCAAGCATCAAAGAATTATTAAAAATTGCCTCAAAGGAAGCGAAGGATTTCTCAGCCGCCTGCCTGTTTTGGCTATTCTCTATATATGACTTACGCAACACAAGATAATCGCTCTCTACCCTTCTCATGCCATAGCCAACATTGGAAGCAGTATGTAACAGGTGCACTGTCTCATGCGCGAAGGCTTCTTGCAAGAATACGGCATCATCTGCATATTCCGGATGGCTCCTTAAGAACAACGCCGGGCCGACAAGAAGGCTATCATAACCATAAAATCCGGCGTCATCGGCATTTTTATTGTATCGCTTAAGAATCCCCTCCCACTCCAGGCTATCGGTAACAACCTTAATGTCTTTTACGCCTAACTCATTCATCACCCCTTTAAAATAATCCTCGCCTGGGTAAACTACAGCCTCGGCAATACCAATATGCTGGCCGAAGAACCCCGCCCGGCGCGCGGCATTCTTGCTTACATCCAGGCCACCATCCCTCTGGAACCACATATGATTGAACCATTTTGTAGCCGAGCCCTTTAACAAAAGATACGCATAATCATTAGCGAACAGCTCATCTGCGATCTTTCTATCCGTTATCCCGGCTTCTTTGGCTAGGCTTAACCAATCTGTTTGCTTCTGCCCTTTTAGAAGATCCTTACTTACCCTGTGGCCGATCTCATGAAGCAGCATGAATGTCCATAGATCCTCACGGCTGATCCCCATAGGCTCAATATATTTTTTATAGAAATTTCCTGAATCAGCGGAAGCTTCGGGGGCAATTATGATTCTGCCGGATACAACAACTGCGTGATTTGTTCCTGGAACAAACAAGATCTCTCCTATCTTCTCTATATGCCCAGGGGGTAGACGGGACAACACATCTTTTAAACGCACCAGATTAGTATCGGCAAGGACATTTTCAGGATCAAGGAAACGTATGCTGGGGAATTCCCTGTTTAGGTAACTTACCTGCGGGTTATTTATCATCGCCTTAGAAATAAATTCCTGGTACTCCTTTAATTTTTCCTGCGCTAACCTTGAGGCCTTCTGGAATACAGCTGTTAAATCGTATGACCCATCAATATCCCTGGAGAGCTCAATATCCTTTGCCAAAAGATCTACCCACGCCGCATCAATAAAGCTTTGCATCCCCGGGTCAATCTCAAACAGCAAAGACGTTGTTTCTACCATAATCAACCGGGAGAATGTAGAAAAATCATTTGGGGAAATACTGTTTTCTTTTAGTCCTAAATAATCGCGGAAAGCGGCGTCGCTTAATAAAACCTTCCCGTTACTATTTTCCAACAGCCCATTTAATTTGATACTAGTTTTGTTTTCAATCGCCTCTGGCGTTACGGTTTTAAAACCGTCTTGCCGCAAATCATCCTGTGCTTGCCTCATCTGGGTATTTCTAACAGGAACCCGAAAATCATTACCCGCCTGGCCGAAAATAACCGGGGCGTTGAATAAAGCCAGCAACGTCAACGGGAGGATAACTTTGTTTAGTCTGGAAAGCGGGCTGCTGGCGGATATGCCTGACTCTGCCCGCACTGATCGTCCAATAGAAACGGTGCCCTGAAACGGCTTGTCAAAAACCGGCTGTTTGGTAATAGTAATGTTTTCCGCGTCCAACTGCACAGCAATGATATTTTTATCCGCTTGCAAAAGTTGCTCTTTATTTGTCCCCGTGCTCAATAACATAAAGTCGCCGGTCTCTGTACGTTTTGTACCGGCGGTTTTCTCAAAACCGGGCAATTTGGGGATAACACCGGAGAAGCTGATACCGCCTGAAAAATAACTTCTTATGCGTTGGCCCTGCGCTGTGCGCACAGGCTCTTTGATATTGTACTCGCCGCCCTTAAATGACTTCTGATATTCCTGAAAGTATTTATCTTTTGACCATGGCTCTACGGAAGTAAGATTAGTTAAATTCTTTGAATTCATACGCAAATTCGCGCCTCTCTCGGGGGCCTGCTCCTTAAAACGCTGCTTGAACCACTGGGCAAGGATCAAAGAATAATAAACTTGCCTAAGCGGAGCGTAGCGCTTGGAACTGTTGAGTTCTTTGGTCAATTTAGGGATAATTAATTCGCGCACAAGACCTGAAGCATATTCGTTTAAAATTTTTAGTTTTGGGTCATTGAACTTATAGGCCGCCGAATCTTTCAGATAATCCTGCTCCAGCATAACTTTGAGCGTGGCTTTATAAATATAGGCGTTGGTGGGGGTTTCCCGCATAATGATCTCTCCCGGTACGATCCAGGGGCGGGTTAAAGTGGGTATATTGATATCGCCCTGGCCGAGGAGTTCTTCGGCCTTCTTATACAACTTATCCCAATATTCTCTGCCTTCGGGGGTTTCCGGAGAAGTCATCCGGGCAGTGTCTTTTTTTAACTGCAGGTCCGCATCAAGCAATACCTTACCCAGGTCGGTCTGCGCCAGGAATGGATCGATCACGTTATCCGGTGAGTCAGGGCGGAGATTAACCCAGAAACTGTCATTCGGTAAAGCCAGGCCCACAAAGAAATACTCCATTAACTTCCTTGTAGAATCCTGGACAAAATTATTTTTCAGGTTTTTTGCGTCGCCTTTATCCAGAAGCAGCCTGAAGTTATTTCTCTGGCTGTCGTAATCTAAGTAGCGTAAATGTATCGGCCGGAAAGTATCTTTGGCCAGAGAATTGTGTAAAGAAAACATGTGGCCGGAAAGATCCATCTGACCGGCAACCTGGGCAAAGCCCGATTGCTCAAAGATCAAGCTAAAAGACAAAACAAACGCAATAATTTTTAACAATCTTTTTTCGCGCATTCGATTATTTTGGTTTATCAGCCGTTTATTATATAAAAGTATGTATTATATATAGGTAAGTTACAAGGGGGTTTCGGGGAGGAAAGGAAAGCGCTTTCTTAATAGGATTATATGATTACAACGAATTCGCCGCGGGGATCTTGTTTTTGGAATTTTTCTAAAGCAAGGGATATCTTTGACCTGCTGATTTCCTCAAATTTCTTGGTCAATTCCCGGCAAACACATACCGGGATATCGCCAAAAACTGCCAGCATATCCTCCAGGGTCGCTACGATCCTATGGCAGGATTCATAAAAAACTATTGTTTTCTCCAGGGCGCGGAGTTTAACCAATTGGTTGCGGCGGGCGATCTTACGATTAGGCAGAAAACCGGCAAAGAAAAATTCGTGCGCCGGCTTGCCGGAAAGCACAAGCGCGTTGACAAACGCTGTCGGCCCGGGAATAAAAGTGATCTCAATGCCGTTGGCAATGGCCAGGTTGATCAGATTATACCCGGGATCCAAGATCCCCGGGGTGCCGGCGTCAGAAACCAAAGCAACCTGCTTACCGGATTTTAAGAGCCCCAGCAGGTACTCGGCCTTAGTGAACCGGTTATGCTGAAAAAAACTGGTTGTCGGTACGTGGATGCCGTAATGCGCAAGCAATATCCCGGTATGGCGCGTATCTTCGCAGGCGATCAGGTCCGCGGATTTTAAAACCTCAAGGGCGCGTAAAGTTATGTCTTTGAGATTCCCTATGGGGGTAGCAACGATATAAAGCATTTGTTTTCAGCTGTCAGCGTTCAGTCGTCAGCCCTCATCTGATAACCGATGGCTGAAGGCTAACAGCTAATTATTCCACAGTTACGGATTTGGCTAAATTACGCGGCTGGTCAACGTCGCAACCACGCTTTACTGCGATATGGTATGCCAAAAGCTGTAACGGCAAAACGACCAGAAAAGGAGAAAATAATTCCTCGCACGAGGGGATATAGATCACTTCCTTAGTCATCTCCTTGATCAAAACGTCTCCGCTGGTCGCGATGCCGATAATTTTGCCGCGGCGGGAATGAATCTCCTGGATATTAGAGATCATTTTTTCATATACCTTGGAACGCGGAGCGATGCAAACCACGCCGCGGTACTCATCAATAAGAGCAATCGGGCCATGTTTCATTTCACCGGCGGCGTAACCTTCCGCGGGGATATAAGATATCTCTTTAAGTTTCAGCGCGCCTTCCAAAGCGGAAGGATAATTAACGTTCCTGCCTAAGTATAAGAATGAGCCAAAATGTGAGTGCCGGCGCGCGGCTTCCGCGACGCGCTCCTGGATCTTCAGGATCTCCCTCTGCTGGCCCGGTATTTTTTTAAATTCGGTTATGAGTTTGGCGATCTGCGAAGCGGTTAGGATCTTTCTGGCCCTGGCCATATAAAAAGCAAAAATATAAAGTGCCGCCAGCTGCGCGGTATAAGCTTTAGTGGAAGCTACGCCGATCTCCGGCCCGGCGTGCGTATAGATCACTCCATCCGATTCACGGGTGATCGTGGACCCTAAAACGTTACAGATCGCCAGCACTGAAGCGCCGCGCTTTTTAGCCTCGCGAACGCCGGCTAAAGTATCCGCGGTTTCACCGGATTGAGAAATCGCCAAAACCAGGGTATCTTTATCGATAAGCAGGTCACGATAACGGAATTCGCTGGAAACATCAATATGTGTGGGTATAGAACACAGGCTCTCTAAAACATATTTTCCTACCAGGCCGGCATGGTACGCCGTGCCGCAGGCAACAATAAAAACATTCTTAAAGCTCTTGAATTTACGCTCGGGTATCCTCTGTTCCTGAAAAATTATTTTATTCTCTTTGGATATGCGTAATTGCAATAGATTCGCAATAATCCCCGGCTGTTCATTGATCTCTTTAAGCATAAAATGCTTATAACCTTGTTTTTGCGCCTGGGTAATATCCCAGTTGATACGCACCGAAGCCCTTTTAACCGGCCGGCCTTCCAAGTTAGAGAGCTTATAGCCGTCCCGATGTAATACGACCATCTCTTTTTCTTCCAAAAACAGAATATCCTTGGTATGTTCCAAAATAGCCGGGGCATCTGAAGCAAGAAAATTCTCTCCCTGGCCTAAACCTACGATCAGCGGGCTGCCTGAGCGGGCGCCGATCAACATATCCGGGTCAAGCCGGGAAATAACGCCAATAGCGAATGAACCTTCTAGTAGTTTAAGTGTTTTTCTTACCGCATCCTCAAGCGAAAGGGTTTTGTGGAATTTCTCGATCAAATGCACGATCACTTCGGTGTCTGTCTGGCTGCGGAAAAAGTGGCCTTCTTTGATCAGGCGCTTTCTTAAGCTTTCAAAATTCTCGATGATCCCGTTATGCACAACGGCGATATTATTTTTACAATCCGCGTGCGGGTGGGCGTTATTTTGGGTAGGCGCTCCGTGCGTCGCCCAGCGCGTATGCGCGATCCCCAGGGTGCCGGCAAGGGGTTTTCCTTTAATGATCTTCTCTAAAGCGCTGATCTTACCGGGGGATTTTTTTATAGTGAGGGTTTTTACGGCGGAAAGAATGGCTATGCCGCTGGAATCGTAACCGCGGTATTCCAGGCGTTTTAATCCGGACAAAAGAATATCCTGGGCTGGTCTTTCACCGATATAGCCGACTATTCCGCACATGGGCACACCTTCAGGTTATATTTATCTGTCTCTTGTTACTGGCCGCGCGCAAAATCTTTAAATGTATACTCTGATGCGGTTTAAAAAAGTGTCCCCACGGGGATTCGGACCCCGGTCGAGAGCTTGAAAAGCTCTTGTCCTGACCAGGCTAGACGATGGGGACGAAATCAATCCTCTTCTTCGGCGATCACCGGGGTGATACAGGACACTTTATCCTTATCCTGCAGCTTGATCAAGCGCACTCCCTGGGCTGACCTGCCGGTCTCGCGTATATCTTTTACCGCGCAACGCAAAAATATGCCATTCTGCGTGATCACCATCAAACCGTCATTCTCATTGACGGTTTTTAAATTTACCGCTTCGCCGTTCTTGTCTGTTACGCGGATATTGATCACCCCTTTGCCGCCGCGGGAGGTCAGGCGGTACTCATCAATAGTGGTACGCTTGGCAAAACCCAGTTGCGTCACGGTAAGAATGGTTGAGTCTTTCTTGGGCACGACCATATCAATAACTTCGTCTTTCTTGGAAAGCGATATCGCGCGTACGCCGCGCGCGCCTCTGCCCATATCGCGCACTTTTTCCTCAGAGAACCTGATCGCCTTGCCCTGGCGGGTGCCGATCAATAGCTCTTGTTTGCCATCAGTCATCTCCACGCCGATCAACTCATCGTTTTTATCCAAAGTGATCCCGATGATCCCGCCTTTACGCGGATTGCCGTAAGCGTCCAACCGGGTTTTTTTGATCTGGCCGGCGCGCGTGACCATCACCAGGTATTTGTCGGGAGAAAATTCTTTTACCGGTATGGTCGAACTAATTTTTACGGTCTGATCTATCTGTGTAAGATTAATAATCGCCTTGCCTTTAGATATGCGGCTTCCTTGCGGTATTTCGTAAACTTTCAGCCAATGTACCTGGCCATTATCGGTAAAAATCAAAAGGTAATCTTTGGTAGAAGCGACAAAAAGATGCTCAATATAATCATCTTCTTTAAGTTCCGCGCCTGTCGCGCCTTTTCCCCCGCGATTCTGTTTGCGGTATGCGCTCACCGGCAGCCGTTTAATGTAACCGCCGTGGCTGATCATCACCACCACATCCTCTTCGGCAATCAGGTCTTCGATCTCCAGTTCCTGCGCTTCACCGACGATATCCGTGCGCCGCGAATCACCGTATTTATTTTTCAGCTCTTCCAATTCCTCTTTGATGATTCCCTCAATCTTTTTCTCGGAGGCGAGGATAGCCTTACATAATTCTATTTTTTTCAAAAGCTCCGCGTACTCGGCGTCAATTTTATCGCGCTCTAAAGCGGTCAAACGCTGCAGCTGCATTTCCAGGATGGCCTGCGCCTGGATCTCAGAAAGCTCAAATTCCGAAACTAACCGCGTTTTGGCTTGTTCCGTGCTTTTAGAGGATTTGATCGTCTTGATGATCCGGTCAATGAACTTAAGCGCGATCTTTAACCCTTCCAGGATATGCGCTCTCTTTAAAGCCTTATCCAATTCAAACTGCGTACGCCTGCGCACAACAACCTTACGGTGTTCAATGTAGCAATCCAAAACCTGGCGCAGATTAAGCACTTTCGGCCTATTCTCGACCAGCGCCAGCATAATAATACCAAAGGTAGTTTCCAGCTGGGTATGTTTAAATAGTTGATTTAAAATAACCTGGGATTCCGTATCGCGCTTAAGCTCCACAACAATACGCATACCATCTTTATCTGATTCATCACGGATATCCGAAATGCCTTCTATTTTTTTATCATCCACCAGGCCGGCAATCACTTCAATCACGCTGGCTTTTTGCACCTGATAGGGAATTTCGGTAATCACGATCAGGTCTTTGCCGTTCTTTTGATGCTCCACGGCTGCGCGCGCCCGCACGGTAAGTTTGCCGCGGCCGGTGGTATAAGCTTCTTTGATACCAGCCTTGCCGCAGATCAAGCCGCCTGTGGGAAAATCCGGTCCCTGAACATAACGCATCAGGTCCTTTACCTCTGCGTCCGGATGCTCTATGAGATAGATGATCGCGTCGGCGATCTCGTTCAAATTATGCGGCGGGATGTTCGTGGCCATGCCTACGGCGATACCGCTTGAGCCATTGACTAAAAGTTGCGGCAATGCCGCGGGTAAAAGCAACGGCTCTTTTAAAGATGAGTCAAAATTCGGCCCGAAACTTACCGTATCCTTTTCAATATCCCTGAGCATCTCCTCAGAGATTGCCGACAGGCGCGCTTCGGTATAACGCATCGCCGCTGCCGTGTCGCCATCAACCGAACCAAAGTTTCCCTGGCCGTCAACAAGCGGATAACGTAAAGAAAATTCCTGCGCCATCCTGACCAATGTATCATAAATAGCTGAATCACCGTGCGGGTGGTATTTACCCATCGTTTCACCGACGATACGCGCGGATTTTTTATAAGGTTTGGAATGTTCCAGGTTTAATTCCTGCATGGCGTAAAGGATACGCCGGTGCACAGGCTTTAAACCGTCGCGCACATCGGGCAAAGCGCGGCCGACAATGACGCTCATCGCGTAATTTAAATACGAATCCTTTACTTCGTCTTCAATATAAACTTTTATAATTTTTTCGTTTTGAGTATACATAATTAAATATCCAGATTCTTTACTTGGTGGGCGTAATTTTCAATAAACTCCCTCCTCGGCTCAACTTGATCCCCCATAAGAATAGTAAATACCTTATCCGCTTCCACGGCATCTTCCAAAGTAACCTGCAGTATCGTGCGCTTAGCAGGATCCATGGTAGTGTCCCAAAGCTGCTGTGGATTCATTTCACCAAGGCCCTTATATCTCTGAATATGCATGCCTTTTACAGCGCTTTCTTTGATATGGGCAAGCACTTCTTTCAGGCTAAAAGCGTCTTTTACTTCCTCCCCATTAGTAATTCTATAAATAGGTTTTAATTTTACTGTTGGCTTTTTCCCGCTAACCTCTACGTCCTGAACGGGGACATTCAAGCATGTATCTACGTCAAAACCCATTTTTTCTATTTTTAAAAGTATCTGCTCAATTTCCTGAGATTCATAAAGTTCTAGTTTATCAAGCTCTGACTCTTTTTCTTGTTTTTTTGTTAAATCCGCCAGCTCCTTATCTGAGTACACAAAATGGGTTTCACCTTCCACTTTAACCCTATAAATCGGTAATTTTTTGGTTTTTGGTAGTCTAAGACTGAGATATTTCGCAAATTCCACTCCCTTTTTACCCATAAATCTAGCAAATTTCTCTAATTCTACCAAAAGTTTAAGTAACTCCTTAAATTGGTTATCAGTAAAGCTTTGTTTATCCTTGAGCCGCAATAACTTATGCGATTCCCTGCCCAAATCAAGCAAAAGCTCGTCCATTTCTTTTTCGGTCTGGATATATTCTTCGCGCTGTCCGCGTTTGATCTTATAAAGCGGTGGCTGAGTAATATAAACATAGCCACCCTCTATCAGCTTTGGCAGGTGACGGTATAGCAAAGTAAGCAACAACGTACGTATGTGAGAACCATCTATATCCGCATCCGCCATAAGCATCAATTTATGATAACGTAATTTTGCCAGGTCAAATTCCTCCCCAACCCCGGTGCCCAGGGCGGTGATGATCGTGCGGATCTCTTCATTGGAGAGGATCTTATCCATACGCGCTTTTTCTACGTTAAGTATTTTACCTTTGATCGGTAAAATAGCCTGGAACCTGCGATCTCTGCCCTGTTTGGCTGAGCCGCCTGCGGAATCACCTTCTACGATATACAACTCGCAGAGGGCCGCGTCCCTTTCAGAGCAATCCGCCAGTTTACCCGGCAGGCCAGCCCCTTCCAGCGCGCCTTTTCTACGGGTAAGCTCGCGGGCCTTGCGCGCCGCTTCTCTGGCACGGGAAGCAATAATTACTTTATCAATGATTTTGTTGGCTACCGGCGGGTTCTCCTCAAAATAACTGGAGAGCGCTTCCAAACTGGCCGACGCCACCAATCCTTCTACTTCAGAGTTACCCAGTTTGGTTTTAGTCTGCCCCTCAAACTGCGGGTTGGGAACCTTAACGCTGATCACCGCGGTCAACCCCTCGCGCACATCTTCTCCGGAGATAGCGATCTCGTTCTTCAGCAGGTTTTTAGCTTTGGCGTACTGATTGATCGCGCGGGTAAGCGCGGACTTAAATCCGGACAAATGCGTGCCGCCTTCTATAGTGTTAATATTGTTGGCGAAGGAAAATAAAGTTTCCGCGTAACCGTCGTTATACTGCAGGGCAACTTCTACGATGATATCATCCTGCTTCTTTTCAAAATAAACGACTTTATTATGCAGCGGGTTCTTGTTTTTGTTCAAGTATTCAACGAAAGAGACGATCCCGCCGGAAAACTCAAATACCGCCTCTTTATCCGTGCGCTCATCTTCCAGCTTGATCTTCAGGCCTTTGTTTAAAAAAGCCAGTTCTCTTAAGCGGCCGGAAAGTATATCATAGGAATAATCCGTTTTGTTGAATATGGTTTTATCGGGTTTAAAAGTAACTTTGGTCCCGGTGGCAGTGCTTTTACCGATGACTGTAAGCTTGGAAACGGTTTTGCCGCGCTCGTAACGCTGGTGATAAACCTTCCCATCCCGCTTAACCTCCACTTCCAACCAATCTGAAAGCGCGTTCACGCAGCTTACGCCTACGCCATGCAGGCCGCCGGAAACTTTATAAGACCGGTGGTCAAATTTTCCGCCGGCGTGCAAAGTAGTCAAAGCAACTTCTACCGCCGGCTTTTTCTCTGTCTTGTGCATATCCACCGGTATGCCGCGGCCGTTATCCATTACGCCGATACTATTATCTTCATGGATAACCACGGAAATGGCGTCGCAAAAACCGCCCAGGCTTTCATCCACGCTGTTATCGACAACCTCATAAACCAAATGATGCAAGCCGCGGACAGAGGTATCCCCGATGTACATCGCCGGCCTGCGGCGCACAGCCTCAATCCCCTCTAAAACCTGGATGCTTGTAGCATCATAGGCTTTGGGTTTATCAACCGCTGGCAAACTGTCTTTTCCTGTTGCTTTTGCTTTGCTCAATTAAATATCCCCCAGGCGCAAAACTATTTTCTCGATCGCGCTGTTTTCCTGTTTTAACTTGGTTAAAATCTCTTCTTTCTTCAAATTGAAAGCGTAAAGCCAGCTTGAGGAATCCACATACAACCCCAATACGCCTTTTTTAAAATAATTAATCCTTATATGCCCTAACTCCCTCTTTGTCAATGTTTTTTTTAAAGACTCCTCGCAGGCATCCGGCGAAAAAAGCTTTTTTTCTCCGGAGAGATCGCGCATTACGATTTTTAGCGTTTCTTTGATCTGCTCCATTTAATTAAGGCGCATGGGCAAGATAATATAAACATAACCGCTGGTGCGGATCACCCCGGGTTTTTCGCTGTCAGACAACTCGATCCCCACTGTTTGTTCGTTAAGGTTTTTCAAAACATCCCCCAGATAACCCGGGTTAAACCCGATGACCAGCTCCTTGCCTTGGTATTCCACATCCAATTCTTCCCGCGATTCGCCGACATCCGGCGTGGATTTAGAGATGACCAATTTATTTTTAAAAACCTCTAGTTTCACCGCCTGATAATCCGGCGTGGATAAAAGCGCTGCCCTGCGCACAGCCAGCAATAACTGGCTACGCTCCACCTTCATCGTATTTTCTGAATGCGCGGGGATCACCTGTTTATAGTCCGGGAACTCCCCCTCGATCAGCCTAGATAAAATCACCACTCCCCCTAAATCAAACAATAACTGGTTGTTACCCACCAGTAAAAGCAGCTCCCCTTCATCTTTTAAATTACGGTTCAACTCATGTACTGTTTTAGTAGGCACGATCACACTGAGATCCACATCCACTTCCGCTAAAAGTTTCCTTTCGGCGATAGCCAACCTTTTGCCATCGGTAGCCACGAGCGTCATATTATTTTTACTGATTTTAAAAAGTATGCCGTTAAGGATATAACGCGTTTCATCGAAAGATACGGCAAAAGAAGTAAGCCCAAGCATCTGTTTTAATTTCTGTTGCTCAATCTTAATGGCTTTCTTATCTTTAAATTCCGGTAATTTAGGGAATTCTTCTTTAGCCATACCCATGATTTTAAACTGGCAAACATCAGAATCAATAATAACCAGGTTATTTTTCTTAGTGGTAACATTTAATTTTTCTGAAGGAAATTCCTTAATAATATCACTGAACCTCTTGGCCGGCACAGTGATAGCGCCTTGTTCAAGTACTTCCACAGGTACTACACAGCTTATCCCGATATCTAAATCTGTTGCTGTAAGCCTAATACTCTCTGGCTGCGTCTCAACCAAAATATTGGATAATATAGGTAGAGTAGGTCTACTCGTTACCACATTCTGGACAGTTTGTATCGCATTGATCAATGCTTCTTTCTCAACCTTGAACCGCATTTTTATCTCCTTCTATTAATATATTAATTAAAATCTTAAAATCGTAATAGTAATAAAGGGTTGCATTTCTGTTGAAAACTACCAAACTACCGTTTTAACAGCCGGTTACGCCAAAATTTACCTCGGGACAACCGGTGCGTTATTATTTAATAACTTGAATAACCCGCTCCAGCCTTTCTTTTAGCCCTGGATCTTTGTTTAATAATTCTTTGATTTTATTATAAGAATGTAAAACAGTGGTATGATCCCTTCCACCAAAATATTCCCCTATTTCCGGAAGCGACAGCTCTGTGAGCTCTCTGCTCAAATACATAGCCACCTGGCGCGGCAGCACGATTTGTTTATTGCGGCGCTTGGTTTTTAAGTCCTGTAAAGATAGACCGAACTCTTCCACCACGCAGCGTTGAATAAAATCCACAGTAATTAATTTTTTCGGTTCTTTCAACAGATCTTTGAGCACTTCTTTGGTCAGCGCCATGGTGATCGGTTCTTCTTCCAGTAAAGAATAGGCGATCGTCCGGATAAGCGCGCCTTCCAGCTCGCGGATGTTGGTCTTGATCAACTGGGCAATGAAAAAAATCACATCATCAGGGACGCCGACGGGTTCGCGCTCGATCTTTTTTTTCAGGATGGCCACCCTGGTTTCCAGGTCCGGCGGTTGGATATCCGTGGTCAACCCCCAGCCGAAACGCGAAACCAGCCTTTCCTGAAGATTGGAGATCTCTTTCGGCGGCCGGTCAGAAGAAAATACTATTTGCTTATGCGCGTCGTATAAAGTATTGAAAGTATGGAAAAATTCTTCCTGGGTGGATTCCTTGCCGGCGATAAAATGGATATCATCGATCACCAAAACGTCAGCGTTACGGTATTTCAGCCGGAAGGCCGAGGTAGAGTGGTGTTGGATCGCGTCGATCAGCTCATTGGTGAACTTCTCGCTGGAGATATAACATATTTTTATATTACCGGAGGCATTATTTTTTATTTGATGGCAGATCGCCTGGATTAGGTGTGTTTTTCCTAAACCCACCCCTCCGTAAATGAATAAAGGGTTGTATGTTTTGGCCGGGGAGTTAGCTACGGCCAGAGAATAGGCGTGCGCGTGCCGGTTGCTTGGCCCGATGACAAAATTTTCAAAAGTATATCGCGGGTTAAGATTCACAGCCCCCTGGACAAAACTGGCTTTGGCCTGCTGCTCAAGAGCGTCCGGTGCTGTCACGGGCATAGCCTGCTGCGAGGACACAGTTAATTTTATTAACAGATTATTCATCCCACCTTTTTTTAGTTCCGCGTCAATCAGCCCAAGGTAGTGCTTGTCCACCCAATCTTTAAAGAACTGGTCAGGAGCCTCAAGGCTGATGCAGTTCTCTTCGCCTGCTGAGAATCTTAAAGGGGCTATCCAGGTAGAAAATACAGTTTGACCCAGCTTGTCTTTTAAGTTGTTTTGCGCCAGCTCCCAGGATTTGTCTAGATCGGTCATATTGACAGAGTTAACAGTTTATACACAATCTGTATAAATCTGTGGATAATTTTTCCAGCAGGATATCTTTATTAACATGCATTATAACAAAGCTCAAAAAGCTTGCAAGCCCTGTTAGATACGTTCCTGTAGAATATCATAAGGTGTCTAACAGGGCAAGCAAAAAAGTTAAACGTCAGTCATTATACAATATTATTCCAAGCCGTCAATAAAAAACTTGACCGCCGCAGGATTGTATGTTAGAATTCACAAACTCATTAAAGCTAAACTAAGAAAGGGAGAAAAGTAAAATGAAGAAAAATCTTAAAACGCCCTCAAAGATTGTCGGCAAGAAAAGGCACGGTTTCCGCAGCAAGATGGCTACCAAATCCGGGCGTGATCTGCTCGCCCGCCGACGGAAGAAAGGGCGCAAAAGACTTTGCGTCTGATGTTAAAGAAAGTAGCGCTTTGGATATTGGGGTTTTACCAGAAGTATCTGCGTACAGCGCTTCCTTCGGGTTGCCGCTTTAGCCCCAGTTGTTCAGAGTACACAAGGCTTGCGATTATAAAATACGGATTCAGTAAAGGAGTATTCAAGGGTATAAATAGGCTGTTACATTGTCATCCATTTTCCGGCCGCGCCGGATATGATCCCCTCGAATAAAATACTATGGAAAAACGTTTATTTCTGGCTATCGCTCTCTCCCTTTTAATATTATTTTCATGGTCAGCGTTTGTTTCTAAGACGCAACTTGTTGATAACAAAGCAGTTACAGATAAAAATTTATCTGCCCAGAGCGTTGCCTCTTCTCCTGTTGCCCCTGTTAGCAGCGCTACTATAGCTGAAGTAAAGCCTTTGCCGCCAACAGAAGTATTGAAGTTTTCCTCAGGCAGCATGGATCTGTCTTTTGATGAACAGCGCGCAGCGATCATCGACGTGCTTTTTAAAGACAACCGCCACTATACCTTCCCTCTTCGTTCGGGTTTTTTAACAGATGACGGATCGTTGCGCTTCAAGAAGATCAGCTCCACAGATAACTCTATAAGTTTTGCATATCAGGACCAGAACAAGCGGATAACTAAGAGTTTTACATTCACTAAACCAAGTTATACCATAGAGTTGCAAGTAAATGTCAAGAACCTCTCTCCCGCTCCAATAAATGTTCCCAATTCGCTGCTTCTAGGGATCGCTAACCAGGCAAGCCAAAATCAACAAGCTCGTTATCAGGATGTTTTTTTAGTGAATAAAGACAAATCTGTACACATTTCTCCTGGGAAGAATTACGGTTTAGATTCCGTAAAAACATTGGGATACCGAGATCAGTATTTTTGCGCAATAGTTTCTCCTGTTGAAGGCGCTTTTTCAGGATACATTAAGAAGAATAATAATACTTCAGAGATTGGGTTGAACAGCAGTGATGTATCTTTGAATGCTGGTACGCAGATTGGACATTCTTACCGTATTTACCTAGGGCCCCAAGAGTTAGCCTCTATTAATAAAGCTAATCCCAATTGGTCAGGTATTATTTATTTTGGTACATTTGACTTTATTGCCCAGCTTATCCTACAGTTATTGGGCTTTTTTTATGGAATAGTGCATAACTGGGGATGGGCGATTGTCATTCTCAGTTTAGCAGTATACGCGCTGTTATTCCCGTTATCCTTGAAGCAAATGCGATCAATGAAAGAGATGCAGGTTTTACAGCCTAAGATCGAAGCTTTGCGTATAGAGTACAAGGATAATCCGCAAAAACTAAACAAAGAAATTATGGAACTTTATAAGGAGCATAAGGTTAACCCATTAGGTGGATGTTTGCCTTTGCTGCTGCAAATGCCCATATTTTTTGCTCTATACCAGGCTTTGATGCGTTCAGTAGCATTGAGAGGCGCGAAATTTTTATGGATCAAAGATCTGTCTGAACCAGATAAATTGTTCAGCTTTTCAAGATCAATACCATTTTTAGGCAGTGATATTAATATTCTGCCGATATTAATGGCGATAGGCATGTTTGTGCAACAGAAGATCTCTATGAGTAAATCCGCAGGCGCAGCAGCTGAACAGCAGAAAATGATGCTCGTTATTATGCCAGTGATATTTGGCGTGATATTTTATAATATGCCGTCAGGATTAGTATTATATTGGTTTGTTAACAGCGCCTTAATGCTGTTTTACCAGTTTAAGATCTATAAGAACGCGTAAAATGCATACTAAAAAATCAATTGAGGTTGAAGGAAGCACTGTTCAGGATGCCGTGAATAGAGCGCTTAATGACCTTGGCCTATCCAGGAGTAAAGTTAAAATTGAAGTGATCTCTGAAGAAAAGAAGGGGCTTTTTGGTATGCCAGGAGCCAAACCAGCCAAAATTCGCGTAACCAGGATCGAACACAAATAATCACTTGACAAGGCAGTATTTTGTAAGATAATGGTTTTGTAAACCGGATGCATTAAAATAAGTTCCACGTGGAACAATTTGTAACTTAATGTATTTCAATGGGTAAGATAATCGCAATTTGTAACCAAAAAGGTGGAGTAGGTAAAACAACCACCTCAATCAACCTCGCGTCATTTCTAGCCATGGCCGGGAAAAAGGTTATGCTTATTGACCTTGATCCACAAGCCAATGCCACTAGCGGTATCGGTATCAATAAACACAATATCCAAAAAAGCACCTATCATGTTATCCTAGAAGAGTTGGATATAAAAGAGATATTACAAAAGACAGCCATTGATAATTTATTCCTGGCGCCATCAAACCTTGATCTTACCGGCGCAGAAGTTGAACTGGTCGGCGTAATGGGTAGAGAGTACCGGTTGAAGAGAGCGCTGGTAAAAGAAAAGGATAATTTTGATTTTGTGATTATTGATTCACCGCCTTCTTTAGGGTTGTTGACCATTAATGGATTATGCGCCGCCGATTCTGTGATCATACCGGTACAGTGCGAATATTATGCTTTGGAAGGATTGACGCAACTACATAATACTGTTAGACTTGTGAAAGAAAATCTTAATCAGAATTTGACCATAGAAGGCGTTCTTTTAACTATGGCTGACTTTCGCACAAACCTGACCAAAGAAGTTATCCAGGAGGCGCGCAATCATTTTAAAGATAAGGTTTATAACACGGTGATCCCCAGGAATGTCAGGCTGACCGAAGCTCCAAGCTTTGGCAAGCCGATCGCGTTGTATGACCGTGATTCTCTGGGTTCACAGAAATATGAGGATCTTTGCAAAGAGGTCCTTGGTTTGCCGCTAAATTCTAGTATACCCATTCCACAAGGAGAGCATTAATGGAAAGAAGAGCTTTGGGAAAAGGCATTGGCGCGTTAATTCCTGATCGGCCAGTTGAGCACAAACAGGAGATCGTTTATGTCCAGACTGGACAAATCAAGCCAAATCCATTTCAGCCAA
>Ga0153915_10001924_pt1 | contig 19123 bp, 18 predicted proteins | sample Opewatmetagenome_2_FD_107003 | JGI IMG/M metagenome (GOLD analysis project Ga0153915, IMG submission 107003) | Freshwater wetland microbial communities from Ohio, USA - Open water 3 Core 3 Depth 3 metaG | ecosystem: Environmental > Aquatic > Freshwater > Wetlands | place: USA: Ohio, Lake Erie...
AAGTTGACTTTGCCATCTTCCCACCCGTCGCGATCACGCGCTAAAGGCGGATGAAACACGACAGGAGAGGCCTTGTGGCACTGGCACCCGCTACCGTTCCGATTCCCGACGTTATCGAGCCGGAAGCAGAGACCGGTCCGGCCGTATCGGCACAGCCGTGGCCGCGGCCTGCGGTCGCCTGGTATGCGCTGAGCCTGTTCGTGCTCGCGACCATGATGAATTTCATGGACCGCGGCGTGTTCACGCTGATGATCGAGATGATCAAGAAGGACTTCCAGCTGACCGACGTCCAGCTCGGCCTGCTGCTCGGCCCCGCCGGAGTCCTCTTCTACCTTCTCGTCGGCATCCCGCTCGCGCGCCTCGTCGACATCTACCCGCGCAACATCATCCTCGCCGCCGGCCTCGTCATCACCAACGGCATCACCGCGCTTGGCGGCATCGTCCAGAACTACGGCCAGTTGTTCGGAAGCCGGATGATGGTCGGGGTAGGCGGCTCGGCGCATGCCCCTGGCGTCTATTCGATGATGGCGGACTATTTCCCGCCGAAGCGACTGCCGCGCGCCATCGCCGTCCTTCAGGCCGGTTTCATTCTCGGAACCGGCCTCGCGTCCATCCTCGGCGGCATCATGCTCGGCTATGTCGCCGATTGGCAGCCGACCCGGATCGGGCCGCTCCTGATCCACAACTGGCAATGGGTGCTGATGTCGGTCGGCATTCCAGGCCTGATCATCGCGATATTCATCTTCGCCCTGCGCGAGCCGCCGCGGCGCGGCAAGATCAGCACGGGAAGCGCGATGCCGATCCGCGAAGTCTTCCGGGAGATCTGGCGCCGGCGCTCCGTCTATTTCCCGCTCTTCGCCGGCCTCGCGCTCACCTCGATCGAGGCGCAGGGAATCCAGGAATGGCGCGCTCCCTTCATGACGCGCACCTACGGCTGGACCCCGGCCCAGATCGGCGCATGGGGCGGCGCGGTCGTGTTCATCGCAATGCCGATCGGAGTCGTATTCGGCACCTGGCTGACCGAGCGGATCGGCCGCAGGCACAAGGACGCCCCGATCCGGGTCACCGCGATCGTGTTCGCGATGTGCGCACCCTTCATGATCGCGGCGCCCTGGATGCCGACCGGCGAGCTCGCCATCATCTGCACGGCCATGTCCGGCGTGTTCGGCATCGCGGCCGCGGTTCCGCAGAACACCGCGATCCAGACCGTCACTCCCAACGAGATGCGCGGCCAGGTGACCGCCGTCTACCTGTTCATGTTCACGGTATTCGGCGCGCTCGGCTCGTTCGTGATCGCGCTGGTGACCAAGTACATCGTCGGCGACGAGCAGAAGCTCTGGCTGTCGATCACGATGACCGCCGCGGTGGTGATGCCGCTCGCCGTGCTGGCGATCACGCGGGCGATCAAGCCCTACCGCGAGGAGATCGAGCGTCTCGAGGCGATCGGCGGCGTCGCCTGAGGTCTCGTGCGGCCGGGGGCGGGCTTCGGATCAGGAACCATGCTCGCCCGCAAGGCCCGCATCGATGAGCAACTAAAGAGCGGGGAGCGGACAGCGATGAAGATATGGGTAGCGGCAGCGGCACTGATGGCACTGGCGCCTTCCGCAGGCATTCCGAAGACCGCCCCGGTCCGCTGCGATCGCGACTGTCTGAAGGCGCTCGCCGACAGCTATGTCGCGGCGCTGGTGGCGCACGATCCCCGCAAGGTGCCGCTGGCGCCGAACGTCGTGATGGTCGAGAACTCGAAACGCATCCAGCCCGGCAGCGGGCTGTGGGCGACGGCCTCGGCCGCGCCGACAAGCTTCAGGATCACCGTTCCCGACGCGGCCGCCCAGCAGGTCGGTTATCTCGCGGTGATGCAGGAGGATGGCAAGCCGGTCGAGCTCGCCCTGCGCCTGAAGATCGAGAACGGGAGGATCACCGAGGCCGAGCATCTCGTCGCCCGCGGCCTCACCGAGAGCGGGCTCAAGAACCTTCAGAAGCCGCGGGCGGCCTTTTCGGCGGACGTGCCGGAGCCGTACCGCGATTCGCGCGGCCGGCTGCTCCACATCGGCGCGTCCTATTATGACGCGCTCGACGAGAATAACGGATCGCTGGCGCCGTTCGCCGACGATTGCGCGCGCCGCGAAAACGGCATGCAGACCGCGCGCAACCCGGTTCCCGACGATCCGTCCGCCTCGCCCTTCGGCATCTTCGGCGCGCTCGGCTGCGCCGCGCAGCTCGATACGCAGGTCATGTCCTACATCACCCGCATCGACGACCGGCGGGTGTGGATCGCGGACGAGGAAACCGGCCTCGCTTTCGGACTGTCGCATTTCCGCCATGCGATGAAGGAGAAGCAGGAGAGAATCGTCGGTGTCCCCGGAGTCGAGATCTGGAAGATGGACTTCCAGCCGTTCGACCTCCCGGCCGCCCACATCTTCAAGATCTGGGGCGGGAAGATCCACGAGATCGAGGCGATGGGCTTCGTCGCCGGCTACGAGTCGCCGACCGGCTGGGAAAAGTGAGTCACGCGCACGGCGCAAAAACACTATGACTAATCCTCATATCCACGCCGGCAGCATTCGACGCTACGAGTCGTGCCGGCGCAGCGTATCGGCGCCATCGGTGCCGATACGTGGAGGTTCGCTAGCGACGGGATGCAAAGCCTGCGCTTGCGAACGAAGCTAACCAACGGCATCAATTGCCGGGAAGAGGTGAGGGGACGCATGTCATGAAGGTCAGGTGGCCCGCGACGGCCGCTTCCCGAGCGTTTGCACGGCCTCGGTCCGCTCGATGATCGTACCGCATCTGGCGCGCCTGCGTAATCTCTTGTGCGTGCTTCTGGCGCTGCTGCTCAGCGCTTCCGGGAGCCTCGCGTCGGCCGAGGGCGACGGGATCACCACCAGCTACGGCTACGCCGTCTACGGCAAGCTCAAATATCCCGAGAATTTCCAGCATCTGGACTATGCCAACCCGAACGCGCCGAAGGGCGGCACCTACCACTTCGCCAACCCGGGCACGTACGACAGCTTCAACCTCTACGCGCTGACCGGGACGCCGCCCTTCGCGATCATCTACGCGATGGATTCGCTGATGACCCGCAGCCTCGACGAGCCCGGTTCCTATTACGGGCTGATCGCCGAGACGATCAGCTATCCCAAGGATCTTTCGTGGGTCGAGTTCAAGCTGCGGCCCGAGGCGCACTGGAGCGACGGCAAGCCGATCACCGTCGACGATGTCCTCTTCACCTACAATCTCTTCAAGACCTACCACCACCCCGTCTTCGGCCGCTTCGCGACCCTGATCGCCCGTGCCGAGCAGACCGGACCGCACAGCGTCCGCTTCTATCTCGCCGAGAAGAACAACCCGACCGCGCTATCCTCGCTGGCGCTGCTCTACGTCCTGCCGCGCCACTATTGGCAGGGACGGGACATTTCGGTCCCCACGCTCGACCCGCCGCCCAGCAGCGGGCCATACAAGATCGGCAAGTTCAGCCCGGGGCGGTCGATCGATTTCGTGCGCGATCCGAATTACTGGGGCCGCGACCTGCCGATCAACCGGGGCCGCTTCAATTTCGATGTCCTGAGGCAGGATTTCTATCGCGATACCGCGGTCATCAACGAGGCCTTTCTTTCGGGAAACATCGATCTCAGGCTGGAGATGACCGCGACACGTTGGGCGTTCGAATCCACGCTGCCGCCGTTTCGCAAGGGCCTGATCAAGCGCGACACGGTGAAGTACGACAATGGCGCCTTCTTGCAGGTGCTGTGGATGAACAACGCGAGACCGTTCTTCCAGGACGCGCGGGTTCGTGAGGCACTCGACCTCGCTTATGATTACGACTGGATCCGGAGGGTCTTGCTGCAGGGGCCGCATGGCCGGCTGAAGAGCTATTTCGCGAACACCGAGTTCGCCGCGGAAGGACTGCCGAGCGCGGGCGAGCGCAAGCTGCTGGAGCCCTATCGATCGGCGCTTCCGCCCGAGCTGTTCACCGAAGCGCCGCAGTTCCCGGTGGCGGGGGACAGGGTGCACCAGCGCCAGAACCTGCTGAATGCTGCGGCGCTGCTCAAGGCCGCCGGCTACCGGATCGTCGACGGCAAGCTCGTGAATCCGCGTACGGGCCAGCCGATCGTGCTGGACATCGTGATCGGCAATCCGCAGCTCGAGCGGCAGATCTCGCTGCTGATCGCCAATTTCAAGCGCCTGGGGATCGGGGTCAACCTGCGGGTCGTGGACAGTGCCCAGATGCGCTTCGTCGCGCAGGATCTGAATTTCGACCTGATCATCGGCATTCCCTTCCCGATCGTGCTCAGCCCGAACCCGGGATACGAGCTGATCGGCTCGCTCGGCTCACAGTCGCCGCCGGGAAGCATGAACACGGGACGCATCCACGATCCCATCGTCGATGCGATGATCCAGAAGGTCACGACCTCTTCCGACCGCCAGACGATCGTGGACGCAATGCGCGCGATGGACCGGGTGATGCTGTGGCGGCATTACGGGATCCTCTTCTACCATCTCTATCCGGCGCCGATCGGCGAGATTCCGATCGCCTACTGGGACCGGTTCGGGCGTCCGCCGACCGAGCCGACCTACAATTTCCCGGTCATATCGATGGACCATTGGTGGATCGACAAGGCGAAGGACGCCCACGTCAGGCAAGAGCTGGGGAAACGCGAATGAGCGGCATCTGGGGCTATATCCTTCGCCGGCTGCTGTTCATGATCCCGACGCTGATCGGTATCGTCACCGTCAGCTTCATCATCATCCAGTTCGTTCCGGGAGGACCGATCGACCAGATCTCGGCGCAGTTCCGCGGCGACACGCAATCGGCGACCTCGCGGATCACCGGCGCCGAGGACACCAAGGCGCCCGGCCTGCAACAGACCGGCGAGCTCGAGCCCGCGATGGTCGCCGAACTGCAGAAGCAATATGGCTTCGATAAGCCGGCCTACGTCCGCTATTTCAAGATGCTGAGCGACTTCGCCCACTTCGATTTCGGCACCAGCTATTACAAGCATCAGAAGGTGGTCGACCTGATCGCGCAGAAGCTGCCGGTGTCGGTTTCGCTCGGCCTGTGGACGACCTTGCTGACCTATCTGATCGCGATACCGCTGGGCATCCGAAAGGCGGTGCGGGCAGGATCGGCCTTCGACGCGTGGACGAGCTTCGCGATCGTCGTCGGCTATGCGATTCCCGCCTTCCTGTTCGCCGTGATCCTGCTGGTGGTGTTCGCGGGAGGGACCTATTGGAGCATCTTTCCCAATCGGGGGCTGGTTTCGGACGACTGGCACGATCTCTCGCTGCTCGCCAAGATCGTCGACTATCTGTGGCACATGGTGCTGCCGGTGACGGCGATGGTGATCGGATCCTTCGCCAGCCTGACGATGCTCACCAAGAACTCGATCCTCGACGAGATCAACAAGCAATATGTGATCACGGCGCGCGCCAAGGGATTGACCGAGCGGCGCGTGCTCTACGGCCACGTCTTCCGCAACGCGATGCTGATCGTGATCGCCGGATTCCCGGCCGCCTTCGTCGCCGTGCTCTTCACCTCGTCGCTGCTGATCGAGATCGTCTTCTCGCTCGACGGACTGGGCCTGCTCGGGTTCGAGGCGGCGCTCACGCGCGATTTCCCGGTGATGCTCGGCTCGCTGTTCATCTTCTCGCTGCTCGGGCTCGTCACGAACCTGCTCGGCGACATCACCTATACGCTGGTGGATCCGCGGATCGACTTTTCGAGGCGGGACGTCTGATGAACGCCGAAGGACAGACTCTCGCGACCCCCGTCGTCCCGCCGGCGCGGCGCTTTCGCGTGTCTCCGCTCACCCGCCGCCGGTGGTATAATTTCAAGGCGAACAAGCGCGGCTACTGGAGCCTGTGGATCTTCCTGGTGCTGTTCGGGCTGTCGCTGTTCGCGGAGCTGATCGCCAACGACAAGCCGATCCTCGTCCGCTACGGCGGCCACTTCTACGCGCCGGTCTTCCAATCCTATCCGGAAACCACGTTCGGAGGGCAGTTCGAGACCGAGGCCGACTACCGGGATCCGGCGGTTCGACAGATGATCGACAGCAAGGGGTGGGCGGTGTGGCCGCCGATCCCCTTCTCCTACAACACGATCGACTACGACATCACCGCGCCTGCTCCTTCGCCGCCCGACCGGCATCATCTGCTGGGTACCGACACGCAGGCCAAGGACGTGCTCGCGACCGTCATCTACGGCTTCCGCCTGTCCGTCAGCTTCGGGCTGCTGCTGACCTTCCTGAGCTCGATCATCGGCATCACGGCGGGAGCCATCCAAGGCTATTTCGGCGGCTGGACCGACCTGCTCCTCCAGCGGGCGATCGAGATATTGCAGAGCCTGCCGATGCTCTATCTGCTGATCATCGTATCGAGCATGGTCCAGCCGGGTTTCTTCACCGTGATGGGCACGCTGCTGCTCGTCAGCTGGATGGCGCTGGTGCAGGTGGTGCGCGCGGAATTCCTGCGATCGCGCAACCTCGATTACGTCCGTGCCGCGCGCGCGCTGGGGCTCAGCAACGTCAAGATCATGTTCAAGCACATCCTGCCGAACGCGACCGTAGCCTCGCTCACCTTCATTCCGTTCAACCTCAATGCGTCGATCGTCCTGCTGACCTTGCTGGACTTCATCGGCTTCGGCCTGCCGCGCGGCTCGCCGTCGCTGGGCAACCTGCTCAACCAGGCGCGCAACAACCTCCAGACGCCGTGGCTGGCGATCGCGAGCTTCATGACCATGGCGATCATGCTGCCGCTGCTGATCTTCATCGGCGAAGCGGTGCGCGACGCTTTCGACCCCAGAAAGGCGAGATGACCGACGCACCGCTCCTCGAGGTCAAGGACCTCGCCGTCTCCTTCCATTCGGAGGGCCGGACCGTCGAGGCGGTGAAGGGGATATCCTTCACCATCGACAAGGGTGAAACCGTCTCGCTGGTCGGCGAATCCGGCTCGGGAAAGACGGCCGCGGCGATGTCGATCATGCAGCTGCTTCCCTATCCGATCGCCTTCCATCCGTCGGGCTCGATCACGCTCGAGGGACAGGAGCTGATCGGGGCAGGGCATCGCGCGATGGAGAAGATCCGCGGCGGCCGGATCTCGCTGATCCCGCAGGAGCCGCTGACGGCGCTCAATCCGCTGCACACGATCGATCGGCAGATCATCGAGGCGATCCAGCTCCACGATCCGTCTGTGGGCAAGCAGGAGGGACGCTCGCGGACCATCGACCTGTTGAAGCTGGTCGGCCTGCGCGACGCGGAGACCCGGCTCAAATCCTACCCGCACCAATTGTCCGGCGGGCAGCGCCAGCGCGTGATGATCGCGATGGCGCTCGCCAACGAACCGGACCTGCTGATCGCCGACGAGCCGACGACAGCGCTCGACGTCACCGTCCAGGCGCAGGTGCTCGACCTGCTGCAGGACCTTCGCGCCCGGCTCGGAATGGCGATGCTGCTGATCACGCACGATCTCGGCATCGTCCGCAAGATGACCGACCGGGTCTGCGTGATGACCGAAGGCGAAATCGTCGAAGCCGGCGACGTGGACGACGTATTCGATCGCCCGCAGCATGCCTATACGCGCAAGCTGCTGGCGGCCGAGCCGCAGGGCGAGCCGGTCGCGGTGAAGGGCGCGCCTCCGGTGCTCGTGCAGGCGGACGATCTCAAGGTGCATTTCCCGATCAAGGGCTGGTTGGGCGGCACCCGCGCCTGGGTGAAGGCGGTCGACGGAGTCTCGATCGCGATCCCGCGCGGAAAGACCCTCGGGCTGGTCGGCGAATCCGGATCGGGCAAGAGCACGATGGGCCTGGCGCTGCTCCGCCTGATCAGCAGCGACGGCGACATCCGCTTCGACGAGCGGCCGATCAGCACGCTCAATTTCAAGCGGATGCGCAGTTTCCGGGACCGGATGCAGGTAGTGTTCCAGGATCCGTTCGCGTCGCTGAGCCCGCGCCTGACGGTCGCGCAGATCATCGAGGAAGGCCTGACCGTCTTTCGGCCCGAGCTGCGCTACGACGAGCGGCGCGCGGCGGTGCGGCAGGTGCTCGACGAGGTCGGCCTTCGCAACGACGTCCTGGATCGTTATCCGCACGAATTCTCGGGCGGTCAGCGCCAGCGCATCGCGATCGCCCGCGCCATCATCCTCAAGCCCGATTTCGTGGTGCTCGACGAGCCGACCTCGGCGCTCGACATGTCGGTGCAGGGCCAGATCGTCGACCTGCTGCGCGACCTCCAGCAGGCGCACGGCCTCACCTATCTGTTCATCAGCCACGACCTGAAGGTCGTCCGCGCGCTCGCGCACGAGCTGGTCGTGCTCAAGGACGGGCATGTCGTCGAGCACGGGCCGGCCGATGCCATCTTCAAGGCGCCGCAAAGCGACTACACGCGCGCGCTGATCGCCGCCGCCTTCGAGCTCCGTGCCCGCGGCTCGGCTGCCGCGTCCGTCTCGGCGTGATCGCGGGATCTGTTCAGCGAAATGACGAGGTGAGTTGAGATGCAGCAGGTACAGCAAAAGGCCCCGCAGTCCCATGCGAGCGGCGGCGCAATCCGGACCTGGATGAATTTCGCCGGCGATATCCAGGGCCGCGCGCGGGTCGACGTGCCCGATTGGTCGCGCACCAACCTCGTCCTCGAGAAGCACGACGTCACGATCGAGGATGCGCGCCCGATCGGCGACGCTCTGTCGCTCGATCGCGAAGGCTTCATGCTGGCGCGCCATGAAAACCCGCTCTCGCCCGAGGCGGATCTCGCCACGGAGGGTCAGCGCTACCTGCAATCGGTCGCCGACCTGCTCGCGTCGCTGACCGGCGCGCAGCGCGTGCTCGCCCAGGGCAAGGGCCTGCTCAAGCGCCATGCGGAGCGCGCGAACGTCGACGGCTCGATCGGACCGTCGCGCTGGGCGCATATGGACTATACGCGCTACGCCGCGCGCAAGTGGCTCGACTGGATCGAGGCGTGGGAAGGGCTCGACCTGAAGGACTATCCGCGCTGGGCGATCTACCAGACCTGGCGCTGCATCTCGCCGCCGCCGCAGGACAATACCCTGGTGATGTGCGATGCCTCGTCGATCCGGCCCGAAGACCTCATCGTCTTCGATGCCTGCGTCGCCAAGCCTTATGACGAGCCCGGCAACCAGTTCGAATCGCAGCTGTGCCGGTACGACCCGGAACAGCGCTGGTATTATTTCCCCAACCTCGCGGCGGACGAGCTGCTGGTGTGGAAGGGCTTCGACAGCGATGAGGCGCGCGACACGCAGCCGCTCCACAATTCGGCAGACATTCCTGGCCTGCCGGACGACGTCGCCCCCCGCGTCAGCGTAGAGGCGCGGTTCATCGCCTTTTTCGATAGCTGACACGCTGCCGCCCGGAACCGGACGGAGGGCAAAATGGACCCGGGCGGAGTCCCACCGTGTGCGAGCTTCATGCTGTAAGGATCAGTGACGGCAGGCTATTTTTGTCTGCAGGCGATCTGCGCGATGGTTGCAGCGGCAACGACGCTATGAAGACCCATCTTCGTCGTTTCCCGCCTTCGCCAGCATCGTGATGATCCCGGAAAAGTCCTTCGTTGCGCCGCCCTGTTCGGCAAAGCGGCCGTAGAGCTGCTCGGCATGGGCGCCGAGCGGGGTCCAGGCGTTCACATCCTGCGCCGCCTCCCTGGCGAGGCGCAGGTCCTTGAGCATCAGCGCGGCCGCGAAGCCGCCTTCATAATCATGGTCGGCGGGCGTCTCGGGGCCGACGCCGGGCACCGGGCAATAGCTGGTGACCGACCAGCATTGGCCGGACGCCTTGCTGGTGATGTCGAAGAAGGTCTGCGGATCGAGCCCGAGCTTTTCCGCCAGAGCGAACGCTTCGCACGTGGCGATCATCGAGGCGCCGAGCAGCATATTGTTGCAGATCTTGGCGGCCTGGCCCGCGCCCGCTCCGCCGGCGTGGATCACCGCCTTGCCCATCGCCTTGAGCAGCGGCCGTGCGCGGGCGAAGCCGTCGTCGGTTCCGCCGACCATGAAGGTGAGGGTCCCCGCTGCCGCCGCGGCGATTCCGCCGGAGACCGGCGCATCGACCATGACGTAGTTCTTCGCGCTCGCTTCGGCCGCGACGTCGCGCGCGGTGGCTACGTCGATCGTCGAGCAATCGATCAGGATCGCGCTTTCCGGCGCGGTGCCGAACACCGACGTTTTGAACACGTCGCGGACATGCTTTCCGGCAGGGAGCATGGTGATCACCGCATCGGCATCCCCGACCGCATCGGCCCCGGAGGCGGCGATGCTGCAGCCCGCGGCCCGGGCGCGTTCGAGCGCCGCGGCGGAAAGATCGAACGCGCGGACGTCATGCCCGGCCCCGGCGAGGTTCGCGGCCATGCCGCTGCCCATGTTGCCAAGGCCGATGAAACCGATCCGCGCCATCGTCAGCGCCCCTTCCATTCGGCTTTGCGCTTGGCGACGAAGGCCGCCATGCCTTCCTTCTGATCCTCTGTCCCGAACAGGGCGTGGAACAGCCGGCGCTCGAAGACGATGCCCTGGGCGAGCCCCGTCTCGAAGGCGCCGTTGACCATCTCCTTGGCAGCGAGCGCGGCGAGCGGAGCCATGGCGGCGATCGTCCCGGCCACCGCCAGCGCTTCCTCGACGAGGCGGTCGGCGGGAACGACGCGCGCGACCAGGCCGGCTCGTTCGGCTTCCTCCGCGCCCATGCGGCGGCCGGTTAGGCACATGTCCATCGCCTTGGCCTTGCCGACCGCGCGGGTCAGCCGCTGCGATCCGCCCATCCCGGGCGTGACCCCGAGCGTGATCTCCGGCTGACCGAACTGGGCGTTGTCGGCGGCGATGATCAGATCGGCCATCATCGCGACCTCGCAGCCGCCGCCAAGCGCATAGCCGGCAACCGCGGCGATCCACGGCTTGCGCGTGGCCGTGACCTTTTCCCAGCCGGCGAAGAAATTGCCGGCGTACATGTCGGCGAAGCCCTGCTCCGCCATCTCCTTGATGTCGGCCCCGGCGGCGAAGGCGCGCTCGCTGCCGGTGAGGACCGCGCAGCGCTGGCTGTCGTCGGCATCGTAGGCGGCGAAGGCGGCGATCAGCTCGGCCAGCACCTGGCCGTTCAACGCATTCAGCGCCTGCGGACGATTCAGGGTGATCAGGGTGACGGCGTCGCGCCGTTCGACCAGGATGGTTTCGTAGCTCATCGTCTCTTCTCTTTCCTGTCCGGGCGGTTTCACTGCCGAAGCATGTCGCGCGCGACGATCATGCGCATGATCTGGTTGGTTCCTTCGAGGATCGAATGGACGCGCAGATCGCGCCAGAAGCGCTCGACCGGATAGTCCATCAGATAGCCGTAGCCGCCGTGCAGCTGCATCGCACGATCTGCCACCGCGCTCGCCGTGTCGGTGGCGAGCCGCTTCGCCATCGCCGCGAAGCGGGTCTTGTCCGGAGCGTTCTCGGTCACCTTCACGGCCGCGGCATAGAGCAAGATGCGCGCGGCCTGCAGCTCGGTCTCCATGTCCGCCAGGGTGAACTGGGTCGCCTGGAAGTCGGCGATCGCCTGGCCGAACTGCTTGCGCTCCTTCACATAGCCGAGCGCCTCGTCGAGGCAGCGCTGGGCGCCGCCGAGCGAGCAGGCGCCGATGTTCAGGCGGCCGCCGTCGAGGCCCATCATCGCGATGCGGAAGCCTTCGCCCTCCGCGCCGACCAGATTCTCCGCCGGCACGCGGACGCCGTCGAAATTGACCTGGGCGGTCGGCTGCGAATGCCAGCCCAGCTTGCGCTCCTGCGCGCCGAAGCCGACCCCCGGCATGTCCTTCTCGATCACCAGGCAGGAAATGCCCTTGGCGCCGGCTTCGCCGGTGCGGACCATCGTCACGTAGAGCTCGTTCTCGCCGCCGCCCGAAATGAAGGCCTTCGAGCCGGTGACGACATAATGATCGCCTTCGCGCACCGCCCGCGTCTTGAGCGCGGCGGCGTCGGAGCCCGAGCCGGGCTCGGTCAGGCAATAGCTTCCCATCCGTTCCATCGTCACCATCGAGGGCAGATATTTGCCCTTGAGGGCGTCCGTGCCGAAGCGGTCGATCATCCAGGCGGCCATATTGTGGATCGAGATGAAGGCGGAGGTGGAGGGGCAGCCGTAGGCCATCGCCTCCATGACCAGCGCGGCTTCCAGCCGTCCGAGGCCGATGCCGCCGGAAGCCTCGGACACATAGATGGCGCCGAAGCCGAGCTCGGCCGCCTGCCGGATCGTGTCGCGCGGGAAGATGTGCTTCTCGTCCCATTCGGCGGCGTGCGGCACGATCGCATCGGCGGTGAACTGACGCGCCATCTCGTGGATCTGGCGCTGCTCTTCGGTGAGGTCGAACTGCGTCATCGCTCAGCCCATCGTCGGGATGACGAAGGCGTTCTCGCCCGTCACCGATCCGTCCGGCCAGCGCTGCGTCACGGTCTTGGTCTTGGTCCAGAAGCGGACACCGTCCATGCCGTGCTGGTTGACGTCGCCGAATGCGCTGCGCTTCCAGCCGCCGAACGTGTGATAGGCGACGGGGACGGGGATTGGCACGTTGATGCCGACCATGCCGACGTTGACACGCTGGGCGAACTCGCGCGCGGCATGGCCGTTGCGGGTGAAGATGGCGACGCCGTTGCCATATTCATGCTCGCTCGGCAGGCGGACCGCTTCCTCGAAGCTGTCGGCGCGGACCATCTGCAGCACCGGGCCGAAGATCTCCTCGCGATAGCTCTGCATATGCGGCGTCACATGATCGAACAGGCTGGGACCGATGAAGAAGCCCTTCTCGTGCCCCTGCAGCGAGAAACCGCGGCCGTCGACGACCAGCTCGGCGCCTTCGTCGATGCCCATCTGGATGTAGCGCTCGATACGCTCGCGGTGCGCGGCGTTGACCACCGGTCCGTAATGCGCGTCCGGATCGGTCGAGATGCCGATGCGTAGCGCGTGGATCGCCGGCACGAGCTTTTCGCGCAGCGCTGCGGCGGTCTTCTCCCCGACCGGCACGACGACCGGAAGCGCCATGCAGCGCTCGCCCGCCGAGCCGAAGGCGGCCCCGGCGACATCGCCGACCACCTGGTCGAGATCGGCGTCGGGCATAACGATGCCGTGATTCTTGGCGCCGCCCATCGCCTGCACGCGCTTGCCGGCGGCGACCCCGCGCCGGTAGACATAATGGGCGATGTCGCTCGATCCGACGAAGCTCACCGCGCCGATCGCGGGATGATCGAGGATCGCATCGACCATCTCCTTGTCGCCGTGCACGACCTGGAGGATGCCCTCGGGCGCGCCGGCCTCGAGCATCAGCTCGGCGAGCCGCACCGGCACCGACGGATCGCGCTCCGACGGCTTGAGGATGAAGGCGTTTCCGACAGCGATGGCGATGCCGAACATCCACATCGGGATCATCGCCGGAAAGTTGAACGGCGTGATGCCCGCGCCGATACCGAGCGGCTGACGCATCGAATAGACGTCGATCCCCGGGCCGGCGCCGGTCGTATATTCGCCCTTGAGTGCGTGCGGGATCCCGCAGGCGAACTCGATCACGTCGAGCCCGCGCTGCACGTCGCCCCTGGCGTCGGCGACAACCTTGCCGTGCTCGGACGCGAGCAGGCGCGCCAGCGCCTCCATGTCCCGTTCGACCAGCTCCTTGAAGCGGAACATCACCCGTGCCCGCCGCTGCGGGTTGGTCGCGGCCCAGCCGGGCTGGGCGGCCTGGGCGGCGGCGACGGCCCGATCGAGATCGGCCGCGGTGCCGAATGCGACGTGGGCCTGGACCGTCCCCGCATTGGGATCGAAAACCTCGCCGTAGCGGTCACCCGACGGGGCGGCGGACCCGCCGATGAAATGCGGGATCGTGCGCAAATCCATGACAATCTCTCCAGTCATCCTCAGCTGCTCTCCACCCGCTTCCGGGGAGAGCGCGGTCATGGGCAAGCCCCTACACCGTTGCCGGCCGAAGCCCAATGGCCGAACCGCCAGGCATCTGGCGGATCGGGATTTTGTTCCGTCGAGCGGGCCCTGGAGGCGGCCCCGTTCCATTGCAGGACAGGAGGGACGGCGCCGCCGATGGCGCTTGGCAAAAAGGTAAAGAAACTCTTAATTGGGGCGCATGAGTCGCCTGTCTCCGCTGATCGTCCGCCGCGTGGGGCCGCTGGCCGCGCCGCTCGCGCTACCGCCAGCTCCGGGCGCGATGGACCTTTCCGACAGAGATCTGGAGAGCCTGAAGTTGTTCGCCGTCGCCTGGCTCGGCGGCCTGGTCTTCTTCGGGACGTATCTGTTCTAGTTCGGACCGCACCGCTGCCGCTTCCGCGCAAACGGGCAACCCAACCCTAATCGCAGGCGCGGTGCAGCTTCCAGCCGAGCCAGGCGGCGCCGAGGCTCGAGACTGCGACCAACAGCAGGGTGTCGCCGACCGAGACGCCGAGCTGCACCAGCACGAACAGGATCAGCGCCGCGACCACCATCGCTCCCGAATTGACGATGTTGTTCGCCGCCACCGTGCGGGCCGTCTCCGACTTGTGCACGGTGGTGGTGAGGAAGGCGTAGAGCGGCACGACGAACATTCCGCCCGCCACCGCGACCCCGAGCAGATCGGCCATCACCCATTCGGCGTGGCGCAGGCGCACGAAGGTGTAGACGTCGATCAGCTCGTCGCCGACCGGCGGCAGGCTCTTCACCGTCCAGTAGAGATGGACGATGAACAGCCCCATCGCGATCGCCGCCGCGGGTGCGAACTTGGCGAGGACCCTGCCGTCGAGCAGGTGGTTGATCACGATCGAGCCGAGCGCGACGCCGACCGAGAAGATGGCGAGGAACAGCGTCGCCACCTGCTGGTTGGCGCCGAACACATTCTTGACGAGCGGCGGGAATTGCGCGGCGAGCACCGCGCCTTCGGCCCAGAAGAAGCTGATCGCGGCGATCGCGAGGAAGACGCGCGGGATGTGCAGCGTCGCCGACACCAGCGAGATCGAGGAGCGGATGATGTGCCAGTCCATCTTCGGGACCGCGACGTCGGTTTCGGGAGGGGCGGGCGGAACTTCGCGGCTGGCGATGCGGCCGAGCAAGGCGATCACGAGCACGCCGACCGCGGCCGAATTGCTCGGGATGAGTCCGCCGGTGATCGTCCCCAGCAGGATCGCGCCATAGGTGCCGGCCTCGACAAGGCCGGTGCCGGCGAGCACCTCGTCCTTGTGCAGATGCTGCGGCAGGATCGCATACTTGATCGGCCCGAAGAAGGTCGAGTGGATGCCCATCGCGAACAAAGCGACCAGCATCAGCGGCACCGAATGCATCAGCAGGCCCGCCGCGCCTGCGATCATGATCAGTATCTCGGCCGTCTTGACGATGCGGATGATCCGCGCCTTGTCGTTCGAATCCGCCAGCTGGCCGGACAAGGCGGAGAAAAGGAAGAAGGGCAGGATGAAGATCGCGCCCGCAACGGCGTTGAACGACGCTTCCTTCGCCGGATCGTTGTAGATCTGATAGGTGACAAGCATCACCATGGCGGTCTTGAACAGATTATCGTTGAAGGCGCCGAGGAACTGCGTGACGAAGAGCGGGAAGAAGCGCCGCTTGCCAATCAGCCTTAGCGAGAGGGTCATGGAGCGGTACGATGCCTTGGCACGAAAACTGCGGCCCTCCATGTCGGAGGCGGGGGCATCGCACAAGCCCCCATCCGCCGATCCGGAAGGACCGTCCCGGTCCGGGAGGATGGCGCCGTCGTTCCTCGACCCGCGCGAGATCGGGGTATGACGGGCCGCGACCGGGGTGATTTCGCGCCGGCGGAAAATCGTCTAGGGGCGGCGCAGATGCTCACGCTGGCCAATATCCTCACCCTCTCCCGAATCCTGGCAGTGCCGATATTGGTGGCCTTGTTGTGGCCGGTGGGCGGGTGGTTCGACTATGCGCTGGCCTTCGCGCTCTACTGCCTGATGGGCATTACCGACTATTTCGACGGCTATGTCGCGCGCGCCAAGGGCACGGTGTCGCGGCTCGGCATCTTCCTCGATCCGATCGCGGACAAGATCATGGTCGCCTCGGTGATCGTGATGCTGGTCTTCATCAGGACGATCGACAGCTATCATGTCATCGCGGGGCTCGTGATCCTGCTGCGCGAGATCACCGTCTCGGGGCTGCGCGAATATCTCGCCGGCCTGCAGATCTCGCTGCCGGTGAGCGCGCTCGCCAAGTGGAAGACGACGTTCCAGCTGGTCGCGCTCGGCGCATTGATCCTGGGCGGGGCGATGCCGCAATGGCCGTGGATCCATCAAACCGGCATCCTCAGCCTGTGGGCGGCGGCATTGCTGACGCTGGTGACGGGCTGGGACTATCTGCGGGTCGGGCTCAAGCACATGGACTGAGGCGATGCTGGTCGACCTTCTCTACTTCGGGGAATTGCGCGCGGCGCTCGGCCGCGATAGCGAACGGGTCGATCCGCCCAGCCACGTGCTGACGATCCTGGATCTCGTCGCCTGGCTCTCGGAGCGGGGTGCGGACTATCAGGCGGCGCTCGCCGACCGCAGCCGCATCTGCGCGGCGATCGATCTCGAGCATTGTCCGGTCGGCGACAGTTTCTTCGGCGCGCGCGAGGTGGCGCTCTTCTCCCCGGTGCGGGGGCTATGATCGACATCCGCATCCAGAAGAGCAATTTCGATCCGGGCCGCCAGCTCGCGCGCCTCGAGGAGTTGCACGCCGGCGCGGTCGCGGCCAGCCTTTCGCTCGTCGCGGCCGGGGAAGACGTCCGTGCCGTGACGATCGAACACTATCCCGCCATGGCGAAGCGCGAGCTCGCGCGCATCGCCGGCGAGGCGGAAGCGCGCTGGCCGCTGACCGGAATCATCCTGATCTTCCGCCACGGGCGGTTGCTGCCGGGCGACCGTTTCGCGCTGATCGCGACCGGTGCGCGCAGCAGCGCGGCGGCGCTGGAGGCCTGCGCCTATCTGCGCGAGCAGCTGAACGCGCGCGCGCCCTTCTGGCAGCGGGTACTGCCCGCCGATGCGGCGGCGCAGGCGGCTACGCGGCTTCCCGCAGCGCATCCGCGAGAAGCCTGAACTCCTTCTCGCGCGGGCTGCTCTTGCGCCAGATGAGCGCGATCATCCGCGACGGGTGCTCGGCGTCGAGCGGCCGGGCGGCGACTTCGGTCCCGGTCAATATGCCCGCGTCGATGGCCATTTCGGGAATCATCGTCATCCCGAGCCCGTTGTCGACCATCTGCACCAGAGTGTGGAGCGAGGTTCCCATCATCGCCGCCTCGGCGCGGAGCTCGGGCCGGTTGCAGGCGGCGAGTGCGTGGTCCTTCAGGCAGTGGCCGTCCTCGAGCAGCAGCAATTTGTGCTCGTCGATCGCCGACGGCGGAATGCGGGCGGGGAGCTCGCCGGCGCCCGGCGGGAAGGCGACGAACAGGCGATCCTCGAACAGCTCGGCGCTGTCCACCTGTCCACAGGCATAAGGGAGGGCGAGCAGCACGCAATCGACCTGTCCGCGCTGAAGCGAATCGCAGGCCGCCTGGCTGGGCTCCTCGCGCAGGTAGAGCTTGAGGTCCGGCCACTGCCTGCGGAGCTTGGGCAGCAGCTGCGGCAGCAGGAACGGCGCGATCGTCGGGATGACGCTCATCCGCAGCTCGCCTGAGAGCGGCTTGCCCGCCGCGCGCGCCATGTCCGCCAGCTCCTCGGCCTCGCGCAGGATCCGCTGCGCCTTTTCGGCGATGCGGTTGCCGAGCGGCGTGAAGCGGACCACGCGGCGCGTCCGCTCGACGAGCGTCACTCCGATCAGGGACTCGAGCTCGCGCAGCCCGGCCGAAAGCGTCGACTGGGTGACGAAGCAGGCATCGGCGGCCTTGCCGAAATGCCCGTGGTTCTTGAGCGCCACCAGATATTGGAGCTGCTTCAGGGTCGGCAGGTACGTGGTCATGGGCGGCGATCCGCGCCTCCTTTTGATCGTCTCAGTCAATCACTGCGTCCGATCTAATCAATTGGATCGATTTTTTCCAGCCCCCATATGGGCTCCATCGAATGCGAACCCCCTCAACAGGAGAACATGCATGCTCACCGTCGGTGACAAATTTCCCGCGCTCACCGTCCCCGTCCAGCAGGGAGCCGACGCGCTCCCCGCCGGCGAAACGCTCGACCTCGGCGAGACCAACGGCAAGTGGAAGGTCGTCTTCTTCTGGCCGAAGGATTTCACTTTCGTCTGCCCGACCGAGATCATCGGCTACGGCGACCTCAAGCGCGACTTCGCGGATCGGGACGCGGTGCTGATCGGCGCCTCGACCGACACCGATTCGGTGCACTTCGCATGGCGCCGGTCGGACGAGCGCCTGGCTGCCGCGGACTTTCCGTGGATCGCCGACAACAAGAAGGAGCTCGCCAACGCGCTCGGCATCGTCGCGCCCGACGCGGGTGTCGCCTATCGCGCCACCTTCATCGTCGATCCCGACAATGTCATCCAGCATGTGACGGTCAACGGCCTCAACGTCGGCCGCAATCCGCAGGAAGCGCTGCGCGTGCTCGACGCGCTGCAGACCGACGAGCTCTGCCCCTGCAACTGGACGCAGGGCGAAGAGGTGCTGCGGCCGGCCGCCTGAGCCGACTTCGCGAACAGATGCGGCTCGCGTCCGATACGGCGCGAGCCGCCCGGGGCGCGGAGCATCCTCTCTCCGCGCCCCTTTTCCTTGTCTTCCGATGGAGACCCTCATGTCCCTCAAGGATTTCGCAGATACTCTGCCCGATTACGCCAAGGACCTTCGCCTCAACGTCGGCTCGCTGCTGAACGACCAGACGCTGGGCGATCAGCGCAAATACGGACTGCTGCTCGCCTGCGCGCACGGGACCGGCTACCGGCCGGTCGTGGCCGCGGCCGAGGCCGAAGCGGATGGCAAGCTGAGCCCGGAGGCCGCCGATGCGGCGCGCGCGGCAGCCGCGGTGATGGCGATGAACAACGTCTATTATCGCTTCGTCCACCTCTCCTCGAACCCGGAATATGCGACCATGCCGGCGCGGCTGCGCATGAACGTGATCGGATCACCCGGCTTCGAGAAGGACGATTTCGAGCTGTTCAGCCTCGCCGTCAGCGCGATGAACGGCTGCGGCATGTGCATCGACAGCCACGAGCGGCTGCTCCAACAGCATGGCGTCAAGGCGGAGA
>Ga0153915_10001925_pt1 | contig 19119 bp, 3 predicted proteins | sample Opewatmetagenome_2_FD_107003 | JGI IMG/M metagenome (GOLD analysis project Ga0153915, IMG submission 107003) | Freshwater wetland microbial communities from Ohio, USA - Open water 3 Core 3 Depth 3 metaG | ecosystem: Environmental > Aquatic > Freshwater > Wetlands | place: USA: Ohio, Lake Erie...
GCGGCTCCGGACCAATTCCACCAGTTGTTCGCGCTGCTCATTGGGGGGGGATTGCCGGAGCGTATCCAGGAAATCCTGCAGGCGCCCCTTGGAAGCCTCAGCACTTTCGCTTTCGATCGGAGCGGTTGAAGACTGCTCGATCAAATCTTCCATCCAAGCATCGCGTCCCTCGGCATGGAGAGCGTATGTGGACGATGGGGCGCGGGCGACGATGCAGTGTTGTCCCAGGATTTCGGCGGGCGACCCCGACTCGGGAAACGCCACAACCTCCTCAAAACCGTGTGAGCGGAGCAATGTCTCCCATTTTTCCCGGGAAAGCAGGGGACTATCCTGGCGCAAGCCGTCATTGAAACGATGCCAGTCTTCAACGAGGCCGTAAGAGAATTCGATCCACGAGGGTGCATTGGTCACTTCACACAGGAGCAACAGGCCTCCCGGACCCAGGAGGCTCAAAACATTCTCAATCGTTTCATCCAAGTTCCGTGTGGCATGCAGGACATTGCAAGCTACGACGGCATCAAAGGCATGGTCTCCAAAGCCCTGCTCTGCTGGTTTTTTCTCTATATCCAGCAGCCCGAAACGAAGAAACGGGTATTGCTTGTATTTGTCACGCGCACGATCAAAGAAGAATTTGGATACGTCGGTGAAGCAGTAAAGAGTGCGACTTGGCGGCAACACCGGCAGCAACGCCGAAGTTGAACCACCCGTGCCCGCGCCGATCTCCGCAATCCGCAGTTGCCGTGCTTGCGGCAGGGTTCTTACGAGCGATTCCAAGACCGATCTGGTGACGCCATTGAAATAGCGCGAAAGGGCCCAGTGTTCATAGATAGCTTCCGCTAATGCGAGCGAGCCTCCTGGGAAAAGCGTATCGAGGGGTGAAGCTTCACCCGTCAGAATGGCAGGCGCCATTTGGCCACAACGGCCCAGGTACTCCAGCACAAAGGGAATGTCTGAGAGCTCCTTGTCAGCGAGGCGACAGTCGAATTTGGGAATGTCCGCGGGAAGGGGCGCTGGATTCCTGTAAGTGTCCCCCACTTGCTGGAGCACTCCCGCGGCGACCAGCTTCTTCAGCCAGCGCGAAATCAGGATTCGGCAGGTGGGCAGAATTTTGAGCTCTTGCAGCAAGGAATCGAGCGAGTGTGTTTCATTCGAAGCTCGAAATGCGCCCAACTCGAAGAACGTATGAGCTATATAGGCCGTGGTTATCTGGTCGAGCGTCTTCCATTTTGCCGGATAGCTGTCGAGGGACAGATCCATCGGGACCTGGCGAGACTGTGCGCGTGCTGCGGTCACAACATTCTGCCAGCGTGCGGTCTCTGAAGACGTGGATCCGCGTTGCCGTGCCTTGGCCGCCTCCACCCAGTACTGCTTACGCTGCCAAGGATATGTTGGCAGCATGACTTTCCGACGAGCGCGATGGCGGTCGAACTCTTTCCACTCAATATTCACGCCGTTCACATACAGCGTGCCCAGATCCTCCAGCACTTGCTCCCAATCGTTGCGGTCCTGGCGGAGTGACGGCAGCCAGATGCCTTGGCCTTGCGGCACGCACTGGCTGCCCATGCTGACCAGGATGGGGGTGGCGCCGATTTCCAGAAACACCCGGTACCCCTGTTCGTAGAGTGCCGCCATGGCCTCAGCAAAACGCACCGTGTTCCGCAGGTTATAACGCCAGTAGGCAGCATCCAACAGCTTCTGTTCGCCCACCCACTCCAACCGCATGCTGGAAAACTGCGCCACCTGCGGAGCGCGATAGCTCGCCCGGGCCGCTGCCTGTTCAAATTCCTCCAGCACCGGCTCCACCAGAGGAGAGTGGAAGGAGTTGGAAACCTTCAAAGGCTTAGTCTTGATCCCCTGCGCTTCCAAGCTGCGCAGGATCTCCTGCACCGCCGTTCGCTCCCCGGAAATTACCGTGCTCTCTGGCCCGTTGATCGCCGCGATTGCCACTCGATCCCGGTACGGGGCCAAGGCAGCAGAAGCCCGTTTTTCGTCGGCCAGTAGCGATGCCATCAACCCATTGGGAGGAAGACTGTGCATCAAGCGGCCGCGCTCCCGCATGATCATCAGCCCGTCTTCCAGGCTCATCATGCCGGCCACCGTGGCGGCCACGATCTCGCCCACGCTGTGGCCCATCACCGCCCCTGGCTGCACTCCCCAGGAGCGCCACAACTGGGCCAGTCCGTATTGGATCGCAAACATCGCCACATGCGTGTACTGGGTTTCATCCAGCGGCGTCGCCTCGCCCGGCGCCGGATAGAGCACCGAACGCAACGGCTTCTCCAAATGTGGCCGCAGCAACTCATCGCAGCGATCTATCACCTCGCGGAACACCGGCTCACTGTCATACAACGCCCTTCCCATGTTCACGTACTGCCCACCCTGCCCGGTAAACAGGAAGACGACCTCCGGCCGCTGCGTCAAATCGGCATGCCCCTGCAGCACTCCAACCGGCTCCTGCCCCTCGGCACAGGCGACCAGGTTTTGGCATAGTTGCTCGGTCGAGCCGGCCACGGCCGCGAGACGATGCTCAAAATGCGATCGCCCCGCATTAGCGGTATGACACAGATCTGCGAGCGGGATCTCCGGATGTTGTTCGAGGTGCCGTGCGTAGCGACCCACCAGGTCCTTCAGCGCACCGGCAGTCTTTGCTGAAACAGTCAGGACATGGAGCGGCCGATCCTGCAAAGAATGGCCTTCGCCTTCCTGTGAGCCATTCTCATCACCGACCTGCCTCTCGTCGAGACTTGTCGCATCGCCTTTCTGGGAGCTCGCTGAAACCAACGCGGGGACTCCTGCTGCACTCTCCAGAACCACGTGAGTGTTCGTGCCGCTGAATCCAAAAGAGCTGAGGGCAGCGATGCGATGAGTGGAGTTCGATGGCCAGGGGGTGCGGGTCGTGGGCACGGACATGGCAAATTCATTCCAGGGGATGTGCGGATTTGGCTCCTTGAAGTGCAGGTGAGGGGGGATTTCGCCGTGCATGAGAATGAGTACGACTTTGAGAAGCCCGGCCACCCCCGCCGCTGTCTCCAGGTGCCCGACGTTCGTTTTGATCGATCCGAGTGCAAGAGAATTCTGCTTTGATCGGCCTTCTCCGTATACCGCATTAAGCGCATGAACCTCGATGGGATCGCCCAAGGAAGTCCCGGTCCCATGGGTTTCGACATAGCCCACCTCGGAGGGCTTCACGCCGGCATTCCTCAAAGCCTTGCGAATGACCTCCTGCTGGGAAGAGCCATTAGGGACAGTGAGACCGCTGCTGCGGCCATCCTGATTGATGGCAGTGCCCCGAATTACAGCCAGGATGTTGTCACCGTCGGTGACCGCGTCGGCCAGACGCTTGAGCACCACGACGCCACATCCTTCACCACGCACAAATCCGTCGGCCGAGGCATCGAAGGTCTTACAGCGCCCATCCGCGGCCATCATGTGGGACTTAGTGAAGTTGATTAAAAACTCTGGCGCCAGGATCGCGTTTACGCCCCCGGCCAAAGCCATTCGGCAGTCCCCCGTGCGAAGACTCTGACACGCCAGATGAACAGCGACGAGTGAAGAAGAACAAGCCGTGTCGAGAGCGATGGCGGGGCCCTGAAGGCCGAGGATGTACGACAGCCGGCCAGAGGCAACACTGTGACACGTGCCGGTGGCCAAGTAGGCATCGATCTGGGCAGGGTCTCCAAACTGCATTTGAAGCTGGGCGTAGTCGTTACTGGCAATTCCCAAAAACACGCCCGTGGAACTGCCCAGTAGCTTTTCCGGGGACTGGCCGGCGTTTTCCAGAGCCTCCCAACCGACTTCCAGAAACAGCCTCTGCTGCGGATCCAGGGTCACGGCTTCGCGCGGAGAAACTCCAAAGAAGTCGGCGTCAAACTTGTCGATCTCGTCCAGAAATCCTGCCCAACGGGTCGACATTTTTCCCGGAGCATCGGGGTTCGGATCAAAGAACTCGTTGATGTCCCAACGGTCCGCCGGCACTTCGCGGATAGCATCGATGCCATCGCATAACAGCCGCCAGAGTGAATCCGGATCGTTGGCTCCACCTGGAAAGCGGCATCCCATGCCGATCACAGCGATGGGCTCGTCTCGAACGCGCTCCGCCTCTTTGAGTTTGGCTCGCAACATTCGGAGTTCCACGATCGCTCGTTTAACGGGCGAAAGTTGCTCCGGGCCTTTAGGGTTACTGTCCATTGTTGTTCTCTACTTTTTGTCTGCTATTGGAAGTCTTCTTCCCTTCCGTCACTCACACTTTCCAACATGGGCTCACCATGCAGGAGATCAGGCAGAACCCGACAATTCTTTGGTCAGCATTGCCTCTGCCTCCTCCTCCGACAACTGCTTCAGTTCGGTGACGGTTTTGGCCTGTTCATCATGAACTTTTGCTGTGCTGCCTGCCCCTTTCGAACTCTCCTTGACCATCAAGACATTTTGCTCAAGGTACTCTGCGAGCGCAGCCACGGTGGGGTGATCAAACACGATCGTCGACGATAACGATTTTCCAACGCTGGCCTGGAGGCGGTTCTTCAACTCGATGGTCATCAGAGAGTCCATCCCGAACGTGGCCAGGCCCTGGTTCAGGTCGAGCTTGAATGAAGGGTTGAGCCCGAGAACCTTGATGGCTAGTTCGCGAATGTGCGCCTCAAGCAGCGAGCGGCGCTTGTTCGGCGACGCCTGGCTGAGTTGCTCCAGCAACGCCGGTTGGTGCGAGGTTTTCCGTTGTTCGCCCAGCGGATGGACGTCTGCCTTGGATAACACTCTTGAAAACAGCATTGACGGACACCCTGGAGGAAGCGACGCGACATACTGCCGCCAATCGACCGACATCACTCCAACCTGGGCTCGATCCCGCCACAGCAGGTATTCAAACAAGCGCAGCCCCTGCTGCGGTTCAATCAGGTGAAACCCTTTCAGTTGCAGGCGCTGGCTCACTCCGCCTTGGGTCGCAGCTCCAATCTCACCCCAGGGTCCCCAGTCAATACTCAGGGCGGGTAAACCGAGATCGTGCCGGTGATGTGCGAGAGCATCCTCAAAGGCGCAAGCGGCCACATGGTTTCCTTGGCCCGCCGATCCCAGCATCGAGACTGCTGAAGAAAAGAGGATGAAGAAATCGAGGGGCTGATCTTGCGAAAGAACATGGAGAAGCCACGCCCCGTCCACCTTCGGCGCCATCACTTTCTCGAAGCGCTCCCAGGTCTGCTGAGCGAGGACGCCATCGTCGAGTGTCCCCGCCGAGTGGACAATCCCGCGCAAAGGCGGCAGCGAATGGCCGAACCTTGAGAAGAGTTCCGCCAAGTGGGCGCGGTCTGAAACATCACCTTGGACCGCCGCGACGCGGGTGCCTTTCTCCTCCATCTCGCGGATCACGCCTACCGCTGACTCGGAAACTCCACTGCGACCGGTCAACACCAGATGTTTTGCGCCCTGTTCCGACATCCACCGGGCCACCAGTAAGCCAAGTCCCCCCAAGCCCCCGGTGATCAGGTAGCTTCCATCGGGGTTTAGCGCTTTCTCTCGACGGGATTCAACATGGGCGGAACCCCGTTGATGTCCATGGAAACTCGGGTGACACACCACCACCTTGCCGATATGCCTGGCCTGGGCCATAAAGCGGAAGGCGGGGATCAATTCATCGATGCCGAATATCTTGAGCGGCAACGGCTTGAGCAAGCCCTTCCTGAAATCCGGGATCAGTTCATCGAACAGGCTCCGAACCAGTTCAGGGTTCTTATCGAAAGTCGAAGCCAGGTCAATGGGGAAGTGCGAGATGTTCTTGTTCAGTTGGGCCACCTGGGCCTGGTCCCAAATTCCGGTCCTGCCGATTTCTAAAAACCGTCCGTTGATAGCCGTAATGGACAAGCTCTTCGCAATGAATTCGCCGGCCAGGCAATTGAGTACGAGGTCCACACCGTGGCCCCCCGTGATTTCCATAATTTCGTCGGCGAAATCGAGAGATCGCGAGTCCATGACATGAGGCACGCCTAAGGACTTCAAATAGCTGCGCTTCTCCGAACTGCCGGCCGTGGCAAAAATCTCTGCGCCGGCCCGCTGAGCCAGTTGCACCGCCGCCAGGCCTACGCCGCCCGCCGCCGCGTGAATCAACACCCTTTCCCCGGCTGAGATCTGACCGAGGCGATGAAGAGCATAATGCGCTGTCAAAAAGGCACTCGGAAGAGTCGCGGCTTCATCTTCCCGGAGAGGCTCCGGGATAGGAACGATCCGGTTCGTCGAAATCGTCAAGAAGGCAGAAAAACTGCCAGGTCCCACCGCCATCACACGCTGGCCCACACGGAACTGCTCGACCCCTTCTCCCACGCTCACAATTGTTCCGGCGCATTCGTATCCGAAAACTTGCGAGCTCCCCGGATATCGCCCCAAGGCCATCAAGACGTCCCTGAAACCCAAACCCGTCGCATGGACCTCAATCTCTACTTCGCCTCGTCCCGGCGAGCGACGGTCCATGGGGCACAGCGAGAGATTGTCCAGGATGCCGATGGAAGAGATCCTTAACTGGTAGGGTTGGTTGATGTCTGCCTTGGGGCTCTTATACGCCTCGGGAGAATCGACCCTGCTTTGCACCAGCCGCGCCACAAAGCGACGCCCGTGGCGAACCGCCACCAGGTTCTCGTCCTTCTCGTTTCTGACCTCTTCAAGCAGTGTCTGCACTTCGTCGGCGGAAGCAACCGGGTCCAAATCAACCCGGGCACAGTGCAGTTCGGGGTACTCGAGGCCTATCGTGCTTCCTAAAGCCGCGGTCGGAGACTGGGATAACGATGTAAGAGCTGTTTCCGAATCCACCGATTGGGCGCCACGGGTCACAATCCAAAGATTGTTGGTCAGGGGACTTCCACCGGAAACAAGGGCCTTCACCAGGTGGAGCAAACTCCCACAACCCTTTTGAATTTTTCCTTTCAAACTTTCCCAGCTCTGAAATGAACCAGAAGAATCGTTCAGCGGCCAGAGATAGACAACTCCGTTCAGGGTGGACTCATTCGAGCATCCGGCCTCCTGTAAGAGCCTTGGGAAATGTTCCGGGCAGCTGGCATCGATTTCGAACTGTCCTTGCCCGCGGTTCTCGAATTTCTTCCCCGCGGAAACAAAGACGCAGCCTTCGCCGTCAGATTTCAGGGCCGTCTCCAGGCCTTTTCCCACGCCGCCGCGATCGTCGAATATCAGCCAAATTCCCTTCCCCTTCGAAACACCCGTGGCCCGCACCGGTTCCTGCATATCGCGCGCTGTGCGGGGGCCGCGAGCCAGGATCAACGATTGATTGGAGACAACGCTTTCTCCCTCCTGTTCCGGGGAAGTTGCCACCTCAGTAAATCCACTGCCTGTGAGAAGCTTCTGCCATTGGTCTGCAGAAAGCAGTGCGTGCGAGGGCCGGAGCTCTGTATCGGTAAACCTCCACCAACCCTCTGTCAGTCCCACGATGATGTCCGCGAACCGAAGTGGCCGAGTCGCTTCAAGCAGTATGAGCAAGCCTTCCGATGCCAACAGCGTCCGGGCGTTCTTGAGGGTCTGTTGCAGATCCTGCGTGGCATGTAAGACATTGGCCGCAATGACGACGTCGTACGCGTGAGCGGCGAAGCCCTGGACCGACGGATTGTTCTCGATGTCCAGAAGTCGGTATTGCACGAAGGGGAAATTGCTGAACTTTTCGCGCGCCTTGGAGATGAAAAGACTCGAGACGTCTGTAAACACATACTCCGTCTGTTGCGGTGGAAGCTTGGCCAGCAGATAGGACGTGGTGCTTCCGGTTCCCGCGCCGATCTCCAGAATCTTCAAGGGCCGATCCTTGGGGACTCCGCCAACCACCTCCAAGACAGCCTGCTGAATGAGCTCGTTGTAGAAGCGAAAGTACGGGGAATCCTTGTACAGTCTTTCCACGTCTTGCAAAGAGCCATTGGGAAATAACAGCTCTAGCGGCTCAGATTCACCACTCATCGCACTGGCGAAGTGCTGACCACATCGACCGACCAAGATCAACTCCGCGGAACATGCGGGGTATTTCTTCAATAAGGTCGCTAGCTCGTCCTCGGGGTTTTGGCAAGCAGGGACGCGGGAGACTTTCCACCCTTCGCCCGCTCGCGACAGGTAGCCGTCCTGCTGCAACATTTCGAACATTCTGCCCAGGAGACGGTGGTAGCGTTCCGGGACGCGAAGTTCGCGCGCTTTTGACGCGGTCGTAAAGGTGAGATCCTCCTGAATCCTACAGCCCAATTGCCGGAGCGCCTGCCATACATATTGAGTGCTCAACGCCTCGAGCCGGGGGAGAAGGGAGGCAAATTCCTGCAACCCTTGCTCCAAGCGGTTTCGCCGTGAATATGGCAGGAGTGCTTGCGCAATACGCAGGGGGTTGGGGATGAAGGAGGAGGAACTCTCGAGCCTCTTTATTTGTCGCGGCTTTTCTTCCCATTTGAACTCATATAACCATTGGCTGAAATCCTCTTGCTCGAAGGGGATGATTGCCTCTCGTCCCGCCCGTCTGAGGACCAAGCCCCGAACTTCGGCAACCCGTTGACCCGTGGGATCAAAAACCTCGACGTCGGCAGTAACCTCCGCGCTGTCTGTTCCGACAGCTTTGCGAAGAACGACATGACTCCATACTTGATCGCCGGGGCGGCGGTAGACCCTGAATGTTTCCAGCCGTTGAGGCAAGTAAGTCTGCGTTTCAGAATTGGAAGTGGCAGGCACCGACAACGCCGCGACGACCGGCTGCAGGCAAGCATCCATGAAAGCCGGATGAATGTGATACCGCTCTGCTTCGGCGGATAAGGAGTCAGGGATCTTGATTAAACCAATCGCCTCTCCCGTTTGCCTCCACAGCCCTTCTATTCCTTTGAAATCCGGTCCAAACTGCAGCCCTCGCGACCGCAGCGACTCATAGTAGGATTCGACTTCGATCTTGTTCGGGCAACGTCCTTGAATATCGGCCAGGTTAACGAGCTGCGGCGAGCCATCGCGGCTGCCCTCGTCTTCCACAGAAATATCACCGGTGGCATGAAGCACCCACGCCGAGCTCTTCTTTTTTTCTCCTTGTGGATGGAGACTGAAAATCCTAAAAGTGGCTGAACCCGGTTCCGTCTCCGTCACCGTCACCTGAATCGTTCTTTCTTCATCGTCCGCGAGCACCAGGGCCTGAGTTAGGACCAGGTTTCTTACGGCTGTCTGCTTGTCATCAAATGTCTCGGCTGCTGCGGCCAGAGCCAGCTCCAGATAGGCGGTAGCTGGAAGAACTGCTTTGTCAAAAACACGATGGTCATTGAGAAAGGAAAGACGATTGGGGCTGAGTTGCTGTTCGAAAAGAGGGACTGCGGAACGCAATCGACGCCCCAGCAATGGATGGTCTGTCGCGGAAGCCTGCACGGCGAGCCTGGCTGTGGGCTGCTCGGCGGCAGATGGAGAATCGACCCAGTACCGCTCGCGTTGGAACGCATAGGTGGGCAACGCAATCTTGCGGCCGCGGCGATTCTGGTAGAACCCATCCCAGTTGACATCGACGCCATGCACGTAGAGCTGCCCCAGGCTTTCAAGCAATTGTTGCCAATCATCCCGATCTTCGCGCAGCGAAGGCAGCCAAACGCCTTCGCCAATCGGCACACATTGACTTCCCATGCTGACCAGAATGGGAGTGGGCCCCATCTCCAGAAACACGCGATAGCCTTGTTCATAAAGCTTTCGCATGGCTTCGGAAAAACGCACCGTATTCCGAAGATTCTGTCGCCAGTACACCGCATCGAGCAGATTTTCTTCTCCCACCATCTCCAGCCGCATGCTTGAAAACAAGGCGACCTGCGGAGGCGTGTACTGCAGTCCTTTCGCCGTCTGTTCGAATTCGGCCAACACGGGCTCCACCAGCGGCGAATGAAAGGCATTGGACACCTTTAACACTTTGACCTTGGTGCCCTCCTTCTCCAACTGGTTCACGATCGCCTGGACCGCCTCCTTTTCCCCGGAAATGACCGTGCTCTCCGGCCCGTTGACAGCGGCAATGGATACCCGATCCCGGTAGGGAGCCAGGGCAGCGGAGGCCCGCTTTTCGTCGGCCAACAGCGACGCCATTAATCCGGGGGTCGGAAGACTTTGCATGAGACGCCCCCGCTCACGCATGAGTTTGAGTCCATCCTCAAAGCTCATCTGCCCGGCGACCGTAGCGGCCACGATCTCGCCGACGCTGTGGCCCATGATCAGCGAGGGCTCCACCCCCCAGGAACGCCACAACGCCGCCAGCCCGTACTGGACGGCAAACATCGCCACGTGGGTGTACTGCGTCTCATCCAGCGGCGTCGTATCTCCCGGGTTCGGGTACAACACCGACCGCAAGGTCCTGGGCAGATCGGGGCGAAGGTATTCATCACAGCGATCGACGACTCCCCTGAAGATCGGCTCGCCCTCGTACAGTTGGCGGGCCATACTTACGTACTGGCCGCCCTGTCCCGTGAACAGGAACGCGACCTTGGGCGCCTGCGTCCCTGGAGCCTCTCCGCACGACAGTCCTGCAGACTCGGTGCCCGCTCTATAAGCAAGCAGTCGTTCCCGCAACTCCTCTGAAGTTGAGCTGACGATGGCGAGGCGATGATTGAAATGCGACCGGCCTGCATCGGCGGTGTAACACACGTCAGCCAGCGAGGCAGCTGCAGGGGCAGCAAGAAAGCTCTCATGTCGACCGGCTAGTTCATTCAAGGCGACTGGATTTTTTGCGGAGAGACAGAACAAGTGCGACGTTCGGGAGTTGCTCTCGGGAAGATGAAGTTCCGGCGCCTCCTCCACGATCATGTGGGCAATGGTCCCGCTCCCACCGAAAAAGCTCAGGCCGGCCGCGCGGGGCCGATCTCGACGAGGCCAGGGCATCGGCTGGACGGGGATTACTGCGGGAATATCGTCAAGCGTGATCGCGGGATTAAGCTTCTTGAAATGTAAATGAGGTGGGATGGTGCGGTGTTGCAGCGAAAGCACCACCTTGATCAATCCGGCTACGCCCGCGGCCGATTCCAAGTGGCCCACATTGGTCTTCGCGGTCCCAATGACCAGCGGTTGGTTTGGAGATCGCCCCCGGCGGTAAACGGAGGCCAACCCCCGCACTTCAATAGGATCTCCTAAAGGGGTTCCAGTCCCGTGCGTCTCGATGAAATCAACCTGGTTCGGTTCCAGGCCGGCCCTCTCCAGCGCCTGGCGCATGACTTCGGCCTGGGCCAACTTATTGGGAACCGTAATTCCACTGCTGGCTCCATCTTGATTAACCGCCGAGCCGCGAATGACAGCCTGGATATTATCTCCGTCGGCCAGAGCGTCGGATAAACGCTTCAGTACAACAACTCCACATCCTTCCCCGCGAACATAACCGTCGGCACTGGCGTCAAAGGTCTTGCAGTAGCCATCAGGAGAAAGGGTCCTTGCCTTGGTCGAGGTAATGCTGATTTCGGGGGACAGGATCAGGTTGACTCCGCCTGCCAATGCCAGATTGCATTCCCGGTTGCGGAGGCTTTGACAAGCAAGGTGAACGGTGACCCCGGAGGTGGAGCAGGCTGTATCCACAGCCATCGTGGGTCCCTGCAATCCCAAGGTGTAAGCAATTCGGCCGGCAGCGAAATTGAGGAAATTGCCGGTGAGGTGGTAGGCGTCAATGAACTGCAGACCCGCGCGTTCCACAATCCGGGCATAATCGTTGTTCGTGATGCCCATAAAGACACCGGTCTGGCTTCCCAGCAGGTTCTTGGGAGAAATCGCGGCGTTCTCCAGGGCCTCCCAGCTCACTTCCAGGACCAGTCGCTGCTGAGGATCCGTCTTCACGGTCTCGCGGGGAGAAATGCCAAAGAAATAGGCGTCAAACTTGTCGACGTCGTCCAGGAATCCGCCCTTGCGGGTGTACATCTTTCCCGGACAATCAGGATCGGGATCATAAAAAGCGTCGACATCCCAGCGGTCCGAGGGGACTTCGCGAATTGCATCCACCCCGTCATGCAACAGATTCCAGTAAGCCTCCGGACTGTTGGCATGGCCTGGAAACCGGCAGCTCATTCCAATGATCGCAATCGGTTCCCTTTTCTCACGCTCAAGAGCGTCGAGCTTGGCCTGCATCTCTTCCATCGCTCGGAGCGCCCGTTCCAGCACGGCCCGCCGATCCTTGGGTTCTGATGAGTGACTCATGGAATCGTCCTTGTTATCCCCTGCAATCAATCCGCCCAAGCCGTAGGTTCACCTGATCTGCTCCAATTTCTTCGCCAGCAACTCGACGAGATCCTCTTCGGAATAGGCTTCTTGCCGGACTTCAGTCGCCACTTCCTTTTCTTTGGTTCGCTGCTGGACGACCGGAGTACTCGGGGGCCCTTCCAGCTTGATCACGGTTTCAGCCAAGTACTTCGTCAAGCCGTCGACGGTCGGGTACTCAAAGGCAACGGTCGGCGGGAGAGAACAGCCCAGACTCGCTTCCAGGCGGGCTCTCAATTGCACCGTCATGATCGAGTCCATGCCCATCTTGAAGAAGCCTTGGCTTGGGTCGATGCGATCGGCTGAGACAAAGCCCAGAATCTCCGCCACCTGTGCGCGGATGTAACCATGCAACAGCGGTCTCTTTTCGATCGCTGAGGCATGCTGAATCTGCTGAAGCAGGCCAGACCCTTTCTTCTCTTCCGCCTTCCCCGCTTCCACCTTGACTTGTGGTCGGGCTATCAGCTGTGCAAGAAGTGGCCGCTTTTTCTTGGCCTCGAAGACGGGTGCAAAAACGCTCCAGTCAATATCCGCGACTGTCTTCTGGGTTGCGCCCGTTTCCAACAGGTATGTGAGGGCATCGAGGGCCTGCTCGGACGGAAGGCCCTTCAACCCGATGCGTCCGAAGAGCGCGGCCAAACCCTCCGAAACCAGCCCTTCACCCTCCCACCAGCCCCAATTAACGCTCAACGCCGGAAGTCCCAGAGCCGCCCGATGCTGAGCCAAGGCGTCCAGGAAATGATTTGCCGCCGCATAGTCACCCAGCCCCTGCGAGCCCCATACTGATGCCCCCGAGGAAAACAGGACAAAGAAATCCAGCGGCTCTTCCGCGCGCTTCCTGCCTTGCGCAAACTGATGGAGCAACCACGCCCCCGTCACCTTGGAGCGCAGGACTTCGTGAAATTCGCCCGCCTGGAGGTCAACCAGGTTGTGTGACCCCACGATCCCAGCGGCGTGGATGATTCCCCGCAGGGGAGGATGGTAGCGATCGAGTTCCTCCCACAGGCTCGACATCTGTAATTCGTCGCCGACATCAGCCCGAGCGACGTGAATCTTCGCCCCACGTTCCTCCAACGTTCGGACGGCGGCAATCCGTCTTCCGATTTCGCTGTCGCGAGAGGTGGTCGCCCATGTGGAGCGTTCCGGCAGACCCGTCCGACTGGTCAGCACTAAGTGTTGTGCCCCCTGTTTTATTAGCCAACGGGCGAGACGGACTCCGAGGCTTCCGAGACCTCCGGTGATCAAGTAGGTCGCTTCCGGCACGAGGGTGAGCGGTTTTCTTTTGGCGGCGTCCACATGAGATCTCACCAGGCGCGCGACATAGCGCTGTCCATCACGGAGCGCCACCTGGTCCTCGCCATCCGAGGCCAGAATCTCTTCCCAAAGCTTTGTTGCTATCTCTGCGTTGGTTGGTGTGATTTTCTCGAAGCGAGGCAAATCCACCAATCCGCCGAACAGGTTCGGATGCTCAAGCGCAATAACCCGTCCCAGACCCCACAGCGGAGCTTGCTCCACTGCCAGTGAAATCCCATCCGTCGGCTTCACTGCTTGCGCGCCCCGTGTGACCAACCAAAGACGAGGCGCTGTCTTCCATTCCAGTTGGGCGAGCGACTGGATCAAATGCAAAACGCCATCACAGGTGAGAGCTTGCGAATCCTGGAGCGAGGTCGCCGTCACCGTAAGGTTTGTCGCCGAATCCAAACTCCAGAGGTAGATAATGCCCCGGCAAGAAGGGCGTTCGGCTCCCAGCACCTCCTTGAGGAGTCGCTTCATGTCTTCCAATTGTTCCGGAGCGACACAGAAGCGCTTGGGTGGTTGAACTTGAACAGAGTCTCCGACAAACACGAGGACGCAATCCTCGCCGCGCGATTCCAGTAACTTCGCAAGAGCAGAACCGAGTCCTCCGCGGTCGGCGAATATCAGCCAGCGTCCGGTATCGTCCGTCCGGAATTTCAAGGCATCGCTTGGAAGCGGTTTCTGTTTCCACTGAAGCTCGTACAACCAATTCGCGTCTGCTTGCCCGATTTCAATCTTCCCGGAAATGTGCGGATTCCATTCCTTGGTTGCGTCGGACTCACGACTGAAGATTTGAAAGGATCCGAGCCCGTGCCCGCTCAAGCTCAGAATGAACTGCATCTGCGATTCCGCACCATCAGGCGAGGTCAGAGGCTGATGTACAGTCAGATCGGAGACGCGATGCAGCTTTTCACCAAACACCGCATTGGCGGCTGCTGAAGCCATCTCGACATAGACTGCATCCGGGAAGGGACCTGAACTCTCGACATGATGTTCGCGTAGAAAATCTCGGAAATGGCGGTCGAGTTTGTTCTGCCAAAGAAAGCTGCCTGGCAAACTTGCTACGTCCGGCAAGCGAATCCCAAGCAGGGGATGGCGCTGGGCGCCTCGGTCGCCCAACCAATCAAGGTTGTTGCTCGCCTGGGAGGGTTGTGTCTCCATCCAGAAATGTTGGCGCTGCCACGGATAAGCTGGGAGGGAAACCACCTTGCCTGTGGAGGGAAAAAAGCGCGCCCAATTCACCGCATAGCCGATCGTATAGAGTCGGCCAACCGAAGCGAGCAAGCTCACCTGCTCATCTTTTTCCCTTTCCAGGGAAGGAACGGCATAGCCTTCCCGGCCCAACTCGTGGAGGGTTTCTTCGACGGCTGGCATCAGTATGGGATGGGGGCTCAACTCGATGAATACTGTGTGCTCATCCTCCGCCAGCCGTTGCACAGTTCTGGAAAAAAGCACGGGGCGCCGCAAGTTGTGCATCCAATAGCGGGCATCGAGGGTTGATCCATCACTTCTCTGGGCAGTTACTGTGGAATAAATCGGTACTTTTGCCTGCCGAGGTTGGATTCCGTCCAGGGCGCGCAGCAAGTCGTCCGTCAGAAGATCCATCTGCGGGCTGTGCGATGCCACGTCCACCTTCACTAAGCGGCAAAAAACATCCCGGGCCTGCAACTTCTCGAGAATCTTTCCCATTGCGGCCGGATCCCCCGACAGCACGGTGGAGCGGGGGCTGTTACTCACCGCAACAGACACTAGGTCCTCGAACCCGGCCAGGGCCTCCTTCGCCTGATCCATGGGAAGCGCCGCGACAGCCATCGCCCCCTTGCCGCTCACACGTCGCAAGAGGAAGCTGCGCGTGCAGATGATGCGCATCGCATCTTCCAAACTCAACGCTTCAGCGATGAACGCGGCAGCCACCTCGCCCATGCTGTGTCCCACGACGGCGTCCGGTTCCACCCCCCAGGAACGCCACAGGGCAGCCAGGGCTATTTCAATCGACACCAGGCTGGGCTGAATGACATCGATTTCGTTCAGCCGATATCCGGGAGCATTGGGATCGAGGTTCAATTGCTCGTGCAGCGACCAATTCACATAGGGTCGCATCGCCTGCTCGCATCGCTGCAGGCATTCCCGGAAAACGGCTTCTCGGCTCATGAGTTGCCGGCCCATGCCCAGCCATTGAGACCCTTGTCCAGGGCACACAAATACAACTTTTCGGGTTCGGCCCGGCTCCGCTTTGCCTGCGCACACTCCCGGGAGGTTCTGCCCCTGTAAGAAGGCCTTCAATCGTTCAGTCGCAGCCACGCGGTTTCCGGCCACCAGCGCCATGCGATGTTCGTGATGAGTGCGGCGCAGGGCAGCGGTAAAACAGATGTCGTGCAGGGGATGTGCTTCCTGATCGTCCATCGCCGAAAGGTATGCCTGAGCCAGCGATGTCAACGCGTCCGGTGAACGGGCGGAAAGAAGCAGCAAGCATCTGGAATCAGATCGCGATCCCATCTCCTCAGCGGCGCTGTCTCGCGGGGCTTCCCCGAGAACCACGTGAGCATTAGTGCCGGCGATTCCAAAGGCGCTGACTCCGGCCACGGCGGACTCGGAATCTTGCGGCCAGCTTGTCAACTTGCCCGGAATGACGAGCGGATACTCCTTCCACGGAATGGCTGGGTTGAGCTCCTTCAAATGTAGGCTGGCAGGAATCATGCGATGTCTGAGCATTAGGGCCGTCTTGATCAGTCCGGCGATGCCAGCAGCCCCTTCGGTATGGCCAAAGTTAGTTTTGACGGATCCGAGATAGCAAACCGCGCCAGGTGGGCGGTCCGAGCAGAGTACGCTGCCCAATGCGCCGACCTCAACCGGGTCCCCCGCAATGGTCCCGGTTCCATGAGCTTCGACATATTGCACGCGGCCGGGAGAAACTCCCGCGTCGCGGTACGCCTTGCGCAATAACTCCTCTTGGCCACGACGGGCCGGAGTGGTTAGGTAGCCGCTGCTGCTGCCGTCGTTGTTTACCGCACTCCCTCGAATGAGCGCGTAAATCGGGTCGCCATCTTTCAAGGCGTCGGCGACCGGTTTTAGAACCACTATTCCGGCGCCTTCACTGCGAACATAACCATTTGCGGCTGCGTCCCCAAACTTGCAGCGACCATCGGGCGCGATCATTCTCGATTGAGAGTAAGCGATTGAAATGTGGGGCTGTAGGATGACATTGGCGCCACCGGCGAGAGCCAGTGAACACTCACCGCTCCAGAGACTCCGGCAGGCCAAGTGGACCGCCACCAGCGACGACGAGCAGGCGGTGTCGACAGTCAAACTGGGACCCTGAAACCCCAAGAAGTAGGACAGACGGCCAGAGGCGCAATAGCGGCCCGTACCTGTGGTCATGTGGAAATCCAAGGCGCCAGGATTTGCAAAAAGGCGGGCCTCGTAGTCACTCGACCACAAGCCGATGAATACGCCAGCAGCGCTGCCATCCATGCGATCTACACTTTGCCCGGCATCCTCAAGCGCTTCCCATGCCAGCTCCAACAGGAGGCGTTGTTGCGGATCCATTCTTTCCGCCTCGCGGGGAGAGATGCCGAAAAATGCGGCATCGAACATGTCGATCTGGTCGAGGAAACCGCCCCAGCGGGTCGTCATCTTGCCAGGCGAGGCAGGACGAGGATCGTAGTACGACGCAACGTCGATCCGATCCGGAGGAATCTCTCGGATAGCGTCTACCCCGTCCAGCAACAACCGCCAGAAGGCGTTCGGCCCGTTAATGCCTCCTGGGAAACGGCAGCCGATGCCCACGATCGCAATCGGGGAACGGGGCGTCTCCGCGAGGAAGGACCCGGTGAATTCGTTTATTCCCATTGAGATAGGCTCTAATTGACGGGGACGCAAGCTCGAAATGGCATTTATACGGTTCGCTCTCAAGCGATCCGGCTGAGAAGTAGCATGCAGTTTCATCACCAAATAACCGACGACGCCTCAGGAGTCCCGGTCGACTTGCAGAGGAGCTTTCCTTACTCAGAACCGAAGTGCGGCAATCTCCCGTTTTTCGTTGGCTGAAAACCAAAAATTTTGGGAGCTTGTCCCGTCCCAAGCCTAGTCACCTCCACGTATTCGTATAATTTGGCCCCTCTGGAGCGCGTTCTGGGTGCTATTTGCAGGTTTCGATCCGTAAGTTATTGGACCTGCAGAATAGGGACCGAAACCTGATTAGCTGCTTTTGTTTTCCGGTACCGTGAAATTGGAACGAGATTTGCAGTAATGTACCCGTAGCTTAGGCGCCGGCGGGCGCAGACCACAATGCCGTACCTTCGGCAAGACCTTGGTGGCGACGGAGTTCTTTCGTATTTGCATCGAAATGCGGCTCACTCTCTAGCGTGGCAATATCGCTGGCCGTGGCCCAGCAGTCCAGCGACATGCCAAAAGTAAGCGATTCAAGCAATAGACTTATGACGGTTAAGACAAACGCAAAGATCGCCACCAAGAAGCAAGCCGCGGAGCCGAAGGCAGCTGCACAGTCCGAGGAGTCAGGATTCCTGTACGTTGTGGATACGAAGCCGAGCAAAGCGGATTACGTTATTCCGCCCGGCACGAAATGGCAAAACTTTTCACTTTTGAGACAGAATTTTACCCACATCGTCTCAAAAGTGGCGGTCACTTTGGGGGGGACTCTACTCATGGTTGTTATAGTTGATTATTTTTTAAACAACTCACGGACAACAGGATTCAAGCTGTGGGTAGAGTTCTGGTCTTGCACACCGAAACCCGACTTGAAGCGCGAGGGGTGGCATACCAAAGCTCCCACGCTCTTGCAAGAGCCCTGCCCGCAGGCCGTGCAATACGAATGGGGATTGGGGGGATATTTACTCATACATAACAACCATGACTGCCTTCAGGGAAAGGCAGCGATCAGATGAGCAATCCTCAATTCGATCTCGAAAGTTTAGGGCGCGGCGCGAAACGTGAATTGCTTGCACGTTTGCTTCGTGAGCGGGCAGTCGCCGCCGATGAGTCATTTCCACTCTCACTGGGGCAGGAGGATCTCTGGTTTCTTCATGAAATGGCACCCGAGAGTGCCGCCTATAGCATCCCGTTCTGTGTTCGTCTGAGATCGCGAGTCAACTGCGAACGCCTCGAGCGTTCGCTTCGAGCGCTGCTGGAGCGGCATCCCATCCTGCGCTGCACATTCCTATCGGGTGCACAAGGGCCGAGGCAGCGGGTCGGTCCCCTGCCAGAACGTTGCCTCGAGCTCGTCGACGCATCCGGGTGGAGCGAAGAGGAACTCCAGCGTCGAGTGAACGAGTTTTACCGGAGGCCTTTTGACTTTAGTCGCGGGCCGGTATTTCGCACCACGCTATTCACGTCGCCCGAAAGGGGCGATGTCCTGCTTCTTTCAGCCCACCACATCGTCTTCGATGCCTGGTCGTTGGGCGTTCTCCTGTCCGATCTGGCCGTCTTGTACGACACCGGGACACCGGGCGAGTTGCCCACGAACTCTGCATCCTATGCCGAGTTCGTGAACTGGCAGCGGAGAATGGTCGAATCCCCGCAGGGACGCGACGCCTGGAATTACTGGCGCTCTCGACTGGCGAGCGTCTTGACCCCAATCTACTTGCCGGCCGATCATCCGAGGCC
>Ga0153915_10001926_pt1 | contig 19114 bp, 13 predicted proteins | sample Opewatmetagenome_2_FD_107003 | JGI IMG/M metagenome (GOLD analysis project Ga0153915, IMG submission 107003) | Freshwater wetland microbial communities from Ohio, USA - Open water 3 Core 3 Depth 3 metaG | ecosystem: Environmental > Aquatic > Freshwater > Wetlands | place: USA: Ohio, Lake Erie...
GGTGCGGCCCGCATCGGCCAGGCCCCTTCCACGCCGACGCCCGGAGCCACCGACGACGCCGCCGCCGTCGCGCTCCTGGAATCGCTCCTGAAGCGCGCCGAGGGGAGCCACTACGACCTGCTCGGCGTCCCGCCGGACGCCGAGTTCGCGGACGTCCGCTCCCGCGTCAAGGCGCTGCGGTCCGACATCGAGGCGCTGCGCGGACGGACGCTCCCGCCCGGGAAGGCCGGACGGGTGGGAGAGCTGATGGAGAAGCTGGAGGTGGCGGCGGCGGTCCTGGGAACGCCGGCCGAGCGCCTGGCCTACGACGCGCGCCACGGCAACCACGCCGGCGTGGCCCGCTGCGTGGCCTCCGGCCTGCCCGCGGCGGTCGTCGAGTCGCGGCGGCGCGACTTCCTGGCCGAGCGGCCGGGGCTCGAGGAGGAGTCGCAGCGGCACATGGCGAGGGCGAGGGTGGCCCGGGCGATGAGGAACGCCAGCGCGGCCATCTCGGAGTACGAGGCGGCGCTGGCGGCGGACCCGCTGAACCTGGGGATCCACGAGGCCTACTGGAGCCTGAGGCGGGAGATGGAGCAGGGGGAGGCGGGGCGGTAGGGGGGCGGCCTACCTCCGCGCGCCGCTCGCCCCCGCCAGCGGCATGGCGATCGCGAACAGCGCGCCTCCCCCCGGCCGCTCGCCCACCTCGATCTCTCCCCCATGCTGCAGGACGATCTTCTTCACGATCGCCAGCCCCAGCCCCGTTCCCTCGCTCCTGGTGGTGAAGTAGGGGTCGAAGATCCGCCCCCGCAGCTCGGGGGGAATCCCCGGCCCCTCGTCGGCGACGGTGAGCAGCGCCCTCCCCGCGCTCCGGGCCACGCCCAGGTGGACGGCGGCCTTGCCGGGACGGGTCGCCTGCGCCGCGTTCTCGACCAGGTTGGCGAGCACGCGCCGCATCAGGGTCCGGTCCAGGGCCACCGGGCAATCCCCCGCCGCCCGCGTCAGCCGGATGTCGGCCGACTCCGCGAGCTGGGGGGTGGTGGCCAGGAAGTCCTCCACGAAGGCGCCGAGGTCCGTCTCCTCGGCGCGCACCTCCGGAAGCCGGGCGAAGCCGGAGAAGTCCTCCACCAGGCGCTGCAGCGTGCCGATCTCCTCCTTCACGATCTGCGAGGCCTCGGAGAGGAGGCGGCCGAACTCGGGGGAGCCCTGGGGCTCCGTGCGCCAGCGCGCCTCCAGCTGCTGGAAGGCGAGCTGGATGGGCGTGAGCGGGTTCTTGATCTCGTGCGCCAGTCGCCGCGCCACGTCCTGCCAGCCCGAGATCTTCTCCAGGTAGACGATGCGATCACGGCTCTCGCGCACCTCCCGGACCATGGCGTTGAAGGCGCGCGCCAGGCCCGCCACCTCGTCCGTGGCCGCCCCGGGATCGACCTGGATGCCGAGGTTGCCGCGGGCCAGCTCGCGGACGGCGGCGATGAGGTCGGAGACCCGGCGGGTGGTGCGCCGCGCCAGCCAGGTGCCGGCCGCGGCCGCCAGCAGCGCGAACGCCACCAGGATCACCGCGAAGGCCCGCACGTAGCTCCTCTGGATGTCGGCCCGGAGCGCGCTGGCGCCCTGGTACGTCTCGGCCAGCTCGCGCACCTCGTCGAGCTCGGCGAAGAATCGGGCCTCGATGGCGAAGGTGCACTCCAGCACCTCGCCCCCCGACAGGCTCACCCGGGCGGGGGCGGCCCGCCATTCGCCCTCCGGGTTCGGCTCCGTGGCCTCGGCCTCCGCCAGCGGCGTCCCGTCGGCCGCGAGCCAGGCCACCCGGCGCAGGCGCGGCGTGCGCCGGATCGCCCCCTCCAGGTGGCGCGCGGCGGCCTGCGGGTCGGCGGGTAGCCCCCGCGCGATGATCCGCGCCTGCTCGGCGTAGAGCTGCTTGCGCGCCTGGAAGAGGTCGCGGAAGAGGCCGGGGGTCGCCTCCAGCCGCTCGATGACGCGCGGATTGAGGCCGACCGCCAGGTTCTCCTCCGCCAGGCGCGAGGCCAGCCAGAGGGCGGCGAGGAGCGGCAGCACCGCCGCCAGCACCAGGGCCAGGGCGATCTTGAGCTCGAAGCGCGACGGCAGGTGGCGCCGAGCGCTCATCGGATGGCCCCGCCCCTGGCGGAGAAGGGGCGGGAGCGGAAGACGTGGACGTCCGCGCCGGTGGCACCCTTGCCGAGGAGGTAGCTCGCCATGGCGCCGAGGACGCTGCGCGAGGCGCCTCCGACCCGGGCCCCGGCCGCCGGGTTGGCGATGAGCTCCCGGGTCCTGTCGAGCAGCTCCTGCGACACCGGGTTGACCTCGACGCGGGCCGACACCACCCAGGTGCGGTCGCCCAGGATCGAGGCCGGGGCCACGTCGATCTGCCGGACCTCGGCGAGGAAGGCTCGCAGCGCCTCCCAGGCGGCGAAGGTCAGGTGGTGGCCGCGCGGGTGCCCGGGGTCGCGGAGGGTGACCCGGTAGGTCTCCTCCCACACGTCGTAGAGCACCTCGGTCTCGCGGACGTAGACGGCCGCTGGTTCCTCGCCGGGCACCGGCGCCAGGGTCACGTGGAGCACGACGACGTTGGTGAGGCCATTGCCGAGCTGCTTGCGGAGGTCGGGCGGGAAGGCCGGGCCGAGGTCGAAACCGGCCACCAGGCGGCCGTCCTTGATCTCCAGGTCCCCGGCCAGCGGGGCCACGTCATGGGCCAGGCCCGCCACCGCGACCAGCGGCGCCAGGAGCATGGCGGCGCGGCGGGTCGCCGTCACAGGAACACGTCCAGGGCGTAGCCCAGCGAGACGTTGAACATGCCCACCGGCGTATCGAGGCGCAGCGCCGCCTCGGCGGAGAGGGGCGTGCGCGAGGCGGCGGTGCGGCCGGCCCGCGGGCGCTCCGCCGACCAGAGAGCCCGCGCTCCCAGGGCCAGGTACCCACGGTGGAAGAAGGCCCCGTCCTGCCAGAGCGGGATGCCCCACTCGGCGCCGCCGACGAGCAGCAGGGCGTCGTAGCGGGAGTCGGTCGAGAAGTTCAGCTCCAGGGCCCGCCCCAGGGCCGGGCCGATGGAGAAGTAGGCGTGGTCCGCGGCGTAGAACCGGTCGAAGAAGGGAGCCTCGCCCTGCACCGCTCCCGCCGTGGCCGACAGGCGCAGGGCGTGCCCCCGCGGCATGCCGAAATCGGTCTCCAGCTGCAACAGGTAGCGGCTGTACTCGTAGTCGCCGCCGAAGGCGCGAGAGCCGAAGGTGATCTGGCCGAGGAGCCGCGAGCCCTCGGTGGGGAAGAAGAGGTCGTTGCGCGTGTCCCGCTCGTAGAGGCCGGTGAGGGCGCAGAGGCTCGACGCTCCGGGCCTGATGAACGGCCCCCCGGTCGCGGCGGTGGCTCCGAGCCTCTCGTAGCGGAACCCGGCGATGAGCCGCTCGAAGGGAGCGGGCCGGATGCCGAAGGAGATCTCCCCGCCGGCCCGGGAGTAGCGCAGCCGCGGCGCCCCGGCGTAGTTCCCCTCGTAGCCGGAGCACTCGGGGTCGACGCAGGCGAACTCCTCCCCGTGGATCCAGAGGACCGTGAGGCCGAGGATGACGGGCGGCATCCGCCCCACCCTCAGGTCCGGATCGAAGAAGGAGCCGCGCAGCGAGAAGCGGTCCGGAGCGTCCAGGCCGGGGGGCTTGCCCCCGTACACGAAGGCGCCGGAGAGCTCCATCCCCATGCCCAGCAGGCTCTGCTGGGAGAGACCGAACCCGCCGTAGATCGGCTGGGGCGCGGTGGCCCCCAGGGCCAGATCGGACACCAGCAGCGTGTTCCGCTCGGTGAACTTGAAGATCAGCACCACCCGGCCACGCTCGCTGCCGCGTTCCAGACGCGTCTCCACCCTCGAGAACCAGCCGCGCTGCGCCAGGCGCAGTCGCGAGAGCAGCACGCGCTCCTCGTCGAGCAGGTCCCCCTGGCCCACCAGCAGGTACCGGCGCACCAGCGACTCGGGGGTGCGCGACAGCCCTTCCAGGACGACCCGCTCCACCAGGTACCTCCGCGGCGCGGCGCTGGCCTCGGCCTGCCCCTCTCCGCCCGACTGCGGCGGGGGCGTGGCGGCGGCGAGGAGCGCCAGGAGCGCCGCGGACAGTGGAGACATGCTCGGGATTCTACGCGGGGTCGGGTTCGGGGTCGCGATCGGGATCGCGGTCGGGGCCCGGGCGCGGTCGGGTCCCCGCCCGGGTCAGGGTCGCGCTCGCGCAGGCGTTATACTCCCAGCCCCATGGACCTCTCCCGAGCCACCGTCTTCGTCACCGGCGCCACCGCCGGCTTCGGCGAGGCCTGCGCCGAGCGCTTCGCCCGCGACGGCGCTCGCCTCGTGATCTGCGGCCGCCGGGCCGACCGCCTCGAGGCCCTGGCGAAACGCCTCCCGGTACCGGTCCACCCCGTGACCCTCGACGTCCGCGACCGGCGGGCGGCGGAGAAGGCCGTCGCGGGCCTACCGCGGGACTTCGCGGCCGTCGACGTGCTGGTCAACAACGCCGGCCTGGCCCTGGGGCTGGAGCCGGCGCACCGCGCCTCGGTCGACGAGTGGGAGCAGATGATCGACACCAACTGCCGCGGCCTGGTGGTGCTGACGCGTGCCCTCCTGCCGGGCATGGTGGAGCGCGGGCGGGGGCACGTGGTGAACATCGGCTCGGTGGCCGGAACCTACCCGTATCCCGGCGGCAACGTGTACGGGGCGACCAAGGCCTTCGTCCACCAGTTCTCCCTGAACCTCAAGGCCGACCTCATCGGCACCGGCGTCCGCGCCACCAGCATCGAGCCGGCCATGGCCGAGACGGAGTTCTCGCTGGTCCGGCTCAAGGATCCCGAGAAGGCGAAGAAGGTGTACGAGGGGATGCAGCCCCTCACCGCCGGAGACATCGCCGATGCGGTGCACTGGTGCGTGACCCGCCCGGCGCACGTGAACGTGAACGTCCTCGAGATCATGCCGGAGCGGCAGGCCTTCTCGCCGTTCACGGTGAAGCGCGGGTGAGCATTCCGCTGGTCCCGGGCGTGGCGCCCGTCCCTCGACCTCGCTCCGCTTCGCGGGGCCACGCTCGGGACGACCGGAACCGGGCACGGAGTCGAGGGACCCCGACCGCGGCCCCTGCCGTCGTCCCACCTGCGAGCGCATCCACCACCCGTCACGCGGGCACCCCAATCAAGCCGTGCCGGAGCGGACCCCGGCACTAGATCCGCGAGCCTACCGTCCGAAAGAGAGGAACCCATCCATGAAGTCCGCCTCCCTGTCACTCGCGGTGCTTGCCGTTCTCGCTCCCCTGGCGGCCTCGGCCGCCGAGCCCAAGGCCAAGACCGAGCTCACCTGGTACGGTCACGCCGCCTTCGTGGTGAAGACGCCCAAGGGGGCGGTCCTCGCCATCGACCCCTGGCTCACGAACCCGAGCGCCAAGGACAAGGAGGCGGTCCAGAAGCTCGACAAGGTGGACTACATCCTCGTCACCCACGGCCACGGCGACCACGTCGGCGACGCCATCGCCATCGGCACCAAGACCGGCGCCAAGCTGGTGACCATCTTCGACCTCTCCAAGGCGCTGGTGGCGGCGGGCTACCCGAAGGAGCAGGCCACCGTGATGACCGCGGGCAACATCGGCGGCACCATCGCCCTGACGGACGAGGTGTCGGTGACCATCGTCCCGGCGGTCCACAGCTCGACCTACCAGAAGGACGAGGCCACGCCGGTCGCGGCGACGGGGAGCCCCATCGGCTTCGTGGTCCACATCCAGGGCGGGCCGACCATCTACCACACGGGAGACACCGACGTGATGGGCGACATGAAGCTCATCGGGGAGCGGTTCAAGCCCGATCTCATGCTCGCCTGCATCGGCGGCCACTTCACCATGGACCCGGCCGGCGCCGCCCTGGCGGCGACGCTCGTCCGCCCGAAGCAGATCGTCCCCATGCACTTCGGCACCTTCCCGGTCCTCAAGGGCACGCCCGCCGCGCTGGAGAAGGAGCTCAAGGCCAGGGGCTCCAGGGCCAAGGTGATCGAGATGCACATCGGCGAGACGCGCGCCTTCTGACGCGACCCGCTGCGCCCCGGGCGTGAGGCCCGGGATCCGCCGGCACGGCGGCGCGGCAGCGGCTATCATGGGCCTGCCGCGATGGAGCCGGGCAAGCAGACCGTCCTGGTGGTGGACGACGAGAAGAACATCCGCCGCACGCTGCGGATGGTTCTCGAGACCGAGGGGTATGCCGTCTCCGAGGCGGAGAGCGGCGAGCAGGCGCTGGAGATGCTCCAGGCCGAACCGGTGGACCTGGCCATCGTCGACGTGCGCCTCCCCGGGCTCGACGGCCTCGCCGTGCTCTCCAGGGCGCGCGAGCTGTGGCGCGACCTCCCGGTGATCGTCATCTCCGGGCACGCCGAAACCCCCGACGTGGTCGAGGCCATGAAGCGCGGCGCCTCCGACTTCTTCTCCAAGCCGGTCGACCGCGACCGGGTGGTGGTGAGCGTCCACAACGCCCTCTCCCGCCGGACGCTGGAGGAGCGGGTGGCGGTCCTGGCCACCCGGGAGCGGCGCTTTTCCGACGAGATGTTGGGGGAGAGCGACGCCATGCAGCGGCTCCGGGAGGAGATCGCCAAGGTGGCGCCCACCAGCGGACGCGTCCTCATCCTGGGGGAGTCGGGGACGGGCAAGGAGCTCATCGCCGAGGAGATCCACCGCCGCTCCAAGCGCGCCCAGGGCCCCTTCGTGAAGGTGAACTGCGCCGCCATCCCGGGCGAGCTCATCGAGAGCGAGCTCTTCGGCCACGAGAAGGGGAGCTTCAGCGGCGCCGCGGCGCGCCGCCGCGGCCAGTTCGAGGTGGCGCACGGGGGAACGCTCTTCCTCGACGAGATCGGCGACATGAGCCTGTCGGCCCAGGCCAAGGTGCTGCGCGCGCTCCAGACCGGCGAGATCACCCGTGTCGGCAGCGAGAAGACGCTGCTGGTGGACGTGCGCGTCATCACCGCCACCAACAAGGAGCTGCCGGCCGAGGTGCGGGAGGGGACGTTCCGCGAGGACCTCTACTTCCGCCTGGCGGTGGTGCCGCTGCGCGCCCCGCCGCTCCGCGAGCGGCTCGACGACGTGCCGTTGCTGGCCGAGCGGTTCCTGCAGCTGGCGATCCGGGAGAACGGGCTCCGGCCCAAGGTGGTCGACCCGGAGGTGTACCGGCGGCTGGCGGCCTATCACTGGCCCGGCAACGTCCGCGAGCTCCGCAACGTCTGCGAGCGCCTCGCCATCATGAGCGGCGACCGCATCGGCCCTGCCGACGTCCCCGACACCCTCGCGCCGCGCGCCGCCGCCGTTCCTCCCGGAAGCGGCGATCTCTCGCAGTACGGCGAGGTGCCGCTCAAGGAGCTCCGCGACCTGGTGGAGCGCGACTACATCCTCAAGAAGCTCGAGGAGCACGACTGGAACATCACCCAGGCGGCGCAGGCACTGGGGGTCGAGCGCACCAACCTGCACAAGAAGATCAAGCAGCACGGCCTGTCGCGCGGGGGGCGCGACGGCGGCGAGAGCGATTAGCGGACGGCCGCCCTAGCGCACCTCGACGCTCACGTCCCGCTCCGCCTCGAGATGCGTCCGGAACACGAAGTCCCAGATCGGCGTGGTGACGCCGAAGAGGCGATCCGGGTGCCTGAAGTGGTGCAGGTAGTGGTTCCGGCGCTGCATCCTCCCCAGGGCGGTCCGCTGCCTCAGGTGGTGGACCGCGTAGTGGGTCAGGTCGTACCAGAGATACCCCGCGATCAGCCCGGCGAACACCGGGGGGAAGAGGCCCGGGCCGAGCCCGGCGTGCAGCGGGAAGCCGACCGCCAGGGCGATGACCACCGCCACCACCGGCGGCATCACCAGCCGGTCGGCGTCGTACGGGTAGTCGTGATGCACGCCGTGGACGAGGAAGGACAGGTCCTCCTGCAGCTCCGACCCGGGGCGGGGCTCGAAGTGGAACACCCAGCGGTGCAGCAGGTACTCGAGGAGCGTCCAGGCGGCGACGCCCGCCAGGAAGAGGACCGCCACCCGTTCCACCGTGAGCGCCGGCTGGCGCAGCCCGGCGACCAGGAACCAGGCCGAGATCGGGCCCCAGACCACCGCCACCTGCCAGGGCCGGACCCGGGACAGATGGCGCTCGATCCACTCCACGCGGAACATGCGCGCGCTTCCGCGCCGAGGCTGCGGTGGAACCGGATGTGGCGCGAGCCAGAAGATGAGAGCCCTCCCTGCCTTGGCTCAAGTCTTAGGCGCGGCCGCTCGACCGCGCCACAGCAACCTCGGCGCCCCTTCCCGGGGACCGCCGCGGAGCAGGGTATGATTGGCGGATCCGATGGGGACCTTCCTGCCGCTCCCGGGGGGCGTCGAGCCCGCCGACTTCCGGGCCCCGGACGCACCCGAGCGGCTGGCCCGTCTGGAGAGGCGCGTGCCCGGGTCGTCCGGCCCGGTCGGCCAGCTCTGCCGGCTGGCGGCCGACCCCGACCTGGCGCTCGCCGGCGTCGAGCGCTACGCCGACGGCGCCGCGAGCCTCCCCTCCGAGGCCGACCTCCTCGAGGCGCTGGTGCTCCTCTGTGGCGCCTCGCGCATGATCGCCGGCATCCTCGCCCGCGAGCCGCGCATCCTGCGCCGGGCGGCGCGCTCCCCATTCGGGACGCGGGCGCGGCCCGAGACCCAGCTCCTGCGCATGCTGTCGCGGGCGGCGCGGCGGCTCGCCGCCGACGACGTGACCGGGCTCCACCGGCTCCTGCGGCGGGTCCGGGCGCGCGAGCTGGTGCGCATCGCGCTGCGCGACCTGCGCCGCGCCCGGGTCGGAGAGGTCACCGGCGAGCTCTCCTCGCTCGCCACCGCCTGTCTCGACGTGGCCATCCGCTTCCACGACCGGCGGCTCCGCGAGCGCCATGGGGCACCGGAGGGGCTCGCCGATCGCGAGCCCGGCGCCGGCTTCTGCGTCCTCGCCATGGGCAAGCTGGGGGCCAGGGAGCTCAACTTCTCGTCGGACATCGACCTCGTCTACGTCTACGAGAAGGACGGGACCACCCGCGGCTCCAGGCCCATCACCCACTTCGCCTACTTCGCCAAGATCGCCGAGCTCGTCACCGAGTCCCTGGCCAAGGCGACCGAGGACGGCTTCGTCTTCCGGGTGGACCTGAACCTGCGCCCCGACGGCCAGAACGGCCCCATCGTCAACAGCATCCGGGCGGCCGAGCTCTACTACCAGTCGTACGGCCGGAGCTGGGAGCGCAACGCCCTGGTGAAGGCCCGTCCGGCCGCGGGCGACCTGGGGGTGGGCGAGGAGCTGCTGCGGCTCCTCGAGCCGTTCGTCTGGCGCCGCTCGCTCGACCTCGAGGTGGTGGCGGAGATCCAGGCGATGAAGTCCCGCATCGACGCCCGCTCCGGCGCCGAGGGGCGCGACGACCTCAAGCTGGGGAAGGGAGGGATCCGCGAGACGGAGTTCTTCGTCTCGGCGCTGCAGCTCCTCCATGCCGGCAAGCCCGCCGGCGAGGGGCTCCGCGAGCGCGCCGTGCTGGCGGCGCTCGATCGGCTCCTCTTCTCCGGGGTGGTCCCGGTGAAGGACCGCGACACCCTCGCCGACGCCTACCTCTTCCTCAGGCGAGCCGAGCACCGGATCCAGATGGTGGACGGCCGGCAGACGCACCGCCTCCCCCCCGAGCCGGAGCGCCTGGGTCTGGCCCGGGCCATGGGGTACGGCCGGGTGGATCGGTTCGAGGCGACCCTGGCGGCCCACCGCGAGAGGGTGAGGGAGCTCTTCTCCAGCCTCCTCGGCACCGGCGCCATGGAGATCCCGCTCGACCCGGAACTGGCGCTGCTCGCCGACCCGGAGGTGGAGGCGGAGCGCCGCGCCGCCGTCGCCCTGCGCCGTGGCTTCGCCAATCCCGACCAGGCCATCGCCGCCATCGACTCGCTGGCCCGCCGCCGCACCCCCTTCTCCCCGCTCGGCGACCCGGCCGCCGCGGTGGCGCTTCTCTCGGAGGCGGCCGCCACCCCCGACCCGGACCAGTGCCTGGCCCACCTCGCCGACTTCGCCTCGGCGCTGCCGGCTCCCGAGCCCTACTTCAGGCTGCTGGCCGAGCGGCGGCAGATCCAGCGGCTCCTGCTCCTGCTCTTCGGGACCTCCGACTTCCTCTCCAAGCGCTTCATCCGGCACCCGGAGCTGCTCGACATGCTGTTCCGCCAGGACCAGGTGACGCTGCTGAAGGCCCAGGAGACCTTCCGGCGCGAGCTGGTGGAGCGGCTGGCGGAGTCGACCGGGCGTCCCCGTCCGCCCGGCGCCACGGTCGCCGACGAGCAGATCGAGGAGGCCCTCTCCGAGCTGCGCCGCTACAAGAACGAGGAGATCCTGCGCATCGCCATCCACGACGTCGCCGGCTCCCTTCCCCTCGACGGCATCACCGGGCAACTCACCGATCTCGCCGAGGCCTGCCTGGCCGCGTGCCTGGAGCTGGCCGAGGAGGAGGCGCGCGCCAAGGGAAAGACCCCGCCCGGCAGGCTGTGCGTCGTCGGGATGGGGAAGCTCGGCGGGCGGGAGCTGGGCTATCACTCCGACCTGGATCTCATCTTCCTCTACCCCGGGCGCGACGAGGGCGGGGAGGCCGTCGGGGGCCAGTCCCAGGCGCACCACCTCTACTCCCGGCTGGCTCAGCGGTTCATGTCGTACCTGCAGATGCCGCTGCGGGAGGGCATCCTCTACAAGATCGACACCCGCCTGCGGCCGAGCGGCAACCAGGGGGCGCTCGTCACCAGCGTCGAGGGCTTCACCCGCTACCACACCGGCGCCGCCCCGGGAGAGGAGGGCGCTCACGTGCGCAGCCAGCTCTGGGAGCGGCAGGCGCTGCTCCGCGCCCGCTGCGTCGCCGGCGACGCCCTGCTCTTCAAGGACGTCCACGCCCGCGTGATCCTGCCCGTGGTCTACGCCCGCCCCACCGATTCCGCCTCCCTGGCGGCCGAGATCCGGCGCATGCGCGAGCGCATCCAGGAAGAAGTCGGCAAGGAGTCCACCCGGGGCAAGAACCCCAAGGCCGGCCGCGGCGGGCTCGTCGACGTCGAGTTCGCCGTCCAGTTCCTGCAGCTCGCCCACGGCCATCTCAACCCGTCGATCCGCACCCCCTCCACCCCGGTCGCCCTCCAGAAGCTGCGGGAGGCCGGGCTGGTGAGGGAGGCGCACGCCGACGTGCTGGCGAAGGGCTACGATTTCCTGCGGCGCCTGGAGCTGCGACTCCGCATCGTCCACGACTACGCCATCGACCACCTGCCCGACGAGGGACATGCCCTCGCCCTGCTGGCGCGGCGGCTCGGCTACCACGGCGAGGATCCGGGAGCGCGCCTCCTCACCGACTACGGGCGCGTCACCGAGCAGGTGCGACTGGCGTTCGACCAGATCGTGACCTGACCGAGCGCTCGTGGACCCGTGCGGGGCGGCGGGTGGGGGAGTGAAGCGCCTGGATTCATTCCAGGCGGGTGGAGCATGCCCCTTTCGAGGGTTCGCGAGCCGTCGATGCCTCGACGGGCGTCGAGCCCAGGTGGCCCTTCCCCGGCTCTCCGGTCGGTGCTAGCTTGCGCCCCTTCCCGGGAGGCGGGGCCCTCGTGGGGTAGCCATGATGCCGAAGGATCCGGCGCGCGAGCAGGATGTCCCGGGGCCGGGTGCTCCCGCCGGGCCGCGCCGCGCGGACGAGACCGGCGAGCTGCCGGCACCGCTGCGTCCGTTCCGGCGGCTGCGGCGACTCGTCTTCGGCCCGCCGCGCGACATCGAGGACCCGCGCACCTACCACGCCATCTCGCTGGTGGCGGTGCTGGCCTGGATCGGGCTCGGCGCCGACGGACTCTCCTCCTCGGCCTATGGCCCCGACGAGGCCTTCCGGGCCCTGGGCCGGCACACCTACCTGGCGGTGGCACTGGCGCTGGCCACCGCGCTCACCGTGGTCGTCATCTCCTTCGCTTACGCGCGCATCATCGAGCGCTTCCCCTTCGGCGGCGGCGGCTACGCGCTCGCCTCGCAGCTCCTCGGGTCCCGGACGGGCCTGGTCTCGGGCTCGGCGCTGCTCGTCGACTACGTCCTCACCATCTCGGTCTCGATCGCCTCCGGGGGGGACGCGGTGTTCAGCTTCCTGCCGAAGGTCTGGCATCCCTACAAGCTGACGGTGGAGATCGGGGTCATCGCCCTGCTCGTGGTCCTGAACCTGCGGGGGGTGAAGGAGTCGGTCTCGGCCCTGACGCCCGTCTTCGCCCTGTTCGTCCTCACCCACGTCGTGCTCCTCTTCGGGGGGCTGGGCTCGCACCTCCCCGACGTGCCGCGGGTGGCCCACGAGGTGCGCACCGGCTTCGCCGAGGGAGTGCGCACGCTCGGAGGCGGCGGCCTCTTCGGCCTCTTCGTCCTCGCCTACTCGATGGGCGGCGGCACCTACACCGGCATCGAGGCGGTCTCCAACGGCATCCAGATCATGCGCGAGCCGAAGGTGGAGACGGCCAAGCGGACCATGGTCTACATGGCCGTCTCGCTCTCCCTGACCGCCGCCGGCATCCTCGTCTGCTACCTGCTCTTCCACGCCTCCCCCGAGCCCGGGAAGACGATGAACGCCGTCCTCCTGGAGCGCTTCGCCGCCGCCTGGCGCCCCGGCGGCCTCCCGCTGGGAAACGTCTTCGTGGTGGTGACGCTGCTCTCCGAGGCGGCCCTGCTCTTCGTCGCCGCCCTGGCCGGCTTCATCACCGGCCCCCGCGTCATGGCCAACATGGCCGCCGACTCCTGGCTGCCGCACCGCTTCGCGCAGCTCTCCGACCGGCTCACCATCAAGGACGGCGTGCTGCTCATGGGAGGCGCCTCGCTGGTGACGCTCTTCTACACCGGCGGCGACGTGAGCCACCTGGTGGTGATGTACTCCATCAACGTCTTCCTGACCTTCTCGCTCTCCCAGGCCTCCATGGTCCGCTACTGGTTCGGGCGGCGCCAGGTGGGGCGCAAGCGCGGGCTGGCGGTGCACGGCGTGGCGCTGGCCCTCTGCTCCTCCATCCTCGCCGGGACCGTCTACGAGAAGTTCGAGCAGGGCGCCTGGATGACCATCCTGGTGACGAGCCTGGTGGTGGGCCTGTGCCTCCTCATCCGCCGCCACTACCACCAGGTGCAGCTGGGCCTGCACCGCCTCGACCAGATCATGGGCGCGCTCCCGCTGCACGCCCATGCGCAGGGGCACCCCATCGATCCCCGGCAGGCGGCCGCGGTGATGCTGGTCGGGGGCTACGGCGGGCTCGGCATCCACGCCCTGCTCTCGGTGCAGCGGGTGTTCAAGGGCTATTTCAAGAACTTCCTCTTCGTCTCGGTCGGCGTCGTCGACTCGGCCACCATGAAGGGCGTGGAGGAGGTGGACCGGATCCGGCTCCGGACGGAGACGGCCCTGCAGCGCTACGTGACGCTGGCGCGGCGGCTCGGGCTGGCCGCCGACTACCGCATGGCGGTCGGCACCGAGGCGGTGGCCGAGGCCGAGCAGCTCTGCGTGGAGATCGCGCGCCGGTACCCGAGCGCCGTCTTCTTCGCCGGGAAGCTCGTCTTCGAGGAGGAGAGGTGGTACCAGCGCCTCCTCCACAACGAGACCGCCTACCAGATCCAGCGCCGCCTCCAGTTCGCCGGCCTGAACGCCATGGTGCTCCCGGTCCGCGTGCTCGCCGACCAGACGGCCGCTGCATAGGGAACAGGCATGCCGCCCCATCCGGGGACTGCGCCGTCACCCTCGGGTGGGGCGTGAACCCCGTCTTCGACCGCCAGCCGCTCCGGCCCGTCGCATGCTAGGGCCGGCCGAGCCCCGCCCCGGAGACCCCGTGAAGCCAGCCGAGCCCGATCGCCCGCCCGAGCCCGCCTCGTCCAGCTCGACCACCTCGAAGATCAAGCGCGCCCTGCTGGGCGCGCCGCGCGACATCCGCGACCCGCACACCTACCATGCGATCTCGCTCATCGCGCTGCTGGCGTGGGTGGGGCTGGGCGCCGACGGCCTCTCCTCGTCCTCCTACGGGCCGGACGAATCCTTCCGGGCCCTCGGCGGCCACACCTACCTGGCGGTGTTCCTGGCGCTCGCCACCACGCTCACGGTGGCGGTCATCTCCATCGCCTACTCGCAGATCATCAAGCGCTTCCCGTTCGGCGGCGGCGGCTACGTGGTGGCGACCAAGCTCCTCGGCCCGCGCTTCGGAGTGATCTCGGGCTCCGCGCTGCTCGTGGACTACGTCCTCACCATCTCCACCTCCATCGCCAGCGGCGCGGACCAGATCTTCAGCGTGCTCCCGCCCGAGTGGTCGCACCTCAAGCTGCCGGTGGAGTCCCTGGTCATCGGCACCCTGGTGGTCATGAACCTGCGCGGCGTGAAGGAGTCGGTCACCGTCCTGACGCCCATCTTCGCCGTCTTCGTGCTCACCCACCTCGTCCTGGTGGTCGGAGGGATCGGCACGCACACCTTCGAGATCCCCCGGGTCGCCGCCGAGGTGCGAAGCGGGTTCGGCACCGGCATGGCCACCCTCGGATTCGCCGGGCTCTTCGGCATCTTCGTCAAGGCGTACTCCATGGGCGCCGGCACCTACACCGGCATCGAGGCGGTCTCCAACGGACTCCAGATCATGCGCGAGCCGAAGGTCGAGACGGCACGCCGCACCATGGTCTACATGTCCATCTCCCTGGCGGTGACGGCGGGCGGGATCCTGGTCCTGTACATGCTCTTCCACGTCGCCCCCGAGGGCGACAAGACCCTGAACTCGGTCCTGCTCGACCGCTTCGCCGGCGCCTTCCGGGCCGGGGGGCTTCCGCTGGGGAAGTGGTTCGTGTGGCTCACCCTGGCGGCGGAGGCGGCCCTGCTCTTCGTGGCGGCGCAGACCGGCTTCATCGACGGCCCGCGCGTCATGTCCAACATGGCCACCGACTCGTGGCTGCCTCATCGCTTCGCGCAGCTCTCCGACCGGCTCACCATGCAGGACGGCGTCCTGCTCATGGGCGGCGCCTCGCTGGCGACACTGCTCTACACCCGGGGCAACATCACCGCCCTCGTCACCATGTACGCCATCAACGTCTTCCTGACCTTCTCGCTCTCGCAGGCGGCCATGCTCCGCTACTGGCTCGGCAGGGCGGGGGACGCGGGGCGCAAGCGCGGGCTCGCCATCCACGGCGCGGCTCTGCTCCTGTGCGTCTCGATCCTGGTCGGCAACGTCTACGAGAAGGGGGAGCAGGGCGGCTGGGTGACCATCCTGGTGACGAGCCTCCTCATCGGCCTCTGCTTCCTCATCCGGCGCCACTACCTCAGGGTCCAGGCCAACCTCCGGCGGCTCAACGAGATCATGAACGCGCTGCCGACGCGCCCGATGGGCGAGCTCAGGAAGGTCGACCCCAAGCTCCCCACGGCGGTATTGCTGGTGGGCGGCTACGGGGGGCTCGGCATCCACGCGCTGCTCACGGTGCAGCGCCTCTTCCCCGGTCACTACAAGAACTTCCTCTTCGTCTCGGTGGGCGTCATCGACTCGGCCGCCATGAAGGGCGTGGAGGAGGTCGAGCACGTGCGCCAGCAGACCGAGGAGAGCCTGAAGCGCTACGTCGACCTGGGGCAGCGGCTGGGACTCGCCGCCGACTACCGCTTCTCGGTCGGGACCGAGGCGGTCAGCGAGGCGGAAAAGGTCTGCCTCGAGATGGCGCAGGAGTTCCCGCGGTCCCTCTTCTTCGCCGGCAAGCTGGTCTTCGAGCGGGAGCGGTGGTACCAGCGCCTGCTCCACAACGAGACCGCCTACCAGCTGCAGCGCCGCCTCCAGTTCGCCGGGCTCAACGCCATGGTCCTGCCGGTGCGGGTGCTGGAGCCCGCCGCCGCGTGACCGTGGACCCGTCTCGTGGTCCTCTCGGCCAGCCGGGCGAGGGACTAGAATGGCCGGCATGATCCCACGCCGGTGCGGCGCCCTCGCCGTCGTCCCGCTGCTCCCCTGGATCGCCTGCGGACGCAACCTCGACCTCCCGCAGTCGACCGCTCCCAAGGTGGACGCGGTCTACGGGGTCGGCCGCGAGGACGGCGGCACGCCCGAGTAGCCTCCTTGGCGCCGGAACCGGATCTCGACGCGCTCCGCGCCCGTGTCCGCCCCTTCGAGGAGGCGGAGCTGGCGCTGGTGCGGAGCATCGTCAGCCTCCCTCCCTGGCTCTCGGAGGGCGACGAGGCGAGCGTCCGCTACGCGCTCAACCTGGCCCGCCTGACGCTGCTGCGAGGCCCGGACGGCGACCTGGAGGTGGAGGAGCCGCTGGCCGCCTTCCGCCACGAGGTGGAGGCCCTGGCGCTGCCGCCGCTCGCCCGCGCCGAGGGGGTGGATCGGGGGGCGGTGGTGAGCCTGGTGCCGGAGCTCGCCACCCGTGCCCGCGAGGCCCGCCGGGCACTGCTGCGCGCCTTCGGCTCCCGGCTCTCCCCCGAGGCCCTCGACCGGGAGGTGTGCGAGAAGGCCCTGGTCCTGGTGTGCGGCGGCGGGGGCGGGGTCGCCTACGTCTACCTCGGGGGCTTCGCGCTGCTCGACCAGTTCGGCCTGACGCCGCGGCTGCTCGCCGGCACCAGCATGGGGGCGGTGCTCCAGCTCTTCCGGGCGCGGCGGCTCCGCTACCAGGGCGAGGAGATCACCGACGTGCTGAGGGGCCTCTCCTTCCGCGGCCTCTTCCGCTTCCTCCACACCGAGTCGCGCTACGGGCTGCCGGCCACCATGCACCTGCACCTGCGCCAGGGCATCGGCCGCTTCGTCGAGGCCCCCGACGGCCGTCCCCTCAGGCTGGACGAGCTGGCCATCCCGCTGCTGGTCACCGTCACCGGGATCCGGAACGGGGCGCTGCCGCGCGACCCCTCCTACTACGAGCACCTCCTCGATCTGCACGGGCGCCTCCCCTCTCCCAACGTCATCAAGCGCATGGTCGCGGAGATGGTCGGCGCCATCTCCGAGCTCTTCCAGCAGCGCGACCGCTTCGCCCGCATCTACCTGGGCGCCGACCCGGAGACGCGCGCCTTCGACGCCGTCGACGCGGTCGGCTTCTCCTCGGCGCTGCCCGGCGTCATCCACTACGACGTGCTGCGCGACGACCAGCCCATGCACGCCATGCTTCAGGCCCTCTTCCAGAGGCACGACCTCTTCCGCCTGGTGGACGGAGGGCTCGTCGACAACCTCCCGGCGCGGGCCGCCTGGGGGGTGGTGCAGCGCGGGGCGCTCGGCACCCGCAACGCCTTCGTGCTCGCCTTCGACGGATTCTCGCCCAAGCTCTCCCAGCCGCTCTGGTTCGGGCTCGAGCAGCTGGCCGCCCAGAGCGTGGCCAGGAACCGCCCCTTCATCCATCTGTCCCGGTCCTTCCAGCGCGTCCTCTCGCCGGTGGAGCTGCTCCCAGGGATGGAGGCCCTGCAGAGGGCCATCCAGGCGGGCAAGGAGGAGCTGCTCCCCGACATGCCGCTGGTGGCCCGGATCTGCCGGCCCTTCCGGCCGCTGGCCTGATGGCGGGTCGGCGGAGGTCCTTCTCGCCGCGCGCAGCGAGGGAGCTGCGGACGGACCGGGTCGTCGGCACGCCGGCCCGGCCCCTCTGCGCGGCGGGCGCTCGACGGCGGAGCCGCGAGGTGGTTTCATGGGCCCCCCATGAAGATCCGCCACGACCTCCGACCCCGCGCCCAGCGCCGCTCCACCCCCTTCCGCCCGCAGGGCGTGCTCTCCTTCGGCCAGCTCCGCACCGACCACATGTTCCTCATGGAGTACGTCGACGGCGCCTGGGTCGACCCGCGCATCGTCCCCTACGGTCCGCTCTCGCTGGCCCCCGGCGCGGTGGTGCTCCATTACAGCCAGGAGATCTTCGAGGGGGCGAAGGCCTACCTCCATCCCGACGGCGAGATCTACGCCTTCCGCATCGACCGCAACGCCGCCCGGATGAACCGCTCGGCCGAGGGGATCTGCATGCCGACCATCCCGCCCCAGGACCAGGTGGAGGCGGTGCTGGCGCTGCTCGACGTGGAGCGACTCTGGTACCCGGAGCAGGAAGGGGCCTCGCTCTACATCCGGCCGTTCATGATCGGCACCCAGGACTCGCTCGGGGTGCACCCCAGCAACCGCTACCTCTTCTGCGTCTTCCTCTCGCCGAGCGGGCCCTACTACCCGAAGGGCTTCCAGGAGCCGGTGAAGCTCCTCATCACCACCCGCTTCCACCGCGCCGCCCCGGGTGGCACCGGCGCCATGAAGACCGGCGGCAACTACGCCGCCTCGCTCCGGGCCGGGGAGGTGGCGCACCGGATGGGCGCCGCCCAGGTGCTCTACCTCGACGCCGCCGGCGACCGCTTCATCGAGGAGGCGGGCGCCATGAACCACTACCACGTGACGCGCGACGGCCAGCTCGTCATCCCCACCTTCAGCGACAGCATCCTGCGCTCGGTGACCTCGGAGTCGGTGCTGGAGCTGGGACGGGAGACCCTCGGCGTCGAGGCCCGGCAGGATCGGATCGCCCTCGACGCGTTCCTCGCCGGCCTCGAGGAAGGCTCCATCGTCGAGGCCGGCGGGCTCGGCACCGCCGCCGTCGTCTCGGCGGTGGGGAGCTACGTCTTCGACGACGGCCGGGAGGTGCAGGTCGGCGACGGCCGGATCGGCCCGCACACCAGGCACGTCTACGAGGTGCTGAGCGCCATGCAGCGCGGGCAGAGGCCGGCACCGCAAGGGTGGCTCTTCCACGCGGCGCGGCGAGTCGAGCCGGCGCGCGGCGGCGGGACGCGGGCCACCGGCCGCAGGGTGCACCGGGCGGCGTCGGCCGCTGCAGTGCGTCGAAGGCCGAAGCTCCGGAAGAGGTCTTGAGCTTCGTGCGTTGAACTCCCAGGTTGGTCGAGTGGCGAGCCGCCCCTCCCAAGGGGGGCCAGGGGCGAAAAAGGTTGACGTTTCGCCTGACTCTGGGATAAATACCCAAATAGTTCAATACTAAAACCTATGGCATTCCAGGGAGTTGGCGGAGCTGCACCTATGCGCAACCGGACGATCGACATCGATGACCGCACCGAGGACCTCGCCGAGCGGATGCGAGACGAGCCGGTTATCGCTGCGGATTTCCAGAGGAAGTACGAGCTCTCGTGGATGTATCACGAGAATGCCCTGGAAGGCGTCATCTACACGAGCCAGGA
>Ga0153915_10001927_pt1 | contig 19107 bp, 20 predicted proteins | sample Opewatmetagenome_2_FD_107003 | JGI IMG/M metagenome (GOLD analysis project Ga0153915, IMG submission 107003) | Freshwater wetland microbial communities from Ohio, USA - Open water 3 Core 3 Depth 3 metaG | ecosystem: Environmental > Aquatic > Freshwater > Wetlands | place: USA: Ohio, Lake Erie...
ATGATCTTTTAACATCAGACTACAAGTCAAACCAGGCCAAAATTATCATAACAAGACAGTATAAGTATCTTTCCGTCGAAGGAGGATACGGATATCATTATAGAAATTTTAAAGATACCTCCCCTAATCATATCTCAGCAGTTATATATCATCTGAGTGTTTCAGGACGGGATGCTACCTTATCTACAGAAAATTCGAAGAATTATTTTTCCATGACATTTGAAAGCAACTTCAATGATTCCGGCTCGGGCGAAAAATATTTCAACGCAAGGCGTTTAAAACTGAAGATGGGCCATATATTCATGGATAAACTGACCTTGGATCTCACAGGGGTCTATCAGGACAATGAATATAAAAAGACTATTGGACTTACTCCTTCAGGAACAACCAAATTACGGGATGATGACCTACATATTTATGAAGGTAGTCTGGGATACATTTTTAATGATTACTTATATTTTAAGATAATCACTGGTCGTGAAAAACGGGAATCAAATATTGTGGGGATGGATTACAACAATAATTATTTAGCGGCAAAGCTGAATTTCGGTTTCGACTTAAATAGATAAAATGAAAATATTTTCTAATTTTTATTACAAATCATATTTAATTATCGGCATTTTAAATATTTTCTCTCTAATCCTCTTGTCTCGATCATCTTTGTCTCAAGGAAAGGAATATCTGATAGGGCACAGGGATATCCTTGCATTGACGATCTTTGCCGGTGGTGAAAAACAACAGGATATTGATCTGGCCGTGTCTGAACAAGGGATGGTGAATATTCCGTTTATAGGCGCAGTTAAAGTGATAGATCTAACCATCTCACAGCTTGAGGAAATCATAACCGATTCCTTGGGCAAGGATTATTTCGTGGAGCCTGAAATCACAATACACATAAAGGAATATCATAGTCTCCAATATTATATCTCCGGAGCGGTGAAACAACCGGGGCTTTATGAAACATCTGCAGAATCAAGCCTTCTGGAACTGATTGCTCGGGCAGGAGGGGTTCTGCCCGAGAGAGGAAATGTAGCGTATATTCTCAGAGCTTCCGCGGAGGATATAGCAAAAATGGAAAGGATAGAAGACTTTCTATCGAAGGAGCCGGTGAGGGTTGATCTTAAAAGCCTGCTGGATAAAGGCGATATGAATCATAACCTTCTCCTCAAATCAGGAGACGTTGTCTATATCCCCTTAAAGGAGGCACTTAACCAGGGTGAATCAAAGATATATGTGGAAGGAGAGGTCAAAAAGCCTGGAGTCTATGATTACCAACCGGGTATTACCGCCCTTAAGGCCTGCATAATATCAGGAGGGTTCGGACAATTTGCCGCGCCCAACCGCGCCAAGATTATCAGGAACACAAAAGACGGACTGAAGATAATCAGGATAGACCTTACCCGGGTCAAGGAAGGAAAAATATCAGATATAGAACTTGAACCGGGCGACAGGATCCATGTGCCGGAGACCTGGTTCTAACAAAGTACTATCGACTTTCATTCAATATAACTGTGGACTATGGATATAAGTTCATGGGTAAAAGCGTTTTTAAATCTCTCCGTTTTTAGTGTGAGGTTACAAGCTGGGTTTTGGAATAATCTGTCTCCATCGAATTTTAACACTGCGGGTAGTGAGCCCGAAGAGAGTGGCAGGGAAGTTAATATGAACAATACAGAACATGGCGAACAATCACTTCACTTGTCGGAATATTATTATATCCTCAGGAAACACAGGTGGACCATAATTGCCTCCTTAATTTTTATTGTCACTACGACCATGATATTTACTTATCTCATGGAGCCGGTATACAAGGCCGTAACTACCTTTGCTATTGAAAAAGAGCGGAGCAAGTCCCCTTTGACAGGTGAAACCATTGATTATGAAAGCTATCTGAATCAGTCGATAATCCTTAATACGCACCTTAAGCTCATAACCTCCAGACCAGTTATGAAGAAGGTAGCAGAGGAACTTAGATTGAATCAGACCAATCATGAGACGGATCTTGAGGTAAGTTTCTGGAAAAGGATTTTTTCACGGTTCAGGGATAATTTGCGGCAGTTGTTCGGCAAGGAGGAAAAGATCCTTTCAACCGAAGATAAGCTTGAAGCTCTTGCCGACACCTTAACCCGTAAAACGAGCGTTGAACTTGTAAGAGATACAATCCTCATGAAAATCAATGTAGAGGATCATGACCCATTACTCGCTAGGGATATCGCAAATTCAATCGCAAACGCATACATTGACTTCAATGTCAGCAATCGTCTCAAATATTCTCAGAATACCCTTACCAGAATGACTGATCAACTGTATGAGATCAAAAAAAAACTTGAGGACTCCGAGGCGGATTTCCTTAAGTATAAGCAGGACGAGAAGATTTTCTCCGTCGAAGGCAAACAAAAAGTGATCGACCAAAAAATACAGGACTTCAATACTGTCTATCTCGATGCAAGGAACAAGCGGCTTTCTCTGGACGCCAAGTTGTCCGAACTTAAAAAGACTTTTGGAGAAAAAGGCAACATCATGGAGGTGAGATCCCTCATAAACAATACTCTGATAGATAATCTGTACAGCCAGTTGTTGGAAAGAGAAGTAGAATTGTCCAGGCTTAACAAGGTCTATAAGGAGAAACATCCCAAGGTAATACAGATCCAAACGCAGATCGATAACACTGGGGTTAAATTAAAAGAAGAAATAAATAAAGAAATAAAAAGCATGGAAGCGGAGAGGGCCGTCCTGATTGAGAGAGAAAATATCCTCCAAAAGACCTTGTCTGATTTTGAAAATGACGCCCTTGATACCAATAAAAAGGAGTTGAAATACACCATTTTGCAAAGAAACGCGGAGACAAATCAGAATCTTTATCAAACCCTGCTTTCCAAGGTGAAAGAAACCAACATAACCGGCAATGTAGATGTCTCCAATATAAGAATTACAGAGGATGCTGTGATGCCTGTAGTTCCCGTAAAGCCCAGGAAGAAACTCAATCTTATGCTTAGTGTTGTCTTCGGGCTTATGACTGGCGTCGGGCTTGCTTTTTTGTGGGAATATATGGATCGGTCATTTCATACGGAGGAGGATGTAAAGAGGGTTCTGGGCCTCCCGGTGCTTTCCATCATACCTGTGGCGGATATGAAAAAACAAAAAGAAAATGGCGGGACTTCTCAAAAATAAATAATAGAAAATAATCGGCAATACTTTAGATGATAAGATTAATCATAAGTTATCAGTGAATGGGAGAACTAATGAGATTCTTTAAGAATGATAATAGAAGAGATAGCAAAGAGGCATCCAAAATTTTCCTTGCCAATTATCCCGGCAAATCACAATTCTCAGAAGCGTTTCGTACGCTTCGCACAAATATTATATTCTCTTTTATGGAAAAAGGTGGAGGAACATTGCTTGTAACAAGCTCGGGGGAAATAGAAGGAAAGACTACAATAGCGTCCAATCTTTCATATTGCCTTGCCCAGACTGGAAAAACAACACTCATGATAGATATGGACCTGCGGAAGCCGTCTCTGAATTTTCTGCAATCCTCGAATGACTCGCCGGGGCTATCCGGCTTGCTTACTTATGTCTTTGAAACGGAAATCAAAGAGGGATCGCTTGCAAAATATTCCGTATCAGATCTTTACAGGCTGCTTTCTCTCCAGAAAAAGACGGGGACACTCTACCTCACAGACAGCACGGATGTCGTAATACTTACATTTATACAGGGAGAACTCAGGGATATAAACTGGGTGACAAGACCTGAAGAAAAAAGGTTGGCTTCAATACTTCTAAAAAATGAAATTTTAAAGGAAGAAGAAATAAAGCATGCCCTGGCGCGGCATAGAGCATCAGGGCATAGACTCGGATTCATACTTATTAGAATGGGGCTTTTAAATAAGGATGAATTGAAGGGCATACTGAATAACCAGATGATGGAAGGAATGAGAACGGCGTTTCAATTCAAAAATGGGACTTTCGGTTTCAAAGAGACTGAAAATGCGGATCTTGATGATTCCTCATTTGTTATGGGCGACATTAAACAAATTTATAATCAGCTTATTATCGGAAAAGAGGAGTTCCAGTTCATTTATGAAAGGATCAATTCAGTAATTCAAAAAACGGCGGAGAAAAATTTGTTTCTTTTGCCGAGCGGAAAGATTCTTCCAAACCCAGCGGAACTGCTGGGCTCGGGAAAGATGCCTTTTTTAATATCAATCCTTAAAAAGAAGTTTGATTTTATAGTAATTGATTCACCCCCGATTCTTCTTGTCTCAGATGCCCTGATTATTGCCCCTATGATGGATGGAGTTCTCTTTGTGACAAGGGCAGGCCTGATCAACAAAGAAATAATAAAAAGGGTCCTAGATCAACTCCGAAATGTCAATGCAAATGTCCTGGGAATCGCTCTCAATCAAGTCGATACCGACAGAGACGGTTATTATAAGCCCTATTATAACTATTACTCGAAATATTATGGAGAATAGCTTTCCCGCGGACATATCGGGTCTTATGGAAATATCTCCTGATAATCTACAAATAAAATTTATTGTGAAGCTTGGGTGTCAATACCCCGCATTTGGGGCGTTCAACGCATTTAAAGCCCCATTTAAGGTACCCCACTGCTTGCGGCGGGGTAATTCATTATCCATGATTAAAAATATTTCGGATTTTGTGAATTGAAAAATGCAGTTGTATTCGATCCATATGCGTTACATAGGGGGCCTGACCATATTAAATATAGCTCTTATCGGGCTATATCCCCTTTATCACTATTTAATGGCAGGCATCTGTTATCTCAGAGCGGAAAATTTCTGGCATGAAGGTTATTACAGTCTTGCGATCGAATATATGAAAAAGGCGGATTCATGTGCCAGTATGGATTATCGGATAAAAAAGGAATTGGGAAAATTTTACTATAGATTGGCTTGTTTAAAAAAGAATGCAAAAGAGGCATGGCCCCTTATCATTAAATCAAAGGAGTATTATGAAAAGGCAAATTATCTTGCGCCATCGGATGCCCAAACAGCTTATGGAATTGCAAGAGCCGGATTTTCGCTGGAGGCTCAAGACGGATCTTTTGATCCTGCAAGAGATAATGGCGCTTATAATACCTTGTCTTGGTTTGAAGAGGCAATCAGACTGAGACCATGCAGTGTCACCTTCCGTTATGCAATGGTCCGATACCTCTTTTATCATGGAGACAACAGGCTTTTAAATGCTGTCCAGGAAACGGCAAGAGTTTATCCCTTAAGCTATTTCTATTTAAAAAAGGAGAAGTTTTGGTCTCAGACCGTCAAGGAGTCGGTGAAAAAAGGCCTTGAACAGGCCGTTAAGGAAAAAACCTCCCTAAGGGAATCTCATCGCGTCCTGTCATCTTTTTTTGAAGATGGGAAGGAATGGGAATCAGCGATTTTTCATTTTAAACAGTCTCTTCAATACAGATCCTTTGGAAACAAGGCCGAGGATTTCATACGCCTCGGCCTCCTGTATATAAAGAAGAAAGACTTTAACAACGCCGAGATCAATTTTATCAAGGCGCTGAATATGAGCCAAGACAGGAAGGAAGACCTCGAAAGGATCTATAATATCTATAAAAAAGAAGCATTTTTTGATGAATTCTTCAGATTATACAATCAGACCTGGAGCAGATTTGTAGTTGCGCATGACATGGATATCCTTCTGGCGATGTCAATGATGGATCAGAAAAGATGGAATGACGCAAAGGATTTGCTGATCAAGGCAAATGGGAAAAAACCAACTGCCGGGGCCTATTACTGGCTTGCGTCGATAGCTGAGGCGGAAAAAGAATGGGACAACATGGAACTTTATATCCAGAAGGCCACCGTGATGGAACCTGAAAACAGCAATTATCATGTGATGTTTTCTCGTGTGCTGAAGCGGTTAAAGAAGCTGGAAAGGGCTGAAGAAGAGGCTGGCCTGGCAATTAAATTCGAGAAGAAACCGTCGCCGTGGACCTTCAACCAAAGAGCGGAGATCAGATTCGAAAAAAAGAATTACGAAGGGGCGCTTGAAGATTGGGCAATGGCGATCAGATTAAAAACTGATCGTGCCTCGTTTTTCGCTGGGGCGGCAGAGGCATGCCTCCAACTTGGATATTGGCAGCGCGCCGCCGGATATTATGAAAAAGCCATACAGTTCGATCCCGAAAATAAGCGGTACATGCAAAGATATAAAGAACTTATAAAATGAAATTTAAAAGAGAAAAGGATTGATCTGAAGTAATTATCCTCCTCTCTTAGGGGGGGCTATGCTCCCGGCTTGGCCGGTTAGAGAATTTGAGATTTAGTAAATGATGACCATCTCCAATTGAATTGGCTTAAAAAAATAAACCAAATATATGAGCCCATGTAACTCAAGGAGCGGAGCTATATGTACAGTTAGTCGCTTACAAGGGTGAAATAATGGGAATTATTTTGTAATGTATTCTCTTGAACGATAACAATGAATTGTCTGATCTCTTTCAGCCGTTATTCCATATATAGCCTGTTGATCTTTACGCCGCTTGCGAGGGGAGGAGTGCAGATGTGGGCAATAGCCCTCATACATATTATAACCCTTCTTGCCCTTGCGGCTTTTCTTATGTCGAAGAGCCTTGCATGGAATTGGGAATGGTTCAGAACACCATTGGACATGCCTATATTAATCCTATTGATTCTGATTGTTATATCGACGATTTTTTCAATAAATCAAAGAATCAGTATCCGTTCCGCGACCCTTTTTATGAATTATCTGATCATTTTCTATCTGACTGTTCATGTCTTCAACAGTAAAAAGACGTTAAAAGGTCTCATATGCCTGATTATAGGCATTGCCGCTTTCCTGGCCGTTTTCGGGTTTCTTAAAAGGTTTGGCATGAATCCGTTCCGATGGTGGGAGTATGGCGATCTGAATTACAGCATTGAATTCTTTTCCGCCACATACGGCAACCACAATCATCTTGCCGGATACCTTGAGATGTCTATTCCCCTTCTGATGGGACTTCTATTTATGCGATTCAGGGGGGGGAGGCTCATCATGCTCTGCTATTTAATTTTATTTACCATTACGGCATTGATTTTATCTCTTTCCAGGGGTGGGTGGGCAGGATTTCTGATCGGCATGTGTTTTATGCTTTTAGTTCTTCTTAACGACAGCTATTTTAAACATAATCGTATCCTAGTTGTCTTAATAGGATGCATAATCATAACGGTATTTATTATCCTTGCAAGCACTCCTGTTATTGAAAGGATCATGACATTTGCTGAAAAGGAGCAGGAAGCTAGTCTTTCATCGCGAATAGCAATATGGGGCGGCATACTCAAGATGATTAGCGATTATCCGATCTCAGGGATCGGTCCAGGCACTTTCAATATTGTCTTTACTCAGTACCAGCCTCCCGGCATTGCGGCATATTATGATATGGCCCATAATGATTATCTTCATCTTACATCGGAGATCGGACTACCCCTAATCGCCGTGATAATCTGGATGGTTGTCGCTTTTTATAAAAAGGGATTTAAAAAACTCAAAAATCCGAGTCTCTTTGTCCGTTGCATAACCATGGGGACAATGACAGGAATAACAGCGATTCTTGCACACAGCGTTACAGACTTTAACATGCATATACCGGCAAATGCGTTATTATTCACTATCCTTGTTGCAGTTACAGTCTCGCCTCTACCCGAAGACCTGTATTACCATCATCTGAAAGAATGCTGAATATTATTATGAAATCATCGGAAGACTATTACGGCTTCTTCTCCATTTGTTTTATTGAAGGGCCGCAATCAAATGATTTGCACAAATGAACAGGCGGTAAAATATGGATAATAAGTTGTATATATTGACTGGCCCGGATGAAGGAAAGTGCCTTAATCTACAATCCCACCCCTGCGTTATTGTCGGCAAATCGGCGCTTTGTGAGGTTCAAATAAAGGATTCAACTATCTCACGATACCATCTCCTCATTTATAGAAAATATCAAAAGACCTACATTGCGGATCTCGGAAGCAAAAACGGGACTTTCATCCGCGGAGAAAAGATAGAACCGGGGGACGAGGTTGAATTAATAAAAGGAACGCCAATAGTCATTGGAAGGACCGTAATCGGTTTGGTCGAATTGTCTGAAACATCTTTAAAGTCATTTTCCACTTCCATGGGCATCTGCAAGAAGGACGCTTTTAAACCATCCGCAAGGATGATTGTCGCTGAAAGAGATATTAACACTGTTGATAATATTATCAGTATAAAGTCGGAATCAAGCGATATCGATCAGATGACAGAAAAAGTCATGTCTAAAATATTCAGAGTTCTAAGAAGGATTGACAGGTGCGTTATTATCTTGCTCGATTATGAAACAGGCAAAATTTCAAGAATAAAATGCAGATCGAGAAGAACTATTGATGATCCTGAAAGGTTATACAACCGTGACATGGTTGGCAGGGTATTGTCGCTCAAAAGGCCTGCTATGATATGCGACTCCTATGATGATTCCGAAAAAAAACATGATTATGTGACTGAATCCTTAAGGTTGATGAAGATTAGATCAGCCATGTGCGTGCCCATATATGGCTTAAAAATCTTCGGGGCGGTTTATGTGGATTCTATTGAAAGACCGAATGGTTTCAGGAAGAGTGATCTAGCCCTTTTGACGAGCGTCTTGAGCGGCAGTTTGTCTTATAGTTATAGAATAACTCATCATGCTGGGCTGAGATACCCTCTGTGTCAATATAAATAAGACCCTACCCCTTGAATAATTAGTGTAGGGCGAGTAATAGGTGAATCATGGACAAGCACATAATAAAAGTTGTTGATAAAACGTTAAATGTTAAAGCCGAACCGGACCCAGAAGTTGCTGAGACAAAACCCAGGAGGAAGTTTACAGTTCAGTACAAACTTGAGATTCTTGCTAAAGCTGATCGCTGCACCCAGCCCGGTCAAATTGGGGCTCTTCTTCGTGAAGGAGGCCTTTCTTCCTCCAACCTGACAAGCTGGAGGAGGCAAAGGGATAACGGAGTTCTTAACGTCTTGTCCCCACAAAAACGGGGACGAAAAAATATAGAAAAAAATCCTCTATCCCAGCAGGTTGCCAGTCTCCAAGGAGAGAATGAGCACCTTAAAAAGAAATTGAGACTGGTTGAAACCATCATTGATGTTCAAAAAAAAATATCAAAGATCCTGGGCATCCCTCTGGATCACAATCAAGGGAGCAAATTATGAACGTAGCTTCCGAATTGAGCCAGGATGTTGAAAGAAAGCCGGCCTGTGATGCCTTGGGCCTACCGAGAGCTACTTTTTACAGGCATCTTGATAGAGAAGCAGTATCAACGTGTTGAGAAAGCACGACCTGAGCCACCCCTATCCCTTACACGGATAGAAAGACAGAATGTTATCGATATCCTGAACTCAGAAGAATACCAGGACAAAGCCTCGTATGAGATTTATGCCATGCTTTTGGATGAGGGGGCTTAACATTGTTCGATCAGGACAATGTATCGTCTCCTCAAATCCGAAAACGGCGATGTCAAAGAGCGAAGGAAAGGGCATCAAAGAAACCATTATCAGAAATCCGAACTCCTTGCCACAACTCCCAATTAAGTATTACCAAACTCAAGAGTCCAGTGAAATGGACTTATTATTACCTGTATGTCATCCTGGATATCTTCAGTCGGTATGTAATCGGATGGCTGATTGCCCATCGGGAACAGGATGCCTTGGCTAAACGATTTATAGAAGAATCTAGCATTAAACAGGGCATCGTTCCAGGCTAATTAACGGTACATGCAGACAGAGGTTCCAGTATGAGGTCAAAAGCAGTCGCCCATCTTCTGGGAGATCTGGGCATAACGAAAACTCATAGCAGACCTCATGTGAGCAATGACAACCCCTACTCGGAATCTCAGTTTAAGACTTTGAAGTACTGCCCTGAGTTTCCGGATCGATTCGGATGCATCCAAGATGCCAGAGAATTTTGCAGATCATTTTTTAACTGGTATAACAAAGAGCATCGTCACTCAGGCATTGCCCTGATGACGCCGGAACAGGTACACTATGGAAAATCAAAGAGCATCTTTGACTTTCGGGTGCAGCTTCTTCAAAAGGCTTTCCATAGGCACCCTGCGCGCTTTAAAGGAAAATTGTCAAACCCTCTTTCACTCCCAAAAGCCGTCTGGATTAATAAGCCTTTGGCAGATGTTTTAGTCCCTAATTTATGAAAACGGGTGTCTCATTCTCGTTGACACATTCCGCATTAGGGCGATTCTATAAAATTCTCATGAAAAAGATGACACAATAAAGAATGATTATTTTCCTAAAAGATCAAGAGACACATATGAATGGGCAATCGGATCATACGTTGCCAGGTTTTCTGATTTTAAGGGATTATTTTACAAAGATCATGATGTTCATAAAAACAAAGAAGAGACTTAAAGATCAGGAAAGACAATATAAAAAATACAGGCAAATAAATACCCGAATGAATGATGACACTCTCAGATTCGGAAAGGCTACAGTGGTTGTTCTGGGTGGTAAAGGTACAGTGCTACGTTCATTTAATATTTCGCCGGTTATTTTTATTAAGGTATCTATAATGCTTCTTTTGTATGTATTTTTATCCATATTCCTCATTATATCCTTTGTTGATCTCAGATCTCGTTACCAGGCACAATCCAGAGATATCAAGCGATTTGAGGATTCCAGGGCTGAAAGCGAAAACAGATATCTACAGGCTGAGCAACATGCCATCAATCTAATGAAATATATAGAGACTCTTGAGGATAAAAAAGAGTTACCGCCCGCGAATAATGAAGCAGGAAAAACCGTTGTTAAAGAAAACAGGAGAAATGTCGAAGCAGAAATAGATAAGGAATTGGTTCAATCAAAATCAGTAGATATTGAAGATTTTAAGGTCGTGAAGTTGGACGTGGGGAAGGTCGCCATCGATTTCAGACTAAGCAAAACAACTGAGGGAAACGCTCCAATAAGAGGATACGTGCATGTTCTTTCAATGGATGGGAACAACAGCCTTTCAACATCATGGAATGAGTCAAAGATCTCTTTTAAAAACGGCATCCCTTCTAATTTTCGCGATGGTCAATCTTTTAATATCCAGAGATTTAAGAATTGCGACTATGAAATAAAATATGATCCGAGCATGGGGGACAAGGCCCCTTCATCGGTCAGGATACTTGTATATGATTATTCCGGAAAATTAATTCTGAACAGAACTTTTGATGTGGACAATGCTTCCTAATTTAGAAAATTTAAAATCCCCAAAATATTTACCTCTTCATAAATGACCTTATCATGAAAACTCAAGAATTCGAAAAATCAAACTACATGCGGTATCTTATTTTGGGCATGATCATAATATTATCAGGAACTATTTTATGTTGTCCATCCCTGATAAGACTGGCCGAAGTAACCATGAGTCATGAGGAGAATTCTTTTGCTGTCTTAGTGCCGTTCTTATCTTTATATATCCTGTGGACAAAGCGGGATGCGTTTCATAACATAAAACTCAGATATGATGCCATCGGGGTGCCTTTTCTGGTGATCGGGCTATTTTTAATAATCAGGATAGAACTCTATTATCTGCAGATTATAGGTCTTATAATATTTACAGCAGGGCTGGTTATAGCTCTATTAGGAAAATCAATTTTTAAACAGGTTGCCTTCCCACTATTCCTTCTGTTTGTTATGTTACCATTGCCGGATAGTCTTTATTTTAATTTGGCGAATATTCTAAGATTTATCACTTTAGGCATATCCGAAAAGATTATATCGTTCATGGGAATCACGTTTTTAAGGGAGGGGAATCTTATTCATATGCCTAATACTGTGCTTGATGTCCAAATAAAATGCAGTGGCATAAGATATCTTATTCCTTACCTCATTCTCAGTCTAGTATATGGGGAACTTTTCCAAAAGACGATATTAAGAAGATTTGTCATAGTTTTCTCTTCAATCATAGTTGCTATCGTTGCAAGCACGGCAAGGCTTTCGTTCATTTTTATCATGATATATGCATATGGACCGGAAATCAATGAATACTGGCCCCATCTCTTTATCAGTTGGGCCATGTTTATTATTTTCATGATGGCCGCTGTTGCCGTGGATCAGGGTCTTATGACGAAAAGTAGACAAGATAATCCGGCTATGAAAAGCGAATTTCAAAAGACAAATGGCAATAAATATCCGAAAATGATGGAGTACATCAATTTTCGGCCAAAGGCTTATAAATAATTTAATAATAAAGAATCATTTTTGTTTCTATTAAAAATGTGGAAGGGTAAATTAGATTTGTTAAATAATCCGATGGTATCTTTATACCGAGAGTAGTGGAAGTTGAAAACAAAGAAGATCTTTTCTATTTGCTTACAGATGTAATTTATAAGGTGCGCACCACCGCAGTAATGTTTAGAAAGGAATTAATAGAAAAAATCATACCCAACGATATCTGTTTTTTAATGGGAGATACACCGATGTGTATCTAGTTATTCCATTACGAGCATCAGAAACGGTTTCATAATCATGGAAATAGACCTCCTCATATTTGACAGATCTCCAGAGTCGCTCAATAAAAATATTATCAATGAAGCGGCCACGACCATCCATGCTGATCCGGATATGCCCTTTTCCCAGACGATCAGTGAACTCAATGTTTGTAAACTGACTGCCCTGATCGGTATTAAAAATATCAGGTTTAGATAGCCTCAGGGCTTGTTCAAGAGCTGACAGACAGAAGGTGCTATCTAGTCTTGTCGAGATCTTCCAAGCTAAGACAAAACGGCTATACCAGTCCATGATGGCCATGAGATAGACAAACCCATGCAACATCTTGTTTGGTCGGTTAATATTCTTAAATGTTCGTTACTTAAAGCGTCCCCATGTTGTTGCACTGATATCAGATACCAGACAATTGTTGTCTGCTCTCTTGTCATCTGTTTTCCTATGATTGCCGTCTGATAAATAAAGACTCCATGCTTCGTGTTATTTATCGCAAGCATTGAATCTTAACAACTTAATAGCCCTATTACAAGGAAAGATAGAAAATGGATTTTATTGATCTTAAAAAACAACGAGAAAGAATCAAAGAACAATTGGAAGCAAATATTCAGAAAGTTTTGGAACGTGGAAATTATATCATGGGGCCGGAGGTTAAGGAGTTGGAAAAGCGTCTTGCCAATTATGTGGGCATCAAATATGCTATAGCATGTTCTTCCGGGACAGACGCGCTGTTGCTGGCACTCATGGCCTATGGCGTTGGTCCCGGCGATGCTATTTTAACAACCCCTTTTACCTTCATCGCTACAGCTGAGGTAATAAGCCTTTTAGGCGCAACCCCCATTTTTGTAGATATCGATCCTGAAACATTCAATATTGACTCTGAAAAACTAGAGAAGGCTGTTACGGCTCTCAAATCTAATGATTTTTCTATCGATCCCTTACGCCTTACGCCTTACGCCTCACGCCTTACGCTTCGTGGCATAATCCCCGTCGATCTTTTCGGCCTGCCTGCCGACTATGACAAGATTAATGCGATTGCCAAAAAACATGGGCTGTTCGTTATTGAGGACGCTGCTCAGTCCTTCGGTGCAGAATATAACGGAAAGAAATCATGCTCATTGGCAGATATTGGCTGCACATCATTCTTTCCGGCCAAGCCCCTGGGTTGTTACGGCGATGGGGGGATGTGTTTTACAGAGGACGATAAAAAAGCGGAGGTTATGCGCTCGTTACTAGTCCATGGCAAGGGGTCAGACAAATATGACAATGTCAGGATAGGCATAAACGGAAGACTGGATACATTGCAAGCTGCAATTCTTAATGCAAAATTTGATATCTTTCCAGAAGAGGTTGAGCTGCGGGATCAAGTGGCTAAGAAATACACTATACTCCTTTCACCTTCCTCCTCGGTCCTCACCCCTCACATACCTGATGGTATGAGAAGCGTCTGGGCGCAATATTCTATTCTTGCAAAAGACGGTAATCATCGATCGATCCTGCAAAAGGCATTACAAGATAATAAGATCCCCACGGCAATCTATTACCCAAAACCCCTGAATATGCAGACAGCCTTTGCGTCGCTTGGCTACAAAAAGGGAAATTTTCCCATATCTGAGGATATCGCCGGACGAATTTTCAGTCTGCCTATGCATCCATATCTTGCTGAACAGGATCAGCAGCAAATTGCAGAAATAATCAATGGCTGATCACAATCACATGAAAATAGCGACCATTATCGGTGCCAGACCCCAGTTCATAAAAGCAGCCACAATTTCTCGCTGCATAGCTGAACATAATGGAAATAGTTTATTCCCATGCATTGAAGAAATTATTGTCCATACCGGCCAGCACTATGATGATGGGATGTCTGCAATATTTTTCAGAGAACTCGAAATCCCTGAACCAAAATATAATCTTAATATAGGTTCCGGTTCTCACGGTCGGCAGACAGGGCAAATGTTAGCGGCTATAGAAGAGGTCCTTATCATTGAAAAACCCGACTGGGTATTGATTTATGGCGATACGAATTCAACACTGGCCGGCGCCCTTGCTGCCGCAAAGCTCCGTCTTCCTATTGCACATGTTGAGGCAGGGCTCAGAAGCTTCAACCGCTTAATGCCTGAAGAAATCAATCGGATTGTGGCAGATCAACTTTCTCACCTTTTACTATGTCCAAGCCAGGTTGCAGTTGATAATCTGATTGAGGAAGGCATCACAAAAGGTGTTCATATAACTGGAGATGTTATGGCAGATGCCCTGCAATTTGCCGCAACAAAGGCATCCATCAATTCAGAAATCCTGGCCCGTTTGGGACTTAAGCCACAAAAATATCTACTAGCCACGGTTCATCGTGCAGAAAACACAGATGACCCGAATCGCCTCGGTAATATCATGACAGCCCTTTCAAAACTTGCCGAGAGTGAGACTGTCGTGATTCCTATGCATCCGAGGACAAGAAAAATACTTGAGGTTCGTTGCCCCTCACTCCTCGCTCCTCAGACCTCAAGCCTCATGGTTATAGATCCTGTAGGTTACTTCGAAATAATTGCCTTGGAAAAAACAGCACGGATAGTTCTTACAGACTCCGGCGGCATACAGAAGGAGGCCTATTGGCTGCAAGTCCCTTGCGTCACACTTCGAGATGAAACAGAATGGATCGAAACAATAGATACAGGTTGGAATATTCTGGCTGGTGCGGACCGTGATCGAATTATTGAGACGGTTCATTCTTTTAAAACACCCTCTGAATCCCCGCATCTTTATGGTGATGGAAGATCGGCATTCCATTGCATTCAAGAGTTATTATAAATTATCAATTGATAAACAAGAAAGGGATTTTATGACAGAAAAAAATGTTGCGGTTATTGGTGCTGGTTACTGGGGAAAAAATCTTGTAAGAAATTTTTATCAACTTGGAGTTTTAAAAACCATCTGCGATGGAGCTCAATTGGTCCGTAAACAGATGAACGAAGCCTATCCTGATGTTATGATTTCAGAGAAGGTTAATGCTGTTCTTAAAGATGATAAGATTCAAGCGGTGGTCATTGCCGTACCGGCTGCCCTGCATTATGAGTTGGTTGATAAGACTTTGCGGGCAGGGAAACATGTTTTTGTGGAGAAGCCCCTTTCCTTGACTTATGGGGAAGGCGAGAAGCTTGTTAGGCTTGCAGCGGAAAAGGGTAAGATTCTATTTGTTGGACATATCCTGCAATATCATCCTGCAATCGTCAGACTTAAGGAATTGGTCAACAAAGGGGCTATAGGTCGCTTGCAGTATATCTATTCCCGTCGTCTGAGTCTGGGAAAAATCCGCCGTGAAGAAAATATTTTATGGTCTTTCGCACCGCACGATATTTCTGTCATCCTTAGCCTTGTCGGAGAGGAACCGAGTTATGTCGATTCAGTCGGAAGCAACTTCCTCCATGCCAGGATCGCCGACGTCACGATGACGAATCTTAAATTTCCTTCCGGAATAGGTGCACACATCTTTGTGAGTTGGCTCAATCCTTACAAGGAGCAGAAGCTTGTTATTGTCGGGGATAACGGAATGATAGTATTTGATGATACGGTTTCTTTGGCAGAAAAGCTTGTCCATTATCCCCATACGATCAAGTGGGAAAATGGTATTCCTTTACCCCAGAAGGCGGAAAGCATTCGAATTGATTTAAGCAATATTTGGGATGAACCTCTTAAGCTGGAATGTCAGGCATTCCTGAAGGCCGTCGAGATGGGCCATGAACCTGTTACATCAGGAACGGAAGGTCTTAAGGTTCTTAAAGTCCTTGAACTCAGCCAGCAATCAATCGCGAAGAAGGAGTCTCCTGAGGCCTCACGCCTCATTCCTCATGTTTCTCCTCCTGACGCCTCACACCTCACGCCTGACGTCTTCGTTCATCTGACCGCAATTGTGGATAACAATTGTGAGATCGGTAAAGGTACAAAGATATGGCACTTCTCTCACGTTATTTCAGGTTCAAAGATCGGCGAAAAGTGTAATATAGGTCAGAATGTTGTCATAGGCCCAAATGCAACAATCGGCAACAACTGCAAACTCCAGAACAATGTAAGTGTCTATAAAGGGGTGACATTAGAGGATGGTGTCTTCTGTGGGCCTTCAATGGTTTTTACCAATGTATATAATCCCCGCGCAGAAATTTCCAAGATGGATCAACTCCGCCCCACCCTTGTCAAGAAGGGTGCCAGCCTAGGGGCCAATTGCACCATTGTCTGTGGTCACACTATCGGAAGATATGCCTTTATAGGTGCCGGGGCTGTCGTTACCAAAGATGTCCCAGATCATGCACTGCTGGTGGGGAATCCTGCCAAGCAGATCGGCTGGATGTGTATTTGCGGAGAACGTCTTACGGACTCTCTCACCTGTTTGACATGCGGAAAATCCTTTACCAAAACTGGGAACAGTCTGCAGGAAAAGAAACCTATGTGTTGTAAACAAATTGACCCACTGTTTAGTCAAATCGATCATTCATAAATGTGACCATTGGTTACCGTGTATACCATTATCGAGAACAATCGCAAGAATTTAAATGTTATTTACTTGATTAATCCATGGAAAACAGCAGCCTGAGGTTTATTCCCTTTGAAACATGCTGAGGCCTTCCTCAATAAATAATAACGCACATAAAGCATCACGCACGGCAAAGGTATTTGCGTTATCCTTGGGTGGCGCATTATCTATGATCGTAAGCCTTGCCTTTTCAATGATCGCTGTCCGCTGGCTCTCCAAACATGACTACGCAACGATCAGACAAACGTTCCTTGCTTATGATTTTGCTTCCCCTTTATTGATGCTAGGGCTACCCAGCGCTATTTATTATTTTCTTCCACGCGAGCAAGAAATAAAACGGGGAGTGATAGTGGACAATATGGCCCTGCTGATATGCGCAGGGCTCATTTTCAGTTTGTTTATCGCTTTTGGCGGCAACCAATTGCTTGCCATGCGGTTTAATAATGAAGATTTGCAGCACACATTGCAATGGCTTATCCCTTACCCATTAATTATCATGCCTATTGCCGGTTTTGCCGCCATTATGGTCTGTTCCGACCATACCAAGACGCTCGCCTTATACAATGTGTTAACGAGTATCACATTGGCAATTGCCGGCATCGCTGCAATTCTTTGGACGCAGTCCTACCCTGTCCCAATATTAGTTCGAATTGTCCTTCCAATACTCTTTCTGCCAGTCGCTGTCGGCTTGATGTTCAAGATTGTGCCCGGCCCGCTACGATGGCCAAGATGGATTTCCATGCAGGCAATGATACGTTATTCGGTTCCACTTGGGTTTGCGTCCATGCTGGGAAGTATCACGCTACAACTGCATAGTATTATTGTCGCATCACTATGCTCGCCTGAAGATTTTGCAGTCTACATCGTTGGGGCCACGGAAATCCCAGTTATTGGTATTATCACTGGGTCTATTACAACTGTAGTATTTGCAGAGATGGCGGAAATGTGTTCTAATGGCGACAAGGCGGGCGCATTAAGGCTATATAATAAGGCCAGCATAAAATCAGCCTGTATCCTGTTACCCACTATGTGCTTTTTGTTGGTTACGGCCAAGCCCTTCATCGGACTCCTGTTTTCCGACAAGTATTATGCAAGTGTTATTCCGTTCGTCATCTACCTTTTCGTACTACCGGTTAGAATTGTGAATTATGGTTCAGCACTTATGGCGCTCGGGATGACACGTGTGATTCTTGTTTGCAGTGCTATTACTCTTGCGTTTAATGCCATCTTGTGCTTTTTTTTGGTCAAAATGATTGGATATATTGGTGCTGCGATCTCTACTGTGCTATCATTATACATTTGCTCAATTCCATTGAATCTCTTTAAAATTGGTCAGGGATTTGGTGTCTCCTGGAGAGCCACACTCCCTTTGAAAGCATTGTTTAAAATGCTTTTAATTTGTGTGTTATGCATGCCGATTGCCGCAGTAGGTGCATTTGTTTTCCCGATGAATTCACTTGGACGATTGATACTCTCGTCGATTCTTTATGGGCCAGTTGTCGCCTTTCTGCTTTATAGGAGTGATTTTTTTATTCCGCCAGAACGATATGAACGGCTGATTCCTGATATCTTAAGATATCAAAAAAGACCTCTATAAAAATTTATATAAAGATAGTTGCTACAAAAATATTGCTTCGAGACCTTTGCATAACTGGAGAGCTTTGCATAACCTGACGAAAAATGTCACTGATGAAATAAATAACCAAATAAATAGATAAACACCAATCTACTAATAAGTTAAAACAATAAATATATAAAATGAAATAATTATACAATAAATATATTGCAATGGTAACAATATAATGATATATCTTCTCCATAACATAGCCTTATAATGATAGGAGGAGATATGGGATACAAAAAATTGGGGGATACAATCAGTTTCGCGGACTTGGCAGTGGAAAGGACCTTGGAGCATAACCGAAGCGTTGACCCCAGTGTAATATTAATCATGGAAGAACTTATTCGTAATTGAGTTGTGGGGATTATTTAGATCTATTTTTCAAAAATATTTCATAAAATTACACGGGGCAGGAATTGACAGCGGCCTGTGAAATGTGAAACCTATTTCACTGGGTTGGAAC
>Ga0153915_10001928_pt1 | contig 19095 bp, 16 predicted proteins | sample Opewatmetagenome_2_FD_107003 | JGI IMG/M metagenome (GOLD analysis project Ga0153915, IMG submission 107003) | Freshwater wetland microbial communities from Ohio, USA - Open water 3 Core 3 Depth 3 metaG | ecosystem: Environmental > Aquatic > Freshwater > Wetlands | place: USA: Ohio, Lake Erie...
CAGCGACGCCCGGTAGACGCTGGCCTCCACGTACAGCGCGTCCTTGTAGAAGCCGTAGACGCCCACCCCGGCGACGCTGGCTCCGAGCGCGCCGATGAGCGGCCCTGCCGCAGGCGTGATGCCCACCGGAGGTGCGAACGCGGGATAGCCCCAGGCCGGCGTGCCGTTCCAGACGTCCTGCACGGTGATGTTGTTGTTGAGAGTGACGCCGTAGAGCAGGTCGCCGCTTGCCGTCAGGTCGGCGTAGCGGATATCCGAGTTGTCGATGGAGAAGTGATTGTCAGGCTGGGTGTAGGTGATCTGGAAGAACGCCCCGGTGTGATCCGTCACCTTGCCGGCGTAGAAGAGGCTCAAGGCCTGGGGGAACTGGACGGTGCCGTTCTGGGCCTTGGTTCCGGCGAGGCCGGTATCGTCGGTGGCCTTGCCAAGCCAGGTCGCCGAGCCCTGGAACATGATCGAGATCGGCGGCAGCTCGGGCAGCGAGAGGGTCGGCTTCTTCTCCTCGGTCACGGCCGTGATCTCCTGCTTGGTGGTCGTGGCGTACGCGCTGAGCTTGAAGCGCCGGCCGAAGGGGGTCAGCTCCGGGAACACGGTATGGCAGGCGGCGCAGGCCATGCCGGTCTGGCGGGCGAAGCTCGGCACGGCTCCCGCCGGGCGTGGGGCCAAGGTGAGGATGGCAGCGGCCGCACCGAGGGCCGCGAGTGGCTTCGCAAGGTGAAACGGTTTTCGATGCATCTCGTTCTCCCCGATCGGCGAGGTCGCGACGATCCAGCTCCTCCGTCGTGTCATGGCGTCATCTCTTCTCCGGGCTACTTGCCCCTTTGTGCCTCGAGGTAGGCGATGAGGTTGTTCAGCTCGCCGGGCGCGAACACCGGCCACTCGATGCCCCGCTGGTCGGCCAGGGCCTCCATGTTCGGAGCCGCCTGGATCATCTTCGCGATGAGGTCCCACCGCGTGGCCTGGTCGGTCTCGCCGACCAGGGACGGGACCTTCGGCCCGGGCTTCCCCTTGGCGTCCTCCCCGTGGCACACCGCGCAGAGCCGCTCGTAGACCGCGGCGCCCTTCGCGGCGTCGCCCGGGTCGTCCACCAGGTTCACGAAGAAGAGGTAGGCGACCAGGTCGGCCAGGTCGTTCCCCTGCAGCGGCTGCATGGGGATGTGCGAGCGCTGCATGCGGCCCCACATGGGAACCGCGTGGTTCCACATCTGGGAGGCGATCTCGGTGTAGTCCTTGAGCGCGATCTCCCCGTGGCGGCCGAGGTCCGGGGGCGGGCTCTCGCCGGCCGGCTTCCCGGCGCCGCCGCCGACGCCCCGCACTGCGTGGCAGCGCGAGCAGCCGCGGGCGACGAAGACGGTGGCGCCGCGGGCTGGGTTCCCGGGCTCGGCGTAGGCGCTGGCCGCGCCGGCCGGCGAGCCGACGGTGGCCAGGTAGGCGAGCAGGTCGGCCATCTCATGCTCGCGGAACGACGGGCGCTGCACCAGCTCCCGCTCGAGCATGTTCTGCATCTTCGAGCCGTGGTTCCACATGGTCTGGGCCAGCTCGAGCACCGAGCGACCGCCGCCGTACTTGGAGAGGTTGGGGGCCTTCGACTTCTGCCCCGGGACCAGCGAGTGGCACTGCCCGCAGAGCTTCTCGCGGAAGAGGATGGCCCCCCTCCCAGGCTGCCCGGGCTGGCCCACGTGGGTCACGTAGTACTGATAGGTGGTGTAGAAGGCGACCAGGTTGACGAGGTCCTCCCCGGTCAGCCGCGGCAGCGGCAGCCGCGCCGCGGCGCGCTGGCGGTTCATGCCGGGGAGGTGGTTCCAGAACTGGGCGGCGCCGTCCACGAGCGGCATCCGCAGGTCGAGGCGCCCCAGGTTGGGACCGATCTGGTTCCCCCCGGTACCGATGGCGTGGCAGCGGGCGCACTGGAACCGCTCGAAGCGCTCCGCGCCGGCGTTGGGGTCGCTGGGGAACCTGAAGGCGGCCTTGGCAGCCGGCGGCCCGGCCGCGGCCATGCCGGCCGGCGTCCCGCAGAGCGCCAGGGCGAGCGCGATGAGCCCGGACCGCGTCATGGCGCCTCCCCGCTGCCTGCCATCGGCGGGTAGTAGGTGGCGAGGCGATCCGTGGTCTCCCGCGGCCCGTGCTCGATCCCCTCCTCGACCTCCCAGACCGAGATGATGGGGAAGAGCTTCGTGAAGCCCAGGTAGAGGAGCAGGAAGGTGCTGACGCAGCCGGCCAGGATCGACCACTCCACCCAGGTGGGCGTGTAACGGGCGTCGGTCATCAGGATGCGGGCGTTGGTGAGCGACGGGACCACGATGGTGTAGCGCTCGAGGTACATGCCGAAGTTGACGCTCAGGCTGGCGAGCAGGATGCCCAGCTCCGACCGGCGGCCCTTGGCGCGGCAGAGGATGGCGAAGGGGATGACGAAGCAGGTCACCACCATCACCCAGAACTGCAGCGCAAACCGGCCGGTCACCTTGTCGAAGAGCACCCTCAGCTCGTGGGGCTCGCCTCCGTAGTAGGTGGTGAGGTGCTCGGCGAAGGTGAAGTACAGCCAGAAGAGCGTCATCACCAGCAGCAGCTTGCCCAGGTTGTCGAAGTGGACCGGCCGGAGGTACGCCTCCAGGTGGTAGGCCCGCCGCAGGACGACCATGAAGGTGAGGATGGCGGCGATGCCGCTGAAGATGGCGCCCGCCACGAAGTAGGGGCCGAAGATGGTCGAGTGCCACATCGGCTGGATGGTCATGGCGAACACCCAGGACACCACCGTGTGCACGCTGATGGCGATGGGGAGGACCAGCACCATCATCACCCCGATGGCCCGCTCGAGGCGGTGCCGCTGCTTGGGGGTGTCCCGGTAGCCGGTGGCCCGCAGCAGCGCGCGGTAGACGGAGCCGCGCCAGCCCCCCACCTTTTGCTCGAGGCGGACCAGGTCCGGCAGCATCGGCAGGACGAGGTAGATGGTCGACGCGGTCAGGTAGATCGAGATGGAGCAGATGTCCCAGAGCAGGGGCGACTTGAAGTTCGCGTGGCGGAAGACGTACAGCGCCCGGTCCGAGCGACCCAGGTCGACGATCACGTTGCCGGCGCCGAAGGCGATGACCAGCACCGTGATCACCTCGGCCATGCGGGTGACCGAGCGGCGCCACTCGGCCTTGCTGAGCCGGAGGATGGCGCTGATCAGCGTGCCGGCGTGGCTGACGCCGATGAAGAACACGAAGTTGGTGATGTAGATGCCCCAGTAGGTGGGGCGGAGCAGGCCGGTCACGCCCAGGCCATGGGTGAGCTGCCAGATCCAGGCGAAGAGGGCCCAGGCCGACACCAGGGCCAGCCCGAGGGCCAGTGCCTTGAAGCCGGTGCCGGTCGTGGTGATGGGGGCGAAGATCGCGCGCTCGTGCACGGTCATGGGCGCGAGCGGCTCCCCGACGGGCGCGGCCCCGGCGCGTGCGGTGCTCATGAGCGGCCTCCCGGCGGCCGGAGGTAGATGACCTTGGGCTCGGTGCCGAGGTCGTCCATGAGGCGCTCGCCGTGGCGGTCCTGGACGAGCTGGGCCAGCGGGCTGGACGGGTCATCGAGATCGCCGAAGGTCATCGCCCCGGCGGGGCACACCTCGACGCAGGCGGGCTCGTAGTCGCCCGCCCCGAGCTCGCGTCCCTCCGCCCGCACCGCCTCCTTCGCCTTCTGCCGGCGGTGGTGGCAGAAGGTGCACTTCTCGACCACCCCGGCAGGGCGGAGCGAGACGTCCGGGGACTGGCGCCGCTCGGTTCCTTCCGCCCAGCCGGGCTTCTTCCAGTTGAAGGTCTTCACCGAGTATGGGCAGGCGTTGGTGCAGTAGCGGCACCCGATGCAACGCCGGTAGATCTGCCCGACGATCCCCTCCTCGTCGCGGTAGGTCGCTCGCACCGGGCAGACCTTGACGCAGGGCGGCTTGTCGCACTGCTGGCACATCAGGGGGTACTGCCGGACGCGGAGGTTCTCGTACTCGCCTTCGGCCTGGTCCTCGAGCTGGATCCAGTCGAGGTTGCGGCCGTGGTAGAAGGTTTCCTCGTCCGCCACCGGGACGTTGTTCTCCTGCCGGCAGGTGACCACGCACGCCCCGCATCCGGTGCAGGCGCCGAGGTCGATGACCATGGCCCAGCGCATCAGGCGGCTCCCTTCGGCTCGGCTTCGACCTGGACCCGCATCCCGCGTCCGGTGCGGGCTCCGGTCAGGCGCCCGTAGATCCCGGCCATCAGGCGCTCCGAGCCCGCCTTCCAGCTCTTCGCGTAGCGGCCCGCCCCGCCGGCCGCCGGCGCGTTGGCGAGCGCCACGGTGCCGGGCCTTACACCCTCCGTGACCCGCAGCGAGACCACGACGTTGCCGTGCTCCGAGGCGATGCGCACCTTGCCGCCCGACTCGACGCCCAGACGCTTCGCGTCCTTCGGGTTCAGCTCCGCCCACGGGTGGAAGCCGGCCCGGACGTGGGGCGCGGCGAGCGCCAGCAGCGAGGGCCGGTTGGGCGAGCCCCGGCCGCGCAGGACTCCGACCGTGAACGGGACCAGCAGCATTCCCTGCGCCGTCCCCGGGGAGTCACCTGCGGACTCGTTGTGCGGCAGCCAGGCGTCGTCCTCGGCGCCCTGGGCGAAGAGGGCCTTGGCCGGCGGGACGAAGCCGCGGCCGCGCGCGTCCACGCCGTAGGGCTTCTCGGGGCTGAAGCCCGGGCGCGGCATGCGGGGGTCCACCCATCCGCCGCGCTCGAGCACCGAGTCGATGAACTGGCCCTCGGAGATCGACGCTGGCGTCCACCAGCCCGCCTCCTCCATTTGAGCCATCCAGCCGCGGCGGAAGGGGGTGCCGTAAGCCATGCCGCGCCGGGCGCGGTAGAGCCCGCCGAGCCGGTACCGCACCATCTGCTCCTCGGTTCCCAGCTGGGGCTCTCGGCCGGAGCGCCGGACCAGCTCGGGGACGACCTGCGCCGGCGAGCGGGCGTCGAGCAGGGGCGGGAGGGCGGGCCTGGCAGCGGCGACCGCCACGAAGCCGCCGGCGTCGATCTCCACATCGAGCGCCTGCTCGAAGTACGAGGTCGAGGGGAGGACCACGTCGGCCGCGGCGGTGCTGGCGTCCAGCGCCGAAGCGAAGGAGACGACCAGGGGGATCTTGCCGAGGAGCCTGCTCGCGGGGTCGCCGGCCACGACGTCGGACATGGCGGCGCCGTCCTCGAGGAAGAGGATGTCGAACGGGGGCTCGCGCCCCTCCGTCTCGAAGCCGCCCAGGGCGCGCCACACCGGGGTACTGGCGACCGAGGCGATGGGCGGTCGGTCGATCCGCCCTTCGACGGGGGCGCTGGCGCCGAGCGCCGTCACCGGAATGGTATCGGGGGTGACGACGCAGCCCCGGCTTCCCGACCGGGCGCGAAGCGCGTTGAGCAGGTGGACCGCGCCGAGCCCGAAGGCACCGGCCGAGCCGGCAGTCTGCTCGCCCACCGCGACCGGGTTCTGGGCGGTGCCGAACATGCGCGCCAGGCGCAGGATGTCCACGACCGGAACGCCGGTCTCGCGGGAGACCGTGACCGGGGAGTAGGCGTAGTCGAGCAGGGGCCGCAACCCGCGATGGAGCCGCCCGGCAGCGTCCTTCCACGGCGCGAGGCCGACCAGGGCGGCCTGCGCGCTGGCGTCGACCAGCCCCTCGCGTAACAGCACGCCCGCCATCGCCAGGGCGAGCAGCGGCTCGGTTCCCGGGACGCAGCGGATCCACTCGTCGGCGCGCATCGCCGTGGGCGACATGCGGCTCTCCACCTGTACCAGCCGCAGGCGCGCCTCGGTGCGCTGCCGTCCCTGGCCGAAGCGGCGGGCCACGTACGCCGGCGAGAGCCAGCCCTCGAGGACCGGCGTCCCGAGCGAGAGCACCAGGTCGGTGGTCTCGAGGTCGTAGCCGAACCTGCGGTCGGCCCCGACCGCCAGCGCCGCGAAGGGTGCCGCGGCCTCGTCGCGCAAGGCGTCGACGTGATAGACGTGCGGAGAGCCGACCGCGGCCAGGGCCCGCTCCACCGCCGCCCCCATGCTCCCGCGGGCGCTGGACAGGATGGCCCCCACCCGCGCCCCGCGACGGCTCCCGACCAGGCGCCCGAGTTGCTGCGAAACCCGCGCCAGCCCCTCGTCCCAGGTCACCCGGTTCCAGCGGTCCTTGGCCCGGTCCCCGTCTCGGACCAGGGGCCCGACGATGCGGTCCGGGTCATAGTAGGCTTCGACCTCCGAGGCTCCCCGGGCGCACAGGCCGCCGGCGCCGAGCGGGCAGAGCGGGTTGCCGCGCAGCCCCACCAGCCGCCCCTCGACGATGCGGAGCTTCACCGAGCAGCCCGCGCTGCAGCCCCCGCAGACGCCCAGGGCCTCGCGCTCGGCGTCGAGCCCATCGTGGCTCCGGGTGGTGGAGGCGGGATCGGGGCGGGCGCCGAGGAGCGCCGGAAGGCCCAGCTTGCCCAGCGTGAAGCCGACCGCGCTGCCGGCGACCAGTCCGAGGAAGTCTCGTCTCCGCCAGTTGCTCATCGGTGGCACCCGGTGCAGTCCACGGTGACCTTCTCGTGGTCATGGCAGACGATGCAGTCGCGCATCTTCACGATCTGCCTCGGCCGGATGGGCGCGGTCGTGCGCTGGGCGATGTCCCCGTGGCAGGACGAGCAGTCGAGGCCGGCGAGCACCACGTGGCGCCGGTGCGAGAAGTACACGTGCGGCGGCAGCCGGTAGAGCCGGTTCCAGGGCAAGGCCACGCCGGCCTCCGCCTTCTGCCACGCGGCCCGCTGCTCCCCGGACGGATTCCCGGGCGGGACGGCGTGGCAGCCCGTGCACGCGACCAGGTCGAGGATCCCGGCGCGCGGGCCCGTGCGCGCCCCCTGGTGACAGAGCGCGCAGGAGGCGCCGCGGACGTGCGCAGCGTGGCTGAAGGGGAAGGGCTGGTCGGTGTACCGCTCCGACGAGTACGCCCCCACCCCGAGTGCGAAAACGAAGCCGATGCCTGTCAGCCAGGCCGCTGACCTTCCGATCATGGCCTGGCTCCGGTCTTCCGGGGCGCGGTGCCCTTGGCGGGCTCCGCGTCCCAGTCGTCCTCGGCGCGGTCCTTCGGGTAGAGCGAGAGGACGTAGTCGGCCAGGTCGCCGATCTGACGTTCGGACAGGTGGCGGCCGTAGGGCATCATGCGCAGCGGTGGGACCGGGCCGTCGCGGTCCTTGCGGCCGACCTGGGGCACGCCGTCGCGCAGGCGCTTCACGAGCTCCTCGCGCGTGTAGCCCTCCTTCACCAGCGTGAGGCCGTTGATCTTGCCGCCGGTCTCGCTGTTGGCGTTGGCGACCCCACCCTTGCCGGCCTCGCCGTGACACAACCGGCACCCCTGGTCGCGGAACAGGAGCTCCCCGCGAGCGACACCGTCGGGTGGCTCGGGGACCTCGATCCGGATCGGGCGCGGGAGGAGCGGCGTGGCCGCTGCGCCCCCGCCTCCGCCACCGCCCAGATCGCAGGCCGGTAGGGACGAGACCACCGCGGCGAGGCACAGGAGCGTCCTCCATCGCCGCCAGGCCGTAGCGCTTCCCTCGCTCGAGACGGCCATCGTGCGACCCGCTGTCGCAAGGACCGCGCCACGCCCGGCTCGCCGGGCGCGATCCCGAGTGCCCGGGGATCAGGAGCCTTTCCCGGCGAGCGGACCGGGATCGCCGGATGCCGTTCCGGAGTTCCGGAATCCGCCCATGGCGATTCCAGGACTTCGAAGGGCCGGCCTCAGCCCCCGAGCTTGGCGTAGAGGGTCGACAGCGCGATCCCCAGGCTCCGGGCAGCGGCTCGCCGGTCCCCCTGGCAAGCGGCGACGGCCTGCTCGATGTGCCTTCGCTCGAAGGCCTGGGTGGCGGCCCGCAGGTCCATGGGGGCCTTGTCCTGCGCTCCGCAACTCCGGATGGCGTCGGGGAGGTCGTCGAGCGTGAGCTGTGGGCCCGACCCGATGATGAGAGCCCGCTCGATCACGTTGCGCAGCTCGCGGACGTTGCCCGGCCAGGCATAGGCGACCAGCGCGGCCAGAGCGTCGTCCTGGACCGTGGGCGCGGGCAGCGCGCGCTCCAGGGCGAGCTGGGCGACGAGGCGGCGCACCAGCTCGGGGATCCCATCCCGCCGGTCGCGGAGCGGCGGGATCTCGATCCGCACCACGTTGAGGCGATGGAACAGGTCCTCCCGGAAACGATGCGCCGCGACCTCGGCCCCCAGGTCCCGGTTGGTGGCCGCGATGATCCGGCAGGAGACGCGAACGGGGCTGGTGGATCCGACGGCGAGCACCTCGGAGCGATCGACGAAGCGGAGGAGCTTCGCCTGGATCGACGGCGGGGCATCGCCGATCTCGTCCAGGAACAGCGACCCCCCGGAAGCCGCGCGCGCCAGGCCGTCGGAGGCCCGCTCCGCTCCGGTGAACGCTCCCTTGGCGTGGCCGAACAGCTGCGCCTCGGCGAGCGGCTCGGGAAGGGCGGCGACGTTCACCGGGACGAACGGGCCGGAGCTGTCGGGGCCGGCCGCGTGGATGAACCTGGCCAGCTCCTCCTTGCCCACGCCGCTCTCGCCGGTGAGCAACACGTGCCGGCCGCGCGTGGCCACCTTGCGGGCCAGCTCGAGCGTGGCCTGGAACGCCGCGCTCTTGACCACCAGCCCCTCGGTCACCGGCTGGCCCGCCACCAGCTTGCGCAGCAGCGCGTTCTCCCGGAGCGTGGCGCGGTGGGCCAGGAGCGCGCTCGTCCGGGCGACCAGGTCCTCCAGCCGCAGCGGCTTCTCGAGGTAGTCGAAGGCGCCGAGGCGCAGCGCATCGACCGCCGTCTGGAAGCTCGCCTGCGCCGTGAGTACCAGGCATAGACAGCCCGGAGCCAGGTCCGGCACCTCGCGCAGCAGCTCCACCCCGCTGCCGTCGGGGAGGACGAGGTCCAGCAGAAGGATGTCGGGGGCCACTCCCGCCAGGATCTCTCGCGCCTCCCGGAGCGTGCCGGCGGCGAACATCTGGTGCCCCTCGGCGGCGAGGGTCTGCACCACCATCTCGCGGAAGCCCGCCTCGTCGTCGCAGATGAGAACGGTTCCGGTTCGACGCATCAGGATCTCCGGTCCAGGGTCTGGGGCGAGGTGTCGGGAGGGGCCGCCACCGGCAAGGAGATGCGGACGGCCGTCCCCTCCCCCTCGGTGCTGAGGATCCGCAGGATCCCCTGGTGCTGCTCCACCACCTCGCGCACCAGGTGCAGCCCGAGACCCGTGCCGCGCCCGGGCGGCTTGGTGGTGAAGAGCGGGGCGGTGGCATTCTGGAGGACGGTCTCGGACATGCCGCAGCCGGTGTCCTGCACCAGCAGCTCGACGCCCTGCCCGGCGCGCGCCACCTCGAGGACCACCTCGCGCCGCGGGCTGGTCTCGACCGCATCCAGCGCGTTCACCGCCAGGTTGAGGAGGACCTGCAGCCAGGCATCCTCGTCGAGTGGCAGGGGCGGCGCGTCGCGGTCGCACCGAACCGTCCAGGTGACGCCCCGGGCGCGCGGATCGTAGCGCGCCAGCTGCACCACCCGTTCCACCAGATCCTGCAGCAGGGCCAGCCGGCGCCCGCTGGTCGGCTCACGCGCAGCGGCGGTGAGGTTCTTCACGGTGCGGTCGATGCGCTGGACGTGATCTAGGACCACGGTGAGGTCGTCGCGGGTCTGGCCATCGGTTCCGGGATCGCGCAGGCGCACCTGGACCAGGGAGGAGAGCGAGGCGAGCGGGTTGCGGACCTCGTGCGCGACCCCCGCGGCAAGAGCCCCCAGCGCGGCCATCTTCTCCTGGTGCGCCAGGCGGGTCTGGAGCGTGCGCTCGCGGGTCACGATCCGGCCGGTGTACAGCGCGGTCGCCCTCGGCCCGCCCGCCGGGCCGATGGGCCAGAGCGCCACGGCCACCGCCTCCCGCGTGGGGGCGGCGATGCTGATCCGCTCCTCCTCGCTCGCCCCTCCCACCAGAACTCGCGAGAGGGCGCACTCCGGGCAGGGCGCGTCCAGGCCGAACAGGACCTGGTGGCAGGGCTGCCCCTCCACGCCGTCGCCGTACACCCGCCGTGCGGTCCGGTTGGCCGCGGCGATGCGGTGGTCGGGCGCGACCACGAGGACCACGTCGGGCCCGGCGTCGAAGAGCGAGCGGACGAGGTGCTGCTGGCTCACGAGCGCCGTGGTGCGCTCCTCGAGGAACTGCTGGACCCGGAGCTGGTTCTCGACCAGCTCGGCGCGCATCCCCTCCATCGCCGACCACAGGAAGGCGAACTCGTCGTGGCGCGTGTAGGGCGCCATCGGCCCGAGGTCGCCCGCCCCGATGCGGCTCGCCTCGTGCGCCAGGCCGAGCACCGGGCGGGCCAGCGCGCGCCCGAGGACCACGGCCAGCGCGACGACGGCCATGGCGACGAGGACCAGCGCGGCCAGGCCGAGCCGGCGCAGCACGATCAGGGGACCGAGCGCGCGGTCCTCGCGGGTGGAGAGCGTGAGCAGCGCCCCGCCCTCGTCGAGGCGGAAGAATGCCTCTACGCGAGCGGCCTTCGGGTCGTCGGCGTCAGCCGGCGCGGGGGGCCAGCTCGCGAGCGGCCTTCCGGTGAGCGTCGCAAGGGTCGCGCGCGTCCCGGGAGAGAGGTCGTCGAAGAGCCAGTTGCGCAGCGCGCCGCTGCTCCCGGTGATGGCCAGCTCGGCGACGGTCGTTCCGCTGGAGGTGGTGAGGGGCTCGTAGACCGCGTCCTCGACGGCCTCCGGGTCGTCCGGGCGCAGGTGGGGGCCGACGGTCTGCGGCTGCACTCGACCGGCCTCGATCCGGGGGGCGCCGGCCCAGGTCCGGCCCTCCATCCCAGTGCGGGTCGCGGCCCGCACCGTGCCGTTCAGATCCAGGATCGCCAGCTCGGTATTCGGCATGACGCTGGCGGCGGCGCCGCGAACCCAGCTGGACCAGGCGCTGGCCCGGCGCGGCGGCGGGAGATCCCCGAGCCCGCGTTCCGTGAACTCCCGCCGGAGCCGGTGCGAGACCTGGGCGTGTGCCTCGATGTCGCCGCGCAGCTGGGCGACCTTGAGGGTGCCGAGCATCTCGAGCCGTTCCTTCTCGATCACCAGCAGCGCCCTGCGACTCCAGGTGTAGCCGCCGCCCATGGCGATGGCCAAGGGGACGAGCGAGAAGGCGATGAGCCCGAGCGTGTACTTGGTCTGGATCCTCAAGCGTCGGTCCGGCACCGCCGCACTGCGGGCGATGACTCACGTCTACTCCTTCTGGGAATGTGAGCCAACCCGGGGTGGTGGGGCGTTCGGCGAGGCATCGCCGCGGCCGCCCGGTACACGCTGACCAGGGTCCTGTGTCGAAACACGCCTTCGTCCGCGGCGAACACCGCGACCAGGCGATGGCCCTTCAGCCTGTTCGCGACGTGCTCCGGCAGCACCTGGCCGGCATCGCCGGAAATGACGACGACGGCGCTCCCACCCTCGGTGCCGCCGGCCGCGTAGTATCCGGGGCTCTTGTAGTCCCAGGTGAATCGCAGGGCGGAGTCGGCCGACCGCCCCTTCGAGGACCGTGCAGCGCCGTTGTCGCCGTAGACGAGCTCCTTGGCCGTGAAGAGGTCGAGAATGGGCACGGAGACCGCCGGATTGACGTCCGAATCCTGCGGCAGCGTGAAGACCTCGACGCGCTTCTCGTCGATGGAGTCCAGGTACTCGCCCGCCTTCTTCAGATTCATGGCGCTGGTGCTCCGGAGAAAGGGAAGGTACCCGTATCCGGCCACGACGAGCGAGGAGGCCACGGCGCACCCAACCACGAGCCTTCGGAGCTCCCCGGTCCTGATCGCCTGCAACCCGTACGCTCCCATGAGCGCGAGCATGGGAAACGCGGGGATCCAGTAGCGCGTTCGCCGGACCTGGAGCACGAGGAGGAGCAGCACGGGCCAGGCGACGATGGCGTATTTCGGATCTCGCCTCCGGACGGCCAACCAGACGGAGAGCAGCGCGGCGATGGTCAAGAACGGGTGGACCTGGAAGAGGAACGTGGAGGCGAGGCTCTCGCCCCACCGCCTCAGCCCGGGCGCCTGGTAGCCCACCAGGAGCGCGAGCTGCTCCGACCAGACATCGCGGCGTACGAGCACGGCGGCCGAGACGAGGGATCCCGCGAAGAGGCCGATGGCGGAGGCGGTGCGAAGAGGTCTCGGCGCTCCGGCCCTCCGGTAGACCATCGCCGCCACGGGGAGCACCGAGAGCATGAGCCAGCTCGAGTACTTGGTGAAGCAGGTCAAGGACACGGCGAGCGACGCCAGGAGGATCCTCCCCGTGCCGCCGTGCCGAAGGGCGCGGATGACCGTGAAGACGGCCAGCGACAGGAAGAACATCGTTGGGATGTCGACGAGCATGCCGGGCACCTGGGTGAGCAGGTACGGAATCGCAAGGAGGAGGGCCCCGGCCATGAACCCCACCTCGTCGTGCCAGAGGGCCTTTCCAACCCCGTGCGTCAGGACGACGGAGCCCGCGAACAGGAGGGTCGTGAGCGCCTGAACGCAGATCCGGTACTCCCCGAAGAGCCTGAACAGGAGGCCGTAGAGGAGCGGCACGAGCGGCAGGTCGGTCCACGCCGGCAGCTCCCGCCCCCATTCCGTCAGGAAGCGGCCGAGGCCGTGGACCTCGAGGTACTTGGCCTCGGCGAAGTACCTCGCCGCGTCGACGATGACCTCGGGCTCTCCCCAGAAGGAGGCGGCGGCCGCGCAGGCGAGGAGGAAGAGGACTGCGGGGCTCCGCGCGGGCAGAGTGAACCTGGCGAGAAGGTTGGCGAGTCCCACTCCGGCTGCAGCCAGGACGTACAGCCGGGTGGGATTCGTCCCGGCGAAGACCCATTGCCAGCTCGTGAGCCTGTTGTCGTCGAAGGCGCGGAGGAGGAACAGGGCGGCGATGGCGCCCACGGCCAGGATCGACACGAGGAGGCGCTCGGCCTCCCGGTTCACGCCTTGTCTGCCTTGTCCGTCGAGCTCTTCCACGCTCGCGACCTGGCGGCGGCCACGCTCACCACCAGCAGATCACCTTGTCGCTCTGGAAGATGTCCTGGACGAGGCGATCGTAGTCCACGGGGCCGCGGTAGAGGTGGACTTCCCTGCTCTTCTCGCCGTGGGACATCCCGTCGATGAAGCGCCGGACCAGGCCGTCCGGCTCGGAGCGCAAGATGTGAAGGAGCTTCATGGTCCTCACCTCCTCTAGAATGCGATCACCAGGTCGCTCTCCTCGAGCTTTCCGGGAATCTCGTCCAGCGTCACGGCCTTGAACGCCCACTTGTCCACGTTGGCCGGGACGTTGCTGTACCGGGCCCCCCCCATCTCGTCGATGAACCCCATGTTGTCCTGGTACTCCTCCGTCATGTCCACCTCGTGGTTCAGGACGAACATGGTGACGACGTGCTTCTCCAGGAGAAGCCCCAGGCTGGATCGAAGACCCTCGTACTGGCGGTCCTTGTCCCTGATCAGGACGGCCACTCGCTTGCCCATGCCGTGTTCCCTCCTATAGGACGACGTACCGCTGGCACTCCTCCACCATCTCGGCGTTTCGAGCCTGGGTGACGAAGTCCTTGTACTTCACGCCGGGAAGCTCCTTTCCCTTGTACCCGTTGGCGTTGTAGCTGACCTCGCAGACCTTCACCTTGGCCGCGTCGAGCAGCACCGGGAAGCGGGGGTCCTGCGTCAGGTGCACCCCCTCGCCGGTGAAGAAGATCTCCACCTCCTTGCCCGCCGCCTTGGCCGCCTTGGCCAGGCCGATCACGTGCGCCATGTGACCTCTCGTCGCCACGCAGATCCCGAGCTTTTCCGACATTCCGGCTACCTCCTGCCTTGGTCTCTGGCTGTCCGCCTTCGTCCCATGCTCACCTGCGTCCGCCGGGCTCCGTCACGAGCCAACCGGCGCCTCACTTCCTCGCGGCCACCCCAGGCGCAGCGTTGCGTAGTCGAGCAACAGCCTGGGGTGCATCAGGGGATTGAAGAGGATGTTCACGAGGAAGTTGCATTCGTGGGAGCAGTAGCACTCTCCCCGCGCCGTTTCCCTCAGGATCCGCTTGGCCCGTTCCGACCGGAGCATCCCCGCCACGTCGTAGCCGCCCTCCCGGACGTTGCCGAACGAGGCGTCCCACCGACCCTCGCAGGGATGGAGCTCTCCGCTCTCCGTCAAGACGAGGTTGAGGCGCCCCGCGTAGCAGGGCAGGAGCCTTCGCCGCCGCGACAGGGTCCGGCGGATGAGCCGGCGCTGGAGGCGGTCCTGCGCCGCCTTGAGCCGGCCTCCCGCGAAGCGATGGAAGCGGCCCTGGCGGGAGCCCCACCGGCTCTCGAGATGGCGGACCGCCCTCGCGTACTGGCCGAGGTCGACGTCCTCGTGCCCGGACTCGCTCGAGCGGCCGCGCACCAGGGTGATGGTGTGAGACCGCACCCGTTCGAGCCCACGGACGAACTCGACGATCGCCTCCATGTTCCACTGATTGCCCGGACAGAAGAGGGTATTCACCCCCAGCTCGAGCCGCGGGAACCGCTCCGCCAGGGCGGCCAGCCCCTCGTACGTGCGCATCAGCTTCTCGAAGCCGCCGGGGACCTGCCGCAGGGCGTCGTGGTCCTCGCCGACACCGTCGAGCGAGAGCTTCACGACGACGACGCTGTTCCGACATCGCCTCAGGATCTCCTCCGTCCTCCCGGCGACCACCTCCGGCAAGAGGCCGTTCGTCGGATAGGTGAGGAAGGAGACGCCGTTGGCATCGTGGAAGGCCTGGCTGATCTCGACCAGGTCCTCCCGGAGGAATGGCTCTCCGCCGGAGAAGAGCACCCACAGGAGGGCGTCCATCGAGCCCGCGACCCGGCGGATCTCGTCCAGGGAGAGCTCCGGTGCGCCGCCCACCGCGTCCCGGGGACCGGCGTAGAAGCAGAACGGGCACCTGGCGTTGCACCTGCGGGTCACGAAGAAGGTCAGGTGGATGGGCCTCTTCTTCGAGAAGAGCGACCGCGCGTGCCGGAGAGGGGAGTGCGTCACCGGTACTCCCGGGCACATCGTGCGCTCCAGAGGTACTGGGTGGCGCCGGCGGCGGCCCCGATCCCGACTGCCGCCGCGTAGACGGTCAGGTAGTAGAGCGTCGCCAGTGCCGAGAAGTGGAACCCTCCGGTCCGGCGCCAGGCGGCGATGAGGCCCCTGTTCAGGGCGAGGTCGAGCGCGAGGAGAGGAAGGGCGAGAGCCAGGGGCCAGGTGACCCCCAGCGCCATGGACAGCGCGAGGAGGGATGCCTGCGCGAGACACGCGAGGACGTTCGCCTTCAGCTCCAGGGAGGCCGCGCCCGAATCGGTGAGGAGGTCCCGGTTGGCCAGGGAGTAGCGGGTCCAGTACCTCGCCTTCTTGATGGCGTTGCCGACGGAGCGTCGCAGGGAGAAGCGGAAGATGTGCTGGACCTGCAGGTCCCGGTTCATGACCAGCTCGCACCCCGCCCGGCGGAGGCGGTGGCAGAACTCCACGTCCTCGACGCTGGCGGCGACGCCGATGAAGGAGTCCTCGACGAAGCCGCCCGATCTCTCGAAGAGCTCCGCGTCGACGACCATGGCGTGGGCCGCGACGTAGTCCGGGGCCGCCTTCTTGGTCTCGAAGTGGTTGACGAAGACGGATTGAAAGGAGCTGAAGAAGTCGGTGTCGTGCGGCGTGGGGGTGTACGTCCCGCCCATGACGCGGTCCTTGCGCGCGCCGTAGGAAGCGTTGGCGATGGACAGGGTCTCCCGTCGCAGCAGGCAGTCGTTGTCGATGAAGAGGAGCAGCTCCCCGGAGCTCGCCCGGGCACCCGCGTTGCGCGCCTTCGACACGCCTCGGCGCCCGTCCAGCCGGACGAGCCGGCACGGGAAGGTCCGGATGACGTCGACGGAGGCGTCCTCCGAGCCGTCGTCGACGACCACCACCTCGAAGCGACGATAGTCCGAGGCCAGTGCGGCGCGCAGGCACCGGCCGATCGTCGCCGCGCCGTTGCGGTTGGGGATCACGATGGAGATGAGCCGTTCCTTTGGCATCCTCTTCCTCCGCCGGCCGACATGTCGAACACGCCCTTCCGGGCCCAGAGCCAGAAGAGCGCCTTGGCGCTCCCGAGGGCCACCCTCAGGTCGTCCCTGCGTCTCAATCCGAGGAGTCTCCGGAGCAGGAACGCCGGCCGCGAGTAGAAGGTCCGGTAGGCTCGTTGCCGCAGCTCCGAGATCTGCTGCCGGGTCATGGTGTGCGGCACGAACGCGGCCCCCTGGTAGGTGAAGTCCGTGAGCTCCTCGGAAAGGGTCCCGTACTCGCTGGCGTGATCGTAGAGATGGGTCCCTGGGAAGGGGGTGATGGCGTGGAAGCTGGCCATGTCGGGGGAGAGCTCGCAGGCGAACGCGATGGTCCGGAGCGCCTCCTCGTAGGTCTCCCCCGGGATCCCGAACATGAAGGTCGTCTGCACCGCGAGCCCGGCCGCCTTGGCCCAGCCGACCGCATTCCGAACCTGCGAGAGGGTCGTTCCCTTCCGAACGGTGTTCAGGTTCTTCTGGACCCCGCTCTCGACTCCGAAGAGGACGGCCCAGCACCCGGCCTCCCTGAACGCGTCGAGCATCTCCCGGTCGACCTGGTTCACGCAGGCCGAGGCGAACCAGGTGAAATCGAGCCGGCGCCTCTTGATCTCCCGCGCCAGCCGCAGGGCCCGCCCGCGGTCTTCCGCGAACGTGTCGTCGATGAACTTGATCTCCCGGAACCCCTGCCGGAGGCACAGCTCGATCTCCTCGAGCACGTTCTCCACGCTGCGGTACCGGATCCCGGTCTTCCTCTCCCTGTCCAGCTGGAAGCAGAAGATGCACCTCCTGTTGCACCCCCTGGACGTCAGCATGACCGCCACGGGCTTCCTCCGGTAGCTGGCGGGAGGCGGGAGGTAGAGAGCGGCGTCGCCCAGCAGCTCACGGGCGGGGAACGGGAGCTCGTCCAGGTTCGCCATGAGGGGACGGGGGACATTCACCTTGATCCCTCCCCCGTCGCGGAAGACCACCCCCCGCACCCCATCGAGTCCCTGGCCGCGACCCAGCCGCTCGAGCATCTCGACCACAGTCCGTTCCCCTTCGCCCGTGACCGCGGCGTCGAAGCCGCGGCCTTGCGAGAGACAGCGGTCCTGCATGGCCACGGGGTACGGCCCTCCGGCACAGACGAAGGCTTCGGGATGGCGGTCCTTGACGTCCGCGGCCGTCCTCTGCGCTCCGGGCCACCCGAAGGTGGTCGAGTAGATGCCGACCCACCGGGGGCGGAACCTGGCCACCTCGTCGAGGATCGCCTGGTGGGACAGGAAGGCTCCGTCGAGGAACAGGACCTCGTGGCCGGCCTGCTTCAGGCTCGACCCCACGTAGAGCGTTCCGAGGGGCTGCCAGTAGTTCAGCTGGGACCCGGCCGTCCTGGCGGGGAAGATGTCTTCCGGGACCCACGAGGGGATGACGAGAGCGCACCTCACGCGATCCGCCTTGCCGCGACCGCGTCGTCGTGGCCGAGTCCCTCGACGTCGCCGGCGAGGACGCTCCCGGCGGCCGCCAGCCCCGAGGCCATGGCGTGGTCCATGTTGTGGTAGCTGAACGTCCCGCCTCTCCCCGCCGGGAACAGGTTCCGGAAGCTTGCGACGTAGCCGTGCAGCGTCCTGCGATGCTCCTGGTATCCAACCTCGAACAGCGGGTAGGCCTTCGGGATCCTCAGGACCGCGGTGTCGAGGACCTCGCCGGGAGAGGAGATTCGCAGCCGGTGCAGGGCCTGGATCGTGCGATCCGCCAGCTCCCGGTCGCTGGACCTCCAGGTGTCGTCGCCCCGGAAGCAGAACTGCTCGGCCACGAGAAGCGTCTTGCCCTGCGGAGCCATCCGGGCGCTCCAGTTGGTGGGCTCGTGGATCCGGCCGAAGGGTATCTTCCGCTCGGGGAAGTAGAGCCAGCTCTGGCGGGTCGCGCGCTCGCGGTCCAGCATCACGGCGACGACGACCAGGTCCCTGAACCTCAGGCTCGCCGCCGCGCGGAGGACCGCCGCCGGAGGCCTGGGGTCGAGCATCCAGACGAGGTCGGTGAGGGGAACGGTGGATACGAAGGCCTTCCCCTCGACGGTCGAGGCGCGAGGCCCGTCGCGCACCACGGCGGCTCGCACCCGGAAGTCCTCGTGGCAGAGCCGGCTGACCTCGACGCCGCAGAGGACCTCGTTGTCACGCTCGATCTCCTCCCTGAGGCGCTCGGCGATCCTCCCGATCCCGAGCGAGGGATAGAGGAACCTTTCGGCTAGGGTCCGGATGGCGCCTCCGCCGTCGCGCAAGAAGGCGTTCCGCACGGCCGCGCCCACGGACAGTCCCTGGATGCGCTGGGCCGCCCAGTCCGCGCTGATGCTCCTGCACCCGATCCCCCAGACCTTCTCGCTGTATTCCTTGAAGTAGACGTCGAACAGGGTGGGGCCAAAATGGCCGACGACCCAGTCCTCGAGTGAAACCGTCTCACGGGAGGCGGTCCGTCCTCTCAGCCCTCCCCTGGCGCGATCGAGGACGATCCTCAGCGCCGTGGGAACGCCCAGTCCCGAGAGGGCGTTGAGGGGGCTCAGGGGGTAGTCGATGTAGCGGTTCCGGAGGAAGATCTGGCTCTTCCTCGGAACGGTCAGGCATTCCCGTCCCAGCAGGCCCCGCACCAGCCCCTCGACGGTCTCGTCCTGGGTGAGGAACCGATGGCCTCCGAGATCGAACCGGAACGGCCCGCGGGCGATGGTCCTCGCCAGCCCGCCCACGGCCGCCTCCTTTTCGACGATCCTCACCTTGAGCCCGGCTCGGGCCAGGGCATGGCCGGCCGCGAGCCCGGAGAGCCCGGCACCGAGGACCAGCACGTCGTCCGTGCAACGTCTCATGCGTGCGCCGGCCTCCGGCGGCAGTGCGGTCCTGGCTCAGTAGCCGCCGGTCTTCGCCTTCGGGCTGGCCGGCTTCCCTTCCGGAGAATGGGCCTTCGTCCGGCTCGCCGGCGCTCCGGCGCCGTACCCGCCCGCCTCCGACCCACCCGACGTCTGCGAGGGGCCAGCTCCGGCCTTCGTCTGGCTTGCGGGCGACGCGGCGCCGTACCCGCCCGCCTCCGACCCACCCGGCGTCC
>Ga0153915_10001929_pt1 | contig 19085 bp, 17 predicted proteins | sample Opewatmetagenome_2_FD_107003 | JGI IMG/M metagenome (GOLD analysis project Ga0153915, IMG submission 107003) | Freshwater wetland microbial communities from Ohio, USA - Open water 3 Core 3 Depth 3 metaG | ecosystem: Environmental > Aquatic > Freshwater > Wetlands | place: USA: Ohio, Lake Erie...
GAAGAAGATACCTGTTATATCTGCCGCGATACAACAAGAGATAAAGATGTGATTTGTGTTGTGGAAGATCCTGATGCCCTGGCGGCGATTGAAGAGTCCGGCGGATATCGGGGAACTTATCACGTTCTGCACGGTGTTCTTGCTCCTTTGGATGGAATCGGGCCGGAGAATCTACGGCTGGGCGAGCTTGTTCAGCGGATTAACGAAGGCAATGTCAAAGAAATAATCATAGCCACAAATACTAATGTTCAGGGTGAAACAACAGCATTGCTGATTACCCGGATGTTTAAAGATAAGGATATCAAGTTGACGCGCATTGCCATGGGTATGCCGATGGGCGGCGATTTGAAATATGTGGATAAGATGACGATTTCGAAGTCACTCGAATTTAGACGTGATATGTAATGAAAAGTTTGAAAATGGGCTCATTCAAGCTTAGAATCTTTTTTCGGGCATAACGCCCGAAAATTTTTCAATTCACTTCTCATGAACCCATTTCCAAACTGTACCTTCCGTGAAGAGGGTTGATACACTATGGATGCGGAAATCAAAACAAAAACAAAGTTGCGGCGGATTAGCGCAAGTAAAGTCACCAAAGCGGTAAAAAAGCTTTTTATCGAAGCTAATACTGTTTTGGGCGAGGATGTTATAGAGGCATTGCAGCAGGCGCTTGCCCGCGAGGAATCTGAAACAGGCAAACAGGTGTTACAGAAAATAATCGAAAACGCCGGTATCGCCCGCCGCAAAAAAATGCCGATTTGTCAGGATACGGGACTCGCTGTTGTTTTTGTAGAAATGGGTGAGGATGTCCATATAACAGGCGGGCCGCTGCACGCCGCAATTGAAGAAGGCGTAAGGCAGGCCTATGCTGAAGGATTCTTGCGCAAGTCTCTCTGCGATCCGCTCACCAGGAAAAATACCACCGACAATTTACCCGCGATAATTCATGTTGATGCCGTTTCCGGCGACCGTTTGAAAATAACCGCGATGCCTAAAGGCGGCGGCAGCGAGAATTGCAGCGCCGCGAAAATGCTGACTCCCTCGGCAGGCATTGAAGGCATTAAAAATTTCGTTATGCAAACAGTAGAGGCGGCCGGAGCCAATCCCTGTCCGCCTATTATTGTCGGCGTGGGCATCGGCGGCTCGCTGGAGCAGGCCTGCGTAATGGCCAAAAAATCCCTTTTGCGTCCGGTGGGCGAAGCCAATAGAATTGATGAACGCATGGAGCAGATAGAGAAAGAATTATTTGAGAGCATCAACAATCTGGGAATCGGTCCCGGCGGGCTTGGCGGCAGGGTTACCGCCCTGGCGGTGCATATAGAGATGATGCCGTGCCATATTGCATCTTTGCCGGTGGCGGTGAATATACAGTGTCATGTGGCGCGTCACAAAGAGACGACTTTGTAAAAAGCCCCATAACCGCGTTGCGCTTCATCCTTGAGGCGCTGCGGCGTATGAAAATACGCCTCACTTCCAAGGCTTCGCGCGCCTTGCCTCTGGAGTTTTTGACAAAGACGTTAAAAATATTATGGTTGCAAAGAAGAAAATTCTGGAGAACTAATGGAAATGCAAAAGAAATTACAAACGCCTTTGACAGAGGAGATTATCACTTCACTTCATGCGGGCGATATGGTTTTGCTGAGCGGAGAAGTTTATACCGCCCGCGATGTTGCCCACAGGCGTTTGTACGAATCTCTTCTCAAAGGCGAAAAACTTCCTGTTGATTTGTCGCAAACCGTTTTGTTTTATGCGGCTCCCACTCCGGCCCCGCCTAAAAAAATAATTGGTTCCATCGGCCCCACAACCAGTTACCGGATGGATTTTTTTACTCCTAAATTAATCGAAAACGGCCTTCGGGCAATGATAGGCAAAGGTAACCGCGCGCCTGAAGTAGTTGAAGCTATTAAAAAACACAATGCAGTTTACTTCGGCGCGATCGGCGGCATTGCGGCTCTGATGTCCCAATGCGTAAAAAAAGTGGAAATGATCGCCTATGAAGATTTAGGGCCTGAAGCAATCAGGAAACTGACTGTAAAAGATTTTCCTCTTGTTGTTATCAACGATTTTCAGGGCAGCGACCTTTACAATTCAGCACAGCAAAAGTGGCGAATATAGGACTGTTAGCCGGGGGCGCGCTCCCCTGCGGGATGCGCTTCCGGTGAGCAGCCCAAAACAGGTGGCTTTTCAACGATACTCATTTCACATCAATATAACCATTATTTTTAAAATGCTTTTATGGTTTGAACAGCAGTCATTTTACATTATTTTAAGGACAAAAAATTAGTTATCAGCTTGATATAACAAATATTTTTGATAATGGTGAAAATATATTGACTGAAATTTGCTTCTATATTATGGATAACGGTCATTTTTTGTAATGTTAATAAGGAGATTAAAATAAATGATAGAAGTTAGATGGCATGGACGCGGCGGTCAGGGAGCGGTAACTTCGGTGGAATTGCTGGCTGTAGCTGCAATCGCCGCCGGTAAATACGCTCAGGGATTTCCCAGTTTCGGTCCGGAAAGAAGAGGAGCGCCTGTTACCGCTTTTACCCGCATTGACGATAAAAAAATCAATGTCCGTTCTGGAATATACGAGCCCGATGTGGTGCTGATTCTGGATGCAAGTCTGATTGGCCTGGTCAATGTTACCGACGGTCTGAAGCCGGGTGGCAAGATAATTGTCAACACGCCGAAGACGCCTGATGAAATCCGCAAGAATTTAAATTTCAGCGGCACAGTGGCCACAGTTGACGGCACAGGTATTGCGCGCAAGGAAATGGGCGTACCTATTGCCAACACCACCATGATCGGAGCTTTATTAAAAGTGACAGGAGTCATGGGTCTCGACGCCTTGAAAGAATCGGTGGAGCATCGATTCGGCAGAATTGCCCAGAAGAATCTTAACGCGATGAAACGGGCTTACGACGAAATTAAAATAAGTAATTAAGGGGTATATCCATTATGGCTTTAAAATCATGGAGAGAGCTTCCCACAGGCTGTGTTGTTATCGAGCCGGGCAGCGCCAGTGAATATCATACAGGAAGTTGGCGGTCGCAAAGGCCGGTTTGGAACGATTCAAAATGCATCAAATGCGGTATTTGTTACGTGTTTTGTCCGGAAGGCTGCGTGCAGCAGGGCGAGGACGGTTTTTTTAAGGCAGATATGGATTATTGCAAGGGCTGCGGCATTTGCGCGCATGAATGCTGGCCCCGCGCGATAGCAATGGTGGAGGAGGGATAACATGGCAAAGCGCATTGGAATGGAAGTAGCAGTTGCCGTGGCGGAAGCAGTTGGTCTGTGCGATATCGATATGGCGGCCGTTTATCCAATTACGCCCCAGTCGCATATTGCCGAACATCTCTCCGATCTGGTGGCGGATGGTAAAATAGACGCGGAATTTGTGACGGTGGAATCGGAACATTCAGCCATGAGCGCTGTAATCGGCGCGTCCGGAACAGGCGCCCGTTCTTATACCGCGACCAGTTCACAGGGATTAATGTATATGCATGAACTTCTGCCGATTGCCTCGGCGATGCGTCTGCCGATAACCATGGCAATAGCCAACAGGGCGGTTTCCGGTCCCTTGAATATTTTAAATGATCATTCCGATATTATGCCCCAGCGCGATTCCGGCTGGATTTCGATTTTTGTGGAAAACGGGCAGGAAGCCATTGATATGTCGATCATTGCTTTTAAAATTGCCGAACATAAAGATGTAATGCTGCCGGTAAATATTAATATAGACGGTTTTCAGTTAACGCACATGGTGGAACCTTTTGAGATGCCGACACAGGAAGAAGTAAACAAATTCCTTCCGCCTTTCGTGCCTCACGCGACGTTGCATCCTTCAAAACCTGTAACCATGGGCGCTTTTGCCATGTCCGATTATTTTCCGGAAATCATGAAAGCAAAAGACGAAGCCCTGAAGAATTCCAAAAAAGTTATCCTGGAAGTATGGGACGAATGGGCGAAAATGTTCGGTCGAGCTTACAAACCCGTGGAAACATACAAAGCAGAAGATGCGGATGTTTTGATGCTTACAATGGGTTCGATGGGTGAGACGGCACAGATGGCGATTGACGAACTGCGTGCAAAGGGTGTTAAGGCCGGTCTGGTAAAATTAAGATTATGGCGTCCTTTCCCGTTTGAGGAAATCAAAGCTGCGGTGAAAAAAGCGAAGAAACTGATCGTGACCGACCGTGCCAATTCATTTGGCGGTCCCGGCGGCCCCGTATTTTCGGAAATCAAGTCGGCTCTTTATGCCGAAGCTCAGCGCCCCATGATTTACGATTATATTTACGGGCTGGGCGGGCGCGACGTTCCGGTGGGTGATTTTGTCGGTATGTTTGAAAGAGTTCTGGCGGATGAGTCCAATAAGTTAGTGGACACCTATGAATTTTGGGGAGTGAGAGAATAATGAATATCGTAGAAAATTTTGATTTATATGCCCCGCGTCTGATAAATAAAAAAGAATTGTTATCTTCCGGTCACCGTGCCTGTTCCGGCTGCGCCGAAGTGCTGGCCGTACGGATGATGTGCAAAGCTCTGGGTGAAAACACCGTGATTGCCTCCGCGACCGGTTGCATGGAAATCGTCTCCAGTATGTTTCCCACGACCGCCTGGAATGTCCCCTGGATTCACGTTGCCTTTGAAAACGCGGCGTCGGTCGCTTCCGGCATTGAAGCTGGCCTCAAAGCGCTGCGTAAGAAAGGCAAGATTGACGACCGCTATATAAAAGTCGTCGGCATGGGCGGCGACGGAGCTACCATGGACATCGGATTCCAGGCTCTTTCCGGAGCGATGGAACGCGGCCATGATATGATTTACGTCTGCTTTGACAACGAAGCCTATATGAATACGGGCATTCAGCGTTCCAGCGGCACGCCAATGGGCGCTTCCACTACTACAGCCCCCGCAGGCAAGGTCAGCTCCGGACAAAAGACATGGAAAAAGAATATGCCGGAAATAATGGTCGCGCATGGGATACCCTATGTAGCCACCGCGTGCCCCAGCTATCCGCTGGATTTTATCCGCAAGGTAGAAAAAGCCAAAAGCATCAAGGGCCCATCTTATATTCACTGTTTCTCCGTTTGTCCGACAGGCTGGCGTTGTCCTTCGCATATGGCGGTTTCCATGGGGCGCCTGGCCGTGGAAACGGGAGTGTTTCCTCTGTATGAAGTGGAAGACGGGTATTATCGTCTTTCGCCGGATATGCCGAAAAAACTAAAACCGATTAAAGCTTATTTCAAGGGACAGGGACGTTTCCGTCACCTTAGCGCCGATGAAATTGACACAATTCAGGCAAAAGTAACTACTGAATTCAGGAAGCTGACGGAAAAAGCAAAGTTTCTCAAAAAAGGCAATGAGTAAAAGAGAAGTTTAAAAGAATACCGAGGTGAAAAAAGCATGACGAAAGCGAGCAGCATTGCAGCAACAACAAAAAAAATAGTCAAAAAGCACGGAGGCGGTAAAAGCGCGATGATTGCCGTGTTGCAGGATATTCAGGAAACTTTTAATTATCTTCCGAAAGAAGCCTTGAAGGCAGCGGCTCAAGCTATGAAGGTTCCTTTCAGCCGCGTGTATGAAGCGGCAACGTTTTACACCGCCTTTAGTTTAAAGCCGCGCGGCAAAAATATCGTTAAAATTTGCACGGGAACTGCGTGTCATGTTCGCGGTGCTTCCGCTCTTCAGGACAAGTTCGAACGCTCTCTGTGCATTAAACCGGGAGAAATGACACCGGACGGTCAGTTTTCGCTCGAAACCGTTAACTGTGTGGGCGCCTGCGCGCTTGGTCCGGTAGTCGTCATCAATACCGAATATCACGGACAGGTTACCATGGCTAAAGTAGATAAAATCATCGACAAAATCAAACAAGAGGGGGCGCAGTGATGAAAAATAATTCCGATACTCAACCCCAACAGCTTAAGGATGATTTGAAACTGAACTACGGGCCGAATAAAAAGTTTGTTGCTATTTGCGCCGGTACCGGCTGCCGTGCTTACGGTTCTCTCAAGGTTAAAGAGGCACTCGAGGCCGAACTCAAAAAGCAGAATATGAATGTGGATGTCATTGCCACCGGATGTTTGGGCTTCTGCGAAAAGGGACCTATGGTGGTCATCCATCCCGATAAATACTTTTATCAGTCGGTAAAAGTAACAGATGTTCCGGAAATAGTTTCCAAAACCGTGGCGAAAGGGGAAGTTATCAGCCGGCTGCTCTACCGCCATCCGGATACGAAAAAAACCATGTTCAGGGAAGAAGACATGCCCTTCTACAAGAAACAGCTTCGTGTGGTGTTTGGTTCCAACGGCATGATTGATCCGACAAAGATTGATGATTATCTTGTCATCAACGGCTATCAGGCGCTGGGCAAGGTACTTTCCGAAATGACACCTGAAGGCGTCATCAATGAAGTGAAAAAAGCCGGATTGCGCGGGCGCGGCGGCGGAGGTTTTCATACGGCCGTCAAGTGGGAAGGAGTGCGCAAAGCACACGGCGAGCCTAAATACGTGATTGCCAACGGAGACGAAGGCGACCCCGGAGCCTACATGGACAGAAGCCTCATGGAAGGCAATCCCCACAGCATTATTGAGGGCATGATTATCGGCGGTTACGCCGTAGGCGCAAATGAAGGTTATATCTACGTTAGAAACGAATATCCGCTGGCCGTAACGCATTTAAATATAGCGATTGCGGCTGCCAGAGAAGCCGGATTACTGGGTAAAAACATTTTAGGAACTGATTTTTCATTTGATATTCATATCAACAAAGGCGCGGGAGCTTTCGTCTGCGGTGAATCTTCCGCTTTGTTTGCTTCGATCGAAGGCCGCGCCGGCGAGCCGCGCGCCAAATATGTCCACGCCGTGGAAAAAGGGCTCTGGGACAAACCCACGGTACTCAACAACGTGGAAACATGGGCCAACGTTCCTTTGATTATCAATAAGGGCGCCGACTGGTATTCGTCCATCGGAACTGAAGGCTCCAAAGGAACAAAAATATTCTCTCTTGTCGGTAAAATCATGAACACGGGACTTATTGAAGTTCCCATGGGTACAACTCTATACGAGATCATTTACGACATGGGCGGCGGTATTCCCGGCGGGCGGAAATTCAAGGCCGTGCAGACCGGCGGACCGTCGGGAGGCTGCATTCCGGAGAGCCTGCTGGATATACCTGTTGATTTTGATAAACTTTATGAAGTCGGCTCAATGATGGGTTCGGGCGGTATGATTGTCATGGACGACACCTCCTGTATGGTTGATGTGGCCAGATACTTCCTTGCCTTCCTTAAGGAAGAATCCTGCGGAAAATGTGTGCCCTGCCGTGAAGGTATTCGCCGGATGAGCGATATTCTGGAAGACATTTGCGCCGGAAAAGGTACGGAAGGCGACATCAATCTCCTGGAAACCATGTCTCAGGCAATTGCCGACGGCTCGCTTTGCGCGCTGGGCGGAAGCGCTCCCAATCCGGTGCTCAGCACCATCAAATATTTCCGGGAAGAGTATGAAGCGCACATCAAAGATCACCGATGTCCGGCGGGAGTGTGTAAAGCGCTCATTACATACAGCATTGATCCGGAAAAGTGCACAGGATGCGGTTTGTGCATCAAGGTTTGTCCTACGCAGGCAACCAGCGGTGAAAAGAAGAAAGCTCATACAATCGACAAAGACAAGTGCACCCGCTGCGGCGCGTGTATCGAAAGCTGCAAATTTGAAGCAATCAATGTGAAATAGAGGTAGGATTAATCATGGTAAATTTGACTGTTGACGGAAAAAACATATCGGCGCCCAAAGGGACTATGCTTCTGGAAGCAATACGCGGCGCGGGCATTTCGATTCCCACACTGTGCGCGCATGAAGCCGTTTCACGTTCCGGCGCCTGCAGGCTTTGTGTGGTGGAAATTAAAAAAGGAAACAGAACCAGAATAGTCACCTCCTGTCTTTATGCAGCGGAAGACGGCCTGATTGTGAATACAAAAAGCGATAGAGTGCTGAATGTCCGCCGGCTGGTTATGGAATTATTGCTGGCGCGCTGTCCCGAATCCGAAGTTTTACAGAAGATGGCAAAAGAAATGAGCGTGGAGGCGCAGCCGCGGTTTGTTGCCGATTCGGATAAAGGCAAGTGCATTTTGTGCCGTTCCTGCGTGCGCGTTTGCGAAGAAGTTGTCGGTGTGAGCGCTATCGGTCTTTTTTCCCGCGGTTCTGATAAAACCATCGGCACGCCTTATAATGAAAAATCGGATGTTTGTATCGGCTGCGGTGCGTGCGTCTATGTCTGTCCCACGGGACACATTGAAATGACTTCGACAGGCGACAAACGTAAAATCTGGGGCCGCACGTTCAAGATGCAGACCTGCGATAAATGCGGCAAGTTTTTCGCGCCCGTGGATCAATTGAAATTCATCAGCAAGAAAACAGGAGTTCCGATGAGCGAACTGACTGTTTGCACAGAATGCAGATAAAATTTATTCGCGCGTTTTCTTGATTGATAAAGTAAGAATATCAAAACGGCAGGGATAATGCCCCTGCCGTTTTTTAATTAAAATACCTAAAAATGGTAAACGGTTTTTAACTGAAAAAAATGCCCCCTGGTTGAGTTTTCGGTATATGCGTCGTAAAGATAAGTAAATGTAACACTGAGCCAGGAAAATTAGAAGAGTTGTATTCGCCCGTGGGAAATTCTATGAATATCATCGGCAGAATATCTACCTGTTTAAACGGCAGAAAATAACCGGCGCCGAGATTGATATCGCCCAAACCTGACGAGTTCTGGTTCATGGAATTAATATCCATAGCTCCAAACGGGACAAGAGCGGTTGCGACAAAATCGGATGAATAATAGCAGAGACGGAACAATTCCTGAGCGCTTAAGAATCCGTAATCTTTTTTACCCGGATTTCCGTTTTTGTCGGTAACTTCGTCGGCGGTATATACAGAGGAATATGTGAGAAAATAAGTTCCCTTTGCTCGCGAGCCGTCATAAAAATTAACGGCAAAAACGGCATTCGGGATTAGAGCCGGAAGAAACACTAAAATGAAATATAAATAAAATAAGGGAAATGATAAGAATTTGATCAGGCAACTCTCCTGTATTCTGTGCGGGAAGAGTAAGCTTATACAGTAATTTCCGGCAGATGCAAAGGAAAAAGAGAAAATAGATATTACGGCTTATAATTTAAAGCGCCTTTATTTTCTTGACTCTTGGAAGTCATCTCCATATAATTAACATCTCTTCGATTGATACTATGACGTTATGAACAACCGTTGTAAAACTATAAATCTTAAACCATACAGTAAAAAAGGGAAAAATTATGTGGAAATATAAAGTTGTATCTCCGGAAGAAGTTCTTTCTAAAATCGAACCGGGCATGGCAATTTTCCTTGGTACGGGCATGGCGGAACCCCGGACTCTGGTTAAGCATCTCATGGCTTCAGAAGCACCGAATCTGCAGGACCTGGAATTGATTCAACTGGTGAGCATCGGCGATACTATACCAATTGATGAAAGGTATTCACGGAAATTCCGGCTGAAGACTTTTTTTTCCGGCTGGATTGCTTCCGAGGCCGTTATTGAGGGCAGAGTAGACCTTATTCCCAGCAGATTTTCACGAATACCGGGCCTGTTCAAATCCGGAGCCATTCACATTGACGCGACCTTCATTCAGATATCACCGCCGGATGACAACGGTTACGCCTGTTTACTCGGAGTGGATGTGGAACGGCAGGCTATGGAAGCGGCAAATCTCGTCGTCGGTGAAGTTAATGCCCATGCTCCCCGGGTTATGGGTGATACTCTGGTTCATATGGATGAATTCAATTATTTTGTCGAGTCGACGGAATCCCCGCTTTATATACCGCGGTGGCCGGTGGAAGATGTTTTTCTGAAAATAGCGGCGAACATTGCAAATATAATTGAAGACGGAAGCTGCATATCTCTCGGTATAGGGCCTCTCTATGAAGCCCTGGTCATACAGTTGGCCTCAAAAAAGAATCTTGGAATTCACTCTCCTTTTTTTACTGATGCTTTGATGGATCTTGTAAAAAGCGGCGCTGTAACTAACCGGCTCAAAGGTGTTTTCCGCGGCAAGTGTTCCGCGTCATATCTGCTGGGCAGTGAAAAGCTGATGCAGTGGCTGGATCACAATCCGCTTATCGAATTTCAGCCGGAAGACGTAATCACCGATCCTAAGGTGATTGGCAGCAATGATAAGATGATAGCCGTTCTTCCGGCAAGAAAAATTGATCTTACGGGAAATGTTGCCCTGCATACAGGAAAGGGAAATGTTACCGCCGGTCCCGGAAACGTGCAGGAACTTTTTATGGGCGCGGCGCTTTCGAAAAAAGGCCGGACAATTTTCGGCCTTCCCAGCCGTAATCGCAAGGGTATGCCGAATGTTGTTTTGTCCGTCGACAATCTTCCCTTTCAGTTCACTAATCGTGAGTCCATGGATTTGGTTGTTACGGAATATGGGGTGGCTTATCTTATGGGAAAGACTATGAGGGAACGCGCTCAGGCGCTTATCGACATAGCGCATCCCGATGACAGGGCGGAACTGGTCAGACAGGCCAAAGAGGAAAAATTGCTTTATGCCGACCAGATTTATTTCCCCGAATCAGGGTCTCTTTATCCCTCCAAGGTATGCAATACCCATGTATTTAAAGATAATCTAAAGGTTTCTTTCCGGCCGATTAAGCCCTCGGATGAAGATATGATGCGTCTCCTGTTTTACCGGTTCTCGGATCAGGCGGTCTATTCCCGGTACTTCACTTCAGTAAAGACAATGCCCCATAAAAAAATGCAGGAATATGTTAACGTGAATTATAATCATGTTATGTCTATTGTAGGCATTGTAGAGGTTGCCGACACCGAAAAAATCATTGCCGAGGCGCGTTACGTACGTACAAGGCAGGACAGCTTTGCCGACACGGCATTTATTGTTGACGAAGAGTATCATAACAAAGGCATCGCCTCATATCTTTTTGAATTATTAATTCGCACCGCCCGCGAAGAAGGAATCAAGGGTTTTACCGCCGATGTGCTGGCAACCAATAAATCGATGCTGAAAGTGTATGAAAAATCACCTTTCCCCGTTCAGACTGTTCTGTCCAGGGGCATCTATGAATTGACAATACCGTTCACATCGGATTTGAAGGAAAAAGATTAAATTGATTTACCTGACATGCGGCAATGTCCTTAGCGTACCGGGAGAATCAGGGAAAAGTTTTTATCCCACTATGTAGGTGCTGGTTCCGACCGCTATAAGCACGTCTTCATCATTGACAAGCTCGGTCCGTGTTACGGCAACCTTATGTCCCAATCTTAAAATATGGCCGGTAGCCAGAAAATAAGATCCTTTCCCGGGACGTATATAATCTATCCGCATATCAATCGTTCCCATGCTGGTGAGACGTTTAACCAGTTTTTCCGGAGACGCATCCCTCATCTCGTTTACCATATGTATCTGCGCGATTACGCTGCCGGTAAAATCCAGTATGGCTGACATTACTCCGCCGTGCATGGTATTCTTTTCAAAATTACCTATCAGCTCGTTCCTCATGTCGATTCTCACGACAACTCCCTCAGTCGAAATAGAATCAATTTTAATGCCCAGATATTTATTGAAGGGCATTCTTTCCTCATATACGGTTTTTAATTCGTTAAGAATTAATTCCATCGGTATAGAATCCATAGGCAGCCTGTCCGTGAAATTTAATTTTTTTGCGGAAACAAAACATGAAACTGCTTTTATCACAGCCATGTTTTTTGTAAAATATTTTTATTTTCAATCAATATCCGCATATAATCAAGTTCCAGAGTTATCATTTCCGTATCGGAACGGCGCAGCCACTCCGAGAGCCACGCGAAGCGCAGCGCCACGATAAATTCCACCAGATACTTCCAGCTTGTTCTGGAGATAATTTTTGCCGCCTTCATATCGGAAATAAAACTTTTAACAAGTTCGCCTGTCAGGCTTCGGGGATCTTCCACTCCGACACAGCCGATTAAATTCGCCGCGTCATAGATTTCCCGTTTTACCCCGGAAAATTCCCAGTCGATCACGCATATGATTTCATCTGATGACCAGATGATATTCATTGGATGATAATCTCCGTGACAAAAGGCTAAGGGTAGTTTTTCATACGCGGACATAAAATCTTTTTCCAGAAAACAGGCGATATCGTTAATCTCACTTCTGATATCTCTGTTATAAAGATTAATTTCACGGATTAATTTGTATATGTAATCTTTTAGTGAAAACACATTGTGCGAATCGGAAAAAGGCATATTCTTCGATTTGCGGCGCAATTCAATGAGAAAATCCGCCAGCGCGCGGCCGCGCCATTGCTCATACATGTATTTATGCCGGTTAAGAGGAACTCCTTTTACAAAAGGAATCATCTGCCAGAAAATGTTTTTGTGTCCGATGACGTATTTACATTTTTTACCGGATAAATACGGCTGGATATGCGCGAGATTTTTATTTGCTAAAAAATCAAGAGTTGCCGCAATCCGCTTTTTGTGTTCAAAAGATTTCGAGGGTATTTGTTCCAGGACAAAAAACCTGCCGTCCTTATCTTCCAGAACGACACGAAAAACCGAACGTTCCGGACTTCCCTGGACGACAATATTGTAATGTAGTTTCTTGAGGTGCACCTGCCAGAGTTCGGCAACCTCCTTCAATATCTCCTCGCTGAATAAAGGCGTTTCCTTTCCGGCGTGGACGCGCGATTTTTTGTCTTTGCGAATTATCTGCGCTGCGTATGCTATGCCTGAGTCGCATTTATTTCCGGCAATAAAAACATTTTCCGCGTTTTCCCGTTCCAGCGTAAGATGGCATCCGTTTGGACATTCCCGGCAGATTAAATTTGACATATTCCAAATTCCGCATTCTCATTTTAGAGATCTTCTTTGGATTCATAGATAAAATAACGCATACCTTCACGCAGAGCAAAAGCGCCGTGCATATATAAACCGCCCAGCCACAACGGCACATAAAAGACATCAACATGGCGATATATCATCATTCCAGCGGAAGATATTACGCCTTCTGCAAACATTCCTCCGATAGCCATTGAAATCGAGAGAATAAGCAGCCATGACCGGTCATAGCTGAAAAAACAGCGTACCGCGAAGATTCCATAAAATATTACAGATAATAGAATCGGTTCAAAGTTGCCGAATCCGCTGAGCATATAGACCAGAACAAAAGCCGTAACCGCTTCAACGAATTCACGCGAATTTCCCTTGGAAGAACTTTTTTGACAGGGGATATTTGAGGTCAAATGATCGCAGAGGAATAAATAAGCAAATCCCATAAAAAGGAATGTCAGCACAAATAAAGGGAATACCCACCAGGCCTGCCTGAACAGGAACGGTTTAGCATAAGCGAGAGTTCTCGTGTGGACATGAATTCCGTCGCATATGGTTGCCACTAATCCGCCCAACATGGCGAATACATAAATGCCGTTAGATTTTTTGTAATTCATGAATAACAACTCCTTTTATTATTGCAGGCGCCGATAGGCCATCCATATTTATTTTTAACACGGGTTTAGCGAAAAGTCATACCTTTTCTATTCATTTCGTTTCCGCAAAGAAAAGTAGTTCCGCTATAATAGGATTATGGTGTTTCTCTCACAGGTATGAACTTAATGCCGTAAAAGGTGATAAGCACAAGAGAAAGCATGGTGAAAATAGTAACTAAAATGTCATCATTTATTGCCGGCGCCGGGCAAAAACAGCGGCGCCCAGTGCGCCGATTATTTGCGGGTCCACCGGCAGCGGTGTTACTTCCATGTCAATGATCTTCGTCAGAGCTTTGATCAATCCCCTGCTTTTGGCGCAGCCGCCGGTCACGGTGACTTTAGGGCGCATACCGATACGTTTGAGTAACGAGAAGCAGCGTTTGGAAACCGCCATCTGAATACCTGCGGCAACTTCCTCAGGCGGGTTACGGCGTGCAAGCAGGCTGATAACCTCGCTCTCGGCGAAAACACTGCATTGGGCTGTAACCGGGATAATCTTATTGGCTTTCAAAGACAGCGATGAGAATTCGTCCAGATCCATACGAAAGATGCGGCTCATGGCTTCAAAGAAACGTCCGGTGCCGGCGGCGCATTTGTCGTTCATGGCGAACTCCAGCACCGAACCGTCACCGTTTAAGGAAATTGTTTTCACGTCCTGTCCGCCGATATCGACAATAGTCTTGATGTCCGGTGCGCAGGAAAACGTACCCAGGGCGTGGCAACTGATCTCCGAAATATTTTCATTGGCAAAGGCAACCTCGTTGCGGCCATAGCCGGTGCCCACCAGATAGGCCAGATCTCTGTAACTTTGCAGGTCCTCGACTTTTGCACAGGCCGCCTCCAGAGCCATCACCGAAGTCACCTCCGGATCGATCTCGCTGGGTACGATGACGCTGGCAACCCGATTGCCGCTTTCATCCAGAATTACGGCCTTTCCGGTGGTGGAACCTACATCGCATCCGCCAAAATATTTTTTAATCATATCAATCTCCTTATTGATGTGCTTTTTATAATTCCTTTATCCAGCCTTTGTTCTTCAGGCTGATCACCAGTCCGCCCATTGCCAGGAAACCGGACCGTAATGTTTTGCTCATTTCAATTTGTCTTGTGGGCACGAGTTTCATGAAACCCTGGATCAGGCCGCGCATAAATTCCTGGGTTATGCTCTCCGGATTATCGAAAATCTGATTCTGTAGAGTGCCTCGTTCCAGGCATTGCAGGAGCACCCTTTCAAAAGTGGTTTCCGGATGTATATAGCGCTGTGAACGCTTTTCCATTTTAATGACCTTTTTAGTACATTTCATTGTGCACACACCGCAGCCCAGACACAAATCATCTTTAACGGCTGCCGTGTTTTTAGAATCAGAACCGGAATCAGATTTCAACGCGGTTATCGCGTTTACCGGACAGGCTTTAAGACATTTTGCGCAACCCGTACACTCGGCTTCATTCACCCGGGCGATGAAGCTTGATGTAACAACAGTATTGGGATAGCCGTGCCGGGTAATCCCGAGCAGGAGATTGCAACAGCAGGAACAGCACTGGCAAATAAAAGTTACGTTGCGCCGGACGTTGTCTCCGCAGAAGACCAGACCCTTTTCGCGGGACAGGGACAGGTTGTCCTTCATCTGTGCCTTGGAGATCTCTCTTGCCATCCTATGCCGGATGAGGTAGTCAGCCGCCCATCCGAAACTTGCGCATGTTTCCAGGGGCAGGTCGCATTTCTTGACTCCGGCGTGAAGTTTTTCATGACGGCAGGAACAGATGCCAACGGCGCATTTCGGGGATGTATCAACTATGTGCGTGGCCGATTCATAATCCAGAATGCGGGTATATTCCTCCGGCAGGACAGACTCGTCATGAAGATAAACTCTGGCGGGTGACATAACCTGACCTGCGCCCATATTGGGATGGCAGTAAGTATCTTTGTTTTCCAGCAAACGGTAAAACAGAGGTCCCCATTCGGCTGGCCTGGCGTCTTTTCCTGTGCGCATCATGGTGAATTCGAATACACCGATGAGCAGTGGCGAGGGCATATAGTAATATCGGTCCCTGACCCAGACATCCACTACCAAACCTTTGCCGCAAAGGTTATCCAGCAATTTCTGTAGACGTTTTTCCGGAAGTCCGGTAATCCTGCATATACGGTCGAGATCCGAAAACACATACGGCAACCGGACAAATATCTCGGCCTCGTCTTCGGTAAATACGGCTTTCACCAGAGCTTTGAGGTCGTCGTTCCATGAACAGCGAACATGGAGATTATCCAGCTTTTGCCCGACCCGGCGGAAGATGTCTTTGGCTGCGCCATGTCCCATGATGACTCCTTATATCCTTAATTAAGGCGCGGAGCCTTCATGACATTTTCCATAAAAAAATCCACCTGTCTGAGCATGTTGTCGTGCGATACAATCCGCGGATCGGAGAGGTCGTAATCCAGAATGAGCAGAGGAATGCCTCTGGCGCGGCACTGCTCACGCAGGATGCCGTTCATAGCCTGGCCGCCCTTGCATCCCACATGGTTCGCGACCCACACCATGTCAAGATCGAACTGTTTGACCATGCGAAAGATATCGTCAAGATAGTTCTCGGCCGGTCCACGCGTGTGACGCACCATCGGCCCCTGCATGATTGTTTTGCCCCAGTCCCTGAGCATAGTCTCGGGCGAGGTGGTGTCGATGGGGCCGTGGTGGTTATAGGTCATGCTGTCGTTGAGCAGGGTCACTCCGTAGGTCCGCTCGGCCCAATTGAAGATATCAACAAAATGAAGGAAGGGCGGATTCCAGAGCACAGCACGGTATTTCTCGTTGTTTGTGGCGGGAATTTTATTTTCAAAATTCCTGCGGGCCATTTTAATGAGCTTTTCATAATGCCTGATTGATACAGGATGTCCGGCTGAAACATTGAAATGCCACAGATGACTCAGCCACACTGCCGCGCACGCGAGCGGAGCCGGCCGGACCCTGGTCATCTCCCACAACTCGTTTTCGAGTTCAAGCATACGGTTGCGTCCCCGGCAGATCTCGCGCATGCGTTCCCAGTCCATACGTCCGGGAGTGTTCTCCTCAAGCCAGGTAATCATGCCCATGACGTCCCTGGAAAATAGCTTCTCTGCCCGTTCGTTGTAAAAATTATACGGCGCATCCAGCCGGTAGATGGGAATATCGTATGTTCTTTGGATGACCGCATAGGAGGCCGCGCCGGCATCGCAGGGCATATTGGAACTCACTATAGCCACACCCCTGGGCATATGGCCCTTGAGGACCATGCCCACGGTGGCCTTGGGCAGGCTGCAGGCATCAGGATTCATGCCCGAGTTTTCCGCCTCATCGATGTATTGTAAAGTGGCCTCGGTTTTAATGAGGGGCAAAGCAATACCCATAAGTTCCAGAAGATAGCACTTCAATCCCATGGCACGTCCGATATCGTACGGAACCAGATCCTCGAAGATAACAAGACGCTTCGGATCGAACAACATGTTGCGCAACTGTTCCAGGACACCTAAAGCCACAGTGTGGACTGTCATGCAGATCGAATCGTGATACATACCGGTGCGGCCGCGTACCAGGCGATTAGCAAGTCCGTTGACCCTTATCAGGATTAATATCCAGGGATTATTGATCAGCGCGCGGATGAGTCCGGCGGGGCCGATTTTGAACAGGCCTTGTCCCATAAACTTCACGATCGCCGCCCAGGTAAGAATCCAGTATTTGATATACACAAGCGCATCCCGGAGGCTCAAAGCACTGAAGAGATATCCGGCCAGAGAATTACGCAAAAAACTCTTCGTGATATCCGGCAGACGCACGATACCGTTTTTGGTATTGTCAATAAAAGTATTGAGCTTCATGAAATCTCCTTATGATATCATTATTTCCCCATGCTCTCGATAAATGCCTGCACCCGTGTGCGCAGTTGACCTTCGCTGCCCAGACGGTATTCCCGCTCCAGTTTGAGCACCGGTATGCCCTTCTCACGCAATGCAGTTACCAGCGGCATGGAATCCACGCCCCAGAGGTCGCAGAATTTAATGATTTCGAGCACCACTCCGTCCACCTTGTATTCATTTACGGTGTCGATGATAATATTCAGCCGACGGTCGAAGTCCTCCATCATTCGCGGACAGAGTGTTTTGGCAAAGGTATGTTCGGCAAGCGTCTTGTAAGGGCTTCCGCCATTAAGTTCTATGGTTTTGAATCCGGGAATCGTTCCTGTGCAGAAACGGTCCGCCACCACCAGGCCTCCCTGCGACTCGATGATCTTGATGAACTCCGGGTCGTGCAGATGACCGCCCACGACCATCAGGCGCGCCCTGTATTTCTTTATTCCCTCGCGTGCTTTCAGCTCTTTTTTTAAATCGAGGATATAGGGCAGGATCAGATCCTTCGGCGAAGCGAGCGCAGCCATGACGATCTGGTGAAATTCGGCGCCGGTAATGGGCGGATAAGGTTTCTTGCGCAACTCGCCGATGGACTGGATCACGCCCGCAAAATCGTTCCACCGGGCCATGGCCTTTCTGAGCGATTCATCGCTTAAGTCCACGCCGAAACGGGCAGTGAGCTTATCCGCAATGGTTTTGAGTTCCTCTGCCATCCAGATAAGCGTATCCTCGTTCACCTTACGCGGCACATCCAAAATATGACTGAAATCGGATTTCTTGAGATAAACCAGATTGTCATAGAGCCTTTGCATATGGTTGCAGGAAGGCACGAATACAGATCCCTGCAAAAAATCGAAACGCCCGTCCATCTCGAATTCCAACAGGCTGCGGGCATAGCTACAGACGAAGCTGGAAAGATAGTTATCCGCGATTTCGGTGCCGGCCAATCCGGTAGCATGCAAACGCACCGGAAAAAGCTTGTCCGCCATAAGCAGCGCCTCGGGAACGAACGAACAGGAATAGCCGATAGGTATGCGTCCTTCCTGCGCCGCCTGCTCAACCAGGCGGTTCTGCGGATTTTCCAAAAGCTCTTCAAATACCTTCATGGTTTTGCCGGGTGTCGCCATACGAATTTCTCTCCTTAGTTGTAGAGAATCAAATTCCCAAATCCTGAATAAGCTGCTTTACGGTTTTACATGCTCCCGCCGTATCCGGAAAATCGAGGAATGATCTGCCGTGAAAATCGAATTCTCTTATCAGGTCGTCTTCCGGCAGCCATCCCAATAACTGAATGGGCGCGTTGTTTTTAATATTTGAAACTTCGCTTTGATTTCTGACGCGGTTTAATATCATTCCGATGCTTTTATAATCCACGGCCTTATTATCCTGAGCCAGATGCTTGATGGTGTTGGCGACATTTACGCCTTTGGCAGAGGTGTCGGATATCATAATCAGGTGATCAACGGTTTTCATCACTCTTCTATTGATCTGTTCAACTCCCGCTTCTCCGTCAATGAGCACAACGTCAAAATTCTTCGCCAGATCCTGGATGATATCCTTCAGAAGAGAATTGACTTTGCAAAAGCAGCCTTCGGATTCCGGCCTGCCGATTGCGAGCATCCCGACATTATCGAACTCCGTAAGCGCTTCGAAGAGTTCATAATCCAGCATGTTCA
>Ga0153915_10001930_pt1 | contig 19082 bp, 34 predicted proteins | sample Opewatmetagenome_2_FD_107003 | JGI IMG/M metagenome (GOLD analysis project Ga0153915, IMG submission 107003) | Freshwater wetland microbial communities from Ohio, USA - Open water 3 Core 3 Depth 3 metaG | ecosystem: Environmental > Aquatic > Freshwater > Wetlands | place: USA: Ohio, Lake Erie...
ATATACCCTCATAAAGATGGCGATCACCACCGGCGTCGCGGCTGCAGCCTTTTCGGCCTCGCGCAACCTGGGATGCTTACCCCGGGTCGATATCAAGTTAGGAGGTGTTTATGAGCGAAAAACATGATCGGCTGGTAAGACTCGCGACGAGTATACCCGACGCGTACCTGCACATCGACCTCGGGTACGTCGATAGCCCGACGAGCGACATCCATCGGTCTGACAATGACCGGTGGCTGGTCTCGTCAGAGACGTGGGCAGACCTATCGATCGAAGAAAATATCGACGATATATCCCTGTTCATCAAGATCGACCTTGACGAGCTTGACGACGACGCGCTGGTCGAGAGGCTCAAGGAGATCATCGAAACGGTTCGCGGCAAAAAGAATCCGTGGTAAAGACGCCTGACGGCGTAAAGGAAGAAAGATGAAAAAGATGTTCATGATCGAGTGCGAGCACGACGAGGACCAGCCGCGTATCCCTGAGGCCTTCGGGGGTCACGAGCGAGCAGATCGACGCGATCTACGATAAGGCGATTCTTCTCGTAGAAGCAGGAGGTAAGACCACGCCCACGGCGATCCTCATGCGGCTGATCGATGAGAACGCGATCCCCGGCGGCGTCGCGATGACCATCCTCGCGGATCAGATATCCAAGGGCATCCTCCAGAGGATGATGCGGAAGACGATGAGCCGACATGAAGGCGGCCTCCTGGGTATACTCGGAGGCTTGCTCGCAGGAGCTGAAGAAAGCGGCGGAGGACTCGCCGCAGTCTCGAGCGAGGCTCATGACTGCGACCACTGCGACGCCTACGACGCCTGCCCTCTTCCCATCAAGAAGCCCCGAGACGCTCCTCCTCGCTGAGAAGTTCTCTTCTCTTGGAAATCTACCGTCAGGAGGATCATCATGATCGGACGAAAACCGCTCAACGCGGGCCGGATGAGGTGGTACGGCCTTCGCGTCGGCGACGTGGTTACCGATTATCTGCGCAGGCCGATAGCCGTACCCTCCCTCCCTCTGGGGGTCGAGACCGACGCCCGCGCCTTTAGGTCCCTCGTGGTGCGTCTCGACTTCATGGACAACAACCATGTCTACGTTCTCGGCGAAGACGGAAGAGAACGCAGCGCCGTCGCCGAGCTCCTCGTCGTCGAGCATAAGATCGAGGATCAGAACTCGCGTATGGGTCCGCCCTATCCCAGCCTCGTGCAGCGCCGCGTCCTATTCCTGCTGCACCGAGGCTGGCGGTTGCAGTTCGATCTCGGAAAGGGCCTATTCTTAAACGACGCCCGAGGAAACAAGATCCAGGTACGGCCCAACGCGTATTCCGCGATGCGCGCATATAACCTGCTAGACTACAGCGTCAACATCGGCGCTACGTTGAAAGCTCGAGGACGACTCATGGAGGGTCGATAGTATGAAACCATCCTCAGTATATCTAGACACGATGGGAGCCAAGTTCGGAGCTTTGGGCCGGCTCGTATTCATACTCGTGTGGCCCGCGCTCTATCTGGCCGCCTTCATGGTCTCGAGGCCCATCGTAAACGCCGTCACCGATTGGTTCTACGGATCGCCGCAGTTCTTTTTGATACAAGCGATGATGGCTATCGTAATGTTCTGCGTCTCCTTTCTAGCCTTGTGCATCGTGCCTAACATAATGGCGTATGTCATATCGTACGTCGTACGCGGCCATACGAGCTTCATCATCAAAGAAGAGTATAACTTCGATAAGAATGGCTCGGAGGCTGCGTGGTTCCTATCGCTGCTCTACATTAAGTACTGGTTTCACCTGCTGTTCAACGAGAGACCACCTCGACCTAAAAAGCAGCCTAAGCGACCTAAAAAGACCCGCTCTGCGGTAGATCCGTTGCTTGCGACGGCGGCCGAGGAGCTCGAGCAGTTCATACAACATGATCCGTATGAAGACCTTAAGTCACATGATGACACCAGCATGAAGACGGCTGAAGATTACGTCTCGAGGAGATGATCGTGAAGACGACGGAAAAGGATAAGCAGACCAACTACGAAGATCCCGCGTTCGTGGTCATCGGTCTTCACCGGGTCGAGGTAGGTGGCGAGGGTACGATGCTGTTCGGCAGCGACGTCAAGCACACCCACGTCATCGCGCTGTCGATCAGCCAGGCCGAAAAGATTCGCAACCGTGAGCTGTCGTACGACCGGACGATGGCTACGAAGAAGATGCTCGAGGTATGGTTCAGCCCCGCACAGTTCGCCGAGATGATCACAACGCCTAACATCGGGGACGGCGTGCCCGGCACGCTCGAGTATAAAGACGGCCAGATGTTTTCGATGCCTAAGATGGAGACACGATCCGAGAGCTTCAAGAAGGAGATATCCTCGGACATCCTCGAGGTGCATGAGGGCATCAAAAATGCGTATGAGAAGGCCAAGGAGATCCTCGCGCAGCCCAAGGCGCTGACCCGCAAGGAAAAAGACGACCTGCTCTGGGCCATCACGAAGGTCGAGCGCCTACTCTCTGATCACCTGCCCTTCATCGCTGATCAGTTCTCGCGGACCCTTTCAAAGATGGTCACCGAGGCTAAGGCCGACGTGGACGCTTTCGTGATGCATACCGTCCAGAAGACCGGACTCGAGGCGCTACGCGGAAACGCGCCTAAGCTCATCGAGGACGAGAGTCCTGATGAGGCGCTCGGCTATGATAGCAGAGGAAACCACATCTGAGACACACAAGATATAAAAGGAGGCTTCTATGTCGTTCAAAATCATATCCAAGGAAGACTCGATGGTCGATCCCTATGACTCCCTCATTAAGACCTTCTTCACGCTAGAGTTTCCAAGGGCCAGCTGCCTCGACGCGGCTACCAAACTAGAAGGCGCGATGACGGCCTTGCTCGCCACCGGACAGGTACGCTACGGCCCGAAGCCTAGCCCCGAGGGTATCGTCGCACTTCGTGACATCGTGCGAGGAGCGATCGCAGACGATCGGCCCATCCCGATGGTGAGTCCGTTCGGATCCAGAAAGTCATATCTCGGCGAGCCGCTCGACGTCGCCGAGGTATTCGCGATGAAGCAGCTCGAGGGGCTTCAGAAGAGAATGATTGAGGCCTACCCGCCGGGCATCCAGGTAAACATTCGGCTCGAGGACGCGAGCGGACCGTATGTATTCGTAGATGAGGGCATACCCTCGAGAGCGGCCGAGGCTGACTACTGCGGAACGTTCGTGAAGATGATCGACATCCTCGGGTTCGATAGCTTTATAAAGCCCGTGCTCGAGTCTTCGCTGTTCTCCGAGCGAGACCTTACCCTCACCGCCGACAAGATGCTTCCTGTGATGATGGACTACCTTATGTCGTCTGACCTCTACGGGATCGACGATCGAGACAGCCTGTCGGGCTGGAAAACCCTGCAGGCCCTCGGTTGGGACAACCCCGTGGCCGTAGAGCAGCGCGACTACTACCGTGGACGATATAAGAGCCTATACCCTGGCCTCGATGACCGCGGAGCGACCATAAAGCTCGCGCGGTACTTTTCACAGGCTTGGGCGCGCCAGCAGCTCAACGGGAGAGGAGACGATCCCTCGTGGAACGGCAGGTACATCAGGCTTTCTTTCATCGGTCCCGTACCGGGTTCGATGCCTAGTCAGACGTTGCGCGACGTCTACTACCGAACGATCCCTCTGCGGTTCACAGAGTTTCACACGATGCCCTGGCGGTCGAAGGGATACCTGCAGATCGACGAAGACGGCGGGGTAACGCCGAAGCTCGCGTCCTGGCGAGATAAAAAAGAATATCACCGCAACGAGCTTACCTTTACCGCCGACAGCGTCTCGGCCACGATCCGCGCCGACTACGTTCTAAAGTAACCTCACGGGTCGGGAAATCTACCGTAAAAGGAGGTCAAGCATGAAGCTGACCGAAAAAGAGATCGTGAAGGCGAAGATGATCGCCGCCGCGGCGCGCAACGACACCGAGGCTGCCGAGCTGATCATCGCGGCCTTCGACGCGCCGACCGACAAGAAGGCCGTCAAGGCCGCCCGCAGAGAGATCGCCCGCCTCGACAAGGCGCTGAGCAAGATCCAGGCGATCATCGACAAGCCGAAGAAGGAGGCGAGCGCGAGCTGAGCCGACAGCTTATCATATCTTTTACTGAGTTTAGGGACACGGGCCGCCTCGAAAGTTTTTCGAGACGGCCCTCTTTATTAAAAGAGGCTCTACATGGACATCATTGCCAATCCCGGGGACTGGGCTAGGTTAAAAGGTCCCTGGCGAATATCATCTCACGCGCGAGGCGCGCTGCGCGAGCGCTTTAGCTTCGACGACGCTAGGTTTCATGAGCTCGAGCAGAACCTGATCCACGAGCGATTCGTGCAGGTACCCGAGCGCAACCCGAGAGACGGCAGCTACATCTTACAGACCGTCGTCGACGGCATGTCGATGTTTCTTCCGATCTCGTTTGGAGACAAGCTCGTGATCACGGCGCTGGCGCCCTTCTGCATCGGATTTCCTGGAGAGATCCTGGTGGGCGACGCGCATCACACGCTGGGAGACGCGCTCAGAGACGACGTAAAAAAGTCCATCGTCACAAAGATCGAGAAGAGGAGAAGAAACATGATAGTCATCGATCAGACCTACTACGAGGTAGGAGAGCATAGGCTCGAGACCGACCAAGGCCACATCGTCCGCTTCACGAAGGATAAGGACGCGCAGCGTGCGCGAGACTACCTGAAGTGGGAAGGCGACGTGGTAAAGACCGGGATCGGCATCACGATCTTCGAGTCCTTCGATGACTTCATGAAGGTACACCTCAAGAAGATCGCAGCCGACGCGATGAAGAAGCTGTCACCCGCCGAGGTAGAGGCCGTCGAGGCCTTCTACGCGGACCAGTTCCGAGAATAAGGAGACCGCCATGAGCAATAATACCCGCAAAGATTTTCTCGAGTCCGAGATCAAGAAGCATCAGGACCTCTACTACAACGCCCAGCCCGAGATATCCGACGCCGACTTCGACGCGATGTGGGACGAGCTCAAGAGGCTCGATCCTACGAACCCGCTGTTCAAGAAGGTCGGCGCCGACAAGCAGGACGGCTGGCCCAAGGCCCAGCACGTCATGATGATGGGCAGCCAGAACAAGGCCGCGAACCCCGATGAGTTCTCGGCCTGGATCCACAAGATGAGATCCTTCGTCACCTTCTCGGGAGACCTCAAGCTCGTCGTGCAGCACAAGCTCGACGGCGCCAGCCTCGAGATCCAATACGAGAGCGGAAAGCTCGTGAAGGCCGTCACGCGCGGCGACGGCATCATCGGCGACGACATCACGCCGAACGCCCTCAAGATGAGAGGCGTTCCCAAGACCGTGCCGGGAGCCTTCACCGGCGCCGTCCGCGGCGAGGTGCTGCTCTACCACGAAGACTTCAAGAACTTCTTTTCGGACAAGGCCAACTGCCGCAATGCGGCTAACGGCCTCATGAAGCGAAAGGACGGGGTCAGCGTCGAGCATCTTCGCGTGGTATGCTACGACCTCAAGTGCACGCGCGACGACTACGACTTTAAGACCGAACACGATAAGTTCGTCTGGCTCGAGTACGCCGGGTTCGACGTCGTCGATACCCGCCTGATGAGCTACTGGGACATCGTGAAGCATCGCGACGAGGTCGCCGTTACCCGTGATAGCATTCCCTACGACATCGACGGCCTCGTGATCAAGCTGAACGACGTAGACGAGGACGACCTCGCGAAGGATCGTCCCGATCGTCAGGTCGCCTTCAAGTTCTCGCCGGAGGAGGCGATCACCACGCTGCTCGACGTCGAGTGGTCCGAGTCGGGCGCGACGTATACCCCCATCGCGGTCGTCGAGGCCGTGCGCCTCGCGGGCACGACTGTCAAGCGGGCGAGCCTCGCAAACCCTATGATCATACAGGAGCTGGGCCTGCAGATCGGCAGCAAAGTGGTGATCACCAAGCGAGGCGAGATAATCCCGAAGATCGAGCGCGTCATCCAAGACAACATCAACCACCGGTTCATCACGATACCCCATACTTGCTCCTGCGGCGTCGAGCTCGTCAACATCGGTACCCGGCTCTACTGTCCGAACGAGGTATGCCCCAAGAAGAAGCTGCACCGTCTCCAGAAGTGGGTCAAGACGCTCGACATCATGGAGGTCGGCGACTCGATCCTCCAGAGGCTCACCGACTCGGGGCGGCTGCAGACGGTGGTCGACCTGTATACCTTGAACGTGAACGAGATCGCGTCCCTCGACGGGATGGGCGCGACGTCGGCTATCAAGATCGTCGGCAACATCCGCAAAAAGCTCGAGGTAACGCTCCCGCAGCTCATCGCGGGGTTCGACATCGAGGGCATCGGAGAGACGATCGTCGAAAAGATCGAGGCCGCCGGGTATGACACGCCTCAAAAGATGCTCGCGGTCACGATCGACCAGCTCGTGCGGATCGAAGGCGTCGCCGAGATCACGGCCCAGACGTTCAAGATCGGGATCGAGAAGGTATACCCCGACATCATGGACCTACTGGCCCACGCTCCTATAACGGTAAAGGCCAAGGCTACGGGCTCGCTCGACGGCAAGAGCTTCTGCTTCACCGGCGCCATGCACACGATGAAGCGACCCGAGGCCGAGGCGCGCGTGAAGGAGCTCGGCGGCGTCGTCAAGTCGGGCGTAGGTAAGGGCCTATCCTACCTCGTGACGAACGATCCGGGCTCTGGTTCGGACAAGAACAAGAAGGCGGCCGAGCTCGGTGTAAAGGTCATCAGCGAGGATGACTTCATCACGATGGCTAGGTAGGTCAGGAGGCCGATCATGGACGACAAGAGCCATATGATCGAAGAAGACCAGACGATCATCCGCTATTATAAAAAACAGGCAGACGATCTCAAGACGACCCTCACGCGCGTGCTCAAAGAGATGTCTAACCTGCTCGGCATCGACCGCTCCCTCGAGGAGCAGGCCGGTCTTTCGTGTCACTTCGGCGTAACCGACGCGGCGCACTGCGCGAGGTGCACGCGGGAGCGGGAGAGCTGGCTGGCCTACAAGAACGGCCGAGCGACGCTCGAGGACCTGCGCGCTCAGAACGAGATGTTCATGATCGCCGCCATCAAGAAGCTGCGCGAGGAGACCGGCATGGGCATCATGGACTGCCAAAAGGCCTACATCGAGGCCGACGGCTCGTTCTACCGCGCGAAGGAGCTCCTCAAAAAGGTAGGTCAGGTGTACCTGCTGAAGGATGATAAACGTGCACTCCTGTGATGCCTGCCCGGCCAAGAGCGCCGACTGTGCCTACGGCGACCTGAGAGGGTCACAGTCGTGCATCGATGCCCTCGCGAAGGGATCGACCTTGCCCGTCGAGACCAACGACGCCCGCGCGTTCGAAGAAGACGCGCGGAGTCCCTGGGTCATCGGCACGTGGTGGCACATGAGCGACGAAGACGGCAAAGACTGGCTCTGCTGCGTCTACCGCGTAGGCTCGAACTTCATCGAGCTGCGGGGAAAAGGCGGCTCGTACCTCAGGCTGCTGTTCGGAGAGGCGGCCGAGAAGCTGCGTCCCGAGCCGAGCGGGGAGGAGACCATCGACGGCTACGTCGCCGAGTCCCGCCGTAGGCTCCAGTCATACCTCGACGAGGTACGTGCGCTGACCGCCAGCCTGGGCGTCGACGAGAGCGCTCTTCGCATCGGCGACTCGAGCCAGGAGGCGGCCCAGACGACGCGATCGCTCGTGGCGCTCCCCGGCCGGCAGGGCATAAAGACGTACCAGGACGCGCTCGTCGTCGCGAAGGATACGACGCTGCCCAACCTGTTCTCTAAGATCAAGAAAGAGAACGAGAACATGGCGTCGTGGATGAAGATGAGGCTGCTACCCGTCGAGGCAAAGATCGAGCCGCTCGAGGGCATCATCGGTACCATAAAGGACCGCATCTTCAACGTAGAGCTCTACGCGGGCCTAACAGAGGAAGCCATCTGTTGCCGTGAGGGCGCTACGGCTCCCTCGTCAGAGAAGCTGCGCGTCATGCAGCGAAAGCTCTTCATGGACGAGGAGTGCCTGCTCGACTACCACGCGGGCGGCATGGAGTTTAAGAACATCGAGAGGTTCGACGCGTGGGTGTCGCAGGACAAGAACCGCGATCGGCTGCTGCCGTTCCCCCGGTGCCTCGTCGCGATGCAGGTGCGCCGGTACGTAAAGGATCGAGACTGGGAAGGCGACCCGCTCAAGCTGTTCATCAACTTCGAGATCGAGAGGTCGGACAAGCTCACGTTCCTGTACATCCGCAACGGCGACCAGGTGTGGCGGCTGTCGTGCGGGCTCGAGTTCGGCGACCTCATCTTTCCCGACACCGCGACGCTGAGACCCGACGAGCCTAAGATGGTCAAGATGTCATTCGACCGCGTCGAGCGGATCATGGGCCTCGCCGAGTTCGATACCATCAAGAACGCGAGAGAAGAAAAACAGCGCCTGATGAACGAGTGGGAGAGCGAGCATCCCGACGAGTCGGGCATAAGAAACCCACATTACTTCTTCGATGACTTCCACCTGAGCAACTGGCATCCGCTCGACCAGAGCAGCGTGTACTACGACGAGGGCGTCGCCTACCTCGAGGACTCGTTCAAAAAGTACAACAGGATCGCGCTGCTGATCCAGGGCATCTTCGATAGATCGCCGATGCTGCACCCTCATCCTCCCGTCAAGACGTGGACCGAGGAGGGATTCGCGTCGGCGGTGGAGCTCGTGCGTGACGGACCTACGACGCTGTACGAGCACGCCGAGGCTCCCGACTTCGAGGCGTACCGGAAGGAGCTCAACTCGACGATCGCCGTAGGCTGCGTCGCTGTCGGCCAAGAAGACTTCTGGCTACGAAAGGAGGCCGAGAAGGAGTGCGCTCGTCGCGACAACGACTACCGCGATAAGTCGAACTACCGGCCTACGAGGTATCATCCCTACGGCGACCCGGGACCCGGGATGCTCGCCGAGGTCGACGCGATGCAGCCCAAGAAGGGCGCCGCGGTGTTTCGCTGGCAGCGCGAGAAGATCCGCTACTCTCCTTACGGAGGGCTCGTCGACCGCAGGCTGATCGTTCCTACCTCGGAGCTGCTCAACGTGTCGGCGTACCGACGAGGCGACTACCTGAGGTTCTTCAACGATCCTCGGACGCGCGCCGGCTACCTGAGGTGGGCGCCTATGCTGCTGGCCGCAGAAGACTACGTATCAGGAAAGAGGAGCCTACGATGAGCGAAGAAAAGCCGAACGAGTACGTAGACTACGACGTGGACATGGTCAGGTCAGAGATGATGGCGCACGGCGTCGACGGTCCTCTAATAAATAGGCTCGAGGAGCTCATCGAGAACGAGTGCGCCGAGCGGGCCGTCAAGCTGCTCGATTCTTCTGGCATAGGTTACGCCGTCATCAGGTGCTCGGCGGTGACGGACAACCAGATACGCGAGAAGGTGTCGGGAAGAAGCTCATCATGACCGTCGAGGAAGCTCAGGTATCGATACAAGACGCGAGGCGTGACGTCTTCGCGGGTATGTCCTACAAAGACGCCGCCATAAAGTACAAGGACGTCGTGAAGACGCTCAACGTCGCGGCCACCGAGGTGGCGCGTCGGCACGGTAAGGGGCCTAAGCACTTCTCGCTCAAGCAGCTCGTCGAGGCACCCGGACTATTCTAAGGAGCATCATATGGAGTCATGGAACGTTAACATAGCTACGTTAGAACAGGTAGAAAAGATCATCGATAAGGCCCCGATGCGCGGAAAATTGTTCATGCTTCGAAACAGAGCATCTAGCTTTGTAATATCCGAAGAAAACGTGTGGTGGACCCTACCCATCATATCTACGGTAGATCTTATGGTGATGGGCCGAGTCATCGATGATAAGATACACTTTATCTGCGCAGAGTATCGAAAATATACTCCCGGCGTCCGATATGACATCTTTCTAAAAGATTCTTCAGAAAAGATAAAAGTCTGGGTAGACGAGGTGATCGCACACATCGATAGCAGGTACCGAGGCTGGCTCAAAGGTAGCCAAATATAAAGGAGCAGAACATGGGCAACTGGATGACCGTGCATGTCGTAGGCACCTGCGCCCAGAACGAGGTGGCGTCGCTGGCCGACGAGCTGCATCTCGACAGTCGTCGAGAAGATGATCGGTATCCCTTTCACTGCCTCTGCGACACCGGCGGCATGTGCGGCCTCGGCTACTGGGCCGCACCGAAGATCGACCGGATCGGCAACCTCGCCGAGCGTGATTACACGGTCGAGGACGTCGCGCGTCAGCTCGAGAAGATCGCGAAGCGGGTGCCCAGCCTGACGCTCAAGGTGCACTGTGGCGGCGACTACGAGAGCAAGAGGTGCGTCGCGACGATCACGCTCGCGCTCGGCAAGGCGATCATCGGGCCACCCGAGGTGGAGGAGGTCGGCGAGATCCCCGTCGAGCAGATGAACGAGAACTTCTTCAAGGCCCTGTTCCGACGGTAGCCGGGCTATCTCGATAAGAACATCCGCAGGAGACCGATATGAAAGCCATGAAGATCGTCCGCGAGGCCATCGCTCGTAGCGAGGCCGAGAAGCTACTTCAGAAGATGGGCGTCAGCATTGACGCCGTCGGCGCGATCGACTCGGCGCTCACCCGGCTCTACGGCAAGGAAGCCGAGGCGCTGGCAAAGAAGATCAACGCCGACTACGAGGTGATGATCAAGATCGTCGAGAAAGACGATAAGAATATCTCGGACACGATGGGCGGGGCGATCCTGAGCGAGGATCCCGAGAACATGAAGCCGCTCATGGCCCTGCTCGCGACGCAGCTCTAGGAACCTACGAGACCTCGTGATCGATCGAACAGCCCACCTCCTCGGCGGGCTTTTTTATGTCCTAAGGGCTGCCGTATATTTACGGTGATAAATATAAGAAAACTGGCTAGGCCAAAGCGCCCAAAAATGGGCCGTGGATGCATCGGGCCGTTCGGACGGTGGATTACCCGTCGGACGGGCTAAAAGCTAGGTTTTAACGGGTCTCGCCTCGCTCGGCCTAGGACCGAGGCCGACGTCGATCGGGACAAACAAAAACCCGCCGAAAGGCGGGTTTTTTAGTCTGCGGGCAGCCGATCAGAACTTGATGAGGTCCTTGATGAACAGCGCGCCGTCGGCGAAGAAGCCGAGCATCGAGCCCTTCGTCGCGACGCTGTCGAGGCTGTACGGCGCGAAGTATATGAACATCCCCTCGCGGCCTACGACCGCGGCGGCGTACTCGAAACCATGGCCTCGGTTGATGCGCATCTCTTTTGCCTTTACGACCTTGTACCGGTCCCATGCTCCGTCGAAGTTGGCGTGGTAGTTTTGGCCTGCCTCGTCGTTGAGCATCTTCACGAGGTCCGTCACGTTGGCCTGTTTACGCGCTTCCTGTATAATCTTTATCTGATGCTCTTTATACGCTCACGGCGCCCATGCTGGCGTCCATGTCCTCGCCGATCTCGATGTCGGGAAACTTTCGCTTCACCGCGGCGCGGACGGCCTTCTTCTCGGCATCGGTGCCGTTCGCCGAGACGCGCGCCAAAGCATTGCGAGCTCTCTCTATCGTATCGATCGGATATTTGCGTTCCTTGGGTAAAGCAAAAGACGCGTCGGGAAGAGAGTTTCTCTTCTTCGTGTCCAGTTCCTTCTCGTAGACTATCATGGCTTTTTCCTACGACTTCGGCATAAACTCGGTCACGCTATCAGTGACGATCTTCTGGTGGGCCGAATGGATGGTAGGAGCTATGCCCTGCATCTCGGCCTTCGACTTGGGAACCCAGGTCTTGAACGGATCCCACGCAAACCACATTGCACCTTCTGTGGTGTCTACCCTGAGAAACTTCTGGGTCGGCTTAGCCTCTTGTAGAATCTTCATGCTTTAATCCTCCACTATTAGTATCATGATCCTATCTTCCATTCGGCCTATTCGTAGGAATATGCATACCTGAACTTTTATTCTTAGGTACCTTTACCTTTTTAGCTACGCCGATCTTTTTAGGTGGATCTGATAACTTACTCCAGATCTCAACGTCTCCGTTAGAAAGCGTCTTAAGACTATGAAGCCCGGGTCCTCTTAATTCGGCGGCCGTCCAGGTTCTTCCTTTATACTCATAAGCTTCGGTAAGTATGATCATGATCTTACCTCCTACATCATGTTGACGATCGTGTATACCGCACGAACGTCATCTTCTGTCTTTGATACAAGGTAGGCATCGGATGAACCTTCGTCCTCGATCTTGATGGTGTTATGAGGGAAGGTCTTCTTGAGAAGACTGATGAACTTTTTCGCATCATAGCCGTTCTCATCCTTCGGATAGTACTCTTCTTCTCCGTGACGAAGATTTTCTAGAGCGTCTTTTCTGGAGACACCAAAGATCTTCTCGATCTCTTTCCAGGAGAGAAGGCTTGCTGATTCGTCTAAACTTTTCTCGGTAAATATGATCATGCTATGACTCCTCGACTAATAAGATAGCCTATTCTTCGTCCGCCGGATCGAACCCGAGCATCGCAATGACGTCGGGATCGGTCGGACCCTCGTCGTCGGCATCATCGTCGCTATCATCGACGTCGGCGGCTACCTTGGGCACCGTAGGCTCACGCACCTCGCCGAAGAAGACACGGGGTATCTTGCTCTGCTTTTCCTCAGCTTCGACTATCAAGTGCCTGCCTCCATCCCGCGAACGATACGGGAGCGATGTATGACTGCAGCGCGACCGTCGGCGTATTGCCGAGCTGCTCGCTTACGATCCGCGCGACGTCCCTCACCGCGGCCCTGTACTCCTTCTCGGTCCTGGGCACGGGTTTTTTCTCAATGAGGTCCTGCGCCAGCGTCGTGCCCAGGTAGGTTCGCATGTCCTTCGTCTTAAAACCGCCGCCGTCGAGCGAGTGCGTGAACTGTGATAGCTTACCGGAGCTGGTCGCGAACAGCTTGCCGTTCTTTCCCGCCGCGGCCTTGCGCCTGATGAGCTCCCGCGCCAGCCTCGGGTCGGCAACGGGTATGTCGAGGTCGACGCCCTTCTTGCCGACGAACCGCAGCGACACCCTGCCGTTCTTCACGACGACGTGCTGTCCTCTGAGGGTGGTCGCTCCGAACGCCTTCTTGGCGGCCCGTGTGTCCTTGTCGCTACCCGGCCGGATGCCCGTCATCATGATGAGCCGTAGGCAGGCAGCCTCCTCGCTCTTCTTCTTAAGCGCCGCGGCGACCTGCTGATCGATCTCCCGCATCTTGTCATCGAGCGCGTTGATCCGCTCGAACTTCTCGGCGGCCTGCTGACTAACGAACTTTTTGGAGTAGACGTACTGCAGGCGCCCCTTGGCGTCCTTGCCTACGGCCTGCAGGCCGGCGTCGGGATCGTCGTCATATCTGATGTCGGTCCACGCGGGCGGCAGCTTGAGCGCCTTTATGTGCTCGGGCAGCGATGCGCGCGACCTAGCGACCTTGAGCTTCGATACCTTCACGGCCTTGGTCTTTAACACGCTCGATCCGCTGCCGGAGCCTTTCGTCCATTGGCCGTTTTTTGCGCGCGGCTCGTCGTCAATCGAACTTTTTTCTTCATAGATGATCATAACTATCTTCCTACGTATTCGTCATAAGTGTGGTACCAGACGGATCTATCTTTTTGAAACCTTGAGCAAGATACCAGTCTCTCAGCTTAATAAAGGACACATCATTGTCGAGCGACACAGGATTTGCCAACACTCCTATGTCTGCAGGTAAGTATGATAAAAAGCTCTTAAGCACCTTCTTGCCGTCACCCTTGAACTTTACCTTAGCCCTGAGCTCGTCGATGGATACCCACCTGTCGTAGAGCATCCATCTTCGATCATTCTCGCTCATGTATTCTTCACGATCGTTCTTAACGTAGTGCCACTTTACCGTACCTAGAGAACTCTTATATACGTCTTCCGTTAAGATGATCACGCTAGGCTCCCAGGGGCATGCAGATCTTGGTGCCGTCGCGGTGGCTAAACTCGAGCGACTCGATCCTGATCTTCTTGCCGAGGTATGGGTTATCGAACAGGCAGACCGGCGTCGACTCCTTGAGCACGTATGCGAGGGTCATGTGTGGGCGGTAGTCAGGATAGGTCTGCTCAACCGTGCAGTTCTTCTTCAGCCAGCCGTTCAGCTCGACGAGACCAGGTGACACGACGTCGACCTTCACGACGTCGTATTCCGGCCTGTTGCCGAAGAACGACACGCCGCCCAGCTCAACGTCGAAGGGCGCCGTCTCGCGCAGCCGCCGCATGATCTTGAACAGCTCGGGAGACCGCGTCAGGCCGTAGAGCACCGTGACGTGCGGTTCGTCCTCGCGCCCGTACTCCTCGTCGTCCGCGTCGACGAGCTGCGGCGTGAGCTCCCAAATGTTGCCCGACGTCCGGCGCACCTGCGGGTGCTCGCGGTACAGCGTCTTTTCGGGTATCATGTTCTGGAGGTTATCGAAGAAGTAGTCCTTCTCGGAGACGTGCTCGCGCAGGTTCACCTGGACCGAATGCTTCTTGTAGGTACGTCCCATCTTTTCGGTAAGGATCATATCAAGACTCTCCTACGACGAGCACCGAGAACGGCTCGAGGTCGCCCGAGAACCTTGGGGAAGTAACGCGCGGGAATACCGTATACCGGCCGACGTTCGGAAACTCGGTGCCGTCGAGGATCCGGCGCGCCGAGCCGGTCGCGGTGACGTAGCCGGTCGCGCTCACGACGTCGTTCCACGCGTCGACGCAGCGCAGGCTGACCGCGGTGGCCCCGGATATGTCGAGCTCGACGGGCACGTAGTCGATGACGGTGCCCACCTCGCCGAGCATGACGCGCACCGCGCTGCCGCCGAACACGAGGAGGTGCCTCGTCTTCTCGAGGTCGACGTAGGGCAGCAGCTGAGGAACGATCGACACGACGCCCTGCTCCTCGACGGTGAGGAACGTCGGCCGTACCAGCACCAGAGAGATGAGAACCTCGTGCGCCTGCGCTACGTCTAGGCTGGTATCGATCACGATAGCGTCCTAGGGGTTAAACCGGATGACGAGCGCGCCCGCGGGAATCTTGATCTGCTCGCTGAGGCTGCCGGAAATCGTAGGCGACAGGGCCGCGTGTCCCACGAGCTGCCCGCCGGACGATGCGTCGAACACCGCGCCCGCGTTCGCGACGGTCCAGTCATTCGCGCCGACCACCGGGAACAGGATGTCGGCCACGTTCTTGACGCCGTGCAGCGCCGCATCATACACCCAGGCGCCGCAGGCGACGCGCGCGTACCCGGTGCCCGCGAGCTCGGTGCCGCCGGTGTTGTCGTCGGCAGGTTCGACGCTCATGAGCGCGACGTACAGCGCGGCGGGAGGCGTCATGACCGAGATGCCGAAGGCGTGCGAGAGCACCGCCTGCTTGAGGTAGTTACCGAATCCCATGATGATGCCTCCTGATCGAGAGATAGCCTAGGTTATCGGTCGCCGCGTTGCCGGTGAAGATGCCTCGAGAGTACCTCGAGGTACGCGAGTACCTGATCGCGGTCCTTCTGCTTCATATCCTCGGAGAGCTCATCATAAGGGGTGTCCACCAGCTCGTGCCACCTAGCGATCCGCTCCGGGGTCATGTCATCGAGCGCCGTACGCGCCACCTGTGACCAGAACGCGTGTTCGAGCGCCGCGAGCTTTTCGATGAGCTCGTTTGGAAGAGCAACTTCTTTGACGATTTTCATATCGGCTCCTAGGCGCGGTAGGCGTTGCCGGCTACGATCTTGAACGACTCCAGGTGCGCCCAGTTACGGATATGCCGGACGCCGAATCGGGTCTTGTACACCTTGCCGTCGATCTCGAGACAGTACGCGTAGAACAGTCCCCGGTAGGTGCCGTCGGGCAGGTCGATCGGATCGACGTTCATAGGCTCTCGGCCGCGGGTGATGTCGGTCATGGTGCTCATCGTCGCCATCGGGTGGGACGACGCTTCTTTAAGAATGATCATAAAGGCCTCTTTTCAGCTTTATCAGGGAGTCGCTTTGCAAAGTCATACATCCTCGTCAAGAAGCGTCGCCACACACCATCTTCACGATCATCCGAATATAGTCCATAATAATCCCAATACTTCCAAGCAGCCTTTGATTCTACCGCATGATCTTTCATGGCGGCGTAGGACGGAAGCCAGCTCAGGATATCCTTCTTCGTGTAGCCCATCGAAACGAAGTCTTGGATCGCCTCCTGGGCATGCGCGTCTATCTCCCTGGGATTTCTAAGATAGTCTGAGTTTTTCCCAGTATCATACTCTCGCTCGGTCTGAAACTCATAAGGAATGTGATGAAGCTGCTGACGATGCAAAAGCTCATGTGATAGGATGACGCGGACGTATCGGGCAAATTCTAAGAACTGGTAATGATCTTTTAGATGATCTAGCAGGTTGTCTCGATCGAGAACGATGAAGATGCTCCCATCCTCGTAGATGCCCGACAGCTGGATGCCCACCTCGCCATAGAGCCAGTCGTGTCCGTAGCGCTCCTCATCGGTGAAGCTCACGCCCCTGCCTAGGAAGATACCATTCAACATCTTTAATACCGATATAAAGTCGGGGCACGCATCGATCTTCTTTTCATTCTTGATGATGTCTCGCTGAGCCCACGTGGCGTCGATGCTCGTATATTTTTCAGATAGGATGATCATTACCGGCCTCCGACGAGCTGCAGCAGGCTCTTCTTAAACAGGAGCTCGGCGCCGAGGTCCGCGGCTGCCAGTCCCCCGAGCGTCCAGAAGCCTATCTTGTATATCTTGCTCTTGAGCCGTTCCGCGGCGAGCGCCCTCGTGAGGTCGTCGTTGAACCGGTCGATCTTTTTCTCGTAGTCGGCGATCTGGACCTTGAGGTCATCGATCTCCTTCCTTAAAAGATCTAATGAGGCGAGCGCCTTCTTCAAGTCCTCTCGAGACGCCGCCAAGTCCTTCCGCGAGCTCTCGAGCTCCTGCTGTAGCCTCGCCCGCGCCACCTCGGAGTCGGCTAATCTCGAGTCGAGCGTCGCTAAGCTTTCCTCTAAGGACCTCACCTTCACCAAGTGCTCGTCCGAGAGCAGCGTCAGCCGCCTTACTTCGAGCGTCTGCGTTCGCCACCAGCTCTCGAGCAGCGCGAGCTTCTGGCTCGAGGAGAGCGATCGTAGATCGGTAGGCAGCGCGGGCAAGCTGGGCGGCGTCGCGGTCTGCGACGAGTTTAGCGTCGGTGACGCGGATAACAGTAAGATAGAGAGCGACAGCCAGCGCAGCCACGAGGGATGCGCCGACGACGAGACCCCACCTGAACGGATGCTCGACAGCCACATCGTACCTCCTCCTTAGAAAAAAGGCGCGCCGGTTAGGACGCGCCTTCCTGTTTGATAGCCGTAGGGCTACTTTTTCTTAAAGAGCGACGCTACCCAGGCGATGAACGCCTTGCCCGCCGCTACCAGCAGCGAAAAGAGGTCTCTGAACGTGTGGTCGGCGAGAAAGTATCCCAGCTCGAGGGCGGCGAGGGTGATGCCGCAGATCTTGAGCCGATCCCAGATGTCGACGCCCAAGAAGATGCCCACGGCCAGGGCGATGATGACAGCCTCGATGATAGACTCGAGGCTCTTCTTGTTCTTGATCGCGTCGTAGACGAGCACGACGAAGTAGGCCACGCCTACCACGATGAGTGCCGCGATAATGACGGTAAAGAAGGTGATCATTCTGGTTCCTCCGGTTGCTAGATAGCCTATCAAGAAAACTCACCCAGGTTGAGGCCGAGGTAGCCGTACCTGCCGGCGAGCCTGATGAACGACGCCGCGACGAGCGGGTCGACCGCGCGAGACACGTCTCGCGTCCAGACGCAACGTGCCTGAGACTCGAGCGCCGAGCCGTCTCCCCTCGCGACGCCCTTCTTCTTCCACGTCAGGTCGACGGCGAACAGGTGATACGTGGTATCCGAGCTCTTCACGCCGAACGTCGTGCCGAGGGGCAGCATCTCCCGTGGCGTCACCTCATAGCCGGCCTCCTCGGCCAGCTCCCGCACCGCGGTTTCGAGCGGGCCGTCCCCCGCGTCTACCCCGCCGGTGATCGAGCCGATGACCGCCTTGTCGGACCAGCAGGGCGTCACCTCCTCGCGCAGCAGCACCTCGCGTCGGCCGCCCTCGAGGCGGAAGGGAAGGATCGACACGATGTTGCCGTCGCACCTTGTCTCGTGCGAGAAGACGTACCCGTCGACGCCGCGCTCGGGGTCCGTCATCTTACATAGCGAGAGCCAGTCGTTCCCGCACAACACCTCGATCGATCGCATGTCTTCAGCCTCCTAGGCTCGGATCAGCCGGCGGCGCGGGGTCCGCCGTGCTCGCCTTGTCTGCTATAGCCGGGGACGCGGAAACGACCGAAGATGAACGAACGAACGAGGATAGTCCGGGCACGGCAGACTTAAGCAACCCGCTGCCGGCCTGCACGAGTCCCGTGAGGTCGGACCACGTCGTGAAGAACAGCATGAGCGCGCCGCCGACCAAACACGACAGGCCGCCGAAGAAGGCGTACCGGTGATCGTTGAGCGCGCCGATGGTGAAGAGGCCGACCGCCGAGACAAACAGGAAGGCCGCCGCGCAGCGCCGCATCGAGACGCTGCCGTCCGACTCCTGCAGGGGACCGGGCTTATCGGCCTTCTCTCCGAGCTTGTGCTCTCGCAGCAGGGAGACCGCGGCGAACAGCAGCGCGCCTCCCGCCACCACGCCCGTCCACTCCAGCTGGCGGAACATGAGCACCGACGCTACTACGAATGAAGCCGCGAGCATGTACCGTATCCAGGTTTTCATGAGGTCTCCTTTATTCTGAGGGCGCGCACTTGGTAAGGAATGCCAACGCGGTGATGGCCCCCGGCGGCTGCGCGTTCGACAGGCATCTTAGGTAAAAGTCGGTCTTTGGCGGGTAGACCGTGCCGATAGGCTCCGGGGCATCGACGGTCGCCGATCCGCCCGAGCCTATGCCGTATAGGTATGCCTGCTTGAAGGCGTTTTCTTCAGCAAGCCACGGCTTGTGAATGCAGATCGTGACCTGCGTTATCGACGCGATAGAGATACGCTTGATAACGTAGTGACGATCGATCGGCGCCGTGAATATCGCCGAGGTACCTACGCC
>Ga0153915_10001931_pt1 | contig 19079 bp, 14 predicted proteins | sample Opewatmetagenome_2_FD_107003 | JGI IMG/M metagenome (GOLD analysis project Ga0153915, IMG submission 107003) | Freshwater wetland microbial communities from Ohio, USA - Open water 3 Core 3 Depth 3 metaG | ecosystem: Environmental > Aquatic > Freshwater > Wetlands | place: USA: Ohio, Lake Erie...
CTGCTCACGCCGGCCGAACAGAAGCTCTTCCGCAGGCTGTCCGTCTTTGTCGGAGGATGCACGCTGGAGGCCGCCGAGGCGGTCTGCGACGCCACGAGCGACCTGGGGCTCGACCTGCTCGACGGGGTCGGGTCGCTCGTGGACAAGAGCCTGCTCCAGGAGATCGAACAGCCCGGCGGGGAGACGCGCTTCGTCATGCTCGAAACGGTCCGGGAATATGGTCTCGAGCGGCTGGCATCGAGCGGCGAGGAGCGCGTGACGCGGCGCGCGCACGCCGCCTATTGTGTCGTCCTCGCGGAGGACGAGGCCTCCCGGCATTCCCGGGCGATCGGCGGTCCGCCAGGTCCCCAACCCGGGCCGGACGTCGCGGGGTGGCTCGACCGGCTGGAGGCGGAGCACGACAACCTCCGCACCGCTCTGGATTGGTTGATCGAGAACGGAGAAGCGCAGTGGGGTCTCCGGCTCGGCGTGGCGCTCTTCGAGTTCTGGGAGGAGCGCGAGCACCTGGCCGAAGGGCGGGAGCGTTTGGAACGCCTCCTGAAGCTCACGGCGGCGGCTCCGCGAACGCGGATACGGGCGCGGGCGCTCTTCTCGGCCGGAGTGCTGGCGGGAGAGCTGGGAGACGATCGCGCCGCGCGGACCTTCCACGAGGAAGCGTGCGAAATCAGCCGCGAATTGGGGGACCTCAAGGGCGTCGCCGTCGCGGTCAACGCCCTCGCGGTCGGCGCGCAGAGGCTGGGGGAGCTCGACCGCTCACGATCTCTCTTCGAAGAGAGCCTCGGACTCTGGAAAGAGCTGGATGACCGCATCGCCATCGTCCGCGGGCTCTCCAACCTGGCAAACGTGGCGAGGCTTCAGGGGCGTCTGCCCGAGGCACGCTCCCTCTTCGAAGAGTCTCTGACGATCTCGCAGCAGGTGGGGGACCGCGCGGGCGTGGCCTGGTCGCTCGACCAGCAGGGGGACGTCGCGCGCGAGCAGGGGGACGCGCCTGCGGCGCGCTCCCTCTACGAGAAGAGCCTCGCGATGTTCCGGGAGCTCGGCGATCGCTGGGGAACCGCCGGCTCGCTGGCCGACCTCGGCAACCTCGCGCGCGATCAGGGAGATTTCGCGGCGGCTCACCGGCTCTACAGAGAGAGCCTCGAGGTCTTCCAGGAGCTCGATCACAAGCGGGGGATCGCCCGGCTGCTCGAGTGCTTCGCCTGCTCCGCTGCCGCGCAGGCACAGCCGGACCGCGCGCTGCGCCTGGCGGGAGCCGCCGCAGCGCTCCGGCAGGGCGTGGGAGCCCCGCTCACGCCCGCGGATCAGGCGAGGCTGGAAGAGAGTCTCGAGCCCGCCCGGCGCGCGCTGACCGACGCGGCCGGAGCCGCCGCATGGATGGAAGGATGGGGAATGCCCGCCGAACACGCGTTCCGGGAAGCCGTGGGGTGAAGACCTCCCATCGCGGCTTCTCTGACCCCTCGGATTTCGTATTCGTTTCGGATTTCGTCCTTCGAATCTCCGGGTCTTTCACTCGGCGGTGGTCGGGTCCATCATCCGGCGGACCGCGCTGATGCGGTTGGCGGGGAAGCCTCCTCGCCGCGCGTGCTCCCGGATGGTCGCCTCGTCCGGAGCCAGGTACACGCAGTAGAGCTTGTCGCCCGTGACGTAGCTCTGGAGCCACTGGATCTCCGGGCCCATATCCGTCAAGACCTTCACCGAACTCTTTGCGACTTCCCTGATCTCCGCGTCGGTCATCTTCCCGATCCCCGGAATCTCGCGCTCAATCACGAACCTTGGCATGGAACCTCCATTCGCGCCGTCAGGCAGCCTCGACTCCGGCCCGTCCCGCTCGAGGCGGAATCCTGGCGACCGGAGGCGTCTGCATCATGACGCAGTACATCACGACGCGGTACTGTTCGGACCTCAACTCTGTCATGCGTCCTTTCGAAGACAAGATCCGGTCTCGGAACACTCTCGGACCGGCGCTACCGTCAGCCCACCAGATTATGACGGTTCCTGGTGCACGTTTCCGGGCTCCGGATTGGAGCTGCGGCGATTGAGGGGGGCGCCGGAATGACGCTCTTGGCGGCAGACGAGTGCGACCTCGACCTCGCGCAAGGCGGGCCCTTCCGCCGTTTGCAGGAGCGGGTCGGCCTGATCCGGAATGGCTTCTCGATCCCGAGGAGGATCGCCTGGGCGGTCGCGGTGACCTGGGTTCCTCTCCTCGTCCTGTCCCTTCTCCAGGGCCGCGCCCTCGGGTCGACGCCGCGGGAGTCTTTCTTGCTCGATTTCGCGACCCACGCGCGCTTTCTGTTGACCCTGCCGCTGCTGATCGCCGCCGAGGCTATCGTGGGTCCACGGCTCGCGTCGGCCGGCAAGTTTTTTGCGCGCGCCGGCCTCGTGCGGCCGCAGGACGGGCCCGCCTTCGAGAAGGCCGTCGCCCGGCTCGTCCGATGGCGGGACTCCGGCTGGGCCGAGGCGATCCTCCTCGCCATCGCGCTCGTCGGGTCGTGGACAGCGAACTTCGAGAAGTGGTACGGGGTCGGCCCGCTGACCTGGAGGATACTCCCGGCGGAAGGCGGAGAGCGTCTCTCACTGGCCGGGCTCTGGTTCCATGCCGCCGCCCTGCCGGTGCTCCAGTTCCTCTGGCTCCGGTGGCTCTGGCGGCTCGTCGTCTGGGCGCGCTTCCTCTACTCGATTTCGCGGCTCGACCTGGACCTCGTGCCCACGCACGCGGACGGCGCGGGCGGGCTGGGGTTCCTGGGCACGGACAACGCTTACGTCGGCTTCCTGGCCTGTGCCCTGGGGTGGTCGTTCTCGGGCGATGTCGCCTTCCGACTCTTCTACGAGGGGGCGAAGCTCGCGACCTTCCAGGCGCCGGTCGCCATCTATCTGCTCGCCTGCCTGGTGTTCTTTCTCGCTCCGCTGCTCGTCTTCGTTCCGGCCCTCGTGCGAGCCCGGCGCGAAGGTCTCAAGATCTACAGCCGGCTCGTGGACGACTACAACCGGGCCTTCCACAAGAAATGGACGCAGGAGCGGCCGCCGGAACCCGAAGCGTTTCTCGGAAGCCCGGACATCCAGTCAATGGCGGGTTTGGCCGCCAATTACGACCGAGTCAGGCAGATGAGGCCGCTTCCCTTCGGAGGGAGAGAGGTCGTGCAGATCCTCGGGCTGGCCCTCCTTCCCGCCCTGCCCCTGGTGCTGATCGTCGTCCCCGTCGGCGATATCCTGGATTTCCTCGGGAAGGCTCTCTTCTGAGCCGGCTGCGACGCTGCCGGTATAGCTTTAACGACGCCGCGCGCGCGATGACCTGCTGCCAGGCCACGACCATATCCAGGCGTGGAGGCTCGAATCGGCACAACGGGCCGCTCCTGGTTGTCGGCCGTCCTGCGCTGCCACGCCGCGGATGACAGCAACCGCTCCGTTGTAGTCTTTCCGGCGTCTTGGCCATCTCTCCCGGCAGCCGCCTCGGCCCCTACGAGATCCTCTCCCCGCTCGGCGCGGGCGGGATGGGCGAGGTCTACCGCGCGCGGGATTCACGGCTCGAGCGCGAAGTGGCGGTCAAGGTCTTGCCTGAAAGCCTCCTCGCGGACGCCGAAGCGCTCGCCCGCTTCGAGCGCGAGGCGAAGGCGGTGGCGGCCCTTTCCCACCCGAACATCCTGGCAATCCACGACTTCGGCCGGGAAGGCGGAGTCGCCTACGCCGTCATGGAGCTGCTCGAGGGGGAGACTCTTCGCGAGAGGCTCGACGGCGGACCGATCCCGCAGCGCAAGGCGCTCGACTATGCGCTGCAGATCGCGCAGGGACTCGCCGCGGCGCACGATCGGGGGGTCGTCCACCGGGACCTGAAGCCGCAGAACCTGTTCGTGACGCGGGGCGGCCTCGTCAAGATCCTCGACTTCGGCCTGGCAGCCAGGCGGCCGGTATCCGGGCGGCCGCTCGACGCGGCCGGAACAGAGCGAGCGGCCGTCAAACGGCATCCCATGGCTAGAAACGATTCTGAGGCGCTTACGCGGGAGGGCACCATCCTGGGAACGGTTGGTTACATGTCGCCCGAACAGGTCCGGGGGGCCCCGGCCGACCACCGGTCCGACATCTTTTCGCTTGGCGTAGTGCTCTACGAGATGCTGGCCGGTGAGCGCGCCTTCCGCAGGGAAAGCGACGTCGAGACCATGATGGCAATCCTGCGAGACGATCCTCTGGAGTCGTCGGCCGCCCGCAGGGCCCTGCCGCCCGAGCTCGACGAGATTGTCGCGCACTGCCTGGAGAAGAGCCCGGAGGAGCGGTTCCAGTCGGCGCGCGATCTGGCCTTCGCGCTCAAGGTTGCCGAGCGCGAGGGACGCGGGGGGACCTCCGGCCGGCCGGAGAGCGGGGCCCGATCCGACGCGGCGCCGGGCCTCGCCGAATCCTCGGGCGGCTCGATCGCCGTCCTCCCCTTCCGGAACATGAGCGCCGACAGGGAAAACGACTACTTCAGCGACGGAATGACGGAGGAGATCATCACCGCGCTGACAAAGATCGAGGCGCTGCGCGTCGCCTCGCGCACCTCCGCCTTCGCCTTCAAGGAAAAGAACGAGGATGTCCGCAAGATCGGAGCCGAGCTGGGCGTGAAGACCGTCCTCGAAGGGAGCGTGCGGCGGGCGGGCCGCATGATCCGGATCACGGCTCAGCTGATCAACGTGGCCGACGGGTATCACCTCTGGTCGGAGCGGTATGACCGCGAGATGGAAGACGTGTTCGCCGTGCAGGACGAGATCTCGCGCTCCATCGCCGAGGCCCTGAAGGTGCGCCTGCTTCCGGCAGAGGAGGCCGGCCTCTCTTCCCGGGGCACCGACAACGTCGAGGCGTACAACGACTACCTGAAGGGACGCTACTACTTCAACCGCCGGGAGGCCACGGAGGCGATCACCCAGTTCGAGCGGGCCCTGGGGCGCGACCCGCGCTACACGAACGCCTACACCGGCCTGGCCGACTCCTACTGCATCTACGGCTTCTACGGCGGCATCCCGACGCTCGACGCTTTCGCGAAAGCGCGGGCGGCGGCGGAGAAGGCGCGGGAGCTCTCGCCCGAGTCGGCGGATATTCACGTTTCGCTGGCCCTGGTCGAGCACTACTTCGGGTGGGACCTGGAAAAGGAGGAAGCCGAGCTGAAGCGGGCCATCCAGCTCGCCCCGAAGTCCGCGGCCGCCTACTCGTGGCTCGGCCTGGTGCTCGCCTTCAACAACCGGCCGGTCGAGGCCCTCGAGATGGCGAAGCGCGCGACCGAGATCGAGCCCTTCTCCGCCAACGCGCAGACCAACGTGGCCTGGGCGCACTACGGGGCGCGGCAGTACGAGGACGCGATCCGCGAGCTTCGCCGCGCGCTCCACATAGACCCCAACGCGCCGTACCCGCTCTGGGCGATCGGCATGGCGTACATGCAACTGGCGCGGCATTCGGAGGCAGTCGCGTCGCTCGAGAAGGCCGTGGAGGTCGCCAAACGCCGCCAGTCCCACTATGTGGCTCTCCTGGGCGGCGCGTATGCCGCCGCGGGACGGCGCCGGGAAGCCCTCGATCTCTTAGCCGAGCTGACGGACCGCGCCTCGCGCGAGTACATCGCCCCCTTTCACCTCGCTTTCCTCCACATTCCGATGGGAAACGCGGACGAGGCGATTACCTGTCTCGAGACGGCTTGCGGAGAGCGGAACGCCCTCGCCTGGTGGCCCAGGACCTGCCCCTTCTACGATCCGCTCCGCTCGCACCTGAGGTTCCCGGCGCTGCTCGCGAAGATCGTGCCGGCCTGAAGGTCTAATTGTGAGTTGTGAACTGTGAGTTGTGAGCTTGGGATATGTCAGATTTGACATATCCCGGGAGCGTCAGCGCGAAAAGAGGTTCCTGGCGACGAAGAGGACGTTGGCGGGGCGTTCCGCCAGGCGCCGCATGTACCAGGGGAACCACGCGTCTCCGTAGCTGATGAGGACGCGAAACCTGTACCCGGCCTTCGCCAGCCGTTCCTGCTCCTGCCGGCGGATTCCGTAGAGCATCTGGAACTCGAGGGCCTCGGGCGGGAGTCTCGAGGACCGGCCGAGCTCTTCCACCCGGCGCAGCAGGACCGGGTCGTGCGTTCCGAAAATCGCTCGGACCCCCTTCTCCCGGGCCGCGGGAGAGAGCAGCTGCCTCGAGAGCTTGAAGAAGTTCTCGTCCACGTCGCTTTTCTTGGGGAACGCCTTGTCTGGCGGCTCGCGGTAGGCGCCCTTGACGAGCCGGATTCCGGCCCCCAGGGCTACGAGCGACTGGAGGTCCTCCGCGGTCCGGTACAGGTAGGCCTGCACGCAGACGCCGACGTTGGCGTTGGCCGCGCGTGCGCGCCGGTAGATGTCGAGCGTGACATCCGTGTACGCGGTTCCCTCCATGTCCACCCAGACCCAATTGGAGAGCGCTCGAGCGCGCTCGACCAATACCGCGAGGTTCTTCTCGCACTCCTCCCGGGAGAGATCGAGGCCGAGCTGCGTCAGCTTGATCGAAATCTCGACGTCGAGCGATTCGCGGCGCACGCGCTCGAGGACGTCCAGGTAATGGCGGGTGACCCCCGCCGCCTCGGCGGCATTGCGCACGTTCTCCCCCAGCCGCGTCAGCACGGTCCCGACGCCCAGGGCCCGGGTGGCTTCGAGCGCCTCCTCCACGGTCTCCCCCGGCATGAACCGAGAGACCGCGCCGCGCACGAAGCGCCATCGCGTGGCGTGCTCCCGCAGCCACCGGCTCTCGGATCCCGCGAGCAGGACGCCGCGGACGAGACTCAAATTCGCCCCGCGATCCTCAATTCCCGCAAACGAGCCACTCCTTCTCGCATTTCAACCTCTTGTGCGAGAAAGATATCCGACGCGGCGCCTTCCCTCTCCTCGTCTCCCTTTCGCCCCTCTCCCCCTCGCCCCTCTCCCTCACGTCACTCGCCAATCGGCCTGCCGGGCGGAGCGGCGGGCCGCTGCGGGCGGCCCTTCCGCACTTCCGGCTTCTCCAGGAATTCCGCGAGGTCTCTCTCCGCCAAGCGCAGGTGAGCCTCCGCGGCAGGATCCGCCGCGTGCCGGCCGCGCAACTGCGTCTTCAGCAGCGCGAGCCGGGCGTGAACCACGGCCCGAGCCTCGGGGGACGCCTCGGCGCTCGCCGCCAGATCCATCATCGCGTCCAGCACCCCGCGCTGCGAGATCCTGCGCAGCGCGGCCTTCCGCGGCGAAGCGTCGGCCGGCGCCCCCCAGGTGGCCGCGACCAGGCGAGAGATCAAGCCGTCCAGGGTCAGGGCATCGCGCGGTCCCGGGAGCGTCAGGCGCGCGGCACGGGCGGGGTCGAGGAGCGGATCGACGACGAGGCCGACGAGAGCGCGCGCGGCGGTAAAGAGGCTGAAGGCCGCGCCCGCCTCCGACCGGAACTGCTCCTGGCTGCCTCGCGTCCCCGAGGGAGGCGGCACGAGCGCCGCGAGGACTCTGTCGGGAATGTCCAGGTTCTCGGGAGAGATCGCCGCGATCAGGAGCTCGACCGCCTCCTTCTGCCGGCCCGCCGGAACCCACGCGACCGGCGTCTGCCCGTCTCCCGCCACGGCGTTGGCCTGGTACTGGCCGCCGACGAACTGCTGCGCGGTCTGGATACCGAACCGGTGGTAGAGGTACGCGAGGCTGAAACGCTCCTGCAGGTTGTAGAGCCATTGCCCCGCCGCGAGCTGCGCGACGCCGAACCGGTCGAGGATGACCCTGCGCACCCGCTGCGTCGTCGCGAGCCAGCGCTCGGGGTCCTCTCCCCAGTCGTACTCGGCCCAGCGCGGGTCGCCGTCCGCAGGATAGAAGACCCCCTTCGCGTACCCCTCGCGCACGATCCGGTCGAGCGACTTCGGATCGTCTTCCGCCGTGTAGCCCCACTGGATTGCCAGGCGGTCGTACGACCCGATGTCTTTGGGATAGGCGTCGGAGAGGTCGAGTCTCCCGTCCTTGATCTGCACGTTGGGCGCGAGGTAGTCCATGACCGAGCCCCAGCCGAAGGTCGTCGCGGCCCAGTTGTGCATCAGGCCGATCGTGTGGCCGACCTCGTGCGCGGAGAGGTACGCGAGCCGGTCGAGAACGAGCGATTCTTCGTCGAGCGTCGGGTCGCCCGCGGCGAGCCAGGCGAGGTCTGGAGAGTCCCCGGCGTCGCACTCGAAGGCGCCGGGCGGCCTCATGTTTCTCCACATGCGAGACGTCGTGCGGCGGCGGTGCGAGTCGATCCGGGCGACTCCGTGCAGAATCTCGCCGGTGCGCGGGTCCGTCTGCGAGCCACCGACGGACCAGCCTCGCTCGGCGCGGTTGACCCATTCGATGCCGGAGTACCGCGCGTCGAGGAACGTCGCCCCTTCCGGCAGATCTCTGACGACGAACGCGTCCTTGAAGCCCGCCTGCTCGAAAGCGTGATTCTACCAGAGCGCGCCGCGGCGGACGGCCGACCGTTCCGGCTCGGGGATCCCGCGGTCCAGGTAGTAGACGATCGGCTCGACCGGCTCCGACAGCGCGGCCTTCGGATCCTTCTTGACGAGCCGCCAGCGCGATGCGAGGAACTTCTCGATCGGCTCGTTCCAGCGCGCCGCGTGGTCGAAGTACCTCCTCGGGATGAAGCCGATCCGGGGATCGAGAGGGCGCGGCGCGAAACCCGGCCCGGGGAGCCTCAGGAAGGTGTGGTGAATCCGAAGGCTCATTGTGTGGCCGTCGGGGAGAACGCCGGCGAAGGCGCCGGGCGGGTTCTCCGAGGTGAAGGTCGCGATCATCTCGATCTCGGTGTTCTTCGGAAAGGCGCCCGAGCGCTCCAGGGCGAGCGCCGAGCGGGACGTGTCCTGCTTCCAGTCGCCGAGCCGGGCCTGTTTCAGAATGGGCAGGACGGCGGTGTCGGCGAGCAGAAAGGCGGTCGCGTCGGCCAGGACGTGGTCCCCGTCCTCCGCGGCGATCGGGAGCGACGCGAGCACGGACGAGGGGAACGACTCCTCGGCGACGCGGGCGGTCTCGCCCCCGGCAGCACCACCGCGATGCGCCGTCTGCCTCTGGTGGAGGAGCACACGCGGACCGGCGCGCTCGAAGCGGCAGAGGCCCAGCCCCCCCAGCTGGCCGCGGTCGAGCATCACGTCGACAAGCCCGGCGCCGCCGGCCAGCCCCGATCCATAGAGGAAATCCTCGTTCCAGCGCGAGACTTCGATCAGGAGCTGTCCCTTGCGGGCGTCCCAGTAGAACGGGAGGAAGCCGTCGTGCCGCGGGATGTCCTTCGCGCGTTCCGCGATCGTGGGCGTCCTGTCGGCGGCTTTCTCCGCCTGCTTTTGCGGGGAGGGCGATTTCTCGGGCACCGGCCCGGGCGCGGCGAGCAGAAGCAGCGCGAGCGCGAAGAGTCGCATGGGCACCTCGATCCGAAAGGGGCCGGCTATGTTAACAACGAGACGCAAAGGGGCGGGAGGGGAGGTCCTCGTTGAATCTCCGGCCGCAGGAATCCCCTATTTCGGCGCATATGCCGCCGCGCCTTCTTTCCGTCAACGTCGCGAGACCCGGGACCGTGTGGTACCGCGGGCGTGAGTTCCCGACGGGCATCTTCAAGGAGCCGGTCTCCGGGCGCGTGCGGGTCGGCCGGCTCAGCGTAAAGGGGGACGTCCAGGCCGACCTGACCGTGCACGGCGGCAGGGATAAGGCCGTGTATCTCTATCCGGCGGAGCACTACGACTACTGGCGGACGGCCCTCGGGGGCGGCGGTTTGTCGCCGGGTTTCTTCGGCGAGAACTTCACGGCCGAAGGCCTCGTCGAAGACCGCGTCCGCATCGGCGACGTGCTCCGCGCGGGCAACGCCGTCCTTCAGATCACGAAGCCCCGCTCCCCCTGCTTCAAGCTCGGCTCGAAAGCCGGCTCGACCCATTTCGTCAGGACTTTCCTCGAAAGCGGCCGCCTCGGCTACTACCTGCGCGTCCTCGAGGAGGGTGAGACCGGTGCCGGCGATGCGATCGAACGCCTTGCGAGCGATCCCGCCCTTCCAACGGTTGCCGATTACATCGCCGACCTCTACGGAGTCGGTGTCTCGCGCTGAAAGACGATGTCCCAGGGCGGAGGACTCAGGACCTCCGGGGCCGCTCGAGGAAGACCCGCCCTCCTCCGCGTCCCGAGTCCGGGTCTTATTTCTTCTTCGGCGCGGCTTTCTCCGCTGCCGGTGGCGCGGCGGGCGGCTCGTAGTCGGGCACGTGGTTGGTGATCGGCGGAATCGACTTGAGATACGCGAAGATCGCCTTCAAGTCCTCGTCGGTCGCCTGGCTGAGCCACATCCACGGCATCGGCGGCTGGATCGGGCGCGATGTCGCCATGTGCTTGCCCGTCTTCATGGCCTTGACGAACATGTCTTCCGTCCAGATTCCGAGACCGGTGTTCTGGTCCGGCGTCAGGTTGGCGGTGTAGGTTATCCCCCACGGTCCCGCAAACGCGGTGTTGGTCCCGACGAAGGACGCGACCCATGGGCCCGAGGGCTTCGGCGGGGGCGGAAGCTTCATCCCCTCGGGATGGCCCGAAAGCAACCGCGACATGTCCGGCTCCGGGCCCTTGGGGCCCATCTTCCACGGCGTGTGGCAGTCGCTGCAGCCCGCGATCGTGACGAGGTACTTGCCCCGCTCGACGCGATTGGCCGCCACCCTGGACCGGCCGGGCTGTTTCGCCTGCGCCAGCGTCGTGCCGGCCGAAGCCAGAAGCGCGAGACCCGCCGCGGCGGTCAGCGCCGCGAGCGCTTTTGCGGAGATGGTCATTCTCATTCGAAGATCCTCCCCTTCAGTTGTGCGAGCCAGTAAAGAAGAACGAAGTCTATGAATGGGGCGCCCCGGAATCAAGCGCCCCGGACTGAGTAGAATCGCGTCCGCCATGGCGACCGTCCGTCCCTTCCGAGCCCTGCGGCCGCGGCCGGAGAAAGCGGCGGCGGTTTCCGCGGTCCCCTACGACGTCGTCTCGACGGCGGAGGCGCGCGCGCTCGCCGCAGGAAACCCTCTGAGCTTTCTCCACGTGTCCCGTCCCGAAATCGACCTGCCCGATGGGACCGACCCGTATTCCGACGCGGTGTACGCGAAGGCCGTCGAGAACTTCGGGAGGCTCAAGCGGGAAGCTCCGCTCCTCGCCGAGGGGGAGCCGTCGCTCTATGTGTATCGCCTGCGCATGGACGGCCGCGAGCAGACGGGCGTCGCCGGGGCCTATTCGCTCGACGAATACGATTCCGACGTGATCCGAAAGCACGAGCGCACGCGGCCCGACAAAGAGGACGACCGCACGCGCCACATGGTTGCGCTTGGCGCCCAGACGGGGCCGGTCTTCCTGACCTACCGGGACCGCCCGGGAATCGACGCGGTCGTCGAAGGGGTCAAATGGGAGCCGCCGCTCTTCGACTTCACGGCTCCCGGCGGCGTCGCCCACACAGTCTGGCGGGTGGGCGGAGAGGCCGCGGGCCGCCTCGCCGAGCAGTTCCGGCCGGCGCCGCTTCTCTACATCGCCGACGGCCATCACCGCGCGGCCAGCGCCGCGCGGGCGCGCCGGGAGCTCGCCGCGAAGATCCCGAAGCACACCGGCGGGGAGGCCTACAACTTCTTTCTGGCCGTCGCGTTCCCCGCGGGGCAGGTCCGGATCCTGCCGTACAACCGGGTCGTCAAGGACTTCAACGGCCGGACCCCGGAGCAGTTCCTGGAAGCGCTGAAGAAGAAGTTCCCGGTCGAGCAGGACGCTCCCGCATCACCCCGCCGCAAGGGAGAAGTGAGCGTCTACCTGGCCAGGCGCTGGTACGGGATCCGGATCGGTACCGGCGGCGTCGCGACCGGTGGAGCGACCTCCTCGCTCGACGCCAGCCTGCTGCAGGATGAGGTCCTCGCGCCTCTGCTTGGAATCCGCGACATCCGCACCGACAAGCGGATCGACTTCATCGGCGGCATCCGCGGCACGAAAGAGCTCGAGCGCCTCGTGGACTCCGGCGGGTTCGCGGTTGCCTTCTCGCTTTACGCCGTCTCCCTGGACGACCTCATGGCCGTTTCCGACGCCGGTGAGGTCATGCCCCCCAAGTCCACCTGGTTCGAGCCCAAGCTCCGGGACGGGTTGCTCATTCATGAGATCTGATCGGGTGCATAGCGGGGTGTGAACGAAGGCCTGCGGTCGCCTTTGGTTTCGTAGGGGCGGGCCTTGCGCCCGCCCGCCTCCCGGCGGAAGTCACTGCCCGTTGTCGCGGGCGGGGATAAACCCCGCCCCTACGGCGCGAGGGACACCACCGGGGCCTGTGGTCATCCCTGGTTTCGTAGGGGCGGGCGTTTGCGGCGGCGAACCCGCCGCATGTCGCGCCCCTCGGCCGCTTACGCGGCCGACGGCGCTCGGTAGTCCCCCGCCCGCCTCCCGGCGGAGTCGATTGTGAGGCCCGCGGTCGCGGGTAGAATCCGCGCAACATGAAGATCCTCGTCGCGGATAAGTTCGAAAAGTCTGGCCTGGCCGGACTGGCGGAGCTGGGATGCGAGGTCCTCTACCAGCCGGACTTGAAGGACGACAGTCTCCGGGAGGCGATCGGTTCCTCCGACGCGCAGGTCCTCATCGTGCGCTCGACGAAAGTGACCGGGCCAATGCTCGAGGCGGGGCATCTCTCCCTCGTGGTTCGAGCCGGTGCCGGCTACAACACGATCGACGTCGAGACGGCCTCCGCGCTGGGCATCTACGTGGCCAACTGTCCGGGCAAGAACTCGGTGGCCGTGGCGGAGCTGGCCTTCGGCCTGATCCTGGCGCTCGACCGCCGGATCGTGGACAACGCCGCGGACTTAAAGCGCGGCGCCTGGAACAAGAAGGAGTACAGCAAGGCGAGAGGACTGTTCGGCCGCACGCTTGGGCTGATCGGCACCGGCGGCATCGGCAGGGAGATGATCCCTCGCGCCCGCGCCTTCGGCATGGCGGTCGTCGCCTGGAGCCGCAGCCTGACACCGGAGCGGGCGCAGGCGCTCGGCGTCGAGCGCATGGCTACTCCCGCGGACGCCGCGGCGGCGGCCGACGTCGTCAGCGTTCACCTGGCGCTGAAGCCGGAGACGAAAGGCTTGATCGGCGAATCCTTTTTCGCCGCCATGAGGCCTGGCGCCTTCTTCGTCAACACATCCCGCGCCGAAGTGGTGGACCAGGCCGCGCTCGAGCGCGCCGTCAGGGAAGAGGGGGTGCGGGCGGCGCTCGACGTCTTCAACGAAGAGCCCCCCGGGGGCTCGGGCGAGGTCAGGGCCCAGATCTTCGAGCTCCCGGGCGTCATCGGCACGCACCACATCGGCGCCTCGACCGATCAGGCGCAGGAGGCGATCGCGGCCGAAACCGTGCGGATCGTGCGCGAGTTCGCTCAAGGCGGCCGGGCGCCGAACGTGGTCAACCTGGCGAAGAAGTCGCCGGCCTGCTGCCTTCTCGTCGTCCGCCACTACGACCGCGTCGGTGTTCTCGCCTCCGTCTTCGACGGCCTGAAACAGGCCGGCATCAACGTCCAGGAGACCGAGAACATCGTCTTCGACGGCGCGAAGGCCGCGGTCGCCCGCATCCACCTGCAACAGCCGCCCACGGAAAAAACCCTCTCTTCCATCCGGAAAAACAGCGACGACATCATCGAGCTTTCCCTCGTGACCTTATAGTTCAACGTGCGAAGTTCTACGTGCTACGTTAAGGCCCGGGGAACCTGCAACGTAGAACGTAGAACCTAGAACCTCGAACTGTTAAGGGAGAATCCGCATGACCGAACGCATCTACAACTTCGGAGCCGGGCCGGCCGTGCTCCCCGAGCCGGTCCTGGAAGAGGCGCAGCGAGACCTGATGGGCCTGCCGGGGGTAGGCATGTCGGTTCTCGAGATCAGCCACCGCTCGAAGGTCTTCGACGAGATCATCCAGGGATGCGAGGCGGACATCCGCAAGCTCGCGGGAATCCCGGCCGACTACCAGGTTCTCTTCCTCCAGGGCGGCGCTTCGCTGCAGTTCTCCATGGTGCCCATGAACCTGCTGCCGGCCGGCGGGAAGGCGGACTACATCGTGACCGGCTCCTGGTCGAAGAAAGCGGTCAAAGAGGCGCAGAAGGCGGGAAACGCGCAGGTCGCCTGCACGACGGAGGCCGAGAACTTCAGCCGCATTCCCGCCCAGGGGGAATTGAAGCTCGATCCCGGCGCCGCCTACGTCCACTTCACCTCCAACGAGACGATCCACGGCGTAGAATGGAAGACGGAGCCGCAAACGGGATCGGTTCCGCTCGTCTGCGACGCGTCGTCGGACGTTTTCAGCCGCCCGATCGACGTCGGCAAGTACGCTCTGATCTACGCCGGAGCCCAGAAGAACCTCGGCCCCTCCGGCGTCACGCTCGTGATCCTCCGAAACGACCTGCTGGACCGCGTGCCGAAGAACCTCCCGGCGATGCTCGACTTCAAGGTCCAGGCGGAGAACAAGTCGCTCTACAACACTCCGCCCGTCTTCGGCGTGTACATCATGCGGCTCGTCATGAAGTGGCTCGTCGACCAGGGCGGACTCGAGGCCATCGGCCGGGTGAATGCCGGGAAGGCGAAGCTGCTCTACGACGCCCTCGATGCCTCCGGGGGGTACTTCCGGCCGCACGCGAAGCCCGACAGCCGCTCGAACATGAACGTGACCTTCCGGCTTCCGTCGGAGGACCTCGAGAAGAAATTCGTCGCCGAGGCCAAAGCCGAGAAGCTCGACGGCTTGAAGGGCCACCGCTCCGTGGGAGGAATCCGCGCCTCCCTCTACAACGCCTTCCCGAAGGCGGGCGTCGAGGCGCTCGTCTCCTTCATGAAGGAGTTCGCCCGCAGAAACGGGTGAGCCGGGGCCGGAAAGCCCGAAACTCCGCGGCAGATCCTCCGTAAGGAGCAGCAGAAAAGGGGCTGTTTTCGAACGGAGGTGTGTCGTGAAGCTCGTCCGGAATCCTCGCCGTTTCGTCCTCGCTCTTGCCCTGTTCGTCTCCTGCCGATTCGCGTCGGGCCAGGGGTTCGCGCCGTTGAATCTTCCTCAGGCGAGCCCGGAGGCCTCCGTGGGCCAGACCGTCGGTATAACCGAGATCAAGATCAGCTACCACCGCCCCGCCGTGAACGAGCGGAAGGTCTGGGGCGATCTCGTTCCCTACAACGAGGTCTGGCGCGCCGGGGCCAACGAGAACACGACGATCTCCTTTTCGACCGACGTGGCCGTCTCCGGCCAGAAGCTCGCGGCCGGGACCTACGGGCTCCACATGCTTCCGACCGAGAAGGACTGGACGGTGATCTTCAGCAACCAGGCGGCCGCCTGGGGAAGCTTCAGCTACGACCAGAAAGAGGACGCCCTGCGGATCACCGCCACTCCGCAGCCGGCGGAATTCGAGGAGCGCTTGAGCTACACCCTCGAGGAGCCGACCGACACCTCCGTCCAGGCCGCGATGCGATGGGAGAAGGTCAGGATCGCTTTCCCGATCACCGTGGACACGCCCCAGGTCGTCGTGGCCAGCCTGCGCCGCGAGCTGCGCGGCCTGCCGCGCTTCTCCTGGCAGGGGTGGAACCAGGCCGCGGCTTACTGCCTGCGCGCCAACGTCAACCTGGACGAGGCGATCGAGTGGTCCAACCAGTCGATCGCCCTCGCCGAGACCTTCACCAACCTTCGCGTGAAGGCGGGACTGTTGGAGAAGAAGGGAGACACGAAGGCCGCCGAGGCGCTTCGCGCGAAGTCCCTTCCGCTGGCGAACGAGAATGAGCTGAACAATTACGGCTATCAGCTCCTCGCCCAGAAGAAGACCGACGAGGCCATCGAGACGTTCAAGAAGAACGTCAAGGATCATCCGGGGTCCTGGAACGTTTACGACAGCCTCGGCGAAGCCTACGCGGTCAAAGGCAACAAGAAACTCGCGGTCGAGAATTACACGAAGGCCCTCTCGATGGCGCCGGAGGCGCAGAAGAAGCGGATCAACGGGGCGCTGGCCAAATTGAAAGTGTAGGCGAATCTCATCGGGCGCACGGCCGTGCGGGATGCCGGGTCCGGCGGACGCGAAGCCCGCGTCCACGTCGTGGGAGAAAGTGTGTATCCCGGCTTACGGAACGGCTTCGCGGGCGATCTGGGCGCCCGGCGAGTCCTCGTTGGAGACGGAGATGGGCTTTCCGAGGACCCCTTCCCACCGGGCGACGACGACGGAGGCGACGCAGTTGCCCATGACGTTGATCGAGGTGCGGGCCATGTCGCACAGCTCGTCCACGGCGAGGATCATGGCGACTCCCGCATCGCCAGGCAGGTTGAAGGCCGCACAACCGGCCGCGATGACGACGAGCGCCGCGCGCGGCACGCCGGCAACGCCCTTGGACGTCATCATGAAGGTCAGCATCATCAGGAGCTCGGTCGGAAGGGAAAGGTGGACCCCCGCGGCCTGCGCGATCGTCAGCGTGGCGAGCGATATGTAGAGCGTCGAGCCGTCCAGGTTGAAGGAATAACCGGCCGGGATGACGAATCCCGCGACGGACTCCGGCACACCGAACTCGACCATCTTCTCGAGCGCCCGGGGGAGCGCCGCCTCCGAGGACGCCGTCGAGAAGGCGAGCAGGAAAGGCTCGCGGATCTTCCGGAAGAAGAGCCGCAGGTTCACGCGCACGATGAGCAGGGCCGGAATCAGCACGAGCAGCGTGAAGAGGACGAGCGCCCCGTAGAGGGAGGCCACGAGCTTCGCGTAAGAGCCCAGGACCTTCAGTCCGTGGTGCGAGACCGAGCCCGCCATCGCGCCGAAGACGCCGAGGGGCGTCAGCGCCATGACGTAATCGGTCAGCTGGAACATCACCGCGACGACGGAGTCGAAGAACCGCAGGACTGCGTCCGCCTTCCCCTTGACGTGCGCCGCCGCGATGCCGAAGAGGGTCGCGAAGACGACGACCTGCAGGATGTCCTGCTTGGCCATCGCGTCCACGACGTTGGCGGGAAAAAGATGGAGGAGCGTCTCGACGAGCGTCCTGGGTTTGGCCAGCGTCTCGCCCGAAGGGGGCAGGGAGAGACCCTGTCCCGGCCGGACGGCGTGCGCGATCGTCAGGCCCAGCACGAGCGCCGCGGTCGTCGCGATCTCGAAATAGACGAGGGCCTTGATCCCCATCCGGCCGATGGCCCTGACGTCTCCCGTCTTGCCGATCCCGACGACGATCGTCGAGAAGATCAGCGGGACGATGAGCATCTTGATCAGGCTGATGAAGGCGCGCGAGAGGAAGCGAAAGGTCTCGTACGCGGCCGGGTGCTGCTCGGCCGGAAGGAGGTATCCGCAAAGGACTCCGAGACCCAGGCCGTAGAAGATGAGCGCCGTCGAGGAGAGCCAGGCTGGCCTGGCGGACCTCTTCACCGGAGCCGAGGATCCCTTCGCCGCGCGTTCATTTTTCGGCGCATTATTTCAAACCGCGCCGCGAAATCCGAAACAATTCCGGCCGAGCGGAAGCTTTTCGGGCACGTCTCCTGCATAATTCCGGCTCAACCATGACCGCCCGGGAAGTTCTCGTCGTCGAAGACGACAACGACCTGCGCGAAAGCCTGAGCCAGGCCCTGCGCGATCACGGCTACACCGTCACGCAGGCCGAGAATGGCCAGCAGGCGCTCGACCTCCTCCATGCCGGGGCGCGGCCCTCGGTCATCCTGCTCGACCTGATGATGCCGGTCTTGAACGGATGGGAGCTGCGCGATGCGCTGCGGGACGACCCGTCGCTCGCCGACATACCCCAGCTCGTCATCTCGGCGTACATGGACGAGGCCGAACAGCACGTCCTGGAGCTCTCGCCGGACGACTGCATCCGCAAGCCTTTCGCCATCCGCGTCCTCCTCGAAGCGATCGAACGCCACTGCTAACGTCACTTCGCGCTTGCCCGGGATCTCCGCCTGACGGCGCACCGGCGAGCGACTCGGCCGGATGCGGCCTCGATCGCTCGCCTGATCCCGGGCAAGCGCTACGCTCCCGCGGCGCGCGCCTCCTCCCTTGATTACCTCGGGTTACCTCGGGAGACTTCGCGCGCCGCGACCGGGGTTCCAAGACGATTTCCTGGCCAGGTTTCTGGCGTCCCCCCGATACGGGAAGGCGTTCGATAGCATTCGTCGCATGGGATTGTCGTTTCCTGGCGCGAGAGAGTGGGGGGTGCTTCTGGCGATTCTGGCGTCGGCGGCTTGTGCGAGGACTCCGCAACGCGACGCTCGAGCGACGCCGCCGCCTTCCCGCGCCGTCGTGGCGGACCTCGAGGCGCGGTTGGCGCGCTGGAAGCCCGTGGCGATGCCTTTCGCGATGGACCGGCTGACGGAGCGCGAGCGGCGGCTCGTCGAGAAGCTCATGGAAGCCTGCCGGCCGATCGAGAGGATCTTCTGGCGGCAGAGCGATCCGGAGGGTCTGGCGCTCTACGAGTCCCTCGCCGGCTCGTCCGATCCCCGCGACGGGGCTCTGCGCCGGTATCTCTGGATCAACGGAAGCCGCTGGGATCTCCTGGACGAGAACCGTCCTTTCGCCGGAAAGGAACCGATGCCGCCCGGCCACACTCTCTATCCGCAGGCGATCACCCGCGAGGAGATCGAGGCCTACGTCCGCGCGCACCCCGAGGCGAAGGAGGCGATCTACGGAGAGCGCACGGTTGTCGTGCGGAGCAACGGAGCGCTCCGCGCGGTCCCGTACCACGTCGCTTACCGGGATCTCCTCGAGCCCGCGTCCCGCGCGGTCTCCGAGGCCGCGAGACTGTCGGACGATCCGGCGTTCGCGCGTTTTTTGAATCTGCGCGCCGAGGCGCTCCTCTCAGACGACTACTATCCGAGCGACGTCGCGTGGGTGGAGCTCACGAACCCGAAGTTCGACCTGATTCTCGCCCCCTACGAGACCTACCTGGACGAGCTCCTCGGGGTGAAAGGCTCCTACGGCGCCGCCGTCCTCGTCCGCAACGACGCGGAGAGTGAAAAGCTCGCCGCCTTCCAGAAGTACGTGCCCGACATCCAGGACTCGCTGCCGCTTCCGCCGGAGGACCGTCCCTCCCAGCGCGGCAAGTCGGCGCCGATGGAGGTCATGGACGCGCCCTTCCGTACGGGCGACCTGCCCCACGGCTACCAGGCCGTCGCCGACAACCTCCCCAACGACCCGCGCATCCACGAGGA
>Ga0153915_10001932_pt1 | contig 19076 bp, 21 predicted proteins | sample Opewatmetagenome_2_FD_107003 | JGI IMG/M metagenome (GOLD analysis project Ga0153915, IMG submission 107003) | Freshwater wetland microbial communities from Ohio, USA - Open water 3 Core 3 Depth 3 metaG | ecosystem: Environmental > Aquatic > Freshwater > Wetlands | place: USA: Ohio, Lake Erie...
CCTCTCCGCCCGCTTTATGGCGTCTTATGCCGGAATATTGCATTTAAGCCATTTCATCTTTAAAAAAAGGGCCTCCCATGCCTTGAGGATCCGTCTATGCAAGAGCCTAACCGGACATTGCTGATTTTCAGTATGTCAAAACAGAGGCAAATACGTCAAAATGGCTTCGTATACAAAAACATGCAACCCATTGAAATAATAATTAAATTATTAATAATAAATGATATCCTGTATGTCATATTGACATCTTTACCCTCCTGTCATAGCTCTCTTTGTGGCGAACGTACATAAATCCAACCATTTGATATTTCATTTATTTCAACATAAATATCCGATTTCCACCCAACTGGCATATTTGATGCTGATCATTATTTCCAAATCTATTTCAGATCCTATAACCTCGCCCTTACGGGACTTCAGATTATAAGAATCTTGTTTCTTTTATATCTCTCAACCTATCAACAATAATGTTCATGTACCGGATTATTTTTGCTTCGTTTCTTGATGACTTTTAATTTCAGATATTGAGTCGATCGCTCAGAGGTCAGTGAGAGTGGAATCGGAAAAAGGCAGGCGATTGATCTATTTCCCTATCGTTCATACAGAGATCGATATGGGGATGCTTGGCGACTCCATCCAGGAGGCTGCCCTGCATAAATTTGGACGGACCGCGCTGAAACGTAAAGCGATGGCGATCGATAAAATGTGGCTGGACATAGAAAAGGCCATTGAGGCACTTCATCTTGATTACAGGAATGTCAGACTTTTTCAGGACGGTTTGCCTGTTTGCGGCAGGGAATTGGAGATTGTAAAAGACCTTGCCGGAGCAGGAAGCCGGAATCATCTGCTCCTTCTCAAACTAATTGAAAGAGGCGCCGTAATCATGGGCACTGAATTTGCGGAATTGCTGGTTGAAGAATACCAGCTTGCCAAACAGATCATGACAGGATTAAAGACACCGGGAAGAGTCAACCTCCAGCCCGGTCAAAAGGCATTAAGCGAATCGCTTCTCGAAAAACGCGACCGGTTTATTGCAGGGCGCATTGATGCCTCCCTTCTTGCAGGCGAGACAGGAATTCTCTTTCTGGGGATGCTTCACTCAGTTGAAAGATGGCTTGATCGCGAAATCCGGGTCCTCTATCCGGTCAGCCGGCCTGTTGCCCGTGGAGGTGACGAATATGTCCGGCTGTGAAGGTTCTGTCCTCATTGTTGATGATGAAAAAAATATCTGTCAACTCCTTTCGCGACTCATGAATAAAGAAGGCCTGAAGACGCTTACGGCCTATGATGGGCATACGGCCCTCAAGTTGATCATAAGCGAGATGCCTGATGTTCTTATTGTGGATTTAAAGATGCCCGGCATGAATGGGATGGAAGTGATAAAGCGGGCCAAGGAGATTGATCCTGATCTTCCGGCCATCATGATCACGGCCTATGCTGATCTCTATACGGCTGTTGAGGCGATGAGGGCGGGCGCACATGATTTTCTCGCCAAACCATTTTTTCACGATGAGATCATGAGAGTAACCCTGGGGGCGCTTCAGGAGAAGAGGGCGAAGAAAAAGCAGCATACTCTTTCCTCTCATATCCGGGAGAGTCACAACCTTATGGAGATGATGGGACCGAGTGATGTCGTGGACCAGATTATCAGAAAGGTCGTCCGGGTAGCCAAGTCCTGTTTTACTGTCGTTCTTCAGGGCGAGACCGGTTCGGGCAAAGAACTGGTGGCCCGCTCGATTCATGACGCCAGCCCCCGCTCGAAAGCCCCTTTTATCCCCCTTGATTGCGGGGCTATACCGGAGACCCTTCTGGAGAGTGAACTCTTCGGTTATGAAAGAGGGGCCTTCACGGGCGCCGAACGACAGAAACCCGGGAAACTGGAATTGGCCAACGGCGGAACCCTCTTGCTGGACGAGATCACAAACATGCCTCTGGGCTCCCAGGCAAAGCTCCTGCGGGTGCTCCAGGACAGGCAGTTGTTCAGGGTCGGAGGCACAAGAAACCTGAGCATAGATGTACGTCTCATTGTTGCCAGCAACAAGGATCTCCGGACAGCGGTCGAGTCCGGCATATTCAGGCGGGACCTCTTCTATCGCTTAAATGAATTCCCTTTCCAGATACCGCCGTTGCGCGAGCGCAAGGAAGATATTTTTTATCTGGCCAAACGCTTCCTGGATATTACGAACATTGAACTGGGCAAGATGGTAAAAGGGTTTACGGACGCGGCCTTGGAGGCCATGATTGTCTATGACTGGCCGGGCAATGTGAGGGAACTCAGGTCCGCTATTCGCCGTGCAGTGCTCATCGCCGATGATATGGTTGACAAGGAGTATCTGAACCTGAACGAGGGCTGCCAAGCCGTACCGTCCTCATCTCTCTCAAGTCATGCAGCGGCATGGGAAGGTCACTCCCTCAGGGAGATTACACAACGGAATACATTTGCCCTGGAGAGAGAGGTCATCGAGGAGGCGCTGAAATACACAGGGGGAAACAAGGCCAGAGCGGCGCGTTTATTGCAGATCGACTATAAAACAATGCATACGAAGGTTAAACAAATGGGAATCTTATCAGAAGGAGGACTAAATGGCAGAGAAAAGGGATAGAAAGACTGAGCGGCAGGGCGGCATCGAAGGCATATTCAGGGGGGTCGGAGATCTCATGGAAAAACTGGGCGAGCTTGCCGAAAAGGGAGAGAACCTCTCCAAGACCGGAGAGATACAGTTTGGAGAAAAGGATAAAGGGCTTAAAGGCCTTTACGGTTTTTCAGTCAAAATGGGACTGGGAGGCAAGGATATCAAGGTGGAACCCTTTGGGAACATCCGGAGGGATAAGAATTCAGGAGAGACTGTTGTTGAGGAGATCAGGGAACCTATTGTCGATGTTTTTGAGGAAGAGGATCATACCCTGGTTGTTGCGGAGATGCCCGGAATCAGCGCCGATGATGTATCTATCGATGTAAAGGATGATGTGCTGACTATCTCTGCCGAGAAGAGAGGAGATAAAAAATACCGCAAAGAGGTGTTTCTTCCCAAGGCATATCCCAGGGAAAAGATGGTCGTCTCCTGCAATAACGGCATCCTGGAGATAAGGTGCGTAATGTAGAAGAATACAGAAAAATGAACGTTGAACATCCAACATCGAACGTCCAACATCGAATGAGAAGTATGAATTTTGTAGGGGCCGACCGCCGGGCGGACCGAAAAACTCCCTGAAACAGGTGAAGTTTTTTTGGGGGGGAGTTATGAAAGGAGAATCGCATTGAAAAAAGAAACCGAAGGATTGAAAATGAAGGTCACCGAGGCCCTGGGCAAGGACATGGGACGCGCCTTTGCCCGCATGGGCCCTGAAGACATGGAAAAACTCCAGTTATCCATAGGAGACTTCGTCGAGGTCGAAGGAAAACGAAAGACTGTGTGCAAGGTCATGCCGGCTTATAAGGAGTTCAGGGGGCAGTCCCGCATACAGCTTGATGGGATCACGCGGGATAATGCCTTAGTGGGGATCGACGAATCGGTGCGTGTCCGAAAGGCGAAATTCCGGCCTGCGGATCGGGTGGTGCTGAGCCCGATCAACATGGCCCCCGCCGCAAGGGATCTCAAATACATAGGAAGTCTTTTGGACGGCATTCCCGTAACGGAAGGCGACCGCATCAGGGCGATCCTGTTCGGCTCGCGCGCGGCGGATTTCAAGGTGGGGAAGGTCGTTCCTGCAGGCACTGTGCTTATCAACCCTACCACTCAGCTTGAGATCGGGAAGGGAGGCAAGGAAGAAGAGACTGTCCGCTCCGTTTCCTATGAGGATATCGGGGGACTCAAGCCTCAGCTCCGGCGCATAAGAGAGATGATTGAGCTGCCCTTGCGTTATCCTGAGGTATTCAGGAGACTGGGGATCGACCCCCCAAAGGGCGTCCTCCTTCTCGGGCCGCCCGGGTGCGGCAAGACCCTTATCGCAAGGTCTATTGCCCACGAGACCGATGCCGCTTTTTTCTCGGTCAATGGTCCTGAGATAGTCCACAAGTTCTACGGAGAGAGCGAGGCGCACCTCCGGAAGATCTTTGAAGATGCAGGAAGCAAGGAACCGAGCATAATCTTCATAGACGAGATAGACGCTATTGCGCCTAAAAGGGAAAAGGTCGTAGGCGACGTGGAAAAGAGGGTTGTGGCGCAACTCCTTGGTCTGATGGACGGGCTGAACAGGCGTCAGAACATCATTGTGATAGCCGCAACCAACATCCCTAACGCCCTGGATCCTGCGCTGCGCAGACCGGGCCGGTTTGACAGGGAGATAACTATATCAATCCCTGACCGGAACGGACGGCTTGAGATCCTTGAGATCCACAGCAGGGGCATGCCCCTCGGCAAGGAAGTGGACATGGTCCATCTGGCCGACATTACCCACGGTTTTGTCGGAGCGGATCTGGAGGCCCTCTGCAGGGAGGCGGCCATGATATGTGTGCGTCGAATCATGCCGGACATTGATTTTGCCATGAACAGCATTCCCTATGAATTGCTCTCAAAGCTTGAGGTGCTTATGGATGACTTCCTGGGGGCCTTGAGAGAAGTGGAGCCATCCGCCATCCGTGAGGTCTTTGTAGAGGTGCCTGATGTGCGATGGAAGGATGTGGGTGGACTCGGCGCCATAAAAGAGCGCCTGGTGGAGGCGGTGGAGTGGCCGTTGAAATTCGGCCATCTTTTCCAGAAGATCGGTACAACGCCGTCCAAAGGGATATTGATCTCGGGTCCGCCGGGCTGCGGCAAGACCCTCCTTGCCAAGGCAATAGCCAATGAGAGCGGGGCCAACTTCATCAGCGTCAAGGGTCCTGCACTCCTGTCCATGTATGTCGGTGAATCAGAGGCCGGGGTAAGGGATATATTTCGAAAGGCGCGACAGGCAGCCCCCTGCATCCTGTTTTTTGATGAAATTGACGCATTGGTTCCGTCCCGGAGCGCCGGTTCTTCCGATTCGCATGTGTCGGAGCGGGTTCTCAGTCAGTTCCTGGCTGAAATGGATGGGATCGAGGAACTGAAGGGGGTCTTTGTCATGGCAGCAACAAACCGTTCCGACATGCTGGATCAGGCTATCCTCAGACCGGGCCGGTTTGACGAGGTGGTAGAGATCCTTTTGCCTGAGTGGATGGACCGGCGTCAGATCTTTGAGATCCACCTCAAGGGGAAACCCCTGGGGCTTGACATCAATATGGATGATCTTGCCTCCCATACCGAGGGTGTTACCGGCGCAGAGATCGCGTTTATTTGCAAACGGGCGGCCCTTTCAGCCATTCGCAGGGTAGTTCATTCAGAGATGGAAGGAAAAATGACGGACATGATTATCCAGGCTGCAGACCTGGAAAAGGCATTTGAGGAGTTTAAACACCGGAGGGAGTAACCCTGGGCTTCGTTCCATGAAGAAAGGAAGCAGTGCTATGAAGGCTGATATTGCAACGGATTTGAACCATAATTCCTCACAACGTTTTGAAAAACTGTACTCCATGCTTCTCGACGCCATACCGTCCTCTGTCCTGATGATCGACAGAGACGAGCGCATTGTGACGGCAAACCGGAACTTTCTGGAAAAGAGCAGGAGGTCAAGGGACAATACCTTCGGTCGCAGGCTTACAGAGGTGTTTCCATCCATTATCCTTGAGCAGATGAACATAGCTCAGCAAATCAGACAGGTCTTTGAGACCAATCGTCCGACCCAGGGACAACGGATGTCCTACCGCACCCCCGGCGTCCCGCTGAGGATCTATTATTACAGGATACTGCCCTTTTCATGGGGAGGGGTTGTGGAGAATGTGATCTTTCTCATGGATGATCTGACGGAACAGGTCAGACTGAGCGAAGAGGTGCGCAGGGTAGAACGTCATCTGGCAAGTGTCTTTGAAAGCGCCAGCGACATGGTCTTGTCCACGGATATAAACGGCAAAATAATGTCCTGGAATCCTGCTGCTGAAAAGATATCAGGATATTCCTTCCATGAAGTGGGTGGCGAACTCTTTTTCGAATATCTGGCAAAACAGCATCAGGAGGAGGCAGCCAAGGTCTTTTCCAATATGAGACACGGCGAGGGAGGCCGGATGGCCGAATGGGACCTTGTCACCAAAAAGGGCGGGGCCGTCTATGTATCCTGGGTTTGCTCTCCCATGAAGGATGAAGAATCCAGTGTGACAGGCATTGTGGCGGTAGGAAGAGACCTGACGGAACGCCGCAAGCTGGAGATGCAGCTCATTCAGTCACAGAAATTCGCGGCCCTTGGAGTCATGGCAGGCGGCATTGCACATGAGATAAGAAATCCCCTTGCGTTCTCTTCATCGGCGGCCCAGTTTCTGATGGAGGATGACATCTCGGCCGATTTCCGCAAGGAATGCAGCGAGAAGATTCATGTGGGCATCCAGCGGGCATCCATAATCATCGAAAATCTCCTGAGATTCGCCCGGCCTTCGGTAAGATCCGAGATTGAATCTTTAGATGTCGCATCCCTCATACAAGAGACCATTACCCTTATAGCAAATCAGGCCAAGATCCAGAAGATCCGTATGAGATCCGAGTTTCCAAAGGATCCGGTTACGGTAAAGGGGAATGCCAGCCTGCTCCAGCAGGTCTTTATCAACCTCTTTCTAAACAGCATAAAGGCCATGCCTGACGGAGGGACCTTGACCGTATCCATTGAAACGGACGAAGGACAGGTCGTAATAGGGGTGACAGACACAGGTTGCGGCATCTTGCGTGAGGATATGGATAAGATATTTGATCCGTTTTTTACAACCTCGCCTGTGGGAAAAGGCACGGGGCTCGGGTTGTCAATCTGCTATTCCGTTGTTGAACAACACAACGGGACTATGGAAGTGGAAAGCGCGCCCGGAAAGGGAAGCACGTTTATAGTGCGTCTCCCGCTATTGTAGGGTCCGACCGCCGGGCGGACCGGAACGCTCTCTAAAACAGGTGAAGTTTCATAAAAGTCATTGGTATTTAAGTGATGAAAGACGATCAAAATATTATTCTGATAGTCGATGATGAGCCTGATATGTGCTGGGCCTTGGAGCATATCCTCCGGAAGCGCGGTTATTTATCAAGGACGGCATTAACCGGTGAAGACGCCCTGAAATACATTGAGACGGAGCGCTTTTCTCTCATCTTCCTTGATGCCAAGCTGCCTGATATTGAAGGCATGGAACTGGCTATCAGGATCAGGGCAGTTACTCCTTCGACGCATATCATTATAGTCTCCGGATATTTTTACAAGGATGACATGGATATCCAGGAGGCCATTGAAAAAGGGGTAATCTCCGGATTTATTGCCAAGCCTTTTGATCAAGGGGAGATCGCAAAGATTATAAATGGTCTCTGCCCCCTGACCTCAGATGTTAAAGAAGGTGGAGCTTTTCCCTAAGAATATGGAATGCGTTCCATAGCCGCTGATCCATCATTGCCATACGAAAAGACAATTTGTTTGGGTGATTGGGCCGTAACCGGCTTTAACTCCAGTCAATAGTTTTGGGATGCCGGCGTGGCATAGCTCTTGCTCTGTTAGAGATCAAGCATGCTTGACGAGGCTCGGCGCCAGCCGTAAAAAATTAACCCCAAAGGAGGACATTAAAATGGCAAAAGTAGCAAAATCAACAGATTCATCCAGTTTGGCAGAGGTTGTGGATCGCATCCTGGACAAAGGTATCGTCATCGACGCATGGGTAAAGGTGTCCCTGGTCGGCATCGAACTTCTGACCGTGGAGGCGAGGGTGGTTATCGCTTCGGTAGAAACCTATCTGAAATATGCCGAGGCAATCGGGCTTACAGCAGCCGCCGCCGCTCCAGCGTGATCAAAAACAGTGTGTGGGTCATTTTTCCCGTGAGGGGCATAATGTCGGCCCTTCACGGGAGATGCCTCGGTCCGGAAGCCTTAAACCCACTTCCCTCCCAAAAAGCATAACCAACTGCCATCGGGCAGATCGGCGCATGGCTTCCGGCCGGCTTTTCAGGACTGATCGCTTTATGCATTTGAGGCAGACGAGGCATAATGGCTCATCAATTTAAGGAAAGGAGAAATGAAATGGGGAACTTAGCCCAGGAGATGACGCATTTAAGGGAAGAAATCGATTCATCGCGAGAGGACCGAAAGGTGTTCATCCGTGAAATGAAAGATTCTGTCAGCAAGACAAGGAACCATGCAAAGAAGATGGTTAAGAAATTCAGGAAAAACCGCGCCGAACAAGTCAGGGCTGAACAGGAGACGCTAACCTCATTCGTGTCCGGGCTTAAGACGAATGTGGGAGAAATAATTAAGGGCTTTGAGAATGACCGTGCCGGAATGATACAAGAGACAAGGGCAGGGCTCCTCGCATGTGTCTCCGACGTAAAAGATTACGTTTCCGGCTTAAAGGCAGATGTGGATGACATGTTAGAGGCATTTGAAGACGACCGGATCGATAAAGGCATGGAGACAAGGATAAAACTCAGCCAATTATTGTCAGGACTCCGTTCTGATGTAGACGAAATGCTGGGCCGGTTCAGGAGCGAACGGACCAATGTGACAAGAGAGACAAATGCAGCGCTTCTGGAGTCTCTTTCAAACACAAAGCGATTCACGGCAGATATTAAAGACTATGTCTTCGCATTGCAGACAGGATTTTTTAAAACCCGTTTTAAAAAAGCAAAAGAAAACAAAAAGGAACGGGAACGCTTCATTGCCGATTTAGTGCGTGAGGTGTCACACCTGAGGGAAGGCGTCCAGGCGCTAAGGATGGGATTAGTCGAGGATTGCCATCTCGCCGGTCACATATGGCGCGGTCTTGTTTACTCACCATCACCCGTTATTAGAGAATCCCCTGCCATCCGACCCCAAAAAGCCGCCATGCCACATATGGAAATAAAAGGGAGAGAAGCGGCAGGATCTCAAAAAAAACCGTTGATTAATATCGAGAAACAACCGGCGCGGCGAACTCATAAGGCGCTAAAAGAAGAGGCGCTTTCTCCTGATGATCTTACTGAGATACAAGGGATAGGTTCAAACAGGGAGATGCGATTGAATGAGGCCGGGATTTATACCTTCGCCCAGTTGGCTGGGAGCGCGCCTGAAACCCTCCGGAAGGCATTAGGAGGAATGGGCGGCCTGGTCGGCGTTGATAAGTGGATTGCAACAGCGAAGAAACTGGCCAGGAAACCAAGATAGTCATCAGAGAATCCGGATAATGCGCCCTTAATCATCCGGAACATCGCGGAAACAATGTAACGGAGGGAGACCCATGAATGACAAAGGATTAAAGGCTGTTTCAGGGGATATGAAAAGGATTGCGTTTCCGGAGGATTATGTTCATCTCGAGCCGGGCGATGGGTTTGTCATCACTCCTTATGTTGATGACCTGACAGCAAGGGCCCTGGCCTATCTCCAGGTAGGGTATCCTGTCCATTTTGCAGGTCCTGCAGGCACGGGCAAGACGACCCTTGCCTTTCATATTGCCGCTCAACTCGGCCGGCCGGTTGCCCTTATCCACGGCGACGACGAATTCGGAAGCTCCGATCTGGTCGGAAGAGATTCAGGCTACCACAGATCCAAGCTCGTGGATAATTATATCCATTCGGTAGTAAAAAGCGAAGAGCATATGAATACGCTCTGGACCGACAACCGTCTTACTACGGCCTGCCAAAGCGGTTATACCCTCATATACGATGAGTTTACCCGCTCAAGACCGGAGGCCAACAACGCGCTTCTCAGCGTCCTGGAGGAGGGCATTCTTAATCTCCCTGGCCTCAGACAGGCCGGAAAGGGATACCTTAAGGTTCATCCGGACTTCAGGGCCATCTTCACATCCAATCCCGAGGAATATGCCGGCGTCCATAAAACCCAGGATGCCCTGACAGATCGTCTCATCACCATCAACCTCGGTCATTTTGACAAAGAGAGCGAGGTGGACATCACTATGGCCAAGTCCGGCCTGCCGCGCGAGGATGCAGAGATTATAGTGGGCATTGTAAGGAGCCTGCGAGGGGTGGGCGTCAATAATAATCGTCCAACCATTCGGGCATCTATTGCGATTGGCCGCATCTCAGCTCACATGGGCGCCGGAATAAATGCCGATGATCCGTTTTTCAGGAGGATCTGCAAGGATGTGCTTAATACCAATACCGCGAAAGTCACCAGGAGCGGGGAGTCCCTTATGCCGGAAAAGGTGGACGAGACGATCAGAAAGGTTTGCGGGGAAGCGCTGTAGGTGAAGGCGTAAAATTGGGCTACGGTGAATATTAAGAAAACATGAGGTAAGATATGGCTATTGCGAAGCGTACTATAAAAAATGTGAGGGATATACGAACCCATTCAGGGACTGTCGGTCGTACGTTGGAACCCCATGAAGTTCATATGAGGCTTTGCGTCCTTGAGATGGAAAAGGCCAGACGGTCAAAAGAGAGGGAAAGCGCCCTTCGACGCGTCAACAGCATCAATGAAAGGTTCAGGGAGATCGATGAGGAAAAAAGAGACCTCCTTCACGTCCTGGCGGATCAAGCCTCTCATCTGCTTCATCCCGGTAGGGAAGAATGCCTGTATGAGGAAGGGACCGGAGGGGTTTATCGCAGCATGGACGGATTTAAGCTGACCTATTGAGAACATCGGGCGGCATATTCGGACCGATAGGGCTCGCGGAGAGGGGAATGCCGGTAAAAGGGAGGAGGGTTTTTCAATGCTCACACTAAAGGGATCAGATCAGATCGGCACGAGCCGGACCATCAGGAGTTTTAGATCTTGCGGGCGCATAACAGGTCTTTCGACGGCAGTCGCCGATCGGGGTCGAATAAGATATGAACAAAGCAAGCTGATATGGAGAGAGGCAAGACGACTCTGGATCAAAATGCAGGGGAAAAAGGCCCATTGATACTCCGTTTCTGAAGAGCGACGCCGCTGGCCCGAAAAAGGCGTCCAGTTTGATCGAGTAAGAAACTTGAATGACGATAAATGTAAAAATGAACGTTGAACGTCCAACATCGAATGAGAAGTATGAATTTTATAGGGTTCGACCGCCGGGCGGAGTTCGTGTCCTTTACGTCTTTACCATACGCCTTGAGCCTTGCGCCCTGCGCCATTTTTTTGAAGTTTCACAAAAGAAATCATTGAAGTGAACTATCGTTAGGAGCAGCCCTATGGAGCAAGGAAAATATCTTTATGCGGTTATGGCCATGGCCGATTCCGAAGGGATGCGTCCCGATGTCCGGGGCATTGATGACGGCGAGATCCATGCTATCGCTGAAGGAGAAGTCGCGGCTGTTGTAAGCGACGTCCCGAATAGAAAGATGCGGCCGGAGCGCCGCAACCTGGCAGCGCATCAGGGTGTTCTGAAATGGCTTATGGGAATAACCACGCCCCTGCCGATCGTCTTCGGCATTATCGCCGACAACGATGACGCGGTAAAAAAGATCCTCACTAAAAATCGCAGGGCCTTCATTGAACAGCTTCAACGGGTGAAAGACAAGGTTGAAATGGGGGTCAGGGTTACATGGGACGTCCCGAACATCTTTGAATATTTTGTGATTACTCATCCTGAACTCAAGAGCCTGAGGGATCGATATTTCGGAACCAATCATGAACCGACACAAGAACAGAAGATAGAGCTTGGCAGGATGTTTGACCGTCTTCTCAATGAGGACAGAGAGACCTACACAGAGCAGGTCTCGGAGATCCTCGACAAATATTGTTTTGAGATAAAAGAGAACAAATGCGCCAGGGAAAGCGAAGTGATGAAACTAGCCTGCCTGGCAGGCCGCCAGGACTTGGGCCGGTTTGAAGAAGGAATCTTTGAGGCAGCCAATCTTTTTGATAACAGCTTTACCTTTGATTTTAACGGTCCCTGGGCGCCCCACAACTTCGTCGATATCAGCCTGAATATTTAAAAGGAGGATTTAGGATTTATGATTGAAGATTGAAGATCGAAGATTGGAAATTTACGGTTTTCTTATTCAATCACCAATCATAGATCATAAATAATAAATCATGGGGTTGAAGATTGGGAGGCGCGCGCTTCCAAGTAATTGGATCAAATCGGACTTTGTTAAAACGAGTTCCGGCTCGACCGGGTTAGGAAGATGCAAAGTGCTTATAGTTGATGACATCCTAACTTTCCCTTATAAAGGTCTCTTCTGGATCTTTCGGGAGATATATAATGCTACCCAGCAGGAGATGACAAATGAGGAGGACTCAATCACCTCGCAATTGAGCGAACTCTACATGATGCTGGAGACCGGCAAGATCACAGAAACGGAATTTGATGAAAAAGAAAAGGTCCTCCTTGACCGGCTGGATGAAATACAGGGCCATGACTGATCGGGCGGGGCGGCCTTAAAATATTGGTAGTGTCCGTTGTTAGTTGTTAGTGGTCCTTTGTATCTATATTATCAGAAATATTGGAATAGGATATAAATCCAGTAAACTTTTTAGCGGGAGTCGATAATATGGATAAGCCTGTCCCCCCCTTTCTGACGGATGAAGGTCTGCATCTGCTGGCATTCGGCGGAAAGGGAGGTGTTGGAAAGACTACATGCGCGACAGCCTCCGCTATTTATCTGAGCAAGGCATTTCCCCAAAAAAAATTCCTCATTGTATCTACTGACCCGGCCCACAGCCTTCTGGATAGTCTGGCCGGTCTGACTCCCCCTGAGAATCTTGCAACCTTTGAACTTGATGCGGCGCGTTCTCTCAGTGCATTCATGAAACAACACGGAGATAAGTTGAGGCAGATCGCATCCAGAGGGACATTTCTGGACGATGAGGACATAAATCAGTTTATAGGACTCTCACTGCCCGGAATGGATGAACTCATGGCCTTTCTGGATATCCTTGAATGGGTGGAGAAGGGCGCCTATGATTGTATCGTCATGGACACGGCCCCGACAGGCCATACGCTGCGGCTTCTGGAAATGCCCGATCTCATCGGGAAGTGGCTTGAAGCCCTTGACGCCCTTCTGGGCAAGCACCGTTATATGAAGCAGGTATTCAAGGGTTCCTATAAACCGGATGACGTTGATCAATTTCTGACGGACCTTTCCGGATCTGTTAAGAGGATGGAGGTCTTTTTGCGGGATCCGCTCTCCTATCGCTTTGTACCGGTCATGCATGCAGAGACCTTGAGCATGAGCGAGACCCTGATGTTGCTTCATGCCTTGTCAAGACTCAGGATGCCGGTCAAGGATATCCTCGTGAACATGATTTTATCTAAAAACGAATGCCCCGTGTGCATGGAAGGACGCATTAAACAAATTAGTGTCCTTATGGAATTGCAGGGCCAGGCAAAGGGGTATTCTCTATGGGGCATTCCATTCTATCCTCAGGAAGTAAGAGGCAGGGAATCTCTTGAGGACTTCTGGAACAATGTTTTTTCCCTGGAGTTACTGGGGACAGGTGAAAAAAACGGCTATCCGCCATCCCCCTCCAAGGTGGACTGGTTGAACAGTACGCCTGTTCCGGATAAAAAGCTGTTGCTGTTTGCCGGGAAGGGCGGCGTCGGAAAGACTACCATGTCCTCCGCTACGGCCATATATATTGCCCAGTCCATGCCGCATAAGGAGGTCCTCCTTTTTTCAGTGGATCCTGCTCACTCGCTTTCTGCTTGTCTGGACATGACTATTGGTTCAACCCCTAAAAGGATTGCCGATGGCCTTACCGCTGTAGAAATAGACGGACAAAAGGAATTCGCTTCCCTGAAAAAACAGTATGCGGAGGAACTGGAAAGTTTTATGAAGGCGCTTTCGTCCAACCTGGATTTCACCTTCGACAGGGAGGTAATGGAGAGGATCATGGATCTGTCGCCTCCAGGCCTGGATGAAGTCATGGCACTTACCCTGGCGATGCAATTTCTCGGCAGCGGCCAATATAGTCACCTTGTCCTGGATACAGCGCCCACAGGCCATCTCATCAGGCTCCTGGAGATGCCGGAACTGATTGACCAGTGGCTTAAGGCATTTTTTAATATCTTTCTCAAATATAAGGAGATCTTCAGACTCCCTGGGGTTTCAAAGAGACTAATTGAGATATCCAAGGATTTAAAAAAATTGCGAGACGTCCTGATGCATCCCGAATCCTCCAGCCTTTATGCTGTAAGCATACTTACAGGCATGGCCTTCGAGGAAACCAAGGATCTTTTGACAGCCTGCGAGCGAATGGGAGTATCCACGCCGGTACTTATACTTAATATGGCCACCCCAATATCCGCCTGCGGATTTTGTTCGGCGCTTTACTCCCAGGAAAAAATCATAAAAAGAAAATTTCAGCATAAGTATCCAAATATCCTTCAGGCCCTGGTCTATCGTCAGGAAGAACCGAGGGGGTTGAAGATATTGGGGAAACTTGGAAGGGCAATATATGAATAAAACAATTGAAGTTTCACAAGAGCGTCGCCGCTGGCCCGAAAAGGGCGGCCAGTTTGATCGAGGAAGGAACTGAATGAACGTTCAACATTCAACGTCCAACGTCCAACATCGAATGAGAAGTATGAATTTTGTAGGGGCCGACCGCCGGGCGGATCTCTTGGTCTTTACGTCTTTCCCTTGCGTCTTGAGCCTTGCGCCCTGCGCCATTTTATTGAAGTTTTATAAAAGGAGTATTGTGATATGGGATTACAGCCTTTAAAGAACGAGGGTTCAACCCTGGCGGACGTCATTGACAGGTTGCTTGACAAGGGACTGGTGATCAACGCGGATATCCTCGTCTCCGTGGCCGGCGTTGAGCTTTTGGGGATAAAGGTGAGGGCTGCCCTGGCATCCTTTGCCACAGCCGCTAAATACGGCCTTGAGTTTCCCTCGGGCACCAACTACCAGACCGCAGCCTGGAAGGAGGCAATGGTAGTCACGGAAAAATGTCCTCAGTGTGCCAAAGAGGCGCCCCGTGAGGAATTAATGCGCGAGGGTTGTCCCTGGTGCGGCTGGGTCAGCGCAACGGCAAAGAGGGAACTGGCAGAGGGTGCAGCGGCGGCCATCCCAGCACGATAGGCGCCGGCAACATGAAGGAGCGTTCATGAAACAGGGCTTGAAAAGAGAGGCGCTGGAACGGCTGTGCGCCTTCCTGCCTCCATCTATGAGGCGAAGTATATTTGGACTCCTGCTGAAGAGCTACGGAGACGGAAGGCGTCTGGCCAGGGAGATCGGATGCGGCCTTTCTTCTCTATATGCATGGGCCGGAGAAAATGGGGCCGTTCCCGGCAAAAAGTACATGCCGGTAATTCTTTCCCTGGCCCTGGCAAATTGTCCGGAGGCAGGGGAGCTGTTCAGAAAGGAATTGTTGGAAGCTACAGAGGGGTTATGCTCCGATTTAGGGATCTCAAGGAAGGCAGACAAAGGAGACATGGGCATACTCATGGACGCCCTGGACGATAAGAGCAGGGCGATAATATGGCGCCTCTGGCAGTACAGACACGCCCCGCTCGATGAATTGGCGGAATTGATCGGGGCCTCCACGGACATGGAGGTTTTATGCAGACTGAGGGAGGTGATCAATCCCGCAGCCGAGAGGATCATGAGCGCCCCCATCCTGGAATTCCGCGAATCGAGAATTGATCCGGTGACAGGTGAAAAGGTACTGTTTAACTGGTGGCTTGCGTGCGACAGTTCCGATGCAGGCATGGAGGGGAAAGGACGGCCCACGGTGGATCTTTTTGATGAAAAGGATAGTATCGTGATCGTGGCGCAGTTGCCGGCCTCAGCCAGGGTGGCGAGGGAGGCGGAAGTGGCCTGCAACAACCACATATTAAAGATCAGTCTGGACAAATTTGAGTCCGGAGAGGCAACCCAATGAACCAGGGAGGTCATCATGCCGCTTGATATAAACGAAGACAATCTGAAACACGGGGTGTTGGGCCTGGTTATGGCCCTTGTTGAGGTGATAGCGGACGCCCTCAAGCACCAGGCATACAGAAGGGTAGAGAGCGGGCGTCTGACCGACCTGGAGGTGGAGAGGCTTGGGGAGGCATTGATTGAACTGGATGCCGCCATTGAGGAAATAAAGGAGCAGCAGGGGATCGCTGAATCGGTCAAGGCCGTAAGGGACGGCCTGGACAGCATCGTGAATGACGTGGTGGACAGGCTCATCAATCCCGATCGGTGGGAGGAAGAGGCCAAGGAACAAAGGATTTAGGAGGTGCGTGCCGTGAACTGGCTCTATATTGCACTGGCCCTGCGCGAGGCAGGGCGAGAGATTAATGAGAAGAACATGCGAAAGGTACTTGCGGCTATGGAGGTTCAGGTCAATGAAGCGGAGCTTCGATTCTTCACCTCGGCCATGGCTATCCTGTCAATGCCGAAACCGGACAACAAGGCGGACGAATCATATTCGCCGGTTGAGGAGGCGCAAATGGCTCAAAGGCAATGGGACTTTGAAGAATCTGCGGCAGCCGGCAGGCTGGAAGATGCGGGGCGCGAACAGTTCTCGTCCCCGGTGAAGACACCGATTGAAGAGAAGATCGAATCGATCGCGCCTGCCGAATCGCCGGTCATTCAATATGCCGGGCAGACCGGCTCAAACGATGCCCTTTACATATATGGCATAGCCGACAAAGGGGTATCAGCTCGCCTTGGCCCGATCGGTCTTGAGGGGAGCGAGGTTTACACCATACCCTATAACTCTATTTGCGCCGTGGTCCACGACTGCTGTGCGCAGCCGTATCAATCCGATGACAATGAAGTGGTGAAGGCATGGGTCCTGGCGCACCAGAAGGTCCTGGACGCGGCAGTTGAAAGGTTTGACGCCGCGATACTTCCCATGGGTTTTGATACGATTATCCGGGGCAAGGAAGAGATGGAGCGCAAACAGGTGGTGAAGGATTGGCTCGATCAAAATTGCGAAGATCTCATTAAAAAATTGACCAGGATCAAGGGCAAGCAGGAGTTCGGGGTACAGGTTTTGTGGGACCCGAAAATTGTTGCCGGTCAAATTACGGAGACAGACGATGAGATCAGGGAGCTTGGCGAAGAGACGAAAGAAAAGCCCAGGGGAACGGCCTATATGAATAAGCAGAAGCTGGATAAATTGCTGAAACAGAAAATGGAGAAAATGGCGGATAAGCGGTTCAAGGAGTTCTACGCCAGGATCAAAGGATGTGTGGACGACATAGTGGTGGAAAAGACAAAGAAAACGGAGAACGGGAGGCAGATGCTTATGAACCTCTCCTGCCTGGTGGAGAAGGGCAGGGTGCAAGGGCTTGGCGAGGAACTGGAGGGGATTGAAAATATGGAAGGGTTCTTTGTCCGGTTCACGGGTCCATGGCCGCCCTATAGTTTTGTTACGCCCGCCAAGATATAAAGATATAAAGGGAAGCGAAATGGATAAGCAGCCTTTATTTGAGGAAGAAGAAAACATCCTGCAGGCATCGGGAAGCTTGCAGGAGAGTCGGCACGGCCTTTCCTGGAAACTGGGGAGTATGTGTCTTACGGACAGGCGTTTGTTTTTTACCCAGGGGACCAGGCAGACGTTCCAGGTGGATCTGGATAAGATAAAAGGGCTGGAACTGGTTAAAAGGGGATGGCTGCTGGGTGTAAGAATCAGGCAGCTTTGCGTATCCTTCCAGTCCGGCAGGGTTGAAAGGGTAGCCTATATCGGTGTGAAAAAACCGGAGAGATGGATGGAGGCGATCAAGGACAGGATGACGCTTATCCTGGCAGGCAAAAAGTGGAGGGATTATGCAGCCGACCAGGGTCCCTGAGGCTACACTCAACGACCTGTTGGACAGGATTCTGGACAAGGGCATTGTGCTGAGAACGGATCTGATCATTTCCGTGGCAGGAATACCCCTGCTGGGCCTTAACTTGAATCTGGCCCTGGCCGGGATAGAAACCATGCTGGAATACGGGATCATGAAGGATTGGGATGAGGCGCAGCGGGCGCTCTTCACGCAAGAGGCAAAGAGCGGACCGGTTTTAATGAAGGATGAGGAGATTATCCTGTCCATGTTCGGAACTCACTGGGACAGTAAAGGCATCTATCGCCACTGGAGACCTGGCCGGCTCTACCTGACAACCATGCGCTTGATCCTGTTCAGAAAGATGCCGTTTGAAATCCTGTTTGAGACGCCTTGGGAGCGCATAAAAGGCATGGCGCTTCACAAGCATAGGACTTTTTCCGGGCAGGAACGGAAGGAACTTCATGTCCTTTTGCAGGGAGATGAAGTAGTAAAGCTCCATTGCACGGATACTGCTGCCTTGAAAGGGGCTATGGAGCAAAGTCTTAACACGATGGGGTTAACCCTTGAAGAGAACCCGGATTTCCCTATGTCTTATGAGACGTCCGCCGATTTTCTGGAGCAAGGCGAGGAGATTACCCACTCGGGAAAGATGTGGCATCTTATACCCCTTTCAGGCCCGGGCGGCAAGATAAGCGATGCATGGAAAGCCGGACGCCTCTATCTGACCGACAAACGGCTGTGCTGGCGATATGATTTTGACGGCACATTGTCCTTTCAAATCCCTTGTGATCAGGTCATGCACGTTACAGTGGAGAAAAGGGATACGGGCGTTATGTTAAAACAGGGCCCTGTCCTGCTGGTTTTATGCGGTAACGACAAGGATAAATCGGCAGCCTGCTTCACAGGCGATGAAACAGCCTTGCGGGAATGGAAAAAAGCCATCCACGAAAGATTAAAAGATATGCAGGACGAGAGAGGCACAGAGACATGTCCTCAATGCGGCAGGAGAGACGCCATAGAGATACTGCTCAGTGAGGGCTGTCCCGGTTGCGGCTGGATGAGCGCTAGGCGGAAAGGAGGATATTCTGATGGAACTTATTGAGGCATTGACCCAGCGATTGAAGGCTAAAGGCGTGGCGCCGTCCATTATGCCTTGTTTTATCAGAAGTGTTGCCAATGCCATTTCAGAGAAACAAGACTTGGACATCGAAGAAGTCAACAGGCGGCTGCATTCACTGTGGTGGGACACAATTGAATTGGACTACCATACCCTCCAGTTGATCATAGCCGGCCTTGAAGATAAAGGAGAATAGCCTAACCCGGCCAAGCCGGAACCAAATTGGCCCGTTCGGCGACCGGGCCCTACAGCAGGATTGTCTTTAACGGTTTTGTAGGGTCCGATCTCCGAGCGGACCGAAAAATATCTTGC
>Ga0153915_10001933_pt1 | contig 19075 bp, 15 predicted proteins | sample Opewatmetagenome_2_FD_107003 | JGI IMG/M metagenome (GOLD analysis project Ga0153915, IMG submission 107003) | Freshwater wetland microbial communities from Ohio, USA - Open water 3 Core 3 Depth 3 metaG | ecosystem: Environmental > Aquatic > Freshwater > Wetlands | place: USA: Ohio, Lake Erie...
AGTTGGTCCATGGAACAATTCAAGGCTGTAGATATTTTCCTTTACGAGGACAACAGGGGTATCGAAATTCAGCGTTTCATAGACAATTTGCCTGAGTGTTTTCTTTTCAATGTCATCTCCAAAGAAAGCTTCTGCCACACAGTACGCCATTTCCTGAAAACTCAGGTGTTCAATCTCATCAAAAAATGAAACCGGCAACGTAGGGATACGTTCGGGCATATATAAACCCTTGTCGCTTGCAAGACCATCAACCACGGCGGTCTGCAATGAAGCCAGAGGTGCTAGTTTATTTGTACTGTAATAGTTCATCTTCTACTAATTTTTTGTTTAAGGACAGATGTAACGCCGCATGCCGATTATCATCTGCTTGGGTGTCTGGTACAGGCATGCTCGTTTCATAGATTGAAGCTCCTCGCGGCAAGCCGCGGGGCATGCGCTCGCGGAAATTCAAAAATGGACGAAAATCCTTTTCCGTTGGTTTTCAATTAATCAGTTGTTCAATAAATTCTTTTCCCTTCAGCAAGCCATAACTACCTTTCTCGGCAGCTATTTCATCATAGACAGTCACATCGTCAGGAGGCAGGCCGGGTTTATAAATCAGGAACGGCACTGGTTCATTGACATGCGTCCGTATGCTGCACCAGGTTGGATGATCAGGCAATACGGCAATGGCAACAGGCTCATCCCAGTCTTTTACCGCATTAAATATAGGTCCTACAATACGGCTGTCCAAGTATTCGATGGTGCGGATCTTTAACTCCACATCTCCCTCATGACCAGCTTCATCGGTGGCTTCCACATGCAAAAATACAAAATCTTTCCGGCGTAATGCTTCGATGGCGGCTTGTGCCTTGCCTTCATAATTGGTATTATAGAGACCTGTAGCACCTTCCACCTCAATGGATTCCAACCCCGCATAGATGCCAATGCCTTTAATCAAGTCAACGGCAGAAATCACACTACCGGATTTTAAACACGGGTATTGCTGCATCAAGGTCTTCATGGCCGGCTTATAGCCCGGTGACCATGGCCAGATGCTGTTGGCCGGATCTTTACCGGCCTCCTGGCGGCGGAGATTGACCGGATGGGTTGCCAGTAATTTCTGTGAACGCAGTATCAGATGATTCAATGTTTCAGCCGTCTTTTCAGCTTCCGGAATCAGGGCCTTAACCAACACATCCCGAAAAAGAGTTCCCGGTACATCATGAGGGGGCGTACAAGCGAGTTGCTTGTTGCCCCCTTGCATGACCAACAAGTGTCTGTAGGATACACCTGCATGAAATCGTATGAAGTCGTTGCCCAGTTCTTTTTGTAAAAAATGAATCAATTCGGCGGCTTCCTGGTTCGAAATATGCCCGGCAGAGTGATTTTTGATACAGCCTTTTTCGATACAGATAAGATTACACCGCATGGCCATTTCACCAGGTTGAAGTGCTACACCGATGCTGGCGGCCTCCAGTGAGCCACGTCCTTCAAACTCAAAACGCACATCATAACCAAGCAGACTAAGATTCGCTATCTCACTTCCAGGAGGAAAACCTTGCGGGACTGTCGACAGCCTGCCATTCCTGCCAAGTCGTGCCAGTAAGTCCATGTTTGGCGTACAAGCCACCTGCAAGGGCGTCTTACCTCCCAAGGCAGGTATAGGCTCGTCAGCCATCCCATCACCTAAAATTATAATGTATTTCATCTGATAATATTTTTTGTTTAAGGCCAGATGGAACGCCGCATGCCCTAATTATACCACGCTTGGACGCTTTTACAGGCATGCTCGTTTCATCCAGCTATTTATCTGATATTTGCTATACTGATTATGTCTGCAAAGACTCCTGCCGCAGTCACACTTGCTCCGGCTCCGTATCCCTTGATCATCATCGGATACTGTAAATATCGTTCAGTAGTAATCAGGATAATGTTGTTGCTACCTTCCAGATCATAGAAGGGATGCGAAGCAGTCACTTCCTGCAAGCCAACCGAACAAACACCATTCTCCATTTTTGCCACAAAACGCCAGCGTTTCAACTGAGATTCAAGCACGCTGCGCCTGGCTTCAAAATCACTGTCCATTTCAGAAATATCAGCCCAAAAATCGTCAAGCGATCCCTTGAAGAATTTGTCTGGTACAAAAAGGTTCTTGATAACATCTTCCTGTTCTACCTGATAACCGGCCTCTCTGGCTAGAATAACCAATTTACGGATTACATCCTTGCCACTCAAGTCGATACGTGGATCTGGTTCTGAATAGCGAGCTTCCTGTGCCATTTTAATGGAACGGGACAAGGGTATATCTGCACTGATTGTATTGAAAATAAAGTTCAGTGTACCACTCAGTACAGCCTCCATTTTTAAAATCCGGTCGCCTGAATTGATCAGGTTATTGATCGTGTTGATGATGGGCAACCCAGCCCCTACATTGGTTTCAAACAAGAACTTGATCCCTTTTTTACGTGCCAGATTCTTCAACTCCATGTATTTATTGTACGATGAAGAAGCGGCTATCTTATTGGCGGCCACGACGGAGACATTATGTTCCAGTAAATATTTATACAGAGATGCAATCTCAGCAGAGGCAGTACAATCGACGAATACCGAGTTGAAGATATTCATTTTCAGAATTTCCTCCTTCAATAAGGCTGGAGACGTGTGTATGCCTTCCTTGTAAAGCCGTTCCTGATACCCTTCCAATTCAAGACCATCACGGTCAAAAATAGCTTTGTTGATATCTGCAATACCTACGACATTCAGTTTTAAACCGTTTTGAGCCATCAACAAGGGTTGTTGTTGTTTGATTTGATCCAGCAGACTGCCTCCGACAGTACCAATGCCAGTTAGGAATAGGTTGAGTACCTGATAGTCAGACAAGAAGAAAGAATCATGGATGACATTCAATGCCTTGCGCAAAGAGTTGACATTCGTTACAAACGATATGTTTGTTTCAGAGGCTCCCTGAGCACAGGCAATAACATTGATGCCGTTTCTTCCGAGTGTTCCGAATAATTTGCCTGCTATACCAGGTGTGCGTTTCATATTCTCACCAACAATGGCAACGGTAGCCAGGTCATTTTCGGCAAAGATCTTATTGATTTCTCCCATTTCAATTTCCAGCTTAAATTCTTCAAGCAACACTTTTACCGCAGCTTTTGCATCAGCCGAACGGACACCGATGGATGTCGTGTTTTCAGAAGAAGCCTGTGATACCATAAAAACAGAGATGCCGGCCTTGGCAAGTGCTTTGAATATCCGGTAATTTACACCTATCACACCGACCATACCTAAACCCTGGATGGTAATCAGGCTGGTATCGCTGATGGAAGAAATGCCCTTGATAGACTTGCTTTCCCCGTTGGCGGGTTTATCGCTTGATATATACGTGCCTGAGGAATATGGATTGAAAGTATTCTTGATCCTGATCGGTATATTCTTGTGGAAAGCCGGAAAAATAGTGGGCGGAAAAATCACTTTGGCTCCAAAATTGCAAAGTTCCATGGCTTCCACATAAGTCAGCTTTTCAATCACATAAGCATTATTGATAACCTTAGGATCAGCAGTCATAAAACCATCTACATCTGTCCAGATTTCCAGAATGGAGGCCTCCAGTTCTGCTGCCAGTATGGCTGCCGTATAGTCTGATCCTCCACGGCCGAGATTGGTTGTTTCACCCGTTGCAACACTACTGGAGATGAAGCCTCCAATCACTGTCACATCCGGAGCAGAAGCAAATGCTTCATGAACTCTCAGACCAGTCTGTTTAAAATTGACAATGTGTTTCCCGTGTTGTTCCTCAGTCTTGATAAAATCACGGGCATCAAACAGTGTCACCTCTAAAAATTTGGAGATAAAATAGGAAGATATACGCTCACCATAACTAACGACCGTATCGTATGTCTTGCTGGAACAGTCTTGAATGAGATACAATCCCTTGAAGATATTACCTAGTTCATCCAGCATCTGATCGACACCGCATTGCACGGCAGCCAGCGTTTCATCTGAGAACAACCCATTCAGGAGTATATCATGCTTAGATCTGATTTCCTGATACTCTTTAAGATAAGCCATATCGCCGGCAGATGCGAGTTTTGACGTTTTAATCAGAAGGTCTGTCACACCACTTACTGCTGATACTACTACTACAACAGGCTCTTTTTCCGATCCAACAATTTGTTTGATAGTGAAAATGCTGTTCACGGAACCTACGGACGTTCCGCCGAATTTCATTACTTTCATTTGATACGATTTTTGAAGTATTGTTTTTGGAATCATGTCAGACATACAAACGTCTCAAGTACCGGTGGCACCATCATTCCATGTAAAAAAATTAAACTTGTTTTTCCGGTTTTATCCGGTTTTTGCTGACCTTTTTAAGGTCCTGGCTCAAGGTACACACCGATACCCCCTGCCTTCAATGAAGTAGATTAATGACCCCCCAAGGGGTGGTGGTAGTAGTCCGCATGTATAACAAATACATCATTTCTATATTGTTATTTTTACCAAGCATGATGCAAATATACAGGTTTTTGTTGAATTTGACTGTATATGCCTGTTTTTTCTTCGCTATGCCTTTCGAGGCAAGGTTGGATCCGATTTCACGGGTGCCGATCGGATACCCCATTCTGTCAATAAATCAGTTCTTATTGAATAAATATCTCAAACCGATATAGTAGTATAAATCCACATCACTTCCATGGAAATTGAAAGTTGGTTGTAGTTCGAAATGTAATAGCAGATGTTCATTTGTTTGTATGGGCTTAACTCGGACACCCAATGGGGCGATTGCCATTATATCATACTTTCCAATTGAAAATCCAGCACCGCCATACACAGAGTATTGAGATTCTGCTTTAAAATTGTATAAAAGGACTGGTTCAATATATAGACGATCCAAATCGCAACCACCAAATAATCGCATATCTCCCCACCAACGATCATTAAAATCATAACCAACACTAATTTTTGAGAAGTTCATGGTGGCATAATATGACGTTGATATCTGTGACTGCACGTTGAAAGTACAAAGTACTAAAAGCGAGAATATAAATATCTTTTTCATTGTATTGCAGCAGTTTGTATGATGTTAAACGTTAATAATCCTGTATTGTAAAAGTGATTCACTGCATCTGATGTTATCCAATTGTAAGACATATACAATCCAAAAACATCCTTATCCCAATCAATAATCGGAATATTCATTGTTTTTGTGGCCAATTTACTAAAAAATACATAATTATTAACCCATCCGTCTTTTTAAATTACCTTTTTTATTGTTTTAGGGGTAATTGTTGTCCCAACTTTCTCTGAATAAGAAATTGTTACGTGAAACGCTGGTTTACCATTTGGCCAGCCTTCAACTTGTCTATAAGCATCAATATTAATAAACTTTGCTTTATACAAAATGTCGTTTTGAAACTCTTTTTTATTTTCTAGAAATTGACCTTAAAGCCACAATTGACTTTAAAATGGCGATCCGTTTCCATTATTTCCGGTAAGTATCCTTTAGTTTTGAAGTCATATCCAATAAAAAGGGAGAGCTTGTTTCGTTGCAAATATTTTACTTTCCCCAATTTGTACTCCAGATTCTGTCCGATGTGGATTCCATGCATGTAATCCGTCTCTTGAAAACTTAAATTATCCGGTTGAGACCAGTAATCCAGGGTGGTATTTAAACTCAACACGTTGCTCAGCAAACAATCGTACAATTTATAGCCGACACCAAAACCTGTTTTTTGTTTGTTGTGATACTGGCGAATAAAGAATCCGTTTAATTGCCGTTTGTAAGAAAGCCATAGATTTTGCTCGGTCATATCACCAAAGGGAGTTCTCAAATAATCCAGGCTGAAAGTAAACAGGGCATTTTCGGATAACTCAATCTTGTCTAATCCCAGAATTTGAGGAGATAGAATGTTGATCCATGAAAGCAAATTGGAACGTTTTAGGTATTTTTTTTCCGGATCGGTCAAGTCTGCTGATTTTACCCATGATTGAAAACCGGCCTCAGGCTCAAACAAATACTTTACCCAGCTTTTGTTTCTATCCACCATCATGGGACTTCTATTTAAATCTTTTTCCTTCAAAGATATATCCTTCACTGAAAAATTGATGTTGTACAATCGACTGTAAAGAAATTCGGTAGCATACAGCAAAAAGTAATCGTATTTGTTGTTCTTATTGCCCATATCTGCTTTGACTATTTCCTCTTCCAATGTCTTTGCTTTCAGATAGTGGTATTCGTTTCTCACCAGATTCAAGCGCATGAAACCAATGGGATTGGCCGATTTGAAAGCATTGAATTCCGACACGCTTAATCCGTAATGATACGACTCATTCAAAGAATTGAAACAAAAGATATTACTTTTTAATTCCAAGTGGTTTTGAGCAAGGATTTTCCGCTCGGTTTCCAATTCTTCCAACGGTGCAAGGATAAGATCATTTATGAAAACAGGCACGAGTAGCCCTATGTAGAGATTTTTAATTCTTTTCTGAAAAAAATGGTTGGTCAACAGATTCAGCGACACCATATTCTCTGATTGAGAGTGAATGTCGTTGAGTAAGTCGGTAGAAATGGACAGTTTGATATTCGGGTTGTACAACTTCAGAATACTTGCGCCTTTTTCAGGGACGTTTGGCATGGAGAAGGAAGGATTCTCGAGGACATAAGCCATAATCTTGCTTCTGGTCACGGAGTCCGGTAAGATGTCGTTATGCGTTTTCCAAAAAGCATTATCGTTACCCTGTGTTTGATAAGCCTGCATGGCCTCTTTTTCATCGACCGGAACTCCTTGGACGTCGTCTTCGTTAAAGTTGGTTTGGATTTCAGTCATGACCATTTCAGTGCATACCCTGTGATAACCGCCATTTGTTGCTTTGTTCCTGTTGTTTATGATGGTCGAAACCAAAAAATATTTACCGTTGATCTTCTTGTACTGGGTAATATTGCTCTTGTTATCCGTGTGCATTTCAAACCGTACCAATCCAAGATCTTCCGAATCAATAAAGATTTTTCCTTTCGTAAGATGCTCCTTTTCATTATCCTTGTTGATTTCAATCACATAGACGGGGCGTCCATCGAAACGGGTTGAATGTCCGAAAGTAAAACTGTTTTCCTTGGCGGTGGTTTGTCGTATTGCCAATGCCTTGACTGCATCAAAAACGCCAATGCCACGAATGCCGATGCGACTGTTTTTCACAAAATTGAAGTTCCTGTTCCGTATCAGGAATGTTTTATCTTTGAATGAGGACTTATACGATTTTACTTGCTTAAAGGACGTTTCTTCAACATAAATCAACGAGTCGGGATGGGTGAATATTTTGGCACGATAAAACATCCGGGTCAAAAACGCCTCTTGTGCATAGTTTTCTGGGATTTTGGTTATGGCTTTGTTGAGCAGTTCCCGGGCACTGGTATTGGTGATCAGAACTTCATGAAGTTCAATATCTTTTCTCTTTAGATGAACAATCAACGGCTCATTTATTGAATCCATACTGAATAGGCCATTCTCATATCCAATATGTGAAAAAGTCAACAGGTCTTCGTTTTGAAGACCGCGAATCTGAAAGGCCCCATCGCTGTTGGAGATAGTCCCCTTCAGTGATCGGTTCAGAAAGACAGTTACATTAGAAAGAGGTCTGTCAGACTCATCAAAAATCCTTCCAGTAATAACTTTTTGAGATAAAGTCGTTTGGAATGAAGTAAGAACCAACAAGGAAAAAAGCAACTGTTTTTTTATCGTTGAATAAATCATATATTTTTGGGAAACCTGTCAGATTTCACTGATTGATTTTGTTTGTTTCAGCCCTTGATTCGCATTAATAGCTGAAATTCCCTTTTATCCGGGATGATTCATTTCTTGAATAGGATTGGGCACTTTTATTCTGAAATTTCACCGGTAGAATGTAAGGGACTGCTACAGAACGATTGCCAACAAGACCCGGAGACCAGGCCGGCATCTTTTCCACGAGTTTTAGTGCTGCCTTATCAAGCTCATAATGAAGAGATCTGGCAATTCTGGCATCTGTCACCGTCCCATTTTCATTCACTATGAAATAAACCAGCACTATACCATCTATTGGTTCTATCGCTGTCATTGCCGGATAAACCAGATTTTTCTGTATATAGCTGTTCAGGGCTTTTTTTCCGCCCACAAAAGCTGGTTCCTTGTCAACTTTGAACGCCTCATAAAGAGTCTCATCATGGGGGCCTTTTATATCCACTACGACAGAGAGCTGTATTGCGCCTTTTTCATTCATGACTTTCCAGTCGGCTACCACATTATTTGAATAGACAATTTCTTTTTGTTTTCTACCGTTTTTAAAATACCAGATAAAAAGGCCGTCCCGTACTTCAGGATTTAATGATGTAAATGAACCTGTCCTGTATAATTTACCTGATATATAATAATCCTGCATCGTATACCGCTGATTGATCGAATCAGCTTCACATACCCGAAAATAGACAGCCTGCTCCTTACTTGTTGTCTGTTGCCAATTAGCATCAAACCAGACAACATCGTACTCCCGGGCAAAAAGGGCTGTTGAGAAAAATAAACACAGATACAAACAAAACTGTTTCATTGCTTTCCAGATAAGGTTAACTAGTCATTATGGATTGTCAGGTGTAGTATTTGTTGCTCAGAGAATACATCCCCTTTTATGAATAATGGGTTATGTGACAAATATAACTTATTTTTAACTTCGTATCATCATTATGATGTTATTAAAACGATTACTCCAATGAAAAAATCAGAAATATGTTCGTCCAATGATTTTTTCATGTATTTTTAGCGGACTGAATGGATAATTATGAGGGCTTTTCTGCTTTTCATTGCTGTAGTACTGTTTCATTCTGTGACAATGGCAGGCAACCATCGGTCAAAAATAGCGTCCGTACCATTCGAAGTGGTTGGTACATATATCGTTGTAAAAGCACGTATTAACGAATCTTCTCCATTGAATTTCATTCTTGACTCCGGACTAGGCTCCACCATCGTCACTGAATTGTCGGCCGAAGACAGTCTGACACTTCGTCATTCTGACAAGATTACGTTAAATGGTTTAGGTAAAGGTAAAGAAATCGAAGCTATGATTAGCCGGGGCAACACACTCCAGGCCGGCAAAATAAAATTTGTCAATCAGATGGTTAATTTGCTGGAAGAAGATATTTTCAACCTGTCGGAATTTACTGGAAAAAAAATCAATGGTCTTCTTGGCTCTGATTTTTTTCAGGATCAGGTTGTCTGGATAGATTACGACAAAGAACGTATTACATTTTACGAAAGCAGCTCTTTTGTTATTCCCAACGGCTATGTGGCTATTCCATTGATAATCAAAGACAATAAAATGTACTCCACCATGCTGGTCTCTCAGGGACAAGGGAAGCCAGCCGAAGCTAAGATGCTTATTGACACAGGAGCGGAATTGGCAGCCTGGCTACGCGTTCACGATAACATTCGTTTACCCTCTAAAAAAATTTATGGTTATATAGGACAAGGTCTGAACGGAGAGATTAAAGGACATCTGGGCCGAGTGCCCAGGTTGTATTTCGGTGGTCATTCTCTGCATAACCCGGTGGTTTCTTTTCCGGATTCGGCTTGTATAGCAGATATCATGCAGGACATTGAGCGTGATGGAACTGTAGGCAGCCAGATTCTCAGTCGGTTTAACCTGATATTCGATGAGCCGAACGAACTTTTATATATCAGACCCAATCACAACTTCAGAAAACCATTTCGATACAACATCGCAGGTATGGAGATTGTCAAGCAACAAACATTGCCCTACCTGCCTGAAATTTATTACGTCTGGCAACAATCACCAGCCGAAAGGGCAGGCATCAAATCAGGAGATATGATTCTGGAAATCAATGGAATGAATGGATTTAACGCCGATATCAATGACATCAGGCATTTTTTCGAGAATCCTTCCAGGCGACCTCTTATTGTCACCATACTAAGAGGCAATCAAACATTTCAGGCAAAACTTGATATTAATCAGACACTTTAACATCAGAAAACCATCATCATCATCTGAACACCTCTTCCGGTTTGACCAACACTATTTTCCCGAAAGAAGCCAATTTTGCGCTATCTATCTGATCGGAATTACCAACGACAATCCAGGCTACGGGCCTGTTCTTAATATAGTCAATATAAAACGCGTTGATGTTATTAATATCCATGTTAACAGCTGCTTCTGCCAATGCTTTGTTCGGGTCACAGTCGTAACCTCTGCTCCTCAGCCTGGCAATTTCACTGGATAAACCACGGAACGCAGGATACCTGTTATAGGCAGCATTAATCATGTCAAACCGGCTTGTTTCAACACGTTCAGGTTTCATTGGCATGTCACGGATCAATGAATCAAGCAGGTTCATGGCATCAATGGTTTTGTCACATTGAGTAGACAACATCATACGTGTATATCCCGGTTTATCCTGACAGATATAGGGTGCCATGGTATAATAAGCATTGGCACGATAGGCTAAAGAGCGGAATTCACGAATTTCCTGGAACATCAGGCTACTCATGGTTCCTCCAAAATAATTATTGAACAGTGTGGCATTATGGCGCGATGATGCATCATTGGTTGCTTCTCCGGGAATATAGCCATAAATGATGCTTTGAGAGGCTTTTTTGTCTTCCATAAAATAGACAACCGGTCCTGAAACAGGTTGCAGATCTGGGTAAACGGGATTGTTTGAGGCAACCGTGCAGGTTTCGGGAGACAAATACTGACAAGCCAGACGAACAACGGTTGCTGTCGGCGTATTGCCACAGTAGTGGATGTCACAAGCGACTTGAATGACTCGCCTGAATTCTTTAAGGATAGCTGTTGCCTTCAATTTTTTCACTTCTGACAGCGATAAACGATTCAATTCCTCTGACATAGCTCCAACCCTTACTTTATTGTATAAAGCGGTCGCTTTCATATCGGGATCTTCCAGCTCGGACTTCTGTTGGATTTTCCGGGCATCCACAACATTTTTCAATTGTTTTTTATCCGGTATAACACGGTTGAAAAAATGATTAACCAGTTTCAGTGTTGGTTCCAGTTGTTGGTCAAAGCCAGTAACAGATACTGTAAACTGATCTGATGAAGAGCTAAAGTTCATGGTACTCCCCAATTGCTGGAGACTGCATCGAAACGAATCAAGGGACAAGCTGTCAGTACCATAATAGTTCAGCAGAGTGCTTGCCGGATTAATCAACCTGGATTCATCGGAACCGATACCATAATTGATTGTCAGTGAGAAAACATCATTCAATGGATTGGTTGTGGTATATAACGTTGCCTTTGGTGCCAGTTTCGTGGTGCAAACATCTTTTTCAAAATCCAGGAAACGAGGAGTTAACTGATTGACAGGCATTTTCTCCATTTCCAGAGCATAGGCCGACTTGGCATCCTTGTGAGGCGGTACGATGGGTTCAAATGCTGGCTTCTGCAGGTTGTCCTTTGGATAGCTACCGGTTTTTTTGTTCATATATAAATACTTGTCATTCATGTATTTATTTACAACACGAACGATATCATCCTTGCTGATTGATTCGATTGTACGAACTTCATCAAGGTAATCCCCCCACTTTTTCCCTTGTCCGAACAAAGCAATCAAACGTTGCGAACGGGAATCGATGCTTTCCAGCTCTGTCTCAAAATTCCGTTTGTGTTCCAATTTCAAGCTCTCTAGTGTTTCTTTCGAAAAATCCCCTTTTTTTAAGCGATCGATTTCGTTCAAAATCAATTCTCTGGCTTTTTCGTTTGATTGAAAAGGAATCTTCGGGATTCCAATAGCCGCTATCATACCAGCTTCTTTCATGGCATCTGCAAACACTACAGCCTCCAGTATTTTACGATCTGATGTCAGTTTATCAAGACTCCCCGTACCATTCTCGTTCTTAAGCAATCCGAGTGCAATAGTAAGAATAAGAAAATCAGGATCTTTTGCAGGAACACCTCTCCAGGCCATACCGGTGGCATTAACAAGTGGGATATTGATGAGTACGTCCATGGTCTCCACACCATCCAGCGATTTGGGCTGAGCCACTTCTTTCTGAGGTGCGACCCCCGATTGAATCCGACCAAATGTCTTTTCCAGGACCGGAATAGCTTCTAAGGTATTGAAATCACCACTAATAATCAAACCCATGTTGCCTGCCACGTAATACTCTTTGAAAAAACGATCCATTTGCGACAGTTGCGGATTCTTCAGACTTTCTGTACTACCAAGAACGGTATATGCATATGGATGTGGGGCATAGAACCGCTCCATGATTTTTTCGATGGCATTGTTTATCAGATCATCACTATACATATTTTTCTCTTCATACACTGTTTCAAGTTCACTTTGGAACAACCTGAAAACAGGATCGATAACCCTTTCACTGCATAACTCGGCCCACTGACTAAAATATTGAGGAGAGAATGTATTGAAATAAACCGTATTGTCATTTGATGTCCACGCGTTAAGCCCGGTACCTCCAAAGCGTGAGATAAGCCGGTCAAACTCATTAGGTATGACGTATCGGGAAGAACGGATGCTCAGTTCATTGATTTCTGACTGAATGCATTTACGCGATGAATCGTTTTTTGTCCGTGCCAATTCATCGTATTTAAGGGAAATGGAATCCAACAGGATTTTTTCTGCCCGATAATCGAGTGTACCTATCTTTTCAGTGCCCTTGAACATCATGTGTTCAAAATAATGGGCTATGCCAGTATCAGGACAATCCTTGGATCCCGCATTCACGACAACAGCACCAAATACCTTTGGCTGGGAATGATCTTCGTTAAGCCACACCGTCAGGCCGTTGTCAAGGGTGATTTCTTTTAGGCCCAGTGTATCAGAATGAGCAGCAAACAAGATTCCCGTACTGGTGGTAATCATCATCAACAGCATCCAGACTCGTTTCATCTGATTTTATCTTTAAATTTGTGATCCGATGTAAATTCTATCAGGCTCAAAGGTAACTATTTTATCCTTCCTTCCTTAAAATGCCATAACATAACCTAGTTGAATCCTTAAATTGGGCGGTATGCCATAGGTATTATATGTCTGACTGACTCGTGCAAACAACGTGCTTCCGACAAAAATCCGCCTGGCTATCAATACACCTCCTATGCCTTTGACACCAACGTATGTATTATTGATTTCTGCACCATCAATCATGCGGTTGGATAATCCGACTTCCCCGTAAATGGTGAAAGATGGTTGTATGAACCATCTTTCACTCAACCAATAAGAAGTATTTGCCTCAACCCCCAGTTTGCCGCCATAAAAACTGTTGTATTCATCAAAATTGGCACTGTCTTCTGACCAATATTTGAAATTCTTATAAATATGACTGTCAAATCCGCCCTTTACACCCAGATTGACATCAAGTACTGGTAAAACATCTTTACGAAAAGCCCACCAGGTCATTGCACTTGTAACACCGGCACAATAAGCATCATCATTGGTCAGTCCGAAGGCCTGATCAAAATTTGTATGGGTAAAATCACCCTGAAATTCAATTGATCCGTCAAGCGAGAAACCAACTGACATACCAGCCCCGTTGTATCCTTTGCCAAAATCCAAACAAGGCGCAATCATAACCCCGTCCTTACCAGGATCCAACAAAGTGGAAACCTGCGCATCAGTCGTTAAAGCAAGGCCGGCCAGAAGAAGTAAAGCAGCCAACTTTTTCATACTATATTCATTTTTTCGTTTAAGGTAGTATGGAACGCCGCATGCCCTAATTATACCATACCTGGGCACTTTTACAAGCATGTTCGTTTCATCGTATCAAATGCTAAAGGTTAATAAATCATTTGTAGGAACTCAACAAAATGAAAACAATCCAGCACTGAAAAAGTTCAGTCCCGGATGATAAAAAATAAATGAAAGAAAAAAAGGTAGTTAAAAAGCGATCAGATAACCAACCGTAATAGTGTAACGTATCGGCATATTGTACGTGTTAAGAAGCACACTTGGATATACATAAAAAGCATCCTTCAGATTCAGCCTTTTTACATAGGAAACACCAGCACAGGCAGTTGTTCCAAAATAGCCGGATTGCACCGCCATCCCACTCACTGTTCTGGAAGATAGTCCTGCTTCACCATAAACAATCAGCGATGGCCTGAGCAGCGAATAGTCGGTTATCCAATAATTCAAAACGGCATCAAGCCCCACTTTTCCTCCACTATATCCATTCATTTCGACAAAAGTGTCATCGTCCACCCAATAACTGTACATGGAATAGTTATTACTTTCTATACCCGCTTTCAAGCCAAGATCAACAGATAACGAACGGTTGATGTTTTTTTTCAACATCCACCAGGTAACTATTCCGGAAAAACCATCAATATAGCCATCGTAGGTGTACTGATTATCCGTATTAAAATTAGTACGGACATAGCGAGCCTCTATATCAAAAAGGGTATTGATTGACCAGATTGCCTGACAGCTGAAGCCAGCGATTTCCTTGCCCGTTTCAAGTCCTGCTGAAAGAATGATGGCATCTGTTTCTTCTTCAAAAACCGTTGACAGCTGAGCTGTTGCCAGTAATGGCATACAAATTATCAAAACCGTGATAAACCACTTCTTCATAGTATGTAATCATTAAGATAAACGTCCTGCAAAAATACACAGGAATGCGAAAAAAACGTTAAGAACAACGAGATTTAACAGTTTTTTTATTTCAGGCATGTTGGTTTAATAAAGCAGAGAGACTGACGGCGTTTGTTTCCAATCTATCAGTGCGTTGATCAGTTTCACCTGTGTGTACCTTTTCAAATCAGCCATGGTGATGTGAGCTTCCCTGATCATGCCCTCAGCCAGCAACCGTTGCCTGCAAGTACCATTCAGCAAAAAAGTATCCGGTGTGTACCAATGGCAGCCATCAAAAAAAACCACGTTGGAAAAGGATGTATCTGTCATGCAATCGTTCTTAACGATCAGGATATCATCTGCATCACCCTTCTTTTTCAGGTAGGCTTCAAACATTTGACGTTGCCCGGACTTATAAGTATATTCAGCCTGATTGTCTGTCATCAGCCGCAGAGAATGTATTTGCCTGGACACATATAATTCAATGGTCACTTCTTCAATTTGTTCACCATAGACAACCCTGCATTTATATATTCCGGAGCTAAGGGCCGGTATTGTCAGTGCTTCTGCCAGGTCGATATCAGGAACAAGCCCGAAAAAATGATGTCTGGTCTCACACAGCCGTTTGTTATGCCATTCTATATGCTGCAGTTGGTGGTTTTCCAACCTGATACTTTCAATAAACCGGTACATATATCTTTTTCAGCATTTCTTCATACTCATCCTGCTGGTTGCTGAAAGCGGTTATTCCGCCTCCACTCTTGTAAGCCAATCCGTCAGCCGTTTTCTCAATGAAGCGAATCATGACGGCACTATCCAGCGTACGACCGTCAAATATACCAAAAACTCCTGTATAATAGCCTCTTTCATACATTTCTGTTTCCCGGATAATCTGGACTGTCCGTTTTTTAGGCGCACCAGTCACTGAGCCAGCTGGTAGCATAGCAAACAGAATGTCACCGATGTGAGCCGGATAGTCGTCCGGGAGTTTGCCGGTAATTTCAGAACTGACTTGTAATAACCGTCCGTGGTCAGTAATCAGTTCATCAATGTATCTGAAACGATCAACCTTTACCTGGGTCGCCACAATACTCAAATCGTTCCGAATCAGGTCAACCATTGTACTATGTTCGGCCTTTTCCTTGGGATTGTCCAGAATCCGTTTCCTGGCATCGGCTAAACCAGCATCAATGGTTCCCTTCATTGGGAAAGAAGCAATGATGCCGTTATCAATCCGGACAAACGTTTCGGGTGAAAAACACAGGAACTGATCCTGATACCTGAGCTTATACCTGGCATTAGCCATCCGGAAAAGTTCCTCCAACGAATAATCAGTAAACACAGGTGTCCGGCAGGTCAGATTAATCAGAAAACTGTTTCCTTTCCTGATTTCAAAAACCGCCTGATTGAACTGACGATTATAACTGTCGGCCGGATAACTGGCATGTCGGATGATCGGCTGTAGCTGTCTGCCTTCTGTGTAATCTTTACCTGTTTGGATGAAAGAGTCCGAAACCAGTTTCGATTGAATTCCGCGAGCACATTCCCCGCTACTCGCGGCGGGGTTAGCGAGCAAAACACAGGATTTCTTTTTGGAATCGGAGATTCCTCGCGGCAAGCCGCGAGAAGCTTCAATTGTGCCAAAACCGGGAAACTGAAAGGCTACTTCCTTCGGATTCAGTTCGTCCATCAATAGGACAACCGGCTTTTCCATCAGGAAATCAATCATGAAAAAGAATGGCTTGCCTGCATTACCCAAGCTGTTCATTGTTTGTATCGCCCTTTCTGCAGGTATCATTTCGTAAGAATTGCCGATGGTTTTACAGGAGGGAAACTAGTGGGCAGGTTAATGGGTTTTGGCGACAATGTCCATAACAGCGTGTCTTTCCGGCTGAAACCTGACGCGGCACCCCAAATTGACATCAGAGCAATGGCCTCACCCTCAGACAGAATACGCATGCTGATACGAGCCATTCCGGTACGAATCATATCTATATCACTGGCAGCAGCACGTGTCAAATCCAGTAAATGCCCTTTTCGCGGATGAAACCGATCGTTCACCCGGACAATGACTGATTTATCATTATTCAGGTTTGTCACATACAGGTATGTACCAAATGGCAACGATGGGTGGGCAGCATTATACAACTGATTATCAAGTCGTTCACCATTAGCGGTACGCCTTCCGTTAAATTTACTACTATAATAAGAGGCCTTTCCGGTGATGACGTCAGTCTCATATCCGGCCTGTTGGGCTCTAAGCTCTGCCAATTGCCAGAAGCTCAGAAAAAACACAACTCCTGCCAATAGCTTTTGGGCGGACAAATGTAATTGCATACTCAAATAATAGGAAGACAAAGATACTGTTCAGCCATCACTTTTAAAAACTTAATCAGGCATGCGTTTGTTGTATCTCTGTTAAACATGAAATATGTCCGAAATAATTTGGCACTTTTACTCAATTCCGTTACTTTCGCAAGAATGATAAGGCGTTGTTAATCTAATGCATCAGAAAAATGAATGTATATGATCTCGAAGTCATCTTTGAACTGCTAATCAAGAATTCATCCACTTGCAGTATTCTGGTGGACCTGGATGGCAACATCATCCGGTTCAACGATGCTTACAGGGAACTTATTGGTTACACCGATGAAGAAATAAGGGATAAAGCTTTTACAGTCTATGAATCCGATGCTATATACAAGCGGGAAATCGGTTTTATGGATCAGCTGCTCAGAGGCGAGAAATCGGATATCAAATTCCAATCGACCAGGCTTTCAAAAGACGGCCGCATCATTCCTGTCGAGGTGACAGCACTTGTTTTTTGTGGTAAAGACGGAAAGCCTGAGTTTGCACTGAAACGGATTGAAGACATCACCAAAGAAATACAATCTGAAGAAATCAACCGGAATCAACTATTTTACCTGAAAACCATCCTGGACGAAATACCGCTCAGTATCTATTTTAAAGATAAAAAAAGCCGGTTTCTGCTAAACAGCAGAGATCACCTGACATTTCTAGGTTGTTCATCGCCTGACGAGTTGAAAGGAAAATCAGACTTTGATTTTTTTGCCGAAGTCCATGCTCAAAAGGCCTTCGAGGATGAGCAGAAAGTTATGCAGACAGGCAAAAGCATCGACATTGAAGAAAAGATCACCAACAGGGATGGGCTGGTTCGTTGGGGGCAGACCATCAAATCCGCCCTGAAGGATCAAAACGGCGAGGTGGTTGGCACCTATGGAATAACACGTGACATTACTGCCCTAAAACTGGCAGAAGAAGAATTATTAAGACTCAACGAAGAGTTACAGGATAAAAACAAGCAACTGGAATATACCATTAACGAACTGAGCCGTACACAGAATAAACTGGTCTTCGCCGAAAAAATGGCGGCTCTCGGGAACCTGATCGGTGGTATTGCCCATGAAATCAACACGCCGCTCGGAGCTATCAAGGCAAGTTCTTCCAACATCAATGATGTTGTCGAAAAAATCAGTGTCGATCTGCCATGGTTGATCCGCAACGCCTCCGAACAAGGAACGAACTGGATGTTCAAGTTGTTGACGGAAGCCGACGCCAGGGATATTTCTGTATTCTCGAAGGAAGAACGACAGCGGAAACGGGATCTGACTTCGTTACTGGAAGAAAACGCAATCGAGAATGCTCCCATCGTGGCTGATACGCTTGTTTCGCTTAAACTGAATTATTCGGATACTGTTTACCTGGATTTTTTGAAACAACCAAACGCACAACGTTTCCTGCAAATACTAAAGATATTATTCTCTCTTAAACGTAATTCCAACAATATTTTTATTTCTGTAGAAAAAGCTTCCAGAGTAGTAAGAGCACTGAAAAGTTACATTTATAAAAATGCCACCGGTGAATACGAAGCAACCGATCTGACTGAGACCATCAATACGGTGCTGATTCTCACCGCCAACATGATCAAACATACCAAGACCGACATTATCACTCAATTTGAATCGATACCACCCATTTTCTGCAGGCAGGATGAAATCTGCCAGGTTTGGACCAACATCATCACCAATGCCATACAAGCCATGGGTGAAGGAGGAATATTAGAAATCAGTCTGAAAAATAACGAGAAAAAAGGTACCATTCTGGTTGCATTTAAAGACAACGGGCCAGGTATACCCGAAGAAATCAGACACAGAATCTTTGAAACCTATTTTACAACCAAGGAAAAAGGTGTAGGAACCGGTATGGGACTTGATATTTCCAAACAAATCGTTGAAGGTCATAAAGGGACCATCTGGTTTGAATCCGAAGCAGGTACGGGCACTACTTTCTTTATCGAAATTCCTGTCAACCAGGAACACTGACTCTTTAACCAACTAACACTAACGATATTCTACCATGAAACAAGCAATTATATGCGTTGATGATGAAGACATCATTCTGGAGGCGCTGAAAGACCAGCTGGGACCTTTCTTTGAAAATCAGTACCTAATTGAAACATCAACGACGGCTGAAGAAGCG
>Ga0153915_10001934_pt1 | contig 19070 bp, 12 predicted proteins | sample Opewatmetagenome_2_FD_107003 | JGI IMG/M metagenome (GOLD analysis project Ga0153915, IMG submission 107003) | Freshwater wetland microbial communities from Ohio, USA - Open water 3 Core 3 Depth 3 metaG | ecosystem: Environmental > Aquatic > Freshwater > Wetlands | place: USA: Ohio, Lake Erie...
GTATTCTTTGTAGTAAACCAATTCCCATGGTCTGCCGGTTTTTGTTGACTTAGTTTGTCCGGAGTTATGTTCGGCTAACCTTCTTGTCAGGTCGTTGGTATGTCCAACATAGAATTTACCATTGCTAGAGCTTTTAAGGATATAGAGATAAACCATAGAAAAGAGAAATAATTAGTCGGGGTGATAGGATTCGAACCTACGACCTCTTCGTCCCGAACGAAGCGCGCTAAACCGGACTGCGCTACACCCCGAAAATTTTAGAACTCAAATATAAAAACTTTTTTCTAAAAAAGAATTTCTATCCTCTTTTTATATCAAAAGAGAACTGTGATTCCTGTATTTTTTCTTGTACCTGTTCGATATTTAATGTTTATTCTGCAAAATTTTTAAATGGTCATAATTGGCAAATAAACTTATTATTGAACCGTGGTTTCTGGGAAATTGACTTTTTGTTTTTAATTTTGTAATTATATTTATCTAATCCTATCGGAAACAGATGGTTGCAGAGTTCCTTTAAAAATTGTAATAGAAAAAGGGCGTAACTTATGAAAACAAAAAGCCTAAAATTAGCATTTGTGCTGTTATTTCTCTTTTTTTGCAGAATAAATGCACAACTGGCAAAGGATAGCTGGAGTTTCACTTTGGGAGGCTCATATCCCCGTTTTGTAAATCATGCCTTGTCTTTTGCAACAAATAATAATTTCGGCGGTTTTATTGGAATACAGAGAAACTTTACTGAACATTTAGGCCTTCGGTTTCAGCCGAAAGCAGTTTTAATGGAGTTGGCATACGGTACTCCGCATAATTACAGCAAAACCTTTGCTATTAACCCTACTTTAGATATTCTTTATTACTTCGTTCCATGCGAATCAGTTTCCCCTTACCTGCTTATCGGGGGCGGGCCTACTCTATATTTTCTTGATAACCCTTACGACAAAACACTGGATGAATCTTATTTCACATACCAATTCAACGGTGCATTCGGAGTTGAATGGACGCTTGAGGGGGACTGGAAATTAAAAACCGAACTGCAGTATATTACTGTACTGGACGGCAAGTTCGACGGTACCAACCTTACAAAGAACGGAGGAATCCTCGGCGGGCCGTATAACTCCTATTTTTCCATTGATATCGGAATTAATTATTACTTCTCAAAAGGAGAGCCCTCCAAATTGTGTGAATTGTACGACGGAATAAAAATAGAAAAACCTGAAAAGATTGATTACGAAAAAATTGAGAACATCGTAAAAAAATATATTCCTAAAGAGGTTATTAAAGAAGTTGTTGTTGAGAAGCCTGTGATTAAAGAGAATAAATGGGTCCTTGTAGGGGTCAATTTTGAATTTAACAGCGCAAAATTAATGCCCGAAGCTTACCCGATCCTTTTTTATGCTGTACAGGCTTTAATTCAAAATCCCGATTTGAAAGTCGAAATACAGGGATATACGGATAATGTGGGCGCTGAAAGCTTTAATAAACAACTTTCCGAAAAAAGAGCTTTAGCAGTTAAAAATTATTTAATTTCGCGCGGCGTCGATTTACAACGCCTTAAAACTACAGGTATGGGCTCGGCAAACCCCGTAGCGGATAATAAAACCGCCTCCGGCAGGGCGCTAAACAGACGCATTGAATTTAAAATAATTAAATAATTCTTTCTAAACCAGAATAATTACTGACTTATTGCAATAAAAAAAATATTTTATTTACTTTCTCAATTAATTGATATAACTTTGACACAATAAATAACCTTTAACTTTATCCGGCGAGATAAAAAAGGATGAGAAGAAAAAACAAATAATAAACAAAACAGGAGACCTCCGCGACGAAAGTCAAAGAGGATTTTTTTTATATGGAAATAAAAGCAAAAGTAATTGACGAGGAAGGGTTGGTAAGAACTATAACCCGTTTAGCCCATGAAATTCTTGAAAAGAATAAAGGATCGCAGAATCTTGTGCTTATTGGAATGCGCACAAGAGGTGAATTTATTGCTACGAGAATCCATGAGAAAATTAAAGAAATCGATTCATCAAATCCTAATCTAGGTATCCTTGATGTAACGCTATACCGCGACGATTTCAGAACAAGGCTTAAACAGCCGCAGGTTTCAGTTACAGATATTACATTCGATGTAAATGATAAAGAAATCATATTAATTGATGATGTCCTTTATACCGGGAGGACAGTCCGCGCCGCTCTTGACGCGCTTATGGATCTCGGAAGGCCGAACACAATTCAGCTCTGCGTGCTTGTCGATAGAGGGCACCGCGAAATGCCTATCAAAGCCGATTTTGTCGGAAAGAACATTCCCACATCGATTAATGAAGAAGTAAAAGTTAAATTAAAAGAGATTGACGGCGAGGATGCCGTTTATCTTGTCGATTGTTCAAAGGTTTAAAAATGAGAGAAGAAATATGTCATTAACAAGCAGGCATTTACTCGGCCTTCAGGGGGTTCCTAAAGAGGATATTCAGTTGATTCTGGATACTGCCACAACTTTCAGGGAAGTGCTTGAAAGGCCAATCAAAAAAGTACCTACGCTTCAGGGAAAGACTATCGTTAATCTTTTCTATGAAAATTCAACGAGAACAAGAATTTCATTTGAACTTGCACAGAAAAGATTATCCGCCGATACGATTAATTTTTCAACCTCTACAAGCAGCGCTAAAAAAGGGGAGACTTTCAAAGATACTGTTAGAAATATTGAGGCAATGAAAGTAGATATGATTGTCGTAAGGCATGAATCGGCTGGCGTACCTCAGTATCTTACGCGTATTTCAAAAGCAAACATTCTAAATGCAGGAGACGGGCTGCACGAGCATCCGACTCAGGGTTTGCTCGATATGTATTCGATTAGAGAAAAAACAGGCTCACTTGAAGGGCTGAAAGTCTGTATTGTGGGGGATGTTGGGCACAGCCGGGTTGCATTATCAAATATTTTCGGACTTAATTCTATGGGCGCAAAAGTATCCGTTTGCGGGCCTCTTACAATGATACCCGTCGGAATTGAAAAACTGGGCGTCAAAATTTATACTGATATAAACAAGGCGATAGCGGAAAATGATGTTCTTAATGTTTTAAGAATACAGCTTGAAAGAAAAGCCGGACAGGTAATTCCTTCTACAAGAGAATACCATAATTATTATGGAATAACCGCAGAAAGAATTGAAAAAAACAACAAGAATATTCTTATTCTTCATCCCGGGCCTATAAACAGGGGGGTTGAAATAACTTCCGAAGTTGCAGACGGCCCTTATCAGGTGATACTGGATCAGGTAACAAACGGAGTTGCAGTAAGAATGGCTGTGCTCTATTTACTCGGAACAATGCATTAATTAAAATTGGGTGAAAAATGCAAATAGTAATAAAAGGAACTACGCTTTTAGATCCTCAGCAAAAATTGAATCATAAAGCGGATTTATTGATTGTTGACGGTATTATTAATAAAGTCGGTAATTTGTCTAAAGACGATTACAGACATTCGACTGTATATGAATTTGACGGAAAGTATTCTGTGCCGGGTTTTTTCGATATGCACGTTCATCTTAGGGAGCCGGGCAGAGAGGATAAAGAAACAATTATTACAGGAAGCAATGCAGCCGCGGCAGGAGGCTTTACAGGAATTGCATGTATGCCTAATACTTCTCCGGCAATTGAATCGGCGGAGGTTGTAAGGTTCATTAAGGAAAAATGCTCTTTGCACCCGGTTGAAGTTTATCCGGTTGGCGCAGTAACGGCGGAAAGAAAAGGAGAGGCTCTTGCTCCGATGCATGAACTCTTTGAAGCCGGAGCCGTTGCTTTTTCAGACGACGGTACCGCCGTTAAAAGCTCGGGAATTTTAAGGCTTGCAATGGAATATGCAAAAATGTTCAACGCCCCCGTTATTGAACATTGCGAAGACCCTTCTATGGCAGGGGGTGCAATGAATGAAGGTTATACTTCCACTACCCTGGGTTTGCCTGCCATTCCCTCAATTGCTGAGGATATTATTGTTATGAGGGATATTATGGTTGCAGAATATGTTAAAGGAAAAGTGCATATAGCCCATATAAGCACAAAAAATGCAGTTGAGCTTGTGCGCCAGGCGAAAAAGAAAGGAATTGATATTACTGCAGAAGCCGCTCCTCATCATTTTACTTTAACGGAAGAATATTTGAAAGATTTTGATACCAATTATAAAATGAATCCTCCGCTCCGAACAAAAGAAGATGTCGAAGCGGTAATTGAAGGGCTTAAAGACGGCACTATCGATTGTATTGCTTCAGACCATGCGCCTCATGCGATTGAAGAAAAAGAAATGGAATTTGTATATGCTCCGAATGGAATAGTCGGACTTGAAACTACTCTTGGGCTTGCTGTTACCGAACTCGTTGAAAAGAAACATTTAACTCTTTCCCAACTGGTTGAAAAACTGGCTGTTAATCCGAGGAAAATTTTAAACATTCCCGTACCTTCGATAAAAGAAGGGGAGGCAGCCAACATTACTGTATTCGACTCCAAAGAAACCTGGACTGTTGATATTTCCAAGTTCAAATCGAAATCGAAAAACTCACCTTTCAACGGGGTAAAATTAACAGGCAAACCGTTTGCAGTAATTAATAAATCAAAGCTTTACTCCGATGAAGGTTTTGTAAATATTTAACCTTAATGGTTTTCCTTAAAAGTGTCCATTTTGTATAGAAAAATGGACACTTCTTATATCTCTCCGTATTAAATAAAATCAAATTGCATAAAAAACCAATCTTTTTGAATTATTTGACCGTGGCATTCCTTTTGCTTTATCGATGTTAAATGTTAAGCGGAGGCAATTATGTTAAAGAAAAATTTAATAATATCGGCGCTTTTCCTGGGGGCAGTAGCCTTTTCAGGATGCAAAAGAGACCATAATATTGTAGATGAGTATGATATAACTCCCCCGCAGGCGCCTCAGAATGTATCTGTACTGGCTCTTGACAGCGAAGTGGAGATTTATTGGGATAAAAGCCCCGACAGGGACGTAGCAGGGTATAATGTATATTACAGTTATGAGTACAATGGGAGATATACTTTCCTCGGATATGCAAAAAACAACTATTACCTTGACGGAGGCGCAAACGGGCCCGAAAACGGAGTAAAATATTTCTATGCCGTTACTGCTTATGATTACGACGGCAATGAAAGCGATTTAAGCGGCACATATGTTTTTGCAATACCGAGGCCGGAAGGGTACAATATACCGTTGTATGATTATAATGTTTATGCAGATAAAGCCGGATATGATTTCAGCGCATATTCAATCTTGGATTATTCCGCTGTTAACTGCGATTTTTTCTACGAGAAATATGAAGGCGTTAGCTACATAGATGTGTGGGATGATTCCGATATAAAGGATGCCGGCCCTACTGCAGATATAACGGATATTACAATTGCTCCGGTTAGCGGATATGCCGAATTAATTCCAGGTGATAATATAAAATACGTCGAAGCAATTGAAGGGCATACATATATAATAAAAACATGGGACGGGCATTTTGCCAAAATAAGAGTTAAGCAAATTGCATCGGATAAGATTATCTTCGATTGGGCATACCAGCTTATTGAGGATGAAAGGATGTTAAAACCCGCTGCAAATAGAGGAAGAAAGAAAACTTATGATTCGATTACAATTAATAGCCGTTAAAACGGGAACTTTTTACCCTCTTAAAGCATACCATCAATGGTATGCTTTTTTTTTACTATTTATTTATCTTAGAATGACGTCATATAGAAAATGAGATTATTAAAGATAAAATATCGGAATTTGCTCGGTTACCTGCTTGGATTAATCTTTTTTGCAGGCATTAATACTTATGCCCAGAATAAAGAACTGACCGAGACAGATAAGATATTTTCGCAGATTGAAAACGGCTTCGCCGATAATTCTGTCGATAAGTTCTCAACTTTCTTTTCTGATAAAATATTTATAAGTCTTTCATCAGGCACTCCTAAGTACTACAGCGCAAATCAGGCGTATTATGTTATTAAAAATTTTCTCGGCATATATAACCCGACAGGTTTTAAATTCGACCGCATTTCTTCAGATTCATCAAATCCTTTTGCATGGGGGGAATTGAAATACATTAAAAACGGATTGAAAGGAAAGGCTACAATAATGGTCATCCTTGCTAACGATAAAAACCAATGGAAGATTTCTCAGATTACTATAAATTAGAAGCTGATGTTTAATAAACAAGCGTTTTTAAAGCGTAAATATTTTTACATAAGCGGAATTCTTATCCTCTTCATTCTTCTGATGGGAATTTTTGAGCCTGTTATTTTAAATAATTATTCCGGCAGGTGGGGAGATAATCTAAATTCCAAAATAGCCGGAATTAAAACAGGCCTTCAAAATTATTTTTCCGATGAAGAGCGCCGACTGCTTAAAGATGCTCTCTCTCTTTCAGGGGAATTATCCTCTGAAGATACGCTTGAGCATTTCTCGGACGATGTGCGCTCGGCCAAATGGAATGATTATTCCATTGCAGTTTTTAATCCGTCCGGTAAAAGAATTGCCGGAAACAACATCAACGGCTCCGCCGCAGTCTTCTATTTTTTATTGCGGAAACAACAAAGTATGTTTTACCTGCAGACGGAACTTTTCAATTATCTTTCTCTTTATACCGCTTTTAATTATAAAGGAGAGAAGTATTTCCTTCTTATTAATAAACCCGTAGATAAAAAATACCTTTTAAATACCTCCTACTTTAAAGCTATAAGCCTAAAAGACAGGCTTTCAAAAACATATCAGGTAAATATTGAAATTTACGGCGGAGATATTGATGCCGCGCCGAGAGACGGAAGAGAGCAGTGCGCGGAGGTGTACAATGCTTCAGGAGATAAACTTTTATCGGTTGTTTTTGAAAATCCTTCTCTAAGCGCCGAATTAAATAAAAAGAGAGAATTTATATCGTTCTTGCAGATTTTCTGTTTCCTTCTTCTTGCGGCGGCGGCAATTGTAAAGCTGTTTAATTTCCTCGGCAAAATAAACCGTTACGGAATTAAAGCCGCGGCTCTTGTTGCTGTTGTAATTCTCATTAGAATCCTTCTTTTCATTTTCGATATACCGTCCCGGTTTATTGAAGGGGACCTCACCGATGCATCGTACTTCTCATCGGCATTCGGTTACGGCATTGTAAGCTCTCCCCTCGATCTTTTTTTAACGGTAATTTCTATTCTTTGCATACTTATAATTGTTTATGATTTTGCGCGTTCGGCAGGCGTTGAGTATTTTACCGGCGGGAAGGCTTTTAGAATAACCGTCATTATAATTCTTGCTGCGGTATATTTTCTGCTTCTGCGCGCTTTCGGCGCTTCAATTAGAAGCGTTATCTACGATTCCACATTGAAATATTTCAAAGACCCGTTTATTATTCCGAATCTTCCTCTTTTTGTAATGCATCTGAACGTATTGCTTATAGGCCTGAGCGCGCTCCTTTTTGCAATCAGCCTTCTTCTTTTGATGTTTAAATTTGCAGGAGAGGCAAATAAAAACAGGATGCTTTCTGCATTTTTTCTCCTTCAAGCCGCAGGCCTGCTGTACGATCTGTATCAGGCAGACCCTCAGGGAAATCATCTGACGAGGGTGTTATATATAATTCTAAGTTTTGCTTCCGCTCTTTGGGTTCGGCAAAACTCAAAAAGAACTGTTTTCGAATATTCTGTTTATCTTATTTTTGCCTCCTTTCTTTCGATACTGCTTCTTAATTATTATAACAGAAAACTTGAGAAAGATTCTCTTCCGTCTACCGCTCAGGAAATTCTGAAAAACAATGAAAAGCTTAATGAATTTATGGCCATTCAGGCGACAGTCCAGTTCTCAAAAGAAAGCGAATTAATTGAAACCGTAAAAAACGGCGGTTATAATTATAATGCGCTGGTTTTTAAACTCTGGTCAAAAAGCGTTCTGCCTAAGGAAATTCTGAGTTCTCACGTGTCCGTTTTAAATAAAGAATTATCCGAAATAGGGCATTACGATTATAATTTTGAGTCGCATCCTCAGATTGAATGGGATATTAATTCGGGCGCTGAATACAAAGTTAAAAATATTGAAGATCCATATACAGGGAAAAAACTGTTTATAACGCTTGCCCCTATTAAGGAAGACAAAACAACTCTCGGATATGTTGAACTGGCGCTTTGTCCGATTAATAATTATTTCGATAGAAAACAATGTTATAATATTTTATCCTCCTATAATCAGAGGCTTAATTCTACGGTTGATATCTCTCAGCTTAAATTGTTCCTGGTAGAGAATGGAAATATCAGGAATACAATCGGCGATATTTCGCTGAACGATACCGATATAAAGTATTTCAGGGAGCGCATTAAAAAAGAAGGAGACGGGATATATGTTGAAAGGGAAATTGAAGGAAAACCGCACCTGATTTTTATACGCCGGAGCGCGCCAGTTTCGGGAGAAGGCATTCTCGGGGTCGCATTGCGGAAAAGAGACCTCACCATAGACCTTTTTGACTTTTTCAAAGTCTTTTTTATTCATTCAATAATTATTGTAATATTTTCTCTGCTTGTTTTTCTGGTAAGAATTAAAAAAATGTGGAAAACGCTTTTCAATTTCAGGACGCGCCTTTTATATACGCTTATTATCATTGCTATTGTCCCGCTGTTTCTTTCGGCGGCATATTTTAAATCCCTCGTTGAAGAAAAAAACAGAGAAGATATTAACAATAAGCTGAGCAAAATGGCGGTTCAGGTCGGTTCTTATCTGAGAGCCTATTCTACGAATAGCTCTCTTAATGAAACAGGAACCTGCAATAAAGCTCACCAGGACCTCGGCATCGATTATTCTCTCTTCAGCGGCGAAAAAATGATTTACACAACAACCGAAGGATTTTATAAATCGACTCTTTTGCCCGAAGAGCTTAACGCTTTTGTGAAAGAAAAATTAATCGGAAGCGAGGGGGGGCGGGTTTTGCTTGCAGAAAAAATAGACGACTATGAGTTTAATTCCGTTTATTATAAATCAGGCCTGAACGGGAACGAAATAATTATAAATGTAAATAATGCTTTCAACGAAATAACCCTTTCTTTATCAAATCTTGAAGTGGATATATTCTTATTCGGAGCGTATTCTTTTGCGGCGGTTATAATTATCCTTTTAAGCTCCATTCTTTCAGGACAGATATCGAAGCCTATACGGATACTAACAAAAGCGACTTCTGCGGTTGCCGAAGGAGACCTTGATGTAAGGGTGGAATATAAAGATAAAGGGGAAATAAATAATTTGTTCGTCGGATTTAATGAAATGGTGCGGAAGCTTAAGAAAAGCCGTTCGGATCAGGCTGAATTTGAAAGAGAAACCGCATGGAAAGAAATGGCAAGGCAGGTGGCGCACGAAATTAAAAATCCTTTAACCCCTATGAAATTATCAATTCAGCAGCTCATTGCTTCTTACAATGATAAATCTCCTAAATTCAATGATATATTCGAAAAGGTTACTTCAACAATAATAGGGCAGATTGAAACTCTTAACAAAATTGCATCGGAATTTTCCAGTTTTGCGCGAATGCCGAAAATGAAAATTGAAAAAGCAGAGTTGAATAAAATATGCAGCGAAGCAGTTTACCTTTTTGAAAGCGATTTGAGAATAAAAGTTCTTTCTCCGCAGGAGCCGATTCTCATTATGGCCGATCCAGACCATCTGAAAAGAAGCATAATTAATCTTATACGTAATTCAATTCAGGCTAATGCAAAGCATCTTGAAATTAAGATCGTTGAAACTGCCGATAATGCCGAAATCAGACTGCTTGATGACGGCGATGGCATTGCGAAAGAAAATATTGATAAAATCTTCGATGAGAATTTTACGACAAAAGAAAAAGGCATGGGGCTCGGGTTGAGCATGGCGAGAAAATATTTTGAATCGGTGAACGGCTCAATTAAAGTTGTAAGCGTTTCGGAAAAGGGGACGGAATTTCTTATTGTTATGCCGAAAGCGGGAACTATATGAAAGAATTGACCCCGTACCAGATAGCAGCTCTCGATTTTTCAATGCATATTTCTTTAACTGCCAACGCAGGTTCGGGAAAGACATTTGTTCTTTCGCGGCGTTTTGTTGAAATTGCGCTTAACGGAGGCGCTCCGTTAAATTCCATTGTAGCAATTACTTTTACCGATAAAGCCGCGGGAGAGCTGAACAGAAAAATTGCAAATGAAATTGATGAAAGAATTGCAAATGAGAAAAACAGGTTTATTCTGAGGCGCCTTGAAAAACTCCGCAGCGAACTTGTATTTGCTAATATTTCAACTATTCATTCTTTCTGTATTAATATATTGAAGGAATTTTCTCCTGAAGCGGGCATCGACGCCGATTTTGCGCCCATAGATAAAAACACCTCCGATGAACTGATTGATCTAAGCATTCAGGAGACTCTTAAAGAGGGATTTAAAAACAGCGGTAAAATTAATGTTTTTAAACGCTTAATCCGTTTCTTCGGATCGAAGGACAATTTTAATAAACAGGTAAAATCGGTTATTAAAGAGAGGAAGAATATTCTTCATCTTTATGATTCGGTTTATTCGGGCGAGGCGGAGGATATTGCCGATTACTATAATTCTCTTTTCGATGCCGATTTCAGAGCGCTGTTCCTCGGCAGATTGAAAAAAGCCCCTGAAAAATTCAGGCGCATCAATAATGCCGCGCTGGAAATAAATCCCTCCTGCGCAAAAGCGTTGCTTATACATTCTATTCTTTCAGAATGCAAGCCGACGAATGATATTTTTCATTTATACGAATATTTCGGCAGGCTGTCAGCTCAGGCGTTTACAAAGGAGGGCAAGGTCGGCTCAAAAGGGTACCTAAGCAAGGATAGAGAACTGCTTCAGGAGGAGATAGAGTTCCTTCAGAAACTTTTTGTAGAACTTAAGAATTTCGATTCAATCTTCGATCCATCCGCGGCGCAGAGCCTTTCTCTCTTTGCAAAACATTTTGCTTCAGTTATTGTTGAAATAAATGAAAGATATGAATTAAAGAAAAGGCGCAAAGGATATCTCGATTTTGAAGACCTTCTTATAAAAACGCGCGATATACTTAAACTTAATAATGTTAAAGAGTACCTCGGCGGCAAATACAAATTCATAATGGTTGACGAATATCAGGATACGAATGAGATTCAGTATGAAATTATTATGCCTCTTCTCGATAATCTTAATACAGGGAATCTTTGCGTCGTAGGGGATGAGAAACAGAGCATATATATGTTCAGAGATGCGGATATTGAAGTTTTCAGCAGAACGAAAGAAAAGATATCGGGAATTAAAAAAGAAGAGAATCTTCTTACACTGCCCCACAGTTTCAGGCTTGCCCCCCGCATAGCCCTTTTTATTAATTCAATTTTCAGCAGAATATTTGCCGATCCGGAACCGATGTTTAACGAAGTAAGCCACTCCGAGCTTTACTGCGCCCGCGAAGGCGGGGAAAAAGGAAATATCGAATTTATTTTGTGCGGCGGCGATGGGGAGCAAAATGAAGGCGAACTGACGGCAAGAAAAATTATTGAATTATACAACGAAAGGAGAATAATCTCTAAATTTTCCGATATCCTGATTCTTTGCAGAAAAAGAAATTCATTCAAAGAGCTTGAAGAAGCATTTGCCGGGCATAAAATACCTTTTGCCGTAGTGGCAGGTAAAGGTTTCTATCAGAAGCAGACCACGCTCGATGTTTATAACTATCTCTCTTTTCTACTGAATAAGGATAACGATGCCGCGTTACTCGGCATTTTGCGTTCTCCGTTTTACTCTCTTTCCGATACGGAACTTCTTGCTGTTTCACTTTGCGAAGGAAATAATTTTTTTGAAAAACTTAACAATTATTCATCGCTGAATAAAAATGCTTTGCGGATTACGGCAAAACTAAACCAGCATCTGAACGAGACAAATAGTTATTCTTTCCCTTCTCTTATCAGGAAGATACTTGATGATACTTCATACTGGGCGGTTATTTCGGAATCGGCTTCTGCAAAGCAGGAAATTGCAAATCTCGAAAAACTTATTGCAACCGCGCGGAATTATTCTATGCAGGGGTATAAGACTTTATATGATTTTGTTGAATTTCTTAAAGATGCAATTGAAATGCTTGAAGATGAAGGGCAGGCCGAATTTATAGACAATTCCGACTCGGTGAAAATAATGACAGTCCATCAGGCAAAAGGTCTTGAAGCAAAAGCCGTTTTTCTCTTCAACGCTAACGAAAAGGAAAGAGATAACAGCATAAAAGCCAAAACAGCGTCGATTGATAAAAAGTACGGCATTGTGGCCAAAGTTCCTCCCGGCGATAATTATTTCGAGAAATATGTTACTCCTCCTATTGCCGGCCTTTATAACTACATTATAAAAAAGAAAAATGAAGCCGAAACAAAACGCCTTCTTTATGTGGCATTAACGCGCGCGGCCGATTACCTCTGCGTTGTTTCTTCGCATAAAAATTTCGAGTTTGAGAAAGGGTCTCTCGCCGATTATCTTTTCAATTCGCTCGGACAAAAAATAAATAATCTTCCCGTTAAAATATCGGGCGGACTCACCTATTTATTAAAGATTAATGACAGATTTGAAAAAAAAGTTTTTAATGAAGAAATAATAATTCCTGTTTTGGAAAACATTGAACTGCAGGAATTTAATTATAACAGCGGCGGCGATGCAATAGGCAAAATAGAAATTTTAACGGGCGAAATAAGCAAAAGGGAAAAGAACGAGTTCATATCGGCCTCCAAAATATCGGTCTTTACTCAATGCCCGGTAAAATACTACCTTACATACGAAATCGGTTTTGCAAAGTTGTATAAAAGGATGAGAACCTTAAAGGAAAATTACGAGTTCAACAGAAAGGAAGATGAGCAGTCTTCTTATCTTGCCGATCTTAGAGGGCTTATAATACATTCGGTTCTCGAAAAAGATTTGCCCCCCGAAAAAATTGAGGATTTTGTTAAAGAAACCATCGATAAAAGCACAGCCGCTGATGTTTCTGAAAAGAAAAGTTATCAAAAAGTTGAAAAAACAATAATCGAAGATTTGAAAAGATACTATTCATCAGGGACTTATCTTAAACTAAAATCCTATTTAAGGTACAAGAATGAATTTGAGGTCTATGCCGCAGAAAAGGATTACTTCCTATATGGGATAGTAGATAAAATAGTTTATGATAACGAGAAAATCATCATAATAGATTATAAAACCGATTCGGTTAAAAAAGAGGAAATAAGCGGGCGGGCTGAAAGTTATTTTAACCAGTTAATGTTTTATGCCTATTCGGTAAGCAAAAGCATGAAAAAAGAATATCAGTACGAACTTTGGATCGTTTTTATTAAGCATCCGGAGGAAACAGTCAAGCGTTCATGCACTTTGCAGGAAATAGAAAAATACAGAGACGGACTTGAAATAATAATTCCCAAAATAAGGGACAATATATTTGTGAAGAATTTAAGCCACTGTTCCCGCTGTCATCTCAGCGGCGCCGATAATAACTGCATATATAACGAAAATGTTTATGAAAAATTCTAAATATATAGTTTTGCTTCCGGCGCTATTCTTTTGCGCATGCTCGTCCTCTTCTAAATTCCCCGATTATTCGAGCGGAATTATTCCGCTGTATGAACAGCCGGCGGATTGGAAAGACGAGGCTGCAAGGAATGAAACGGTAAACAATTATTCAAAATATTTATCCGGCAGAAAAATATTCCTCGATCCCGGGCATGGCGGAACGGACAGGAAAAATAAAAGCCGGAACGGGAAAATTATCGAAGCAGACATAAATCTTAAAGTAGCCTCCTATTTAAAGAAATATCTCCGGCTGGCGGGGGCGGTTGTTTATATGTCCCGCGAGGATGATTCGGCAGTTGATCTTAAGAAAAGATCGGAACTTGCCAACAACAGCGGCGCCGAAATATTTATAAGCATACATCATAACGCCGGAGGAAACGCCTCTGATTATTATTCCGATTACACTTCGGTATATTACCATTCCACGGAAGAAAATTACAATTACGAACCATGCACGCGCGATCTTGCCCGCTATATTCAAAGAGACCTTGCTTATGTTATGCGTAATTCCGGGGGTTTGGGGTCGTTTGACGGCACTTATTCTGATTTTATCAATTATCCCGGAGAAGGGTACGCAGTTCTTCGGAATGCGAAAATGCCTGCCGCGCTCATTGAGTGCTCATTCCATACAAGCCGTTTGGAAGAAGCAAGGCTCGGTTTTGATGAGTTTAACGAAATTGAAGCATGGGGCATTTTTAAAGGGATAGGCAAATATTTCAAAGCGGGAATACCTGTTGTAAATTTTGAAGAAAATCTCAGCTCTTTTTCCAAAGATAATGCAAAGCTTATTTTCTCTTTTAGCGATAAACCGGGTATTGACGAAAAAACTATTCAGGCCTATTGCGATTCCGTAAGTGTAGAGTATTATTACAATAAAGCGGTTAACATTCTTGAAGTGTCTTTGAAGAATGTTTTTCCCGGGGAACATATAATAAGAGTTCTTGCCGCAAATAAAAACAAGAATTATACATTCCCGTTTTACAGAACAATAAAAATTGATTGATTATTCCGCCGGTTTAACCTCTTTCTCAATATCTTTCTTCTGTGTTATATGCCTGTAAACAAGAAGGGCTGTAACCGCAATAATGCCGGTTGCAATAAAGTAATACCAGATATAATGAGCATGCGCATAATAGGCTGCATGCTGTTCGGCAGTTAAATTAGCAGGCAGCGTTTTCGGATCCGGACAGTAGGCGTCAAGCAGAAAACCGGACAGGATAAACCCGGCAAGGGATGAGAAGAAATTATACAGGTTGCCGAAACCGAGATACATTCCTTCTTCTCCTTTAGGCGCCTGAAGAGAAAAGTATTCAAGATATCGGGGGGAAATGAAACATTCTGCAAATCCCTGTATGGCAATTCCTGTTATAAGCATTGCTGTTAAAGGATGAAGAGTGAATAATCCGAATATGGAAATCTCATTCCCAGTAATATTACCGAGCGAAGTTCCAAGAGACATTGCAAAAGCCGAAAAAGGCATAAGCAGCATGCCTATAAGAATTGAATTTATCGCTTTTTTCTTCTTCATAAGATGAGTAATCAATACTACAAATACAACAACAATAAGGGGATTAACGTTTGCAAGCCATTCCGGTTTTGCCTGCTCGCCGAGAAGCCTTATAACATATTTCGGCATTGTGGCGTAAAGCTGTCCCTGCGTAATCCAGAAACCTGATACAATAAGTATTAAGAAAATAAGCCTTGGAGTAGTTACGACTTTTATTAAAGAATGGAAAATTTCTTTTGTCGATTTCGTTTTCCCTTCGTACCGTTCCGGATGGTAAAAGAAGAATGCGAATACAAGTGCAAACAGCGCCATTATAGCGGAAAAGTAATTTAAATTAACAAGCCCGTATTCCTGTCTTATAAACGGTACAAAGGTTTTTCCTGTAAAAGCGCCTATGTTTACAACCCAGTAAAAAACAGAAAAGCCCCTTGCCCGGTTATCTTCATTTGTGGTTTTTGCAACAGTGCCCGATATCAGAGGTTTAATAAATGCCGCTCCGAACATTACAAAGAGAAGGAAAAAAAGAACAGCCGCCTTTGTATGGAATAATCCGAGCATGCAATAACCGAATGCAAGAGATGAAAATGTAATCATTATTCCTTTTCTGAACCCGATTCTGTCCCCTAAAGCTCCTACAAAAGGATTAAGAAAAAAAATACCGGCATAAAACACTCCCGCTATTACGCCTGTTTCCTTATCCGAAAATCCTGCAATATTTGTAAGGTAAAGTGTAAGAACAATAAAAAAGCCGTAATAAGCCATTCTTTCGCATAATTCAAGGAAATTTGCCGTCCAGAAATCTTTTGAGAAATTCCAGCCGCTTTTCGGGTTTGCAGAAGCCATAATTAATCCTTTTTGGTTGTGTTGAAAATTAAATAATTTGATTATAAGTTAAAACTTCAATATTGAAAGATATAATTAATAAATTGCCTTTGATTGCCCCGGCAGTCTGAACTAATAATCAAGGATAATCTTAATGAAGCATAAATATTTGGACGGGATATATTACTCTGAGGAAAATGCCTCCGGTTCTCTGAAACTGCGTAACAGAATTGAGGAAAGATATAAATGGAATCTTTCCGATATTTATCGGGAAGAGGAAGACTGGAAAGAAGATTTTGAAAAACTGGTAATGAGTATTGACGAGTACCGTAATTTTGAAGGCAGGCTTTCATCTTCATCCTCCCTGCTATATGAATGCCTTAAATTCGACGAGCTTACCGGTTCGCTTTTCAGCAAGGTATATCATTTTGCTTCTCTTGCGAAGGACCTTGATCTAAATGATACTAAACGCCAGAGTATGTACGATAAAGCATCCATGCTTTCTTCTAAATTAGCCGCCGCCGCTTCTTTCATCAAACCGGAGATACTTTCAATGCCGGAAGAAAAGCTTTGGGCATTTCTTGAGGAAAAACCGGAACTGAAAATCTATAAGCATCTTTTTGAAGATTACTTGAGAAACAAAGCCCATTCATTGTCGCCGCGCGAAGAAGAGCTTCTTGCGCTTGTAGCCCCGCTTCAGGAGCTTCCCTATAATGCCTTTTCCCTTTTTGCAAATGCAGATGCACGCTTCCCTTTTATAAAAGACGAAGAGGGAAATAATATACAGATTTCGCACGGACGTTATTATGCCGCTCTTGAATCTCCCGACAGGGAATTCAGAAAGAGAACTTATAAAGGTTTTTATATCCCTTTCATTGAGAATAAAAACACTCTTGCTTCGCTTTTTAACGGGAATATTAAAGGGCTTATATTTAATGCTAAAGCAAGGAGTTATAAAACCACTCTCGAAGCTTCTCTTGACGCCAACAATGTGCCTGTAAAAGTATATGATAATCTTATAGATACTGTTAATGCAAATATTTCTTCGCTTCACCGGTGGGCGCAGATAAAACAGAAAATTCTAAAGCTTAACGATTTTCATGCTTACGATACTTATGTTACGTTATTCCCTTCGGTTCAAAGAAAATATACCTATGAGGAAGGAGTGCAAATAGTCCTCGACGCTTTAAAGCCGCTCGGTGAAAATTATAAAGAAAGCCTTATAAAGGCATTCGAAAACAGATGGATTGATGTGTTTGAAACAAAAGGGAAAAAAAGCGGGGCATATTCTTCAGGAACTATTATCGGGTGCCATCCTTTTGTTCTCTTAAATTGGAACGACCAACTGGGGGATGTTTTTACTCTTGCACACGAAATGGGGCATAATATGCATTCTTATTATACGGAAAAAACACAGCCTTACATATATGCCGATTATTCAATATTCGTAGCCGAGGTGGCTTCAACGGCAAACGAAGCATTATTGCAGGAGTACCTGATTGAAAAATCGGAAACAAAAGAAGAAAAACTCGCTTTGATTGAAAATTTTCTTAACAGCGCTACAACAACATTTTTCAGGCAGGCGCGCTTTGCCGAATATGAAAAAATTGTAAATTCCTCTTTGGAAAACGGCGAATCCCTTACTGCCGATAACCTTTGTAAAATGTATTATGAACTTGAAAGAAAATACTGGGGTTCCGGTATGACAATAGACGAGGAAGAAACTTATACATGGGCGCGGATACCTCATTTTTATTATAACTTCTATGTTTACCAGTATGCAACAGGCTTTGCCGCTTCGCTTGCCCTGGTAGATAAAATAAAAAAAGAGGGAAAACCTGCCGTTGATAAATATATCGAGTTTCTCAAAAGCGGCAATTCAGATTATCCGATTGATATTCTTAAGAATGCAGGAGTCGATATGTTCAGCCCCGAACCGGTTATTGCCGTTATTAATAAAATGAATGAATATATGGACGAGATAGAAAGTTTAACAGGAAAATTAAATTAAACAGAGGAACATTATGAGAATTTATTCTAAAGAGGAGTTGAATAACCATTTTCTCTCGCTTACTTACGATGATATAAGTTTAATTCCTACGGTTGTTTCCAATGTAAAAACCAGAAGCGAAGTAAATACAAAATCTAAATTTATGGGACTCGAACTTTCCGTTCCCGTCGTATCGAGCCCTATGGATTCGGTAACCGGCATTGCGATGGCAAATGAATTATCGGCGCTCGGCTGTCTCGGGGTTGTAAACCGCTTCGGATCAACTCTCAATGAATTGTTTGTGAACGGCAAAATTGCCGAAGGAATTAAAGCTGTTTCAATAAGCCTTACCGCAGATGATGAACTGGTTGAAAAAGTTGCGGAAAATAATCTTATCATCTGCATCGATACTGCGAATGCGAATAATGCCTATGTGCTTAAAAAATGCGAAGAGATAAAGAAGAAATATAAAGTAAAAGTGATGATAGGGAATATTGCACACGGCGGAACATTGAAAGACCTTGTTAATGCCGGAGCCGATTCTGTCCGTATTGGAATTGGAGGCGGGAGCGTTTGCACTACATCGGTACAGACAGGCATCGGCATCGGGCAAATCTCTTCTCTACTCGATGTTTATTTTACGCGGAAAGAACAGAACCTTAAAATTGAACTCATTGCAGACGGCGGAATTAAAAGCCCCGGCGATGTTGCAAAAGCCCTTGCATGCGGCGCCGATGTTGTAATGCTCGGACGGATGCTTGCGGGCACAAAAGAAACTCCCGGCGAGGTGATTAAATACAACGACCAGCTCTGGAAAAAATACCGCGGTTCAGCTTCTTTCGGGGTTAAAATGAAAAGCGAATTTATTGAAGGGGAGGAAACTATGGTTCCCTATAAAGGACCGGTCAAAGGCATTATCAATGCCATTTCGGACGGTTTGAAAAGCTCTATGAGCTACCTTAACTGCGAAACTATTGAAGACCTTAGGAGGAAAGATACTTTTGCAATTCTTTCAACAAGTTCATATCTCGAAAGGCTTCCGAAAAAATAAAAATAAAAAAAGGCTGCCCTTTTGAGACAGCCTCTCTTTTCTATAAACATCCGGATGATGTTTTTATAAATCAATTCTTATTTTGCTTCTTCGCTGCTTTTAACAAGAATAACTTTAAATTCAACAGAAAA
>Ga0153915_10001935_pt1 | contig 19064 bp, 14 predicted proteins | sample Opewatmetagenome_2_FD_107003 | JGI IMG/M metagenome (GOLD analysis project Ga0153915, IMG submission 107003) | Freshwater wetland microbial communities from Ohio, USA - Open water 3 Core 3 Depth 3 metaG | ecosystem: Environmental > Aquatic > Freshwater > Wetlands | place: USA: Ohio, Lake Erie...
AACGCCTCGACGCAGGTGGCCGATCGCCGGGGACAGTTCTTCCATCCGCCTGCAGTCGGTGAGGACCACGGTGGCTCCACGGGCAAGCAGGAACTCCGCCGCCGCGATGCCGCTCCGGGCGGCTCCCACAACCAGCACTTTTTTCCCGGCGTAGCTTGGTTCCGCCATACTCATTAGCGCAACTTCAAGGTCGAGAGGCTGAACAGGGCAAAGACAGTCGCCACGAGCCAGAAGCGGATCACGACCTGGCTTTCGGTCCAACCGATAAGCTCAAAATGATGGTGTAGAGGCGCCATCTTGAAGATCCGCTTCCCGGTCAGTTTGAAGGATGCCACCTGCAGGATGACCGAGAGCGCCTCCAGCACAAACACCCCCCCGATCATCGGGAGCAGGAACTCCTGCTTGATCAGGACTGCAACAGTCCCGATGGCGCCGCCGAGCGAAAGAGACCCTACATCCCCCATGAATACCTGCGCTGGGTGGGCGTTGTACCAGAGGAATCCCATGGTTGCCCCCACCATCGACCCACAGAAGATGGTCAGCTCTGAAGCGTAGCTGTTCTTGAACAGGTCCAGGTACTCCGCGAAGCGGGCATGTCCGCTGACGTAGCAGAGGACGGTCAATGCCGAAGCTGCCACGATCACGCATCCGGCGGCAAGCCCGTCGAGCCCGTCGGTCAGGTTCACCGCGTTGGAGGAGCCCACGATCATGAAGATCACCAACAGTGCGAGGGGCAGTGCGATCGGTAGTCCTAGCGGGTACCACTCGGCGAGGCTGGGCGTAAAGTCCTTGAAGAAGGGAACGCTCAGGTTGTTGCTGTAGAGACCTCGCAACGAGAGGTAATGAAGCGCGACGCACACACCCAGCGCGATGAGAGTCTGGTAAAGCAGCTTCATGCGGGCGGTCATGCCCAGGGATCGTTTGCGCGATATCTTCGCGTAGTCGTCGAGAAACCCCACGACCGCAAAGCACAGGGTGGCCAGAACGGCGATCCAGACATAGAGATTTGCCAGGTTGCTCCAGAGCAGTGTCGGGACAAGGATTCCGATTAGGATGAGAATGCCGCCCATGGTCGGCGTCCCGGCCTTGTTGAGATGGGAGGAAGGGCCATCCTCGCGGATCTGCTGCCCGATCTGAAATTCCCGCAGCCGCATGATGAGCCAGGGGCCGAGTACCATGCATATCAGCATGGCAGTTATGCCCGCAGTCGCAGTTCGGAACGTGACATAGCGGAACACACGGAGCGGCGTGAAATAAGTGTGCAAGGAGTACAGGAGCTCGTAGAGCATCAGTTCGTCCGCTCCGCGTATGAGGTCTTCAAGGCCCTGATCATCCTGTCCAGCTGAGTCCCGCGTGACCCTTTCACCAGGACGATATCGCCCGGCATCACAGCCCGGGTCACGAAGTCCGTCGCGGGGTCCACTTCGGTGAAGAAGTAGGCGTTGCTGGCGGACATCCCGGATTCGAGGGCGCCTCTCACGATCTCGCGCGCCGCACCGCGGACCGCCACGACGATGTCGACGCCGGACCAGGAAGCACAGGCGCCGCATTCGTAGTGGAGCCTGCCGGCGTCCTGTCCGAGTTCCAGCATCTCGCCGGCCACGAGGATGCGCCGCCCCGGGCAGGGCAGGCCGCACAGGGTCTCGATCATCAGCCTGAGAGCGCGCGGGTTTGAGTTGTAGGAATCATCGATCACTGTGAACCCGTCTTCGAATGTCAGCACCTGGCCACGCATCGGATTCTGGCGCAGATGTCGCAGGCTTGCGACGATCTGGTCGACATCGATCCCGAAATGCACCCCCAACGCGACCGCGGCCAATGCATTCATCACGTAGTGCCGCCCGGCAAAAGGCACGGAAGCCGGGTGGGTCTTGCCTGCGACGCTTACGGTGAACCGTGTCTCATGGAGGCTGGCCAGCTCAATATCGCCGGCGCGCACGTCGGCAGCTTCTGTAAGCCCGAAGCCGATCTTGCGGCCCCCGAAAGAGGATGCGATTGATGCCACCAGCGGATCGTCGAGGTTGCAGATGAGTGTGCCGTCGGATCCGAGCCCCGCAGCCAACTCTGCCTTGGCACGTGCGATTTCCTCGATGCCGGAGAAGAACTCCAGATGCACGGGGGCGACATTGGTGATCACCCCGACGGCCGGACGCGCGAGCCGGCACATTTCGGCGATCTCGCCGGGAGCGCTCATCCCCATCTCGAAGATCCCGATCTGGTCGTCGCTGCTGAGCCCGCACAGCGCCAGCGGCAGCCCGAAGAGGTTGTTGTAGTTGCCCGGCGAGCGATAGACCGTGAAGCTGGTCTGAAGGACGTGGGCCGAGAACTCCTTCGTCGTGGTCTTGCCCATGCTGCCCGTGATTGCGACCAGGCTACCCTGCCATAGGGCACGCAAGTAAGCCGACAGAGCCTTGAGCGCCTGATGGGTGTCCGTGACATGCAGCAGCACCCGGTCAGCCGGGAAGTTCGGAGGTACTCCGTAATCCGCCGTGACTACCGCGCCTGCCGCTCCCCGTGCGAGCACGTCGGCGACGTACTTGTGGCCGTCGTTTCTGGGCCCACGGATCGCGAAAAAGAGGTCGCCCTGCTTGAGCGTGCGCGAATCAATCGATACGCCCGACACCGCCACCGTCCCTGATCCCGAAACGAGAACGCCCCCCGTGCAGGACGCGACCTGTGCTGCGCTCATGCTAGACATAACCAGATCCACCAACGCGGCGCCTGCTTCCCTCAGGCCCGTGCCGCCGCAAACCTGCACTGCCAGGTTGCCGACATAGCTCACTGTTCTTTCACGCCCTTTCAGCTGCCTTGAGCTGGAGAACCCACTCCCGTGCCACCGCGCGGTCGTCGAACGGGACCGTTTCTCTCCCGATTACCTGGTATGTTTCGTGCCCCTTGCCGGCGATAATGACAACGTCGTCGGGGCGGGCCATAGCAACCGCCCGTCCGATCGCCTCACGCCGGTCGGGCGTCAGTTCATAAGTTGCCGGTCCTTGATTCAGCCCGACGCGTATTTCCGACAGAATCGCGAGCGGATCCTCAGTGCGGGGATTGTCGGAAGTGACGATCACGTGACTGCTCAGGCGCACCGCGATCCTTCCCATGACTGGCCGCTTGGTGCGGTCCCGGTCCCCGCCGCACCCGAACACCGTTATGACCTTTCTGTGGGAAAGCTGTCCCACGGTCTCCAGCAGTTTCTCGAGCGCATCCGGTGTGTGCGCGTAATCGACGATGACCGCGAAACGCTGGCCGGCCTGAACCAGTTCCATACGACCGGGGACGCCACGGACCGTTTCGAGCGCATGTACGATGGGCTCGATGCCCAAGCCGAGTGTCAATGCGGCGCCAGCGGCCGCCATTATGTTGTAAGTGTTCGGACGGCCCGGGAGCCTCGTTCGCGCACCTAGCTCGCCAGCCGGGGTGGCCAGCCTGACATCCGTGCCGTCGATCCGCGTCTGACTCTCCAGCACGTGGATCTCGCTCGAGCTGGTGAAACCGTACCTGAGGGGAGGGAAGGAGAACCCGGCTTCGAGCCTGCGGGCAAAGGGATCATCTGCGTTCAGGACGGCAGCCTCGATCCGGTTGGCGCCGGCGGCTGTGAAGAGGGCGCTTTTTGCGCGGAAGTAGGATTCCATGTCCCCGTGAAAATCGAGATGGTCCGGTGTCAGGTTGGTGAAGACCCCGGTGGCGAACTTCATGCCGTACACGCGCCTGAGTGCGAGGGCGTGAGACGAAACCTCGAGCGTACCGTGTGTGCAGCCGCACGAGACCGCCTCGCGGAGAAAGGACGCAAGGTCCGCCGACTCCGGCGTCGTCCGGTCGCTCGGGAGCAGGCGATCACCGATCCGCATGCCGAGCGTCCCGACCATGCATGTCTTCAAGCCCTGCGCTCGCAGCATCGCGTCCACCAGGTGTATCGTAGTGGTCTTGCCGTTGGTCCCTGTCACCGCCACCAGCTTCAGCTCGCTTGCGGGGTTGCCCCAGAATGCGCTGGCCGCCTGAGCGAGAAAGAGGCGCGCGTCATCAACCTTCAGAAACGGAACTCCGCTCGCGTCTTCACCCGTCCCTTCGGAAGCCACAACCGACGCGCCGCGCGCGACTGCCTCGCGTATGAACAGCGCACCGTCCGTTCTCTGCCCCTTGACTGCGACGAAAAGCTCACCCGGCTTCACCCTCCTGGAGTCATAGGCGACACCCTCGATCCGCGTTCGCGGACCGCCCAGGAGCTTCGCGTCAGGTATCCGGGCCAACAGTTCCTCGACAAGCACGGTCAATTCTTCCTATGGATGACTCGCCGGTTGGTTTATGCCTTGAGCCGACCGGGCCAGTTGGCTGTCGGCGTTACTCATGACTCGCGGTAACCTTCCGACACTCCCCCGGGCAAAGGTAACGCTGCATGTCTCGCCGGCAGAGAATACCGTGCCGGCAGCCGGGAACTGCTGGACAGCGAGCCCTGAGCCCGTTGACTGCAAGTGGATCCCGAGCTCCTGGCAGGTGGCTATCACTCTGCGTTTGGGCATGCCAAGGAAATCCGGGATCTCGACTGGCTGTTCAGCCACCCGAACGACGATTTCGCTCGGGGCGGTGCCCGTGCTGGTGTTTGTCGCCGGATCGGCAATCGGCGGGACGGGAGTGGCGCCGGGAATGAAATCCTGGTTGTCGGAGGCAAGTCGGATCAGGTCGCGCTTCGGCAGCGGCAGCGTCCGGTCGGGAGGGACCCTCAAGTGAACCAGCACCTGCTGGGCAATCTTCTGAAACACCGGTGCGGCGACCGTTCCTCCGTAGATGGCCCCTTTGGGTTCGTCGAGCTGAACCAGGATCGTAACCCTGGGGTTGGGAAGGGGAGCATATCCGATGAACGACGACAGGTATTTTTCGGAGGAGTACTGGCCGTTCACGATCTTCTGGGCTGTCCCGGTCTTCCCGGCGGCACGATATCCCTCGAGTCCTGCCCCCTTCGCCGTCCCGCGCAGCACGACGCCCTCGAAAGCTGAGTTGATCGTCGCCGCCGTATCCGGAGTCACGATCCGTGTCTTCGTGGTCTCCGAGACGCGGACCAGTTCGCCGCTCGAATCGATTACACGGTCGGCGAGATGCGGCCAGACGCGGTAGCCGCCGCTGGCGATCACGTTGATGGCGGTGATCATCTGTATGGAGGTGACGCCGACTTCCTGTCCAAAGGAAATGGCGCCGATCGAAAGTCCGGACCAGGATCGCCAGTCGCGGACCAGCCCGACGATCTCGGCCGGAAGATCGATTCCTGTCTTGCTGCCGAATCCGAACTTAAGGAGCGCGCCGTGCAGTCTCTCCTGGCCCAGACGCATGCCCAGCTTTGCCGCGCCCACGTTGGAGGAGCGTTCCAGGACCTGGGTGAAGGTCAGCAACCCGTAAGGATGGTGGTCATGGAAAGTGTGTCCGCCGATACGGATGGATCCCATCTGACAGTCTATGAGCTCATCCGGGCGGGTCAGATGTTCTTCGAGGGCGCAGGTGGCGACGACGACCTTGAAGGTCGATCCCGGCTCGAACAGGTCCGACACGGCACGGTTCCGCCAGAGGTTCGCCTCGGCGGCGTTATAGGTGTTGCAGTTGAAGGCGGGCTGGTTCGCGAGTGCGAGTATCCTGCCTGTTTCCGTCTCCATCACGATTACAGTCCCGGCCACCGCCCTGTAGTTTTCCATCGCCGCTGCCAGCTCGCGCTCGGCGATGTACTGAACATCACGGTCGAGACTGAGGATGACAGAGCGGCCCTGCACTGGCGGTTTCAGAACCTGACCGCGGAACGAGCGCCGGTTCGCATCGACATCGAAGGAGGCAAATCCTTCCGCTCCTTTGAGTTCCTTGTCGTATTGCAGCTCGAGGCCGGCTCCGCCGTCGCCGTTCATGTTCACAAAACCAAGCGCATGGCACGCGAGCTCCCGGTCGGGGTATACCCGCATGCTACCCTCTTCCAGGTACACGCCCTCCACTTTGAGCTCGGCTATCCGGCCCTCGGCTTCAGGGTCTATCCGACGTTTAACGACCAGGTACGCCTTTTTCTCGGGATCTGCCATCCGGGCCCGGAGTTCCGCCGGATCGAGGTGGAGTATCCTGGCGAGGTTTCCGGCGGTGGCATTGATGTCGCGGATCCTGCGGGGCTCCGCTATGACTGTGCTGGAAGGGACGTTTCGGGCAATTTCGTTCATCCGGCTATCATAAATGATGCCTCGCGGCGCAGGGATCGGGCGGGTCACCTGCTGCCGCTGAACGCTCAGGCGGTGGAACTCTTCGTGCTGCAGGATCTGCAGCTGGACCAGCCGTGTTGCGATGGCGACGAGCCAGATCACAACGAGAAGAATCACAGCGGTAATTCTGGCCGGGTGAGGTTTCCTGGTGCTTTCGGACATCTTAGAACCACGATAGGTTGCAGCGGATGCTGATTTGAGACTCCCCAATCACGAACCAGTCCAGGAATTGCTACCGGGTCTTTCCATCGACAGTTCAACCGAAAGCCACCCACCGCTGCCCGGCATTTGCAGGGAACGGGAGGCCCAGGCTCTGGCGGCAGCCCGGTTCAGCCTCAGAACGTAGATTGAGGCTTTCTGGCCTCGGCAGTGACTCCCGGAGCGTTGGCCAGTGCCAGCGTCGTGGTTCGGTTGTGCTCGATGTCCTGAAAGACCGGCGTCAACAACTGGCTGGGACGGGGAGGCTGCATACCCAGGTCAGCCTGGGCGATGGCGTCGATGCGGTCGGGGCTCATCAGCGTCTGTTCTTCCAGGGTGAGCTTCTCCTGGTCGTTGACCAGAGCCCTTTCTTCTGCCTGAAAGTTCTGCGCTCTATATCCTGTCTCTACCATCTTGGCGTGAACCCAAGAGTGGAATAGGAAGACTCCCGCCATCATTCCGATCGAGAGACTTATTAAGAGGAGATCAAACAGATTCCGTGTGTCGATCTCCCTCCTGATGGCATAATTCCTGCTCTCCATACTGCCCGCCCAATCCATCATCTCAACCTCCCGAAATGCTGCATTCAACTGGAGCAAAGCGCCGGTACCTGCAGGGAGGATGTCAAGCACGAGCAGGATTCCGGGTTTCTACGATGCGACGGCTTCGGGCGCCCGTGACTCATGCCCGGAGACGTCCAGGCGCTCCACGCAACGCAATCGGGCGCTGCGCGAGCGCGGATTCAGTTCCACCTCCGACTCTCCGGGCCGGACCGCCCGGTGAGTAACAAGGCGCGCCAGAGGCCGCCTGGAACACTTGCACAGATCGGGCGGGCGGTCGCAGACACACTGCCCTGCAAGGGCGCGAAATGCCCGCTTCACTATCCGGTCTTCGAGGGAGTGGAATGAAATGATGACAAACCTCCCTCCGGGTCTGAGAAACGAGACTGAACCGGCGATAAACTCATCCAGGCCGTCCAACTCCTGGTTGACGGCGATCCTCAGCGCCTGAAACGTACGAGTCGCCGGGTGGATAGCCGGCGTCCGACGCGCAGGAACGGCCCGGCGTACCAGCTCAGCCAGCTGCGAGCAGCGGGTGATGGCACCCTTCCCCCTCGCGGCCACTATGGCTCTTGCGATACGCCGCGCGTGTCGCTCCTCGCCATAACGCTGAATGATCTGAGTGAGCTGGGCCTCGGCCAGGCTGTTGATGAGATCCGCGGCGGTCAGGCGCTGGCTCTTGTCCATTCTCATGTCGAGCATGGAATCCGATTGAAAGCTGAATCCGCGCTCCGGGGAAAGCAGCTGGAACGAAGAAATGCCAAGATCTGCCAGGATACCGTCTACCGGCTTGATGCCGGTGTTGTTCAGCACCAGGGGCAGGTTCTTGAAATTCTCGTGCAGCAGTCGGAACATCCCGGCATACTGCGCCAGCCGTGCCTGCGCGATCGCGAGCGACTCCTCATCGCGGTCCAGGCCGAGCAGGAAACCGTCGGGCTGGATGCGCCCGAGAATTGCCTCTGCGTGGCCACCCAGCCCGATCGTGGCGTCCACATACCTTCCGCCGGGCAAGCATTGGAGGAGTTCCAGCGTTTCCTGCAGCAGGACAGGTGTGTGATCCGCGACTGGATTGTTGAACGAGTCGAGCGTCATCTCGGTCTGCCAAGTCGGCCTGGTTTCACCTGCCTTGCACGCGTGAGCCATCAGAAGCCCTGCTCCGCCAGCCGTTCCCGGTCGGTGTCGGTCAACGGATCTTCTTTCAGGTTCGTGCGAATGATCTCGTTGTTCCACACCTCAAGATGGTCGTTTTTCGCGATGACAATGACGTCGCCGAAGATCTGTGCATCTTCCCTGAGAGCCTGAGGGATCAGAATCCTGCCCTGAGGATCCATTTGAGTCAGGATGCCGTAATAACTCGTGAACTTCTGCAGCTTGATCTTGGCCGGGTCCATCCTTGGCGGTTCCTGAAACTTTTGAGCCATACGCTCCCAGACCGGGATCGGGTAAATCTGAGCGCACCTCCCGTCGTCGCTGGTCACGAAGAAAGTGTTGTCGTCTGTGTCGGGAAGGTCGCGGCGGAACTTGGCCGGAATCTTCAGGCGGAATTTCTCATCAATTTTCGCGGGATAACTTCCCCACAACATATGAGGCCCTGCACCAAAACTTATGACTGCCAGGAAAAACTAAAGAAAAGAAACCCAAGCGTGGCGTTTGTGGCCCTCATGCTCCACTTTGGACCACTTTCGACCACGCGCCGAGAATAGGACCATCCGATCGGCCTGTCAAGAAAATCTTGCGACTATTTACTTTTATCCCTGACATGCTGTGGGCACAGGGGGTTACGGTTTTTCTCCTTGCCCTCCGCCCCTCTGCGGTAAGATGATGCGGCTCTGGGAGGGGCGGGCGGCATGCGGGTCGGAATCGTCGGACTTCCGCTGGTCGGCAAGACCACCATTTTCAACCTGCTCACGCGTGGGCATGTGGAGACCTCCGCCTGGGGAGCGCGCGCCGAAGCTCACATCGGTGCGGCCCACGTCCCCGATCCGAAACTGGACCGCCTGGCAGAAGCGTTCAAACCCGAGCGGATCACTCACGCGACGGTCGAATACGTCGATCTGCCCGGGCTGGCGCGAGGCGAAGGCAAAGCCGCTCTCGAGGGTCAGCAGAAGGAGATGGGTGCGTACCTCACGAATCTGAAGAACGTCGATGTTCTTCTTCATGTTGTGCGAGCTTTTGAGGATCCTGCCGTTCCGCATTCCGAGGGTTCAATCGACCCGGCCAGGGATATGGCGCTTTTCGAGCTTGAGATGATGCTTTCGGACCTCGCGACCATCGAGAAGCGACTGGAGCGGCTGGGCAAGGACCTGAAGAAGGTCCGCTCGACGGAGCTCGAGACCGAGAACTCAGTCCTCGAACGGTTCAAGATTTCGCTCGAGGGCGAGAAGCCCTTGCGCGAGCTGACACTCACGCCTGAAGAGGAAAAGCGGATTCGTGGATTCACTTTCCTGTCGGCGAAACCAATCCTCCATGTGATCAACCTTGGTGACGCCGACGCGGCGCAGATTCCGCATGTCGTTGAACGTTACGGGCTGACCCCGTTTGTTTCAGAGCACAGGTCCGCGGTCACGGCGGTCTGCGGAAAAATAGAAGCGGAGATCGCATCGCTGCCGGACGACGATGCCGAGGCATTCATGGGTGACCTCGGCCTGTCGGAGAGCGGGCTGACGCGCATAATCCATGAATCTTACGCATTGCTGGGGCTCATCTCTTTCTACACCGTTGGCGAACCGGAAGCCAGGGCCTGGTCTATTCCAAGGGACACCACCGCTCTGCAGGCCGCGGGTGCGATACACACCGATTTCGAGCGCGGGTTCATCAAGGCCGAAGTTGTGTCGTACTACCTGATGGTCGAGTCAGGTTCATATGCCGTTGCAAGGAGCAGGGGCGTCTTGCGGCTCGAAGGCAAGGACTACGTCGTGCAGGAGGGGGATGTCATACTCTTCCGGTTTAACGTCTGATGCTGCGAGTGGACGGTCGGGCTGGACCCCGATTACGCCACGGACTTGGCGAAACCCATGGCAGAACGACTGCCGATTCTGATCCTGCTCGGCCTGACGGCTTCGCTGGCCAACATCTGCGGCGGCTGGATCGTCTCTTCGCGGCCGCGATTCCGGCGCACAGCCCTGAATACCTTCATCTCGCTGGGTGCCGGCTTCATGCTGGCGGCGGCGATCCTGGAAGTCATACCCAAGAGCCTCGAACTCAGCAAGGTGACCGGAGCTGCGATTCTCTCGGGCTATCTTTTTGTCCACCTGGTCGAGCACACCATCGCCTCGCATTTTCACTTCGGGGAGGAAACGCACGCGGACGAGGTCTTCGGGGCGCGCGCCGCCTGGTCCGCGCTTGCAGGCCTGGCGTTGCACGCGTTTTTTGATGGCGCTCTGATTGCCGCCGGGTTCTGGGTGTCGATGCAGCTCGGCATCTTGCTGTTCCTCGCGATTTTCCTGCACAAGATTCCGGAGGGCTTCACGGCTGCCAGCATCATGCGCGCCTCGGGACGGAGCGGCGCCGCGGTGGTCTGGGCAGCGGCGGCAATCAGTATCAGCACCCTCGCGGGGGTCCTGAGCATAGCGTGGAGCCGCGCGCTCGTGCAGACCGCGTTGCCTTTCAGTGCCGGAGTTACGCTCTATGTCGCGGCCTCAGACCTGATACCGGAGGTGAACAAGGAGAAGGGCGTCAAGGTATCGGTGGGGGTGTTTCTGGGTGTCGTGCTTTTTCTGGTGTCGGAGTTCCTGCTTGGAATGTTCCTGTGATGCGGGGTGTGAAGCGGCTGGCGCTCAGCCGATCTGATGCTCGGCCGCGGCAGTCGAGGCACTCCAGGTGCTGCCCGGGCGGCGTGTGGTATGCTGTGACCGTCCTCCTTGACGCACGAACCGTGATCAATGGACTGGGTGGTCCGGAAGGTCCATGCAATTAGTACCGATCTCCTTCGGCGCACTGTTCCTCCTGTTGATGTCCTCGCGTGAGCCGGCCATATCGCCTCCGAAGCAGGCCACGATGCAGACCACGCTGTTCGGAGCCGTCATCCGATCCATAGAGTACTCCGCGGACGCGCCTCTGGACCGCGCCGACTATGACAGCCTGATCGGCCTGAAACCGGGTGACACCCTGACCCGGACCGGCATCAGGAATGCCATTCAGGCATTCTACGACACCGAACTCTTTGCCTCGGTAGTCGTAGACGCGGATCGGGCGGAAGATGGAGTACATCTCATTTTCCGGTTGCGTCAGACCTACTTCTTCAACGAGTTCAACGTCGAAGGGGATCTCGATCTCGAAGGTCGCTCTCTCACGGAAATCCTCCGCCTCCCCGTGGGCGAGCGTTACGCACAGGAAAAGCTCCAGGATGCGCAGCAGGCCGTCGCCCGCGTGGTCGAAGACAGGGGTTACTATCTCGCGCAGGTTCAGACTCGGACCAAAGTCAATCATGCGACATTTCAGGTCGACACGATTTTCGTAGTGCAGACCGGCCAACAGGCAACACTGGGATCCTACCGGATTCAGGGTGTGCCCGATGCGGAGATCACGCCGATCCGCAAGAGGCTGAAGCTAAAAGAAGGAAAGAAGTACAGCCATAGGAAGGTAGCGAGCCAACTCGAGGGGCTCAAGAAGTACCTCGTCGGACGCGGGTATCTCGCGGCGACACCCGAGATCACCGAGAGCTTAGATCGCGCACAAAACAGCGTATCGCTGATACTCAACTTCAAGAACTTCGGCAGGGTTCGCGTGGCGCTCGAGGGTTTCAAGGTCCCGAAAAAGGAGTGGCCCCGGCTCCTGCCTGTGCTTTCGGGGGAGGGCCTCGATCCGGATCTTCTCGAGGAAGGGAGGCGAAACCTCAAGGAGTATCTCGAGGAGCGCGGTTATTCAGAAGCGGAAGTGAGGTACGACGAGGAGCGGGAGGACTCCGGCGTACTGGTCATCCGCTACACGGTCACAGCCGGCCCGCGCGTCAGCGTGGCCTATGTGTATTTTCGCGGGAACAGCGCGCTTTCAACCGCCGAACTTCGCGAGGCAGTCCAGGTCCAGCCCCAGCAGTTTCTTCAGAAGTCGGTCTACAGCATCGGGCGCCTCGACGACGACGTGGAATCCCTGAAGAATCTCTACCGTACAAGGGGATTCTCGGAAGCGGAGGTGATACCTCTGCTGGAGCCGCTCGACAACGGCCGGAAGCTCGGCATCACGTTCGAAATCACCGAAAGCGGGCTTGAGCACACCGGTCCGGTTACGATTACCGGGAACCAGACCCTGGCGAAAGAATCCCTGCTGGCGAAGATCAGGCTGCGTCCCGGCTCCCCATTCTCCACCATGCTTGCCGAGCAGGATCGCCTGGTTCTGCTTGCTGCTTACAACGATGCCGGGTTTCTTCACGCCAGGGTCACCTACAAGGTCGGCGAAGCCGATCCGGAGCGCGCTTATCCGGTCGAGTTCAGGGTCAGGGAGGGCACGCGCACGTATGTAGACCGCATCCTCGTGCTTGGAAACGATCGGACGCGTGCGCCGGTCATCGAGCAGAAGGTGACCCTCAAGGAGGGCGATCCATTGAGCCTGGCGAAGATGCTCAAGACGCAGCAGTCGGTGTCGGATCTGGGTGTGTTCGACAATGTCCAGGTCGCGCCGGAGCTGCCGGAGAGTACTGCGCCACACCAGAACATGGTCGTGCGGGTCACAGAATCGCGTAGGTTCAATCTCCGATACGGACTTGGCTATGATACGAAGGAGAAGGTGCGCGGCATCCTGGAGTTGAGCGACCTCAACATCTTCGGCCGCGCCAAGCGGGCGGACCTGCGCTTGCGGGCCAGCGTCATCGGACAGGCTGCGATCCTGACCTTTCAGCAATCACAGGTGCAGTTCCTGCCGGTGAACTCCTATCTCTCCGTCAGCGCCCTGCAGCAGCAGGAGGTAAGCTTCAACCAAACCAAGTATGCCGCCTCCTATCAGTTCAGCAAACCGATCAACACGCACAGCTGGGGCCTGGTTCGTATCAACTACCGGAATGTCAGGGTCTACGACCTTGAGGTTTCCGCAGCCGTGGCACGAGAGGACACACCGCGCAATCTCACCACCATCTCCGCGATCTACATCAATGATACGAGGGACAACTATGTGGATGCCGAGAAGGGCTTTTTTACCTCCACCAGTTTCGGCATCACGCCACGGTGGCTCGGCAGCAACAACTTCGTCTCGCTCTTTTCGCAGAACAGCTATAACCGGATGCTGCCTGCGGGAGTAGGAATGGTCGTGGCTTTCCGCCTGGGGCTCGCCTGGCCATACGGGCGGGACACCAGCATTCCCATCAGCGAGCGGTACTTCTCGGGCGGGGCTTCGAGCCTGCGCGGCTTCAAGACCGACACGGCCGGTCCTGTCGATCCCACAACCCAGCCGCCAAAACCGACGGGCGGCAATGCGCTGATCGTCGGGAATTTTGAGCTTCATTTCCCGCTGCTGAAGCCACTCAGCCTGGCCGGCTTCTATGACACTGGAAACGTGTTCGCCAGGGTAAACTCCATACGACTATCGGCCTTCAGCCACACCGCGGGTCTGGGTCTCAGGGTGAAGACTCCTCTCGGGCCGCTCCGCCTCGATTACGGATACAATCTGAATTTACCGGACTCCTTGAAAAACTTCGGCTACAAACCGAATCAATGGTTCATAACGATAGGACCGCTGTTCTGAGGAATGGGATTCTTGCATAGACTTTTTCTCGCTTTGACGGTTCTTGTCCTGCTGCACATGCCTGGCGGCAGCCGGGCGGCGGAGGAGATCGACCGGCTTCTGGCAGCCGTCAACCGCAAGGTCATCACAGAAGGAGACCTGCGGCTTGCGAGGAACCTCAACGTCCTGGTCGGTTTCGGCAGGATGACTCCGCCTGGCTCGCGCGCCGAGGAAATCGACCAGCTGATCAACCGGGAACTCCTGCGCCAGGAGCTGGAGCACTTCCCCCTTCAGCCTGAGGACCAGAGCCGAGCTGATCAGCGGATGGAGGAATTGAAGCAGGGTTACGCCGAGATCGGAGGCATAACGTACGTCCTGCGCGGCCTGGGGCTGCAGGAAACGGAGATCGAAACCTACCTGGCACTGCAGGTTGCGATGATGAGGTTTATCGAGGTGCGCTTCCGTCCGTTCGTTGGTGTCACCGAGGCGGAGATCGAGGAGTATTACAGGACGCAGCTGGAGCCGAAGCTGCGTGAATCCGGTTCCCGGATTCCTCCGCTCGAAGAGGTATCCAAACAGATTGAGGGTCATCTGATGGACAGCAAGGTGAGTCGGGAGATGGATGCTTGGATCCAAAACCTTCGCCAGCATTCCGAGATAGAGCTTTTTGAGGAGAGGCGGCTGACTCCGGTGGAGACCGCGCGATGAAGTTACGTTGGCGAGTGATCCGATGGCTTTGCATCCTCCTCCTCGTGGGACTGCTTGCCGCTGCCGGCTCGCTGCTCTGGTATCTCCAGAGCGACGCTTTTCAGGCATTGGCCCGCTCGGAAGTTATATCTCGTCTGCAGAACGCCACCGGCATGAACGTCGGCCTCGAGCAGCTCCGGCTCGATATCCTGAATCGCAATTTCGCAATCCGGGGCCTGACCCTGACGCCGCGCCCGGGCACGGAGGGAACCTTTCGTCTCAGCCTGGACGAGGCGACAGGTAAGTTCCGCCTCGGGGTCTTGATCCGGATGAAACCGCGCATCTCGGAGCTGGTCCTGGTGCGCCCGCACATCTGGCTTACCAGCGGAACGAGGTCGTCCACATGGCAGCCCGACGGGTTTCTGAAGGTTTTCAGGCGATCCCTGGACCTGGCCATCGGCAAGGCGGTCGTCAGGGATGGATGGCTCGAAGTGAACAACCGGCGCATCCCCTTTGCGGTCGCGCTGGACGATCTGGCTTGCAACATCACTTACCTTCCGTCCCTGGAAAATTACGAAGTCAAGCTTGGCTACAGGAATGGCCGTTTTGACTGGGCCGGCCGCCAGATCTGGTATGACCTGGATTCGGAGCTGAGAGTAGGCCTTGGCGGAGTGGAGTTCAAATCGCTCCGCATCCAGCACGATGGCAGTGTCCTGGCAGGCCAGGGATCGCTGCGGGACTGGCGGTCACCGGTGTTGATGCTCGACATGCGCGGCCAGCTCGCAGGCCAGGATCTCTCGCTCGCCGACGAGGCACTGGGCGAGGCCCGCGGCACCGCCCAAGCTGGCTTCCGGCTCAAATGGGACCACGAAGGGTTTCGGATGGCGGGCGAATTCAACGCCGCAGAAGCAGAATACCGCACGGTCCGGCTCGAGCGCCTTCGAGGCGCCTTTGACATCCGTGATGACGTGCTGCAGCTGCGCGATGTGGCTGTCGGCATCGGGAGCGGCAACGTAAAATTCGACGGTGTCTTACAGCTTGGGAGCCGGAATCCTTCTCCTCACCGGGCTCGCATTTCCGCGAGCGGGATTTCTCTCCGCGCCGCCGCTGGCGTTCTGGAGCTGCCGGAGATTTCCTTCGAGAACACAGCCGACGCCGAGGCAACCGTCGTATGGCGCCACGGCGCGCGGGACCTGACGTTTCAGGCAGCAACCAGGCTCCATGGCCTTCCCCTGACACAGTGGGGCCAGAGCAGGCGCCTCGCCCTCGACGGTACCGCGGATATCAGCTATGTGAAAGGTGTCTGGAGTATTTCGAACGCCAACCTTCAGTCACCCTTTACCACGGTGACAGCTTCGAGTGCAGGTGACTCCGACTTCCGTGTTCACCTGGTTACCAGCCGCATCGCCGAACCGATGAGCCTGCTGCAGGCCCTGTCCGCCGACGTTTCGAGCCTGGTCAGGGAACAGCCGGAGATCATGGAAGCGACCGGCGCCTTTGGTGTCGACGGGGTGGTGCAACTCTCGCGTGAGGCCTCTGCTACCTTTACCGGAAGGATTTCCATTCAGGGCGGGCGATGGAGGACCTACCGCGCCGACAACCTGGTTTCTGAAATCTCCTGGGATGGGAGGCTGCTGCAGATGAAGTCGCTCAAGGCGCTGCTCGCAGAGCAGGCCATAGAGGGAAACCTGGAGTTGCGGCGGCCGGATTCCGAGGAGGGAGGCTACCATCTCGCTTTTCAGGGTGTGCTGAAACGATTCTCTGTGGACTCTCTCCGGGAGTTTGGCCTCGGCTTAAGCCCGGATGTTGCCGGCGTCCTCAGCGGTGAGGGATCTGTGGCCTATGACGGAGCGAACTGGACGGGGCAGGGCACGCTCGAGGCTGAAAACCTTGCCGTCGGCAAGGAGAAGTTCGAGAGTGTGCGCGCCCGGGCCCGGCTTGGCCGGGAGCGTCTCGATATCATGGAGGCGGTGTTGCGACGTGGACTCGCCGAGGCGCGCGTCCAGGGGAGTATCAGCGGCCGGGAACGGGCGATGAAGCTTGCTCTGAGACTGAAGGGATTATCGCTCAACCGGATCCCAGGGCTGGCAGACTCCGGCGTGCCGGTTGAAGGAAGTATCACGGCCGCAGGCCTTCTCGCCGGGACTTTCCAGGAGCCGGCTTTTGACGGGACATATGAGTTGAAGGGGCTCCAATACGCCTCGCTGGATCTGGGGGAGGGTTCGGGAACGCTGAAGCTTGCCGACAGGGTACTTGAAGCCACAGCCGCGGTGCGGTCAACGCTCGGCAGGCTGGAAGGGAAGGCGCGCATTTCAACCGAGCCCGGCTTTGCCGGCATGGCCTCGCTCGACTTTCAAGATTGGAACGTCCAGAAGCTCGCCCCACCAGAGACCCCGCGCCTCCTGAGTGATTTGAGCACGGCGCTGCAGGGAAAGCTGGAGATCAAGGGGAAATTTGCCGAACCATCCTCGCTGGTTCTGCAAGGGGAGATGGACGGCGCCCGGCTCAAGATCCGCGGTTATGATCTGCACAACCAGGGCAAGATACGGTTTTCCATCGCGAATCAGAAGATGCACGTCGATGAAGCAAGATTTGTCGGGGAGGGAAGCGACCTCACGCTCAGCGGCGATGTCCCTGCACCATCCGCCCCGGGACTGAACCTCAAGCTCGTCGGCGATGTGAACCTCAAGATCGTGGACCGTCTGTCGGAAAAGCTCCGTATTGCGGGAACCGCACGGCTCGACGTGAGGGCCTCGGGGACGGTACGCAACCCGGAAGTGATCGGCCAGGCGAATCTCGGCGGTGTCCAGTTTGACTACAACGACCTGCCCTTTGGTCTCTCCGGTGTTGAAGGCAGGCTGGTGTTTTCGCGCGACGTAGTACGGCTGGAGAGCGTCCGCGGCAGGATGGCGACCGGCGCATTCGACCTTGCCGGAACCGCGGAGCATCGGACCGGCGAGATCCGTTCGTTCAATCTGCAAATCAACATCAGGAAGGCGCGGATTCCCTATCCCAAGGACTTTCGCACGACGTTCGACGCGAGGCTTGTCCTGGGCGGCAATCCGCAATACCAAATACTATCGGGTCGGGTCGATGTGGCGCGGGCGGAGTATCTGCGTCCGATCAGCCTGCTGGAGCAGGTGGCGAAGCGCGGAGGCGGTACCGGACCCCTCGTTTCGGATCCGGCCCTGGCCGGACTGCGTCTGAACGTCGAGCTACAATCGAATCAAGGCCTGGTCATCGATGATGAAACCGTGCAGCTGCGCGGAAGTTTTAGCTTAAGGCTCCGGGGCACGCCGGCCTACCCCTCGCTCGTCGGGTACATGGAAGCCAACGAGGGCTCAATAATGTTCCGCGGCAACCGCTTCGAGTTCGTGTTTGCCCGGGCGGAGTTCTATGACAGGAGCCGGATCAATCCGAACCTGAATGCCCGTGCCGAGGTGGACCTCAAACGCTATCGCCTGGTCCTGGACGTCAAAGGGACGCTGGACAAACTGGTCTTCAATCTGACCTCGGATCCGCCGCTTTCGACGGTTGATGCGGTTTCGCTGCTCGCGTCCGGACAAAGCGGTGGCGCCGCCGAGAGCGATATCCGCAGGCAGTCCGAGGTAGCCGGCCTGAGCGCTGCCGGACTTCTCTCAGAGGGGGTCACCGGGGGCCTGTCCAGGCAAGTCGAGCGGGTCTTCGGTTTCCAGAATTTCCGGGTGGATCCATTTCTGGCAGGCGCCGACAATGATCCGACGGCAAGGGTGACGATCACGCGCAGGATTTCCAAGGACCTGGTCGTCACATACTCGCGCAACCTGTCGCAGTCACAGGAACAGATCGTTATCCTCGAATTCGACATCACGAAGAACCTTTCGATCGTGGCGACCCAGGACGAGAATGGCGGTTATGGGCTGGACTTCCAGTTTCGCAGGCGCATCCGCTGAAATTTAAGGTTGCTCTCGCAGCCCGGATAAGCTATCTATATTGGCTCTTTCGGGAGGGTGGACTGTGTACGCGGTGATTATGAGCGGCGGGAAGCAATACTGTGTGTCCGAGGGCGAAGTCATCCGGATCGAGGAACTGGGAGTGGACTCGGGAGCTGAGGTCGAGTTCAAGGATGTCCTGCTCGTCCGTGGAGACGACAATACCTATATCGGTCAGCCGATGGTCGAAGGCGCCGTGGTAAAGGGAGTCGTCGAGAAGGTCGGCCAGGGCGACAAGGTCCTCGTTTTCAAGTACAAGAAGAAGAAGCAGTACCGACGCACCCGGGGTCACCGTCAGCATTTCTCGGAGGTCAGGATCGAGAAGATCAGCGTCGTACAGTAGAGACGACTACGACGCAGGATCTCATCATCGGGAGTAGAGGGGCAAATGGCACACAAAAAAGGTGTTGGAAGTTCCAGGAATGGTCGTGACAGCCAGCCCAAGATGCTGGGCGCCAAGCGCTTCGCAGGGCAGACAGTGACTGGAGGGACCATCATCGTCCGCCAGCGGGGCACTCGCATCAAACCCGGCTCCAACGTGGGAATAGGCCGGGACCACACGCTCTACGCCAAGGTCAGCGGGATTGTCACGTACCAGGATCGCGGGCGATTCGGCAGGTATGTGCATGTTCAACCCGAGTTGGCTTGATATACGCTGATTCCAACTCGAGTGCAGGCTTTCGGGGCCCCTTAATGGGGTCCTTTTTGTTGTGTGCCGAGCATGTTCGACAGCTCGGAGGTGTAAGTCCTCTACTCAACCTGATGGAGGTGAA
>Ga0153915_10001936_pt1 | contig 19064 bp, 13 predicted proteins | sample Opewatmetagenome_2_FD_107003 | JGI IMG/M metagenome (GOLD analysis project Ga0153915, IMG submission 107003) | Freshwater wetland microbial communities from Ohio, USA - Open water 3 Core 3 Depth 3 metaG | ecosystem: Environmental > Aquatic > Freshwater > Wetlands | place: USA: Ohio, Lake Erie...
CGCCGCCGGGGCCATCTCGGGCTTCGCGCTGACCGAGGCCGGCGTGGGCTCCGATCCGGCGCGCCTCGCCACGACCTGCGAGGCCACCCCCGACGGAAGGGCCTTCGTCCTGAACGGCACGAAGCTGTGGTGCACGAACGGCACCATCGCCGAGTTGCTCGTGGTGATGGCGCGCGATCCAAAGACCAACGGCATCTCCGCGTTCGTCGTGGAGACGAGCTGGCCGGGCGTCGAGGTGACGCACCGGCTGCACTTCATGGGCCTTCGCGCGCTCGCCAACGCGGCGCTGTCCTTCACGAACGTGCGAGTCCCGCGCGGGAACCTCCTCGGCGAGGAGGGACGCGGCCTCAAGATCGCCCTCACCACCCTCAACACCGGCCGGCTCTCCCTGCCGGCGGCCGTGACCGGCCTCGCCAAGAGCTGTCTCGAGGTGTCGCGCAAGTGGTCGGCGGCCCGGGCCCAGTGGGGCCAGGAGATCGGCAAGCACGAGGCCATCGCCCACAAGCTCGCCGACATGGCGGCCACCACCTACGCGATGGAGTCGGTCTCCGGCCTGGCGCAGGGGCTGGCGGACAGGAAGGGGTACGACATCCGCCTGGAGGCCGCCGCCGCCAAGGAATGGAACACCGTCCAGTCGTGGCGGCTCGTGGACGAGACCATGCAGATCCGCGGCGGGCGCGGCTTCGAGAAGGAACGGTCGCTCGCCTCCCGCGGCGAGGCGGCGGTGGGCGTGGAGCGGTGGATGCGGGACAACCGCATCAACCTCATCTTCGAGGGCTCCTCCGAGATCATGCACCTCTTCATGGCCCGCGAGGCGGTGGACAAGCACCTCCAGATCGCCGGCGCCATGATCGACCCGAAGGTGGGGGCGGGCGCGAAGCTCGCCGCGCTGCCGCGCATCGCCGCCTTCTACGCGCTGTGGTACCCGAGGCAGTGGCTCGGCTGTCCCTTCCGCCCCTGGTACCTCCGCTTCGGGAGGCTCGGGACGCACCTGCGCTTCGTGGAGCGGTCGAGCCGCAGGCTCGCCCGGCAGATCTTCCACGCCATGCTGGTCTTCCGCGCGGAAACCGAGCGCAAGCAGGCCTTCCTCTTCCGGCTGGTGGACGTCGCGAACGAGCTCTTCGCCATGTCGGCGAGCGTGACGCGTGCGGCGGCGCTCCGGAAGGCGGGGCGCCCGGAAGCGCGCCAGGCGGCGGTGCTCGCCGACCGCTTCTCGGACGCCAGTCGCCGCAAGGTGCGGGACCTCTTCCGCGACCTGTGGCGGAACGACGACGCCGCGGAGTACCGGCTCGGCCGCGCCGTGCTCGCCGGGGAGCACGCCTGGCTGGAGCGCGGCGGCGTTCCGCTCGGCGTCACGGTCGAGGACCTCCGGCCGCGCGACCCGGTGAAGGCGAAGGCCGCGGAGGGTGCGGCCGCGCGCCAGCCGGCAGCGGTGGGGTAGCAGCGGGCCTCGAGCCGCCCGACATCGCGATGGCGGCGTCCACGAATCGTTCGCCGCCGCCCCGCGAAACCGGTCGATCTCCACGCCGCGATGTGCTCTCGGTGGGGAGTGAGCCTCGCGGCCTGGATCGCCTTGGCGGCGGGTGCGGTGGGCCTCGCCGGCCTGCTCCGAGCCCAGGCCCTCGGCGGCGCCGGCGCTGCCTTCAAGCTCACTGCCTCGGCGGGATTCGTCGCGCTCGCCCTGGCGCTTCGCCCGGAGACGCCCTTCGAGCGCTGGATCCTGGTGGGACTCTGCCTCTCGGCCGGCGGAGACCTGCTCCTGCTGGCCACCTCCCGGCGCGGCTTCCTCGCCGGGCTGGTCGCGTTCCTGCTGGCGCACATCGCGTACGCGGTGGCCTTCGCGACGGTGGCGAAGCCATCCCCCTGGACCGCCGCGGCGATCGCCGGCGCCACCGCCCTGGCGCTGCGGTGGCTCTGGCCGCACCTGGGTTCCATGCGCCTCCCGGTGGCCGCCTACTGCGCCGCCATCGGGGTGATGCTCTGGCTCGCCCTCGGCGTCGGCCGCCTCGAGATCCGGCTGGGCGGCCTGCTCTTCTGGCTCTCGGACCTCCTGGTGGCCCGCCACCGGTTCGTGCGCGCCGAGCCACTGAACCGGCTCGCCGGCCTGCCGCTCTACTACGTCGGGCAGTACCTCATCGCCCTGGCGATGGCCTGACGGCCGGAAGGTGCCGAAAACCACCTCTAAGGGTCACGCCTCGCCCGGGCCGCGAGCGGCCGGTACGGATCGCCTAGCCTCTTCCGGGAGCTTCCCGTGGTGCGTGCCGCGAATCGGATCCGAGGCGCCAGGCCCGTGGCGGCCGTCCTCTGCGCCCTCGCGCTCGCCCGGTGCGCCTCGCCCGCCTCGCCTTCCGGCCCGGTCTACCCGGAAAAGGACCGTGCCGCCGAGGCGGCGCGCCTGCTCTCGGGCCCCGAGTGGTACCGGCACGCCGTCTTCTACGAGGTCTACGTCCGCTCCTTCCAGGACTCGGACGGCGACGGGATCGGCGACCTGCGGGGACTCGTCTCGCGGCTCGACGACCTCCAGACGCTCGGCATCGACGCTCTGTGGCTCATGCCGATCATGCCCTCGCCCTTCGCGGACTCCGGCTACGACGTCTCCGACTACCGCGCGATCGACTCCGCCTACGGGACGATGTCCGATTTCGACGCCCTGCTCGCCGCCGCCCATGCGCGAGGCATGCGCGTCCTCGTCGACCTCGTGGTGAACCACACCTCGGTCGCGCACCCGTGGTTCCAGGAGTCGCGCCAGAGCCGCACGAACGCCAGGGCGGACTGGTACGTCTGGTCCGACACGCCAGGGCGGCCCGACGTCCCCTGTGGACCGATGCCGACCTTCGGCACGAGCGCGTGGACGTTGGACCCGGTGCGCGGCCAGTACTACTTCCACCGCTTCTACCCGGCGCAGCCCGACCTCGACTACTGGAACCCGGACGTCGTCGCGGCGACGCTCGACGTGGCGCGCTTCTGGCTCGACCGCGGCGTGGACGGCTTCCGGTGCGACGCCATCGGGCTCCTGTACGAGTCGGCAGCCGGGTGCGACATGCTCCCGGAGACGGTCGCGTACATCCAGCAGCTCCGGCAGGTCCTGGACGCCCATCCCGGCCGGGCCATGGTCGCGGAGCCGATCGGCTTCGGCACGGCCGCGCCGTACTTCGGGAACGGCCAGGACATGTTCCACATGGCCTTCGACTTCGGCTACGGCTTCCTGTGGGACACCTGGTTCTCCGCTGCGTCGGCTCAGCCGCTCGCGGACCACTTCTCGGCCGTGCAGCAGGCGCTCCCGGCGGGCGCCCAGAACGCGCTCTACATCGGCTCGCACGACGTTCAGCGGGCTTTCGCACGGTCGATGGGGATCGCGTCGCGCTGGCGCCGGGCGGCGCTCGTCCAGATGACCATGCCGGGGACGCCGTTCGTCTACTACGGGGAGGAGCTGGCGCTGCGGCCCGGCTCCCAGGTGGTCGTGGACGGGCGCGACCACGCGCGAACGCCCATGCCGTGGGACGCGCCGCCGCTCCCGGGAGCCCAGTGGTCGGGTTTCGGCTGGGGCTTCACGACGGGCTGGCCGTGGATCGCCTTCGGCGCGGAGCCCGAGGGGACGAACCTCGAGATCGAGCGGGACGATCCGGGGAGCACGTACGCGTTCTACCGCTCCTTGCTCGGGCTCCGACGCGGGCGGGAGTCCTTCGGGACCGGCACGCTGCGGATCCTCCCGACCGACCAGCCGTCGGTCCTCCTCTACGTTCGCGAGTCGGCCGACGAGACCTACGTCGTCGCCGTCGGCATGGACGAGGGCGCCTGGCACACGGCGGTCGCGGCGGACGCGAACCTGCCCGGCGACCCGGCGCGCCTCTTCGGCGACGCACGGCTCGCCCGCGACGGCAGCGCGGCGCGCGTCACCATGCCCCCGGCGGGCATGGGCGTGTTTCGCGTGCGCTGAGCGCTGGAATGTCCTAGGAGTCAGGTCGAATCGCGGTCCCCTTCGACGCGAGAACGGGAGGCATCATGCGCAAGCTTCTACCCCTGGTCGCGGCCGTCCTTTCGGCATGCGGATCGTCGAGCAGCAGCGGTCCCTCTTACCTGGTGAAGGGCTCGGCCGTCTTCTTCGACCACGCCGACAATTGCCTCTTCGGCACGATCCCGACCGGCGTCTCGGTCGCGGTCGTCGACGTCACCGACTACACGGCCCCCCCGGCATGCGACTCGATGCAGGCGAACGACGTCGCCGCAGGCGGCGCCGCCGCCGGGCTCATCATCGTCCGCGCGGACTTCGTGACGCCCGGGGGTCCCGCGCCGGGGCTGAAGGTCGAGACCTACCCGTTCTTCGACCTGGCGACGGTCGGCCCCCCCGCCAACAAGCAGCCTCCCCTCGATGGTCTCGGAACGACGGGCTTCTTCACCGGGGCCCTCGTCAAGTGCGGCGCGGACGGAGGCTCGGGCGAGTCGCTCATCAACGGCGGCTCGGTCACGGTGACGGCCGTGGACGAGGGCGCCGGAACCATCTCCGGCTCGGTGAACGCGTCGCTCGTCGGCGGCGGGAGCCTCAAGGGCAGCTTCTCCGCCAGCCTTTGCACCATTCCGTCCATCGGCGTGTGCGCGGCGGTGCAGACCCTGTCCTTGAACCTCCCCACGCCAGCCTGCCTCTAGGGGGCCTGGGGGCCGGCGGAAGCGGTCCGAGAGGCCGCCCGGCACGGCGATCCCGGGCCGCGCGCTCGCCAGCGCGGCGCCGTCCTTCACGAACGTGCGGGTCCCGCCTGGCATGGGCCGGCGGGCACCGTCCGCGCTCGCGCGTGTGCGCCTGGGCGCACTCTGCAAACATTTCCGAGTGTGCAGCCCGTTGCATGTACGGACCTGTCGGCGGCGCGGCCTTGCCCCGAGCCATCCACCTAGAGCCACTGCGCTTCTCCGGACGCGAGCCCGCGCGCGGATCGTGCAGACATCCCTCGTGCGGAGGAGACACAGTGCCATCCCGAGAGCGTCGCGCCCATGGCTTCACCCTGCTGGAGGTCGTGGTGACCGTCGCCATCGTGGGCATCCTGGCGGCGCTGGCCGCCATCGGGATGCAGCGCTTCAAGCCGCGCGCCAACCTCTCCTCGTCCGCGGCGCAGCTCACCGCGCTGTTCAACGCCGCCCGCCAGAACTCCCTCGCCACCGGTCACGACACGGTGGTGATGGTGTTCCCGCAGTTCCAGAATCCGACCGGCGGGACGGGCCGCGTGGTGCTGTACGAGGACGGCAACTACAACTTCTTCAGCACCACCGCCTCCCCGAACTTCTCGGCCTTCGACCCGGCCGACCCCACCACCGTGGCGGCGCGGGGAGAGGTCCTGGAGACGCTCGACCTCCCGCTCAACGTCACCGTCGGCCTCGGCGGCATCGCGGCCCCGACGCTGGCCGCCCCGTACAACCTCATCGCCGCCGCGGCGTGCAGCTTCTGCGCCTCGGGCGGCGACGGGCGCGGCGCCGTGGTCTTCGACCCGCGCGGCCGCGCGCACTTCTACACGGCGAGCGGCGCCTCGCTCGCCCTCTGGGGCGGCACGGTGGCGCTCCAGGGTCCCGCCGACATGACCGGCTACCGGATGGTGATCGTCACCAGCGCCACCGGCAGCGTCCGGGCCATCAACAACGGATAGGAGCGAGAGCCATGCTCCACCTTCGCGGCCAGCGCGGCACCTCCCTCATCGAGGCGATGATCGCCCTCGTGGTGCTGCTCATCGGAGCCATCGGCGTCATCGGCGCCCACCGGCAGGGGCTGCGCCTCGCCTCCGACGCCCGGCGCCTCACGCGGGCCTCCGCCATCGCCCAGGACCTCGTGGACCAGATCTCGCTCTGGCCGTACGGCGATCCCCGGCTCGCCAGGGGTTCCCGCTCCGCCCTCACCGACGCGGACATCGGCGACAGCAACTTCCTCTTCGAGACGACGGCGAGCGCCTCGACCCTCGCCGACCACGGCGACGCCGACGTCACGCTGGGCGGCACCCAGTGGAACGGCATCCCCACCGCGGTCATCCAGGCGTACGGACCGCGCTTCGAGCGCTACTGGAACGTGGCCTACGTCGACGACCAGGACGGCGACGGCGTCTGGGACGCGGTCCGGATCGCCGTCATCGTCCGCTGGGGCGACGCGGCGAGCGGCTACCGGCGCATCGTCGCTTACACCACGAAGGCGAACCCCAAGCCCACCCCGTGAGAGCCATGAGCCCACCCGTCCCGACGCCGCGGCAGCGAGGCTTCACCCTCGTCGAGCTGCTCATCTCGCTCGTGGTCGTCGCGTTCATGACCGCCGGCGCCATGGCCCTGCTCGGGTCGCAGCAGCGCGCCTTCCAGAACACGTCCGCGGAGCGCGCGCTCCAGGAGACGGCGCGCGCGGCCCTCACCGAGATGGGCGAGAACCTGCGGCGCGCCGGGTATGGCATCGAGCCCTACTACGCCTTCGATTTCGGGCCGCTCAACATCACGGCCACGACGCCGAACATCGTCTCCCAGAGCTACCAGTGCGCCTCCGCCGTCACCTGTCGCGACCAGATCAACGGCGCGGACGAGATCGTCTTCCACGCCCGCGACCCCGCCTTCGGCCGCAGCCTGTCGTCCGCGCCGACCACCTCGACCCTCACCATCGTGGGCGGCCTGCAGACGCCCCTGTACCAGGGGCAGATCCTGCAGGTGATGTGCCCGGGCGCCGCCGACTGGGCCTACGTGACCGTGGCAACGGTCGTCCCCGCCAACTGGGCGCCGCCCGCCGCCCCTCCGGCGACGACCACCATCGGCCTGGCCGCCGGCGTCGCCGGCAACCCCTTCCCCGCCCAGAACGCCAAGCTCACGGGCACTTGCTTCATCGCCGGCACGCCGTCCGACATCCGCGTCCTCAAGGTCGACCGCTTCCGCTACTACCTCGCCCGCTTCGCGGACCCGGAGACTCCGGCCGGGCGGCCCTACCTCATGCTGGACCGGGGCCTCACCGACGCGAGCGGCAACCTGCTCGTGGAGCCCGTGGCCCCCGACGTCGAGGATCTCCAGTTCTCCTACGTCTTCCCCAACGCCACGGCCGGACCGGCCACGGTCGGCGCCACCCTGGGCACGGCGCTCGCGAACAGCGCCGCGAGCATCGACCTCGGCGCGGTGCCGCCGCTCTTCAACGACCCGGACGACATCCCGACCCGCGGGAACCAGAGCCCCGCCAACATCCGAGCGGTGAGGGTGAGCCTCGTGACGCGCACGCCGGGTCAGGACATCCGGCTCGGCAACATCGCCGTCAACGGGGCCCTGCAGAGCTCCGTCGACGCGACCGGCGCGGGCAACCTGGTCCCCGGCTCCGGGAACCGCGGCGACTGGGCCGGCGACTCGTACCACCACCGGCTCCGGATGGAGACCACCGAGGCGACCCGCAACCTCGACACGCGGGTCCCCTACTACCCAGCCTACTCCACCAACAGCGGCGCGGACGGCCTCAACGTCGGCGGCGGCTAGCCGAGGGACCCCATGAGACTCCGATCACAGCAGGGCAGCGGCCTCCTCCTCGCCATCATCGTCGTCGCCGTCATCACGGTGGTGGCGGTGGGCGTCATCCGGTTCTCGGCGCGCGAGCTCTCCGGCTCGTTCGCCGGGCGGCGGCAGGACGCGGTGGTGGCCTGCGCCGAGGCCGGCCGCCAGCTCCTCCTGAGCCGGTTCCGGGCCTTCGGGATCTCTCCGGTCCAGCTCACCGCGGTCAACGTCGCCCTCGATCCCGCGGGCAACACCCGGGTCCTCGGAGGGCACGTGGACGCGAACATCCAGCAGGTGACCGTCCTCCCGACCGGCGCGTTCGGACCGAGCCCCTTCGGCATGCAGGACCGCAGCAACGTGATCCGCGGGCTCGGCAGCGACTTCGCCGGCACCCCGTACCGCGTGATCGTCCACTGCCAGGACCGCGGCGATGGAACCCTCACCAGCGGACGCCAGCTCGAGGTCGAGTTCGGCGTGCGCTTCGGCCTGTAGAGGCGGGAGAGCCACCATGAAACGCTTCCAGCGATACATCACCCCGGCCCTGGCGCTCCTCTTCCTCTCCGCCGCCCCGTTCGTCACCGACGGCCAGGTGAACAACGCCGCCTGCTGCAACCTCGCCTCGTCCTTCCAGAGCAGCATCTTCCAGGGCGGCAACGGCGACGAGGAGTTCTTCGCGGTCCCCGGCGGCCCGCCCAACGTGATGTTCCTCCTCGACAACTCGCTGTCGATGTTCCAGCTGCCGAACCCGCCGCCGGCGCAGGCCGCCGGAACGGGCACGTGCACCGGGACCTTCCTCAACCAGTACACCGCGCTCCGGACCAACGTCCCCTACGACAACGGCTACACGACGAGCCTGCTCACCGACAACCCGCCCTGGGGCGCCGGGTGCAGCGGCTCCACCTGCCTGTTCGTCGGCACCTCGTACTACCGCTACGGATCCGTCAGCACCAGCTTCAACGGCGACTGGGACACCGCTTCTGCGACGCCGCGCACGTCGGCCGACGCCTGCCTCGGCGCCTTGCCGAGCGTGGGGGGCGTGGCCGCCTGCCAGGCCTGCCTCGACAGCGCGGGCTACTACGTGTGGACCACGGGCGGATTTGGAGGAGCAACGAGCGCGGCCTTCAAGGGCGACTTCCTCAACGGCTACCCGCCCAAGTTCATCGCCGCCCGCAAGGTCATCAAGGACCTCATCAGCATCGACGACAGCCACCCGAGCCCCCTCGACAACGTGCGGTTCGGGCTCACCATCTTCAACCCCAACTCGGCGTCCTGCGGCGGCATCGGCAGCGCGCTCGCGAGCTGCGACGGCGGCCAGCTGGTGGTCCCGCTGGGGCCCAACTGCGACGCCTATCCGATGACCGACGCGCTCCAGCAGGTTCCGCGGCAGGCCATCATCAACGCCCTCAACAACTCCGCGCAGGTGCCCTTCGTCTCCTACACGCCTCTCGCCGAGACACTCTTCAACATCGGCCAGTACTACACGCCGGGCGGAAACCCCCAACTCTACGACACGCTCTTCGGCAACGGGTGGAGGAACAACGGCTTCGCCGAGACCGCCGGCGGCACCATCGGCGCCAGCTGGACGGGCGGCGGCAAGAACCAGAAGTCCATCTGCTGGGCCTGCCAGCAGAGCTCGGTGGTCATCGTCACCGACGGCCAGCCGACCGTGGACAACAACCTGCCCAAGCCGGCCATCGCCACGCACAGCGGGTTCGGCACGCCGCCCAGCGACGACTTCCGGAACTGGAGCAACGGCACGATCAACTGTCCGACCTGTGGCACCGACCAGGTGAACGGCTCGAAGAACTTGCTCCACAAGGTGGCCTACTTCCTCTACCAGAACGACCTGCGCGCCGACTACACCGGCACGCAGAACGTCCTCACGTACACCGTCAGCTTCGGCCTCGACCCGGTCGCCGACGCCACCGCCATCGCACTTCTGCAGAAGACCGCCGACCTCGGGCAGGGAGCCGGCGCCGGCGGGGGCCTCTTCGCCAACGCGGCCAATGGCGCCGACCTCAACCAGGCCCTCTACAACGCCCTCACCGACGTGGTCTCCCGCGCCACCTCCTTCAGCAACGCCAACACCAGCACCTTGCAGACGGGAGGCCGAACCCAGCTCTTCCTGACCCGCTTCCGCCCGCACAAGGACCCGACATGGGAGGGGCACGTCTATCGCTTCAACCTCTTCTACGAGTTCGCCATGGGGTGCGACAGCACCAAGACGAACGCCCAGCAGACGACGGTCACGTGCGGCGCGAAGACGCTCAACCCCAACCTGAACGGCGACGTCGACGCGAGCGGGAAGGCCATCTGCGACGGCCTCTTCAAGCTGGACCAGGACTGCGATCCGGTGATGGAGGACCAGAACGGCAACTTCGTCAAGGCCACCTTCGACCCTGTAACGCACCTCCTCGTCGCGACCGCCACCCCCGCCAACCCGTACTGGGACGCGGGACAGGTGCTGTCCGACTCCACCCGGACCGGCTACCGCAGCGCCGACGAGAACGCCGCGAACAAGCGCACCATCTGGACGGTGACCGACGCCAACGGCGACGGCCAGTTCACCGCCGCCGACGGGCTCACCGCGTTCACCGCCGCCAACGCCGCGACCCTGGCGCCGCTCATGCAGCTCGACCCGACCTGGTGCCTGGGCCTCCTCCAGCGGGCCTCGCTCTGCGGCAGCGGCTCCGCCCCCGCCTGCCCCACCGTGGCCGGATGGACCGCCGCCAACACGAACTACTGCGCCCAGCAGATCATCCACTTCATCCGCGGCTGGGACGTCCTCGACCAGGACGGCGACAACTGCGCCGGCCCGGGCAACCCCAACAACGCCGGCTGCCCGGCCGGGCAGGACGGCGAGCAGCGCGACCGCGCCAGCGACAGCCGCACCGACCCGTCCTTCTGGAAGCTGGGCGACGTCTTCCACTCCTCGCCCATCGTGGTCGAGCCCCCGGTGGACGAGTTCACCTGCGACCTCGGTCTCGACAGCCAGTGCGTCGCCACCCTCCACAGCCCGCAGTCGCTGACGCTCGCGACCCAGACGAAAATGGACTGCACCGCGGCGACGTGCGACGTGAACGGCAACGGCACGCTCGATCCGGGAGAGGACGCCTACTCGATGTACCGCAAGAACAACCTGGGGCGGCAGCAGATCCTGCTCGTCGGCGCCAACGACGGGATGCTCCACGCCTTCGACGCCGGCGTTCCCGCCAGCGGCACCGTCGGGCCGTTCGGCTACACCTACACGCCCGGCACCGGCGCCGAGCTGTGGGCCTTCATCCCTCCCGACCTCCTGCCCAAGCTCAAGAACGCCCTCGACAACCACGACTACTTCGTGGACGGCGACGTCATGGTCCGGGACGTCTGGTTCGACGCCAACAAGGACGGCATGAAGCAGCCGAGCGAGTTCCACACCGTGGCGGTGATGTCGGAGCGCTCGGGCGGCAGCGTCTTCACCGCCCTCGACGTCACGAGCCCCCTCTCGCCCCAGTTCCGCTGGGCCTTCCCCAAGCTCTGCACCGGCGAGGTGAACATGGTCGGCCAGTCGTGGACGGGCTTCGCGCCGCGCCCGCCGCCCATCGGTCCGGTCCAGATCGCCCTTCCCTACACGAACGGCCCGGCGGACCCCATGAGCCGCGGCTTCGAGGAGCGGTGGGTGGTGGGGCTGAACGGCGGCTACGACCCGAGCCTCACGCGCGGCAAGGGCATGTGGATCGCGGACGTCTGGACCGGCGACGTGCTCTGGGGGTTCACCAACGACGACTTCCAGAACAGCATCAACGCCAACGCCTCCATGTGGCCGGTTCCGGCCTCGCCGGCGCTCGTCGACACGGGGAAGAGCGGCGACGCCACGGCCCAGTTCGACGGCTTCTTCGACTCCCTCACCTGGGCCGACATGGGCGGCCAGATGTTCGTGGCGCGCCTCGATCCTCCCGGCACGATCGACGCGACCACCGGGCGGGTGACCAACTGGACGGCGGCCCGGTTCTTCGAGGAGCAGCGCCAGGCCGACGACTCCCAGCAGGTCACGGGGCGCAGCGAATTCTACTTCATGCCCGCCAACGCCGTGGACGGCGCGACGAAGTTCCTGCACACCTACGTCGGCAGCGGCAACCGCGAGCACATCCTGCAGGTCGGCGCGGGCTGCAGCCCGGACAACGTCCTCGGCTGCTGCCAGTCGGGCTGCAGCGTCGTGGACGTGACCTCGCACTTCAACTACGCGGGGAGCTCCAACTGCGACGTGACGCAGCACTTCAAGTGCCAGGGCGGCGTCATGCGCCAGGACAAGTCGGTCGTCGGGGGCACCTGCACCGGCTTCCAGTGCGGCGGGCTCAACGCCAACGTCCAGCTACACCTCGCCTGTGGCAACGCCGGCAACCCCCCCGACGTCATCGCCCACCTCAAGTGCGACTCGAACGGCAACTGCTGCCAGACCATCGGCGACGGCACCTGCGTCAAGGTGACGAAGGGGAAGGCCCTCAACCCCGCCAAGCTCACGCCGTCCACGAGCCACAACCGCTTCTACGGGATCTGGTCGTACGGGGGCTCGCGCGTCTTCGGCACGACCTCGAACTTCGCGACGACGCTGACCCAGGCCCAGACCCTCGACCAGAACCGCTTCACCGACATCGCCTTCGGTAGCTCCTGCCTCGGCACGGCCGGGAGCACCTGCACCGCCATCCAGACCACCCAGGCCTCGGTGAACGGCTTCGGCGGCGTCACCTGCGGCGGTGGCGTGACCACCTGCTCGGCGACGAGCTACGACGCCGGCTGGTTCTACGAGTTCGGCGACGTCTGTCCGCTCGCGAGCTGCAATCCGCCGCCCCCCTGGCTCGACGAGAAGACCGGTTCCTCGGCGGACGTGATCGCCGGCTGCACGGTCTGGAACACCTTCCGCCCGCTCGGCTCCGGGATCTCGGTGGCGGCGACGCCCTGCACCAACCAGTCCGGCGTCCCGCAGAACTACAACTACGTCGCCAACGCCGTCACCGGCGTCCCGGACACGAAGTGCGGCTACTCCGGCACCAGCGCCATCTACCGCGCCTCGTATCGCCAGTCGATCGCTCCGCCGCTCGCCCCGACGATGCTCCTCGGCATCTCGGGCGGGAAGGTGCAGGCCTCGTCCGGCCAGCCGGGCGACCCCGGCGCCCCGCCCCCGGGCGGGGACAAGGCGAAGGCCATGGGCGGCACGCGCTCGCTCAGCCAGCAGGGCTACTGGCTGGAGGTGCCTCGCGACCTCCACCAGTGCCGGCACGCCGACCCGACGCAGTGCGACTGACCGGGCGAGCAGATCCGCCGGGAGCCGCAGGGGCAGCGGCTCCCGGCCGCACCGTGCTCAGCCGCCGCGCCGGCGGAAGCGGTCGCGCAGATCGCCGGGCGCGGCGACGCCGGCCCGCAGCGCCGGGTCGGGGAGGGGCTCGCCGAAGTCGAGCTCGACCGGAAGGACGCCGGCCCAGACCGGCAGCGCCAGGTCCTCGTCGTCGTCCTTCGGCGGGCCGGCGCGTACCTTCGCCGAGGCGGTCTCGATGGCGACGCGCGCCACGGCCGTCGACGCGAGCTCCCGGGGATTCGGCCGGCGCGCCTCGGACCAGCGCCCGGGCGCGAGCCGCTCGGCGATGCGCTCGAGCGCCCGGAGCCGCTCGGCCTCGCCCTCCACCGGCGCGCCGCGGCCGAAGACCACCGCGGACCGGTAGTTCACGGAGTGGTGGAACACCGACCGGGCGAGGACGATGCCGTCGACGATCGTGAAGGCGATCGACGCCGGGTTCCCGGCGGCGAGGTGCCTGAGCAGGCGGCTCCCCACCGACCCGTGCAGCAGGATGGCGTCGCCGTCGCGCGCGTGGAGCGTGGGGATGACGTAGGGCTGGCCGTCATCCACGAAGCCGACGTGGCACAGCAGGGCCTCGTCGACGATGGAGTAGATCGCCTCCCGGTCGTAGCGCGCGCGGTCGGGGAGGCGGCTGACGCGGTTGCGCGGCGTGCGGGGGAAGGTCGGCACGGGTTGGTCCTCTCAGCGGCCGAGCGCCTCGGCTGTGACGAAGCGGGGGGCGATGTCCACCGGGACGCCGCCGAGCCGGTCCAGCACGACCTTGACCGCGGGCCGGACCACGGCGAGCTTCGCGAGCAGCGCCGCCGCGGCCGCCCGGTCGCCCCTCGCCTGGATCGAGAGGATCTCCCGGGCGAGGCCGGCCACCGCGTCCTTCACCCGGGCGTCGTCCACCGCGAAGGTGCCGTCCTTCCGGGCCACGACGCCGCCGTGGTCGAGGAGCCAGTTGAGCTGCATGGCGATGCCCTTGCCGTGCGCCTCGCCGAGCCCGAAGCGGATGGAGCGGAAGGCGGAGGCGAGGAAGGTGACGTAGAGGGAACGCTCCATCTCCTTGCCGATGACGCCCCTGTCGATGAGGCGCTGCAGCGCGAAGAGCCCGGCGACGTCGGCCTTGGCCTCCTCCATCGCCGAGTAGGCGTCCGCCAGCTCCTGCCGCACGGTGGTGGCGCGGCCGTCCACGGCGATCTGGTGCGGCCCGAGCCCGTGCGTGAGCTCGTGCATCAGGATGTGGGTGAAGAAGGCGTCGAAGGCGACGCGCCTGCGGTCGGCCGGCGAGAGGGCCACCCGGGCGATGGGCAGGAGCACCTTCTCGAACTTGGCCTGCTGCACGTTCTTCAGCATCACCCGCTTGGAGCCCTTCTCGGCCACCACCCGCTCGTCGTTGGGCAGGTTGTAGGCGGCGGTGGTCACGCCGCGGCGGGCGTCGCCGGCGGCGAAGACCTCGTTCACCACGCGGATGGGGGCGAGGGCGCCGAGCTTCGGGTTGCGGAAGGCCGGGTCGAGCGGCAGGTGGTCCTCGATGTCCTGGAGCTCCCCGCCGAAGCGCTCGAGCTTCCTCGACTCGGCGTCGTCGCGCACGCAGACGAAGGCCTCGAAGGCCGCCTTGGCGTTGAACCACCCGTCCTCGTAGACCTCGTAGGGCCCGATGGTGGGCTCGACGGCGGCGTCGAGCTCCATCCAGGCGATGTCGCTCGCGGTGTAGTCGTTCGAGAGGAAGGCGTCGGCCCGCTTCTCGAGGAAGGCCCGTAGCGTCGGTTCCGCGGTGAGGGCAGCCGCCTCGCGCAGGAGGCGCGCCGCCTCGGCGAGCTCCCCCTGGTACTCGACGGCGTAGGGCACGGCGGCGAGCCCACCCGACGGGGCGCGGCGGACGGCGGTGAAGAAGCCCATGGCGGCGGCCCGCTCGGCCTCGGGAAGTCCCTTCGCCCAGCGCTCCACCTCGTCCCGGGTGGCGCCGGCCGGGTAGAAGTTCGCCGCCTCCGGCTTCGCAGGCACGCCCGGCAGGAAGGGCCGGTCGTGGTCGAGCCGGTCCCACGGCCCCTTGTTCCGCAGGAAGAAGACGAGCCGGTCGCGGCCGAGCGGGGAGGCGTCGTCCTGCAGCGCGAGCAGCAGCGCCTCGTTGCCGGCCCAGGCCTGCCGGAGGAAGAGCGCGTCCACGATCCGCGCTGCCTCGACGATCTTCGCGAGGGCCTTCCGCTCGGCCTCGGGGAGGCCGGAGAGGTTCACCCCCAGGTCGACCGGGGCATACTGCGCCTCCATGTGCCGCAGCGCGGCAGCGTCGGGGAAGGCGGGAGCGGCGAGGGCGGCGGCGAGGAGCGCGGTGGCGAGCATCAACGCATCCTAGCCGCTCCGTCGCTGGTGCGCAGGCTAGCCCTTCCGGGAGCGCCCGCTGCGCCGGCCGCGCATGACCACCTGGTACTCGCGGACGTCGAGTCCCTTCAGGTCCTCGACGCGCCTCACCTCGACCGCCTCCCAGGGGACGTCCTCGATGGCGCCGGTGGCCTCGTCGATGAAGTGGTGGTGGGCGGCCACGTTGGGGTCGAACACCACCTTGCCCTCGGCGAGGACGAGCTGCCGCAGGAGCCCCTTGCGGACGAGCAGGTTGAGCGTGTTGTACACGGTGGCCCGCGAGATCATCGGGAAGCTCGCCCGAACCCGGGCGAAGACCTGGTCGGCGGAGGGGTGGCTCTCGGTGTGGAGCACGTAGCTCGCCACCGCCGTCCGCTGCGCCGAGGGCTGGACGCCCGCGCGGCGCAGCCGCTCGCTCACCCGAAGGTCCATCGCATTTAGACTAAGTCGAGGAGTCGACGCTTTCAACGCCCGACCCGACCGGTGCGGGCGAAGAGCCCCACGGGCGGGTAATCGCAGGGGAACGAGAGGTGACACATGTGGCCGAGGAACGCCTTCCTGCGCCGGCTCGGGGTCCAGCACCCCATCATCCAGGCTCCCATGGCGGGCGGCCCCTCGACGCCCGCCCTCGTGGCGGCCGTCTCGAACGCCGGCGCCTTCGGCTCCTTCGCCGGGGGCTACCTCCCCGCGGAGGCGATCCGATCGGCCATCCAGGAGATCCGCCGGCTCACCGACCGGCCCTTCGGGGTGAACCTGTTCGTCCCCGAGCCGGGCCGGCGCTCGCCCACCGACGAGGAGGTGGCCCGGGCCCAGGAGGCGCTGCGCCCGTTCCGGGACGAGCTCGGCATCGCCGCCCCCCCGCCGATCCCGCCCCCGCCGCCGTTCGGCACCCAGCTCGCCGTCGTCGTCGAGGAGCGGGTCCCGGCGTTCAGCTTCACCTTCGGCGCGCTCCCCGAGGCCGACGTCCGGCGCCTGCACGATCGGGACATCCTGGTCCTTGGCACCGCCACCACGCCCGGGGAGGCCGCGGCGCTCGAGCGCGCCGGCGTGGACGCGGTGGTGGCCCAGGGCAGCGAGGCGGGGGGCCACCGCGGAACGTTCGCCGGGCCGCCGGAGGAGGGGCTCATCGGGACGATGGCGCTCGTTCCCCTGGTCGTGGACCGAGTGGGCGTCCCGGTGGTCGCCGCCGGCGGGATCATGGACGGCCGGGGCATCGTCGCCGCCCTGGCGCTCGGGGCCTCCGCCGTCCAGATGGGCACGGCCTTCCTCGCCTCGGCCGAGAGCGGCGCCCACCCCCGCCACAAGGAGGCGGTCCTGACCCGGTCCGACGAGGACCGTACCGCCCTGACGCGCGCCTTCACCGGGCGGCTCGCGCGCGGCGTCCGGAACCGCTTCCTGGTGGAGATGGAGCGTCGCGGCGCCATCCTCCCCTACCCGCACCAGGGCCTGCTCACCCAGGACATCCGGCAGGCGTCGGCGCGCGCCGGACGCGACGACTTCCTGTCGCTGTGGGCCGGCCAGGCGGCCCCGCTCGCGACCGCCAAGGGCGCGCGCGAGATCGTGGGGGACCTCGTCGCCCAGGCCCGCGAGGCGCTGAAGCGGCTGCGCTAGGCCTTCGCTCCGAGCACGTCGGCGATCGTCCGGTCCAGGTCGGAGAGGTCGAACGGCTTCGAGAGCGTCGGGTTCTTCGTCCCCTCGAGGAACCGGCGGGCGCGATCGGTGAAGGCGCCGCCGGTCATGAACACGATCCGGGCCGCCTGGTCCGGCCGCGCCTCGGCGAGCCGGGCGTGCAGGTCCATGCCGGTGACGTCCGGCATCATCAGGTCGCACAGGATCACGTCGAACCGCTCCCCCGCGTCGAGGAGCCCCAGCGCCTCCGAGGCGCTGGTGAACCGGGCCACGTCGTGGCGCGGGCCGAGGAAGCGCTCGATGGCCACGCCGACGAGCGGCTCGTCGTCCACCACCAGGATGCGCGCCCGGTCCGGCACGGGCCGGGGCGTCATGGCGGGGCGCGCCATCGCCGGGCGGTCCGTGGCGGGGAGGAAGACGCGGAAGCGGCTGCCCTTCCCGACCTCGGATTCGACCGCGATCTCGCCGCCGAGCGCCGTCACGATGCGGTGGCAGATGGAGAGGCCGAGGCCGGTGCCGACGCCGACCGGCTTCGTCGTGAAGAACGGGTCGAAGATGCGCGAGAGGTGCTCGGGCGGGATGCCGCCGCCGGTGTCGGCGACCTCCACCACCACCCGGCCGGTGGCGGCGTCCCAGGCGCTCGACACCCGGACCTCGTTCCGGGCCGCGGACCCCTCGGCGATGGCCTGGGCGGCGTTCACGACGAGGTTCAGGAACACCTGGCCGAGGCGAGACTCGCTCGCCTCCACCGGGGGGACCTCGCCGAAGGACTTCACCAGCCGGGCGCGGTGGCGGATCTCGTTCTCGGCGATGCGGATGACGAACTCCAGCACCCGGTTCACCTCGACGCGGCCGACGTCGTCGCGGTCCACGCCGTGCGAGAAGGTCCTGAGGTCGCGCACCAGGGCCCGGATGCGCTCCGCCCCCTGCCGCGTCTCGTCCACGGCGCGCGTGAGGTCCGCGAGGCGGCCCGCGCCGGCCTCTTCCGCCAGGGCGGCGACCTCCTCCTGGATGAAGACCAGGTTGGCGGTGATGAACGCGAGCGGGTTGTTGATCTCGTGGGCCATCCCGGCCGCGAGGGTACCGAGCGAGCCGATCCGCTCGGCGAGCTGGAGCCGGGCCTGCATCTGCTTCCGCTCGCCGATGTCCCGGTGGACGGCGATGTGGGCGAGGTGCCGGCCGTCCGCGTCGCGCAGAGGCATGGCCACCACCTCGGCGAGGCACTCCGAGCCGTCCTTGCGCGCGAGCGCGATCTCACCGGACCAGCGGCCGGTCCTTGCGATGCCGTCGATCAGGGCGGGCGTCAGCGTGTCCGGCTCGCCTGGCCGCAGGAGCGCGCCGGGGCGCCTTCCCAGGGCCTCCACCTTGGAATGGCCGAACATCCGCTCGGCCGCGGCGTTCCAGTCGAGGATGGAGCCGTCGAGGTCGAGCACCACCACGCCGTCGGAGAGGCTCTCGAACATCAGCGCCTGGCGGCGCAGCTCCTGCTCCGCCTGCTTGCGGTTCGAGATGTCCATCAGGGTGCCGGCGACGCGGACGGGGACCCCGGCCTCGTCGCGGAGCACCTCGCCCTTCATCGACACCCAGCGGTACGTCCCGCCCGGGGCGACGAAACGGCACTCGAGGTCGCATCCCACCCCGCGCTCCGCCGTGGCGGCGAGCCCGTCCTGGAGTCGCCGGCGGTCGTCGGGGTGGACCAGTGACCAGACGTCGGCCGGTCCGGCGGGATCGCCCGATCCGAGCCGGAGCATGCGCTCGCCGGTCTCCGAGAGGCTGATGGCGCCGGACCGGACCTCCCACTCCCAGGTGCCGACGCCGGCGGCCGCCAGCGCCTGCCGCAGCCGCTCCTCGCTCTCCTCCAGCTCGTCGCGCAGGGAGAAGCGGAGCGCGGTGAGGGTCCCGATCTGGATGCGGTCGCCCTCGCACAGCGTGGCCGAGCGGACCCGCAGGCCGTTCACGTAGGTCCCGTTCGTCGAGCCCAGGTCCACGACGACGAGCTCGCCGCCGTTCCGCCTCACCACCTTGGCGTGGCTGCGGGAGATGCCGGGGTCCTCGATCTTGAAGGCGGACTCCGAGCCGCGCCCGAGGACGCACTCGTCCTTCTCGATGCGGAAGACGCGGCCGATGGACTCGGGGCACGACGAGGCGACGAGGATGAGGCAGGGCTGGCCCGACCCCGGCCGGCGAATGGGGATGACGCAATCGGCGGTCGTCGCGTCGAGGAATGCGCCCTTCGCCTTCGCCGTCTCCGCCATCCGATCTGCCCCCTGCGGCGACGTCC
>Ga0153915_10001938_pt1 | contig 19057 bp, 21 predicted proteins | sample Opewatmetagenome_2_FD_107003 | JGI IMG/M metagenome (GOLD analysis project Ga0153915, IMG submission 107003) | Freshwater wetland microbial communities from Ohio, USA - Open water 3 Core 3 Depth 3 metaG | ecosystem: Environmental > Aquatic > Freshwater > Wetlands | place: USA: Ohio, Lake Erie...
GACGGTTCTCCCGGAATGAGCGGAGATTCGCTGGAACCGCTCGAAGGTCCGCCGGGACTGCGCGGAGGTTCCGAACAACTCTCTCGAAGTCCGATTGGGTCGTCCGAACGTGGACTCGGGCTGCGCGGAGGTTGCCCGGCATCGCCCCGAATTCCCCTTGGACAGTCCGGAGGTCCCCGACGACCGCGGGAAAGTCCATCCGGACCGTCCGGAGTTCCCGGAGGAGTGCCCGGAATCGAAGCAGGAGGCGCACGCAATCACCGGAATCCGGGAGAGAGTGTCTCCACCTGAGGTCGAGAGCTCTTGCGCCTACCCTTCGCAAGAAGGGTTTAAACGTGGCGGGAGGGATATGCCGCCGATGAGCCTCAAGGGCGGCACTGTCTTCAAGGACCAAGGGAAACTTTCCTTCGACTACCTCCCCGAGAAGATGCCGCACAGGGAGAAGCAGATGCAGAGGCTCTTCCAACTGTTCCGCCCGCTCCTTGAAGCGAATATACCGAGCAACGCCTTCGTCTATGGCTCCGTCGGGACCGGCAAGACGCACCTCTCAAGGCGGTTCTGCATGGAGCTCACGAAGAAAGCCCAGGAGGGTGGCAGGGCCCTGGACCACGTGTTGGTCAACTGCCGCCAGAGGATGGGCGATGACGCTGTCATGCTGGCCATCCTCAAGAGCTACGACGAGAGGTTCCCCGACAGGGGCTTCTCGATCTCGGAGAAGCTCAATGTGCTGAGGACATGGCTCGAGAAGAGACAGACCAATATCGTAATCGTCCTTGACGAGGTCGATGCCCTCCTCAAGAAGAGCGGCTCCAACCTCATCTATACCTTCTCGCGGTTCGGAGAGGAGCACGCTGGCGGGCGGGGACACATCTCCCTCATCCTGATTTCGCAGAAGACCGACGCCCTGGAATACCTCGATAAGGCGGCCCTGAGCACGTTCAGGAGGACGAGCGCGGTAGAGTTCGGCAAGTACACCCGCGATGAGCTGAAGGATATAATCCAGATTAGGGCTGAGCTGGCGCTTCACCCTGGCTGCGTCGGCGGAGATGTCCTCGACCTGATCTCCGATATCGCGTCAGAATTCGGCGACGCGAGGTACGCAATCGAGATACTCTGGAACGCCGGTCTATTGGCGGATGAGGAGTCATCGGAGGAGATTGCGGCGGAGCACGTCCGGGGTGCAAAGGCTGCCGTGCATCCGACGGGGATGGAAGACAGGCTGAAGGCGCTGGACAAGCCGAAGGCCATCGTGCTCCTGGCGATCGCGCGCAAGATAAGGAGGAAAGCCTACATCACGACCGGCGCCGCGGAGGAGGCTTACTCTCTTGTTTGCGAAGAGTATGGGGAGAGACAGAGGGGGCACACGCAATATTGGAAGTACCTCGGGGACCTCGACGCCCTGGGCCTCATAGATGCGAAGATATCCGAGAAAGGGGTGGTCGGCAAGACCACGCTGATATCCTTGCCAGAGATCCCCGCCAAGACGCTCGAGGGGATGCTGGTGGAGATACTGGGCACCAAGAAGTCAAAGACCGCTAAGTGATAATCAGGTCAAAACCATTAAGCCGCGACGCCGGATGGATTCTCCAGAGAAGGGCAGGATGCACCCAGAGAAGGGGTATCAGTGAGTCCTGACAACGTTCCTTTCGAGGCAGGCCCGCCGCTGGAGCTGTCCAGAGGAGTCTGTCACCTCGTCAAGGAGAAGAAGCCGGATTTCTCGTTCTATCTATTCGGCTCGCTAGTCAGAACGGGTATGCCCGGTCTCTGCGTAACCCGCCAGTACCCTGACAGGGTGAGGCGCGAGAACAACCTCAAGGACATACGGATCATGTGGCTCAGCCACACGCCAGGTGACGATTACCATAACCCGACCGCCCTCGGCGTTCTGACGAAGGCGATATGCAAGTTCATCGAGGAATCCGGAGGGGAGGCGGCCGTCCTCATCGACGGTCTTGAGTACATCATGGTCAACAATGGCTTCCTTCAGACGCTGATGTTCGTCGAGCAGGTGAACGAGTTCGTGATGCAGAGGAAGGCCATAGTGATCCTGCCGGTGAGCCCCGAGGCTTTGGAAGAGAAGGAGCTCGCCCTCCTCGAGAGGAATCTCGAAGTTGTCGAGGCCCCGAGCATCAAGATGGACATGGAGACTAAGCAGGTGAGTAAGCTACTAGACACCTATGAGGGTAAGTAGCCCTTCGCCGGTTCAATGATCGGGTTGCCAGGTGGATAGCAGGAAGCTCCTCTCCCTGTCGCTAGCGGCGAGCATGCTGGGCACACTCACGCTTTACGCCTACGCCTGGACTGTAAACCCAAGCGAAGTGAGCATAGGGAGGATAGGCTCGGATGATGTCGGTTCATTCGTCCGGACACAGGGGCATGTCAGGAGAATCGTTGCAGTTGGCGGTGGTGGCTCCCAAATCGAGCTTGTGGATTACTCGGACTTCGCCACCATAACGGTCTTTCTTTCGGGTAAAGTCGCGAGATCAATCGATTTCATGGGCAGGATTGTCCCGGGCTGCAAGTTGCGAGTGGCTGGGGAAGTGCAGGAGTATGGCGGGGAGTTGGAGGTTTCGGTGTCAGATGCATCGATGGTGAAACTCTTGGCGGGAGCGCAGGAGAATCGGCTGGGGCTGGACACACTTGCATCGAATCCGCAGACATTTGATGGCATGGAGGTCCTCGTCGGCGGAGGAATTGGTGGCATGGAGAGCGCAATCGATTGGGACAAGACTCTGATTCATTCTGGCGGCGATTCTTTCTGGGTCGAAGATCCAGAGAGGAGCGGGACGTCAGGGAACGCGGATGTGTTCGGTCGGCTACTCTACAACGAGGGGCGAGGCCGGTTTGAGATCAAGGTGGCCGGTGAAAATGATGCGATTGCACCGCATCCAAGCGTTGTTCCAGACTCCTACTCGATTGTCACAATCCAGGAGCTCGTGTCGACTCCAAACGAATGGGACGGAAGACATGTTGCCGTGCTCGACGTGGAGACGTTGGCGGGAGAGGCCATCGGGACTTCGTTCGCCCTCGACGACGCGGTCGACGGCGAGAGGTATTACATCTCGTGCATGATATTCGGCTGGGACTGGCTGACGGACAAGCGGGGGATGGCGGAAGGTACGGCAGCCGAATTCGTGGGGATTTGGGGCTACTACTCAAGAGAAGCACAATGGCAAGTCACGTCAGATGAGTTCACGCTGCGGTTTCTTTAGTCTTCATCTGGCGTTCCGCAATCTCATCCACGAGGGCGACGAACTTCTCTTCCTTGCCCTTCGGGATCGTCGCGCCTGCCGCTATGTTGTGCCCTCCACCCTGACCGCCGACTTCGGCGGCTGCTTCATTCATGGCCGAAGAAAGGTCAAGCCCCTTGGCGACCAGACGCCTATTCCCCCTCGAGGAGACCTTTGTCGTCTTGTCCAAGACTGAAAAGCCAATTACCGGCATATCGCCATTGAAATAGTATTGCATCCCGATGCCCGCGACCGCTCCCGCCAAGGTCGGCTCAGGGCAGTAAAAGAACTGAACACATTTCTTTTTGAACATGCCCTTCTCGAGATCGTGCAGGTAACCTATGATTTGCTTGAAATAGCTGTCCCGCAGGACTTCGGCCTCCTTCAGCGCCCCCGTGTCTCCGAGCGCCAATGAGACGCCAAGGCCTTCCCGTCCCATTCTGGAGCAGCTGTTTATCAGCGCGCTCATCTCCTCCACATAGATGCCCCTTTCTGGCATCCAGTACTTTTCCTCCACGAGAGTCCTTATTGCCTCGGGTTGGGCCCCCTGCCTAAGCAGGCGGATTGCAAGCATCGAGGTCAAGATCCTCCTGTCTTTGGCGGGAAGCTTCCGCGGTGAGACATCCGGATCCATGCCGAGGGAATTGGCAAAATCCACGCAGGCTTCGCGCCTGCCAGTGAGGCCGACCAGATAGGGGCTCAGCGAGCGCGAGAGAGCGTCGGCGAGAGGCATGTCGCGAAGCGAGAGCATCCTCTCCTTGACGAGGACTTCGCGGGATTCGGCTTCCTTGAATAGCTCGGCGTTCAGGCCGGTGAAGCCGTCTACATGCTGCCTGTCCCCGATCGCTCCGGCCATGGCGATGCCCGCGAGGTTCCAGTTCGTTTCGTCGACGGCAAGAGAAAATATCCAAGCAAGGCTGGCGCCACACACCTCCCTCACGCCATCCAGGCCAATCAGGTGAGGATTCACGTGAACGATTTTCTCTGAATCTCCGTGGGGTTTGTGATGATCAAGCACGACAGTCCTGCCGTTGAGCCTCTCCAGCATCTCGAGCTGCCCGCTACCCATGTCCGCGACAATGGTCAGGTCGTTCCCCTCTTCCTTGAACTTGGAGAGCGATTCTTCGTCCAAGACCGAGCTGAGGGTAACGTGAAACTCCTTCCCCTTCCTCGACAAAGTCTTGGCGATCGTCGCAGCGGCTGCCGCCCCATCAGGGTCGTAATGACAGAGAATCCTTGCGCGGCGTGCGCTTTCGAGAAGCTGCACGCCTTGCTCTATCCTAGAAAGGAGCGCGGCCGGGACGATGTCCGAGAGCTTTGACGTGCTCCACCCCCGCCTCACTTCGCTCCGATTTCTGCCAGAACTATCGTGTAGTCCCAGTCCTGCGGGATTACTCCCTCGCGCTTGTAGTAGCGCGATAGGCGGCGAATCCTGCTTTCGACGAGCTCGAGGGAGCGCTTATTGGAGAGATCGGACGGATTCGACTTCAAGTGGGTCTGCAGCAGAACCGCCCTTTTCATGAGCGATGTGACGTCCTCGGGGATGTCGATTTTCACTCCCTTTTCCTTCATTATTTTCACGACGGTCTTTCCGGTCGCAAGGCGTACGTCCGGCACGCCGTAGGAATCCCTCAGCTTTTGGCCTATTTGCGCGGAGGTCAATCCGGTTCCCGATAGCTTGACTACGAGGTTCTCAATCTCATCTTTCTTGAGCGGGACCCAGGCGGGATTCTCCTTGACTTGAGGCCTCGTGCTGCCTGACCTGCCCTTCCTCTTCGCATATAATCTGGCCATGTTCCGCCTCGGGGGAGGATGCTGATAACTGCGCCGTTATTTAAGCTTGCCCAGAACGCCTTTGGACGACCGCCGCAGCGTGGTCTTTCTGGAACGGGTCGAGCCGGACTATGCCGAGGACATCGAGCCCCGCCGCGGTCAGGTCTTTCGACACCTGGCGGTATATGTCTGCAGGCTGCGCCGCCACATCGATGCTTCTCGCCTTGACCATGAGAAATCCGAATCCCCCCGGTCCCAAGAAGAAGACGTTCTTCAGGAAGATGGGCACTTGGTCTCTCTGGGCGATATCCTGGTAGACCACATCGACGAACCCGAATAGGCTTTTGTAGGAATCTGGGCGGCCCGCGTCACCGAGGAACGGCATCATGTTCGGCCTTCTTACCGCCACATCGAGCAGCTTGCGAAAGACCCTCGAGGAGATCTCTATGCAGTAAAGCCTGCCTGCCGTGCATATATCGGAGAGATGGCTGGCCGTGGTCCCACTGGCGGCACCCAGGTAGAGCACTTCCGTGTCCACTTTGAATGGCCAAGCGGGGCATCCCCGCTGCAAAAGTGCCGCAAGCTTGCTCCTATGAGGGTCCCAGCGCCTATACTCTCTGCCACCGCATGTCAGAAGCCTCTCCCCGTAGACCTTGACCCCCGTGACGAGGTTGAGCGTGAAGAAGTCCCGCGCGTCGGAGTAGACTCCATCGTAGTGGGTGGGCTTGAGGTCGACCACGGCGAGTAGAAGCTCTGTTAGTTCTTAATGACTATCCAGCATAGGGCCTTTGAAGGTCACAGATTAATAGGCGTGGGCCGATTGGAGTCCGAATGGGTGAGGAAGAGCTCCACGACGAGATTAGGGAGCTGAGGGCGCAGATTGCCCAGCTCTCAAACGCGCTGGAGATGGCGGTCAGACCGTACCAGAAAGTGCTCGGCCAGCTGGAGGAGCTGCAAGGGGTCGCCAAACGGTACTTCGGGCTCCTCGAGCTTTACCAGAGGTATGGCGAGATATCGCCGGAGATAGTTGTCCCCGGCGTCAAGGACCCGATTTCTCAGGAAATCGTGAAGATATTGTTCGACAAGGGAGACAGGAACATCTCGCAGATTGCGGAGCAGTTGAAGCAGAGGAGAGGTTCGTCCTCGAGACGCATTGTGAGGGAACGCCTCGACAAGCTGGTGGAGGATGGAGTCGTGACAGTATCGACCGAAAGCAAGCAAAGGCGGTTCAGCATATCTGACGAGGTCGTGCAAAAGTGGTCACAGTTGCTCGGTCTCCGCAAATATGAGGGCCAGCCTAGAGATATTCAAGGATAGAAGGAAGGTGAGTGAGAATGGCAGAAGACAAGCATGAAGCGGAAAATGTGAAGGAGATCCTCCAGATAGTGTCCGAGAAGATCCCCGCGCTCCTGAACGCACTGACCGACGTGCTATATGGCAAGGAGTCCGCAGCAAAATACGGACAGGCCATCGCTGGGTTCTACAAGTCCCTCAAGGACAGCGGGATGACAGACCAGCAAGCCTACGAGCTGACGAAGACGTACATGTCTTCGCTGGACCTGGCGGGCATAATAGGCAAGGCGGTGAGCGGCGGCGGCAAGCACGAGCATGAGGACGACGACGATGACATCGGACGAGAGATCAACGAGAGGGTCAAGCAGCGCATCCGCAGCAAACTCGACGAGGAGCAATAGCGGCATCATCGTCGAGGTCGCAGCCCTGATGCCAATCCTAGTCGTGAAGGCTGGCGTGGCCTTCCTGCGCCTGAAGGCGAGACGCAACAGGGGCGTCAGGGTTTTCCGGAGGCAGCTGAAGCACTCTGGTCTCTCGAAGGAACAGATAAAGGGCCTTGTGACTGACTATGCACGGCTAGGGCGGCTCAGGAGCTACCTGCCAGGGGACTTGCGCGGATTCGGCTTCATGAGAAGTTGACGCGCGGCTTTCTTGATCTTCAGGGCGACGGTCCTATTGAAGCCCGGCAACTTCGAGATTTCGGCAAGCGGAGCCTCGGCGATCGCCTTGGGCGATGAGTATCCCGCCTTGGCAAGCATCCTGGCCCTGCCAGGTCCAACCCCCCGTATACGCAAAATAGACCTGGCGCCTTTGTCGATTATGGCTTTCCTATTGGAGCCCATTTTGCCCCTTGCCCTAGCGAGGCCCGCTACCGCCATCGCGTTCCTCGGGTCCAGTGAGAGAACCCTCTCGTAGTGATTCGCCGCTTCTCGCCATCGGTCCGCCTTCTCGGCAACCGAAGCGAGAATCAGCAGGGTTTGGGGGCGTTCTTCAATCTTGATCGCCCTATGAAGCGAGTTGCGAGCATCAGCAATGTTGCCGATCCTGAGCTCAGCGAGACCCAAGTTGTTGAGCGCCTCCACGTGGTTTGGATCGATCACCAAGGCGGTCCGGAGGGAGTTCGAAGCCTCGTTCAACTTGCACTGGCAGAGCAAGACCGCGCCGAGATTGCTCCAAGCTGTCGCGTTATCGGGCTCGAGGTCAGTCGCCCTGCGCAATGCAGCCTCCGAGGCGACCATTTGACCATCTATCGCCTTCAGCACGCCGAGCCATTCCCAACCGTGCTCCAGATCTCCCTGACGCTCCAGCACTCGGGAGAGCATGTTGACTGCTTCGATCCGGCGATTCTCGGATACGTGCTTCGATATCTCCCGCCACAAGGATGGATATTCATTCGTCGAGAATTCGAACGCGCTTTCTTGTTCCCCTACCCGCTTGGCGGCCTCGGAGAGGCATCTCTCCCCGGCCTGTCTTTCACCGCCCGCAATCAATGCCTTCCCCAGCCCGAGCCAATCGTCGGAGCGGTCTTTGTCCATCGATTGCTGCCAGATGCGCAGGGCCTCTGTCGGATACCCGAGTTGATTGAGAACCACGGCGACTCCTTGAGGCGGAATCTTGGGTTGTTCGGCAGCCAGGTTCGCAGCTCCCTCGCTCCGCTCCATCTCTTTTTCACGCAGCTTACTCTCTGCATCATCCTTGGCCGCATTGAGCTTGCGAGTTCTCTCGATCGCCTCTTCCAGTCCCTTCAGATTGGAGTCGAGCTCGCGCGCTCGCTCAAGTGATTGTAGCGCGAGGGGTATTTCCCTCAACTCGGCGTGGGCCAGCCCTTTCAACATCCAGAGCCATCCTTCCTCTTTGACGGCAAGCATCTGTTCTGCCGCACGCACCGCCTCGCTGTTCCGCCCGAGGCGGACCAAGAGCATGCAACGATTCCTGAGGACATCCTCTCGCTGGGGTTCTAGGGCAAGCGCAGAATCGAACGCTTCGAGGGCCTCATCCAAGCGCCCGAGTCTGAGCAGCAGAGCGCCTTTGTTGTTAAGCGCCGCCACGCTGTCCGGTCTGCGGTCAGCCGCCTGAGTAAAACACTCGAGCGCGGCCTCTAATTTCCCCAACGAATGCAGCGCGACGCCTTTACTCAGAAGGACCTCATCCGATCTCGGATGGAGACGCAAATAATGGTCGCAGGCCTCGATCTCTTGCTTGTACATCCCCAGTTCGTGGAGCGTCTCGATCAATCCCGCCCAGGCGTCTTTGTTGCTCGGATCGACATCGAGTGATTTCATGTAGGAATCGACCGCTCCTCGGAAATTCCCGTCACCTCTCAGCGACATGGCCAGGCCGAGCCACGCCTCAACGTACTGGGATTTGAGTTCTGTTGACAGCTTGAAGGATCTAACGGCGTCCTTCCAACGTTCCTGACGCAGAGCTTTGTGACCTGCCTCCATGGCCTCCTCGAGCTTGTTGACGCTTGGAAGGCTGCTGCCATTTTCGCTCATTTCGCCTCCTCCCCCTTCAAACAAGCGTCGCGGCCGTGTTTCGCGTCTTCTCTATCAGGGTCGATTCTCAACGCATGGTCGTAGGCCTCCATGGCCTCTTCGAACCGCCCGAGTTTGCGGAGGACCAGACCTTTTCCGCACCAAGCGTCGGCATCATTCTCATCCGATGCGAGCGCCTCCGAATAGCTCTTGAGAGCCTCCTCAAGGTCACCAACGTCAAGCGCCATGTCCGCCAGCCGTCTCAGTATCTGCGACTCGCTGATTCCCGTGGAGTTCTTCAGGACGGATTTCAGGATTTCGTCTGAATCTTCCTTGATGATCACTTTGCGCGGCTCTTCGCTTTCCTTCTTGGTCCCGTTGTCGATGACCTTCCTTATTTCTTTGATTGCTTCGTTCTCGGGCTCGATCTGCACCGCCTTCGCAATCGCGGCATTTGCCTCCTCAGGCTCATCCCTCGCCATATGCACCAGTGCCTTGCCCGCCCAAGCGTCCGCCCTTTCCGGCTCGAATTCGATCGCCTTCTGGTAACAGTCAAGAGCCTCCGACGGTTTCCCCTGCTTGAGCAACAACTCGCCCTTGCCGACCCAAGGATCCGCATAGTTCCAGTCCAAGGCGATAGCCCTATTGAAGAGCTGCAGGGCGGCCCCCCACCTGCCTCTCCGGTTCAGGATGGAGCCCTTTCTGTACAAGGCGCGTGGGTTCTGGGGGTCCCTGCCAAGGGCTCGGGTGTACATCTTGTCCGCCATATCGCGATCACCCAGCTTGACAAGACAGTCTCCGAGTCCCAGTTGCGCATTCACGTTCCCTGGGTCCGCCTCCAGAATCGCGTTGTACAGCAGGACGGCGTCTCTTTCCATGCCTCGCGCGGCGACTTGCTCTGCCTTGGTGAGAACGATTTCGACTTTCCCGTTGTCGACCTCGATGAGGTTGCGAAGGGCCCGTATCCCTTCCTCGATCCTGCTTGCCTCGAAGAGGAGATCCGCCTTCTCCCGCCAAGCGATAGAGTTGTTCTTGTTGATTTCCAGCACTCGCGAGTATGCCTCAAGTGCTCCCTCGCGGTCACCGATCAACCCAAACACCTCGGCCTTGTTGAACCAGAGGTTCTCGCTCTCGGGGGATTTCCTCAGCATGAAGTCGTAACACTGAAGAGCCCCGTGATAGTCCCCAACCTCAAGAAGGGCTTGAGCCCTGGTCGCAAGGTCCTCGTCCTCATCGGACCAGCTGGGGTGCAAAGCCGCGTATAGTCCTCTGGATTTCGATTCTCCGAGGTCACCGACCGCAAGGAGGTCGTCAAGTGTAGCCGCCTTGAGTGATTCCAGGTCTTGATATTTCGCACGGAGATTCTGGAGATCCCTCCTCTCCAGTTCAGGAACTGACATCAGGAACTCGGTCAGGTCAAGGCGGCGTCTCTGCCTGGCCGCCTCTATCTCCCTTGAACTCAGATCCTTCTCCTTCTCCACCAGTTCCTTGGCCCTAGTTTGCAGTGTAGTCGCTTGGGCGGTTACTAAGACCTCACGCTCTTCCAGCGCGGACCTTTCGACTTGAAGCATGTTCTGTATCTCGTTCCTTTGCCTCCCCATCTGCGCCTTGAGCATGGATAGTCTCTGGATTTCCGCTTGCAGCTGCTCGAGCTCTGCTGCCGCTGCGACGACTTCAGGGGGCGGCGGTGTCTGGCTATGCTTTTTCTCTTGCTCCGAAGGCAGGTCCACGGGTGGGGGAGGCGGTGGCGGTTCCACGGGCGGTATTTCTGGCTCGGGGGAGTCAGGGGGTTGAGGAGGCAGGGGCTCGGGCTCGTCCGGAGGCGGCACGGGTGGCGCAACTTCCTCCTCCGTCTCAATATGTGGCTCAAACACTAGCTGCGCGGGCGGAGCCTCCGGAGTGGCGATTTCTTCGAGTTGTTCTGGAGCTTGGCTCCCGATACTCTCCCCGGACCGCGGGAGGTACGAGATCTCGGCCAAGCGTTTCCTCAGAGCCCAGAGCCTCGATTCCAGCTCATCCGAATTGGGGAGTGTATTAGAGAAGTGTGACAGGATATCATGGAGAAGCTCAGCGTCTCCAAGAGTCAGTTTGAGGGGAGCACCGCCATCGAAGCCCATGTGTTTCAGTATTGATTCGGCGACCTTCTCCGATTTCCAGTCCATCGGGGGATCGTCGTAGCTCACTAGTGGCTTCTTCGGGTCCAATGTCGCCATCAGACGCTTGCCGCTCCTCAACGACTCGATCACCGAATCCCCTCGATCCACCTTTGGATCGAAGAGGAGGGGTCTGTGCGCCGCGAGGTAGGAAAGGCACCTGCTGCACAGAGGAGCCTCGGACATAGCCCCGCAGCGTAGGCACTGGGGCTGGAGCACGGTCGATTCTAGCGCTGGCGAAGATATTAGATAGCACCGCGCTGGTTATCACCGCCAAAAACAGCTATCAGGGGGATCAAGGGATTCCCGCCAATTGTATAATACCCTTCATCGCCTAAAGGCGGCCATGCGAGTGAGAATCAGGCGAGGAGCGGCAGCCGATCGTGAGCCATTTTGGAGAGCGACGCTGGAGACCGCATGGCATGATATCCCAGAAGACGAGAGGCTTGACCTGGATAGGCAGGACTTCGAGAGCTATTTCAGACAGGCAGCTGGGCCCTACTTGGACGACCCGAGGAACTCGCTATTCATCGCGGAGGATGAGAAAGGCAGGCTGGCGGGACACACGCTTCTCGGACAGACGACGCCGTTCTACTCGTCGAAGCCGTACGGGTTCGTATTCGACATCTACGTGGCCGAATGGGCAAGGCGGCAAGGGGTCGGCGGGCAGCTGTTGGAGTTCGCGTTCAAGTGGTTCCGTGACCAAGGGCTGGAGAAGGTCAAGCTCGAAGTCTCTGAAGGCAACCAAAGGGCGAAACCCCTCTACCTGAAAATGGGTTTCAAGATAGAACGACATGTAATGGGTAGGATGCTTCAATAGATCATGGTGGCGGGACCATGACGCTGACCCGGATATTCTCGCCCTCACCCTCCGTATAGGTTCCATACAGCACCTCGGCGATTGGCGCGCGGAGGGAGACATTATGCAGGACATCCTTTACGATATGTTCGTCGACTTTCGAGCCACTGATGAAGACTATCGCTTGTCTGGCTCTCTCAGTGTCGAATTTCATCCACGGCGAGGCGAACGCATCTATCACGGATTCGAACGACCTATGAGGCCCCTTCGCCTCCCCAATTCCGAGCCTCAACTCGCGACACCCGGCGAAGAACTCGTGCATCAGTCGGATGTCGCTCTTTGTAACTAGCCTCGACATCGCCTCCAGGGGTTTGACCATTATCTGACCCATGATCGCGAACGCCCTCAGTATCGGTATCTCCGGTGCAATCTCCAGGAGTCCGTCGTTGGTGAATGCAAGGACTCCGGGGCATCTCTTGCGCAGCCTATCAAGGCTCTCCTGGCTCGTCATTCTCCGCCTTGTTCCCTCCGCTTTGAAGGGCTGGGTCACGATCCCCCAAACAGGGATATTGTGGACGCGAGCAATGCGCGCTATTGCGTTGGATCCATCTCCACCGGTATTCCCGCCGAGACCGGCCACGACAACGACCATGTCGAACCCGATGAGTTCGCGTGCAATCATCCGCTCGGCGTCCGTCTCGAGGCCGCGGGCGACGGAGTCGTCCAGCGTGGCGATTGTCTTCAGTTCATCTTCAGATATGAGTACCCGGTGCCTGATCCCAAGCAGTGACGGGTGAGGGACGTCATTGAGGCCAATGATTTCCAGGCCCGGAGTGGCGGGCAGATGATGGACGGTATTGCATCCCGCGCCTCCGCAACCTACGACAGCTATCTTAGGTCTCTCGTCCCCTTGACCGAGCTGCTGGGTTCTCTGCACCGCGAGGACATTGGAAAAGCCGTGAATAAACGTTCCTCAGCCGTGTGAGGGTGTTCAGCTCGTTATTGTGACCGTATTCATGACCACCGGTGTCAACGGCTTGTCATTTGAGTTCACGCTCACTCGTCCAATCGCATCGACGACCGACTGTCCACCTGTAACCTTTCCGAAAACCACAAATGGATAGGTGTATGCGTCCAGGCTGGGGTTGCCTTGCAGGTTCACGAAGAACTGGCTCGTGGCCGTGTTCGCTCCTTGAACCGTATCAGGATCCCCCGACCGCGCCATCGCTACCGTGTACTTGACGTTCTTCAAGCCTGTGTCCTCCCAGTTGACGGTCTGCCCTGAACCTCCTGTGCCATCACCATTTGGGTCGCCGCCCTGAATCACGAAATCAGCCACGACTCTGTGGAAGATCAGACCGTTGTAGAAGCCAGCCTGGGCCAAGCGGATGAAGTTTCCGGCGGTTCGCGGAGCTTTGTCTTCGTAGAGCTCGATCGTGAATGTGCCCATATTCGTGGCGACCACGGCCTTGCGATTGCCGGACGGGGGTTTCTGCGTCAAGATTGCATACGCTCCTACGCTCGAAAGGACCATGATGACCACCAATGCTATTGCAGGCCAGTGACCCGCCTTCTTCGTGTCTTTGATTCTCGGTTGGGCAGGTCTCGAGCCCCCTTGGGTCGTTCTCGTGCTAGCAGCGACGCCTTTCTTGTGGACTCTCTCGACGTGGCCCTTAAGGTTCTCCTTACGCACCTTGGTCCCGCACTCAGGGCAAGTGGCCATGGTCCTCTGCTGAGCCATGTAAGCTGGATATTGTCCCGATGGGGCTTTAAGCCTGATGTTCTCTAATCCCCCCTATCAGGGAAGGTATTTGACGGAGCAAGCACTCCGAGTCGTGCCATGTACGACGTCATCGTAATCGGCTCCGGTCCGGCGGGGCTCACAGCCGCAATCTATGCCTGCCGAGCGAATCTCAAGGTCCTCTGCATCGCTGGCGGGCCTACCGTCGATGACAGCTACCGTCTCCCGGGTGGACAGCTCATGCTGACGACGACGGTTGAGAACTTCCCAGGATTTCCCGATGGGATATTGGGACCGAACCTCATGCTCCAAATGAGGAAGCAGGCGGAGAAGTTCGGGGCCGAATTTATCGACGACAATGTAACTTCAATCAACTTTTCAGGCAGGCCATTGAAAGTCTTCATCGGCGATACCGGCTACGAGGGAAAAGCGGTCATAATTGCCACCGGAGCCAAGGCGAAGTGGCTCGGAATCCCAAGTGAGAAGAGACTGAGGGGCAAAGGCGTCTCAGCGTGCGCGACGTGCGATGGTTTCTTGTTCAAGGATAAGGAGGTCGTTGTCATCGGCGGCGGGGATGTCGCGATGGAGGACTCGCTCTACCTGACATTCATGTGCAAGAAGGTCACGGTGGTCCACCGGCGGGACAAGCTCAGAGCCAGCCCAATCATGCAGAAGAGGGCCATGAAGAATCCGAAGATATTCTGGGTTTGGGACACGGTAGTCGATGAGATACTGGGCTCGACGAGGGTGGAAGGCATAAGACTGAAGAATGTCAAGACGGGGAATGTGACAGAACTGAAGACCGACGGGGTGTTTCTTTCGATTGGTCACGAGCCGGACACAGCCTTCCTGAAGGGCCATGTCGATTTGGATGAGAAAGGCTACGTAGTCAAGAAAGAGAACACGATGACTAGTGTTCCCGGGGTTTTCACAGCCGGGGATGTACACGATCACAGGTACAGACAGGCTGTTACGGCTGCTGGATTCGGCTGCCAGGCTGCTGTCGACGCGCAGAAGTTTGTAGAGAGCTTCGATTGATTCTATCGGGCCTTCAGGGACGCGTGTCCTTCGTAACTGCGCGATCCGCAAGGGCACTCGGGGAGGCGTTCGCCGTCTTTGTCAATCTGCAGATCGACTCCGCATCCCGCGCATCTGAACCTGCCCGCGCGGACTCTCTCCCCTGTCTGATAGAAAGCCATTCTGTTCTCCCAATGGCTATGTGCGTAGGGGCACATCAATCTTGCTTGAGCAATATCACTTCCATTGGGCAATGGGTCAAACCGAGCTAGCTATGACGCTGGCCCCGCCACGATGGAACGGTATTGCGAATGTTTATCAATCGCGATTTCTTAGGTAGACCAAAATCCCTGAAGACAAGGGAGTGGTAATATGGACCAATACGAAAACACACTGAACGACGTGAGGAAGACATTCGGATTTGTGCCAGGATTCATGAAAGCCCTGCCCAAGGACGTTCTTGTCGCAGAGTGGCCGATATTCAAGAAGTACTCGATCGAGGAATCAGACATCCCGCCTAAGTACCGCGAACTGATTGGGCTCGCAGTCGCAGCGAACATCAAGTGCCCCTATTGCCAGTTTTTCCACATGGGAGCGGCCAAGATGAACGGCGCGACGGAGAAGGAACTCGCGGAGGTCTCAACGCTCGCAGGCTGGACATCGTTCTGGAGCGCTATGATCCACGCGCAGAACTACGACTACGACACCTTCAAGAATGAATTCGAGCGGATGGGTGCATATCTCCAAAAGACCGCCGGGAAGCAGTAGTCCGACTATTACAGTCAGCGCCCAGGATGCACGCTAAGAACCCCTTGCGGGAAGACGACACAAAGGTACCCGCGGAGCTTCCAAGCAATCGCGAGCGACCAGAAGGCGATGAGCAGGACGGCGACAGTCTCCGCAAGGGGTCCCATCCCGTAGAGAGCGACGAAGCCAGCGCCAATCAGGACTATTGTGGCGGTGAACTGGCCGCTCCATGGTCCCATTGAGGCGGAGCGGGACAGCGGGTAGGCCAGTAGGATTGTCGCAATCAGCGCCAGAGAGAAGAAAGAGATCGAGACGATCCAATGCGCCTCACCCGCATTCTCGGTGAAAATCCCGACTCCCACGAGGAAGATTCCCGCCAGCGCGAGCGATGCCGAGCCCATGATCCCGAGACGAGATGGGCGGAGAACGATTGCGAGAGTGAGCGCGAACGGAATCGAGAGGATTCCTGCCACGATAGCACCTGCATTGAAGAACGATGCACCCGCTCCAACGCCCAAGTCGCTCACCCATTGACCTCCGAAGTTGTAGCCGGGGGTAGTCGCGATTGCGATGACCCAAGCGATGAGGAAAATCGACGATCCCGCGAGGCCACACCAGCTGCCCGCGCGCCGCCAGTCGAACACGGCAAGAGCAGGGCAATCATACCTTTAATGGCTTCCCAAAAAACCCCCATCCTTCCTCCTTTGGCGGGACAACTTTAACTAGCCCGGAGTTGTGTAATAATGTAAGGCAGAAGAAATGGTCACTGTTGAGATAAAGTACTGCGTCCCCTGTAAGTACCTTCCGCTGGCGATGAAGCACACAGAGCAGCTCCTCACCGAGTTCGGCGAGGACATCTCAGCGGTGAAATTGGTACCAGGGGACCAAGGCGTCTACGACATCAAGGTCGGCGGGAAGCTGGTCTATTCGAGCACGAGGGAAAGAAGGTTCCCGGACTACGAGGTGCTGCAGGCGGCCGTGAAGAAGGCCCTCGGGTCTAAGGCTTGAGCACGATCTTTCCGAAGTGCTGTCCCGCTTCCATGGCTTCTTGAGCCTTGGCGGCATCTTTCAAAGCGAATGTCCTGTCTATTGTGGGTTTGATTTTCCCTCCCTCAACCCACTTCAGCCCTCTGACCATCTCGGCCTTATTGCCTTGGTGAGAGCCGAGCAGGGACAATTGTTTGTTAAAGAGAAACCGTAGGTCAGTCTTCGCATCGAAGCCTGTTGTATTGCCACAGATTACCAAGCGGCCACCCCAGGCCATCGATGCTATTGACCTCTCCCAGGTGGCCTGACCAGTGTGCTCGAAGACGACCTCCACACCCTTCTTGTTCGTGAGCTTCCTGACTTCAGCCACGACATCCTGCGTGCTATAGTTGATGACGTCATCGGCACCGAGAGCTCGCGCCTTGGCACACTTCTCATCCGTTCCCGCCACCGCAATGACTCGCGCGCCGATGATTTTGGCTATCTGGACACCTACATGGCCGATGCCACTCGAGGCTCCCCAGATGAGCGCATCCTCGCCCGCGCACAATCGCGCCCTGGAGACGAGCATGTGATAGGCGGTCAGCAGGACGAGCGGGATCGCGGCGGCCTCCTCGAAGCTGAGATTGGGCGGCATGGGGATGACGTTGACCTCAGGCAGCCGTGCAAGTTCCGCGTATCCGCCATCGTAGGGCCCCGTCTGGAAGCCCCAGATCTTGAGCTGACGGCAGAAATATTCCTGTCCGGACGTGCACCACTCACAGATGCGGCAGCTCAGGACAGGATGGGATAAGACTTTCTGGCCGATCCGGACGCCTGTTACAGCGCTTCCGACCTCGATGACCTCGCCTGAGACGTCGCTGCCCGAGATGTGCGGGAGGTCGAACTTCATTCCTGGGAGCCCTTTCCTCGCCCAGACGTCGTTGTGGTTGCAGCTCGCCGCCTTGACGCGTATCAGGACGTCTTTCGGACCGACCTGGGGGTCAGGGGCATCCTCGTATTGGAGGACCTCAGGCCCGCCATGTCGGTGGAACACCACCGCCTTCATTCTAGCACCTACGGTGGGGAAAGAAGAACCCGATTAACACCTTTCGCAATCAGGCAAGTATGCTTCATCAAAGGACTAGGTAATCATATGCTGAGATTTACGCCACCGAACGCCTATTCGCGCACCTCTCCATCGATCGTCTACCTAGTACCTTCCCCTGCGCGGGGGTCTATGCTTCGCGAAGCAGTCACGGCAGTAGACCGGCCTGCCCTCAGTCGGCTTGAAGGGTACTTCCGCTTCCTTGCCGCAGTCTGAGCAGACTATCTTGTGCATTTCTCTTGGTCCTCTGTCGAATCCGCGACCGCCTCTGTCTTCGAACTCACTCATCTTCTATCTACTCCTATTGTCTATGGCTGGCCCCTATTGGGCCTGCCACGCCACAACAAAGGCTGTCTCCATATATAGTTGTGCCCCAAAGGAGATGGGAAAATGGGCTACTTCCACGTCTTGACTATGTCTTCGGCCTTGACTATCCTGGCCCCGTATATGGTCTTTAAATACTCCAGACCTTGCCGCTGCGCCTGTTCGTCCATCGCCTCGACGCCATCATCGGGTATGATGGGCTCGTAGCCGCGGAAGAACGCGTCTGCGGTTGTGTGGCGGTCGCAGATGTTCGTGTGCAGGCCAGTTATGATAATTTTCCTCGCGTCGTGGGCCCTGAGAATCGTATCGAGCTCAGTTTCGAAGAAGCAGCTGTAGGTCCTCTTCGGCACTTGGTAATCCTCTTTTTCGGGCTTGAGCTCCGGAATGACCTCAGCACCCTTGGTGCCGCGCATGGCGTGAGCACCCCAGACTTTCAGCTCAAAGTCACTCTTGAGATGGGAATCATTGCAGTAAATCACGGGGACATCGGCCCTCCTAGCCGCCACCGACAACCTCCTCAGGTTGGGGATAATCCTTTGTGCCCGATCACATCTCAAGCTCCCTGTCACAAAGTCGTTGAGCATGTCGACGACGAGTATCGCGTCCATTCTCATGCACCTGATCGAGGTTAGGAAAGAGGATGTTTAAGCCTTTCGAAATCAGGGGCGTTTATCTGGAGTGGCGTCTTGGTTCTGCTTGAGAACATGAGGAAGCTGACAGAGTCCCAGGTCACCAATGAGCTAAGGAAAGTCCGCGGATGGAGAAGGGTGGGAGAGGCGATTGAGCGGACATGGAGATTCAAGACGTTCATGGACGCAGTTGCTTTCATGAACCGTGTGTTCGCCCTCGCGGAAGAGGCGAATCATCATCCGAACCTTGAGAATGTCTGGGCGACTGTCACGATTCGATACACCACGCACGATGCCGGCGGTATCACCAAGAAGGATTTCGAGATGGCGGCAAGGATCAACAAGACAGCTTAGGGAAGGAGATATTTCTCGCCAATGCCGGAGGGCGGTCTTCGTCCCAGGGCGGATTCTTTCTCCGAATAGCGCACGAACACTCCATAATAGGGCACGCGCTCGGAAGTCACTCGCCTGAAGGCGTTTCTGATCTCATAATCATCCATTCCCCGGAGCGAGACAAGATTGTCATTTCGGTTGAGGCATCCCTTTAATCGCGCGTCATGAGTGAGACGGATGCGGTGGCAATTCGCGCAGAACTCTGGGTTTCCGACCGGGTCAACGACCTCGACCTCAGCTCCATTCAGATGGTAGATACGGCGGTGATGCATCTCTCTGGTAATCACGCTGTCCGCCCGCTGCTCGAGCCACTCTTTGAGCTCGTTCATGTCAGCGGACCACTCCTCGTGGCGGACAAGCTCGGGCATGAACTGGATAAGCTGCAGTTTCAATCCCTTTGTCCCGCCGAC
>Ga0153915_10001939_pt1 | contig 19053 bp, 17 predicted proteins | sample Opewatmetagenome_2_FD_107003 | JGI IMG/M metagenome (GOLD analysis project Ga0153915, IMG submission 107003) | Freshwater wetland microbial communities from Ohio, USA - Open water 3 Core 3 Depth 3 metaG | ecosystem: Environmental > Aquatic > Freshwater > Wetlands | place: USA: Ohio, Lake Erie...
CAGGAATGAGGCGGACCCCCCGCAGCCGGAGAGGATCGTCCGCTTCGGGCCCAGGGGGCGGAGATGGTCCCTGGTCAGTACCCGGATCGTCTGCTTCTCCACCTGCACGGACTCGATGGCGTCCGGGGAGGTGATGATCCCCTCGGTGAAGAGGTGCCCCACCGCGAACTCCTCCAGCCGGACAGGCGACATCATGGCGGTGACCAGGTGGCGGCCGTTCACAAGGATCATCACGGGCACCTCCTCCACCACGGGGTGCATCCCCTCCCGGGCGGAGGTCCCGTCCACCTTCACGCAGGGGAGTTCCCGGTACACCTCACGCACCCCCTGCGACACCCTGCAACGCCTCCACCAGCCGGTCCACATCCTCCCCGCTGCTGTACACGTGCAGGCTGGCCCGGACTGTCCCCTCCGGAAGGCCAAGGTGGTTCATGAGGGGCATGCAGCAGTGGTGGCCGGACCGGACCATGATCTCCTGCTCGGAGAGGGCATGGGCCACCTCGTGGGGGTGCAGCCCCTCCACCGTGAAGGAGACGACGCCAATCCGGCCCGGCCCCGGTCCGGGCCCGTACACCGTGACACCTGCAATCCCCCGGAGACCCTCCATCATCCGCCGTGTCAGCCGCTCCTCATGGCTCCTGACCTCTGCCATCCCGATTCCCTGGAGGTAGTCCACGGCACGGCCGAGGCCGATCCCGCCGGCGATGTGGGGGGTGCCTGCCTCGTACCTGGCATACCCGCCGGTGAGGGTGTAAGCCTCATCCGTCACCCGGTCAATGGAGCCACCGCCCACGATGAGCGGTTCGAGAGTGGGTTCCCGCATCCAGAGCACCCCGGTTCCGGTGGGTCCCAGCATCTTGTGGCCTGAGAAGCAGAGAAAGTCGCAGCCCAGCTCCGCGACGCTGACCGGGAGGTGGGGGACCGACTGGGCCCCGTCCACCAGGAGGAGCGCCCCGTGCTCCCGGGCAACCCTCCCGATCTCGCGGACCGGGAGCAGGTTCCCCAGCACGTTGGAGGCATGGGTAATGGCCACGAGTCGGGTATGGTCGTCGATGCAGGAAGCCACCGCGTCGGGTGTCACGGTGCCGTCGGGTGCCGGCGGGACAATCGACAGCTCCACGCCCTTCCGGTCCCGGAGCCGCATCCAGGGCAGCAGGTTGGAGTGGTGCTCGAGAAGGGTGGTCACCACCCGGTCGCCGGGGCGGAAGCGCAGGCCCTCTGCGACGAGCGTGATGGCCTCGGTGGTGTTCCGGGTAAAGACCGTCTCGCCCTCCGCGGCCCCGATGAATGCGGCCACCTTCCGGTGGGCGTCCCAGTACTTCTGGGAGGCGATCTGGGAGAGCCGGTGGACCCCCCTGCCCACGTTGGCCCGGTAGTGCCGCTCGTACTCGAGCATGGCCTGGAGGACGGGTTCCGGCGAGAGGCTGGTGGCTGCGCTGTCCAGGTAGCAGACCTCGGCCAGCAGCGGGAAGTCCCTTCGAATCTCTGCCGGTATCATGGGCCCCCGTGACTGGATCCGCTCCGGAACCCCTCCAGATCCCGGGTCGCGTACCGGGATCCCCTTCCCTTCAGCTCCTGCACGATCTCTCCCCCACCGTTGAAGAACATCTCCATTCCCCGGGGTATAACACCGATCCCTGCTCCCCGCCTGTGCGGGACCGCAGGGGGAGCACCCCCCTCTGCCGGAAGGGTGCCCCGGGAAGCCACCTGCACGATCAGGATCTGTCTCCGGGACGATCCTTCTCTTCCCCTCCCACCGCGCGCTGGAGGGGTTCTGCCGCGTTCTTCCCCATCTTCCCCAGGGCCAGGAGGGCCTCGTTCCGGACCACCTCGTCGTCGTCCTGGAGCATGTGGGCCAGGCTCTCGATGGCCGCGGGGTCCTTCATCCGCCCCAGGGTTTTGATGGCGGCCCGCCGCACTCCCCGGTCCGGGTCCTTCAGGGCCCGGGTGAGGGGCGCGATGGATGCCTTCCCGATCTCCTCCAGCGCACCGGCCGCGGAAGCCCGGACCGTTGCCTCCGGGTCCTTCAGCATGGCCACCAGAGGTTCGATGGAGTGGTCGGCATGGAGGCGCCCCAGGGCCAGCGATGCCTCGCGCCGGACCCTCCAGTTTTCGTCCTGGAGGGCCCGCACCAGCGGCTCTTCGGCCGCGGGATCCCCCAGCATCCCCAGGGCACGGGCAGCCTCGGTCCGGACCCGCCAGTAGTCATCCCCCATGGCTTTGATGATGGGCTTTGCCGCCCGGGGATCGCCGATCTTGGAGAGGGCGAGTGCAGCCTCGGTCCGGACCCGCCAGTACTCGTCCCGCAGCGTGTCGATCAGGATATCCACCGCACGGGAGTCCCTGCTCTCTCCCAGGGCCCAGGCCGCCGCGTACCGGACATCGCCATCCTCGTCCCAGAGGGCCTGCTGGAGGGGCTCCACCGCCTCCCTCCCGCCCAGTAGGTGGACCGCCTCCACCGCGTCGTACCGGACGCCTTTATCCTCGTCCTTCAGCAGGCGGACCACGGGATTCAGGGCCACGGGGTCCCCCAGGGACGCGAGGGCCTTCACCGCGGCCTTCCTGACCGCGGGATCCTTCCGGTACTCAAGGGCCCGGACCAGCCCCTCCCTGTCCTTCTTCTCAGCGAGTTTCTCGATATTCGGCTTAAAAATGTCCAGGATATCCATTGCGGTCCCTCACCCGGGGGGATCCCCTTCGCTATAACGATCAGGAAATGGCCCGGTATATAGGGATGCCGATTCCGTTGGGGGATACCCGAGAAGAGGTGGTGAACATGCATGGCAGGGATCCTCATATCAGGAAAGACCTTCAGGAATGTGGCCATGGCGCTTCCTCACCGGGATAACCTGGCAGAAGGGACTATCCACATGGGGGGAGGACCGGGAGGGGGCTCCGCCCCCTCCCGTCGCCCTCCCCCGGTGAGGATATACTCCAGTCCGATTACCGGCCGGTCTCCATGCCGGAAACTCCCGATCCGGATCGGTACTGCCGGGCCCGGCCAGCCCCCGGATCCTCCCGCGTGGAGATCAGGGTTGTTTCTCCAGAATCCGCAGCACCTGTGCTGCCAGCGCACCGCTGGCCTCCTTATCCACCATCAGGGTATCGCACCGAACCGCCCCCTCCACCTGCACCGGGTCCCGGATATCCTGGATGAAGCAGTCCACCAGATCCCCGTACAGGCCGGCGGTCCCCGCCGAGGTGGGCTCCCGCCCGGAGGCCTGCATCAGCGCCGCGGCCGGGCCGCTCACCGGCCGGTCGCCGATGAACGGGCTCACCGCCACGACGTACCGGTCCGCCAGGGCCTCCCTGACGCCCCGGCACTCCAGGATGGGCCCCACGGACGTCACCGGGTTCGAGGGGCCGATGACCACCCCCTCGGCATCGCGGAGGGCGTCCAGAACCTCCGGAGTTGCCCGGGGCTCCTCCCGAAAGGACCGGATGACCTCACGGATGGGCACCTCCCCGCGGTGCCGGACCCAGTAGTCCTGGAAATGGAGGAGCCCTTCACCGGTGTCCACCATGGTGGTCACGGGCGTGTCGGCCATGGGGAGCACCCGGGCTTCCACCCCCAGCGCCCTGCAGAGGGATACGGTGACATCGGTCAGCCGCTCCCCCCGCCGGAGCGCCTCGCCCCGCAGGACGTGCACCGCCCGGTCCCGGTCCCCGATGCGGATGAACTCGTCGCCGCCCTGTGCCAGGATCGCCTCGTGAGTGGCGAACGTGTCGCCCCGGATCCCCCACCAGGTATCGGTGTCAAGGATTCCGGCGAAGAGGTAGACGACGGTGTCCACGTCCGGGGAGAGGTGGTTCCCCGAGATCCACATGTCCTCGGCGGTGTTCACCACCACCGCCAGGTCCCGGTCCTTTCGGTGGGCCCGGACGCCGCGGAGCAGTTTCGGTGTGCCGGTTCCCCCCGAAAGAAAGGCGATCATCACGTACTTTCTGCGATCCTTTAATATTTGAGGGTTCCCAGAACCATTTCAGATGAAGTTCATCAAGGACCCGGTGCACGGGTACGTGGAAGTCGAGGAATCCCTTCTCCCCCTGCTGGACTCCCCCCGGGTGCAGCGGCTCCGCCACATCCGGCAGCTGGGGTTCTCGTATCTCGTGTACCCGGGGGCCAACCACACCCGGTTCGAGCATGCCCTGGGGGCCATGCACCTGTCACGGCTGATGTGCGCCCACCTGGGCCTGGGTCAGGAGGAGACGGATCTCGCCACCGCCGCCGCCCTTCTCCACGATGTGGGCCACGGGCCATTCTCCCATACCACCGAGCCCCTGATGCGGGAATATGCCGGGAGGGGGCACGATGAGATCGGCCCCTTCCTGGCATCCGGGCCGCTGGCCGGTCCCCTGGAGGGGGCCGGCCTCAATTCCCGGGAGGTAGCGGCGGTGATCGGGGGCAGCCACGCCCTCTCGCCCCTGGTCCACGGGGACCTGGACGTGGACCGGATGGATTACCTGCAGCGGGACGCCCACTACACCGGCGTCCCCTATGGCACCGTGGACGCCTCCCGGCTGATCAAGAGCTGCATCCTGGATCCGGAGGGGATGGTCATCGATGAGAACGGCATCAATGCTGCCGAATCCCTCCTGATCGCCCGGACCCTGATGCGCCCGGCGGTGTACTACCACCACGTGAGCCGTATCGCCTCCTCCATGCTCCTCCTGGCCCTGCAGGAGCACCTGGAGAAGGCCGGTGCCGCGGCCGCCGCAGGGCTCCTCTCCCTGGACGATGCCGGGCTCCTCCAGTCCCTGGCCCGCTCCGGTTCCGAAACCGCACAGGACCTTGCCGGGCGGCTCTCCCTCCGCCGGCTCTACAAGCGGGCGGTGTACGTGGGCGCCGACCGGGTGAACGCGCAGGCGCTGCAGAGCGATTTATCCCTCCGGAAGATGAGAAGACTGGGAATGGAGATCGCGGAAGAAGCCGGCAGAATCCCTGCCGATGTAATCGTGGATATCCCCCCGGTCCCCGGCGACATCATGACGGCGGTCCGGGTCCGGTTGGGAGGCACCACGGCCCGGCTGGAGGACCTCTCGCCGCTGGTCCATACCCTGAACCGGACCCGGCGGGTCCAGTGGCGCATGGGGATCTACACGGTGCCGGAGGCGGTCTCCGACGTGGCAAGGGCTGCGACAGAGGTGCTCCACGTGAAAAGGGCCACCACCCAGGACCGGCTGGTCGTGGACTGATGACAGGGCAGGTGCAAGGGATGGGGAAGGAGTTTGTGGTGGGGGTGACGGGCGCAAGCGGCATCATCTACGCCCGCAGGCTGCTGGAGGTGCTCTCTGAATCGGCAACGGTCCGGCTGGTGGTGACCGACACGGCGAGGGCCATCGCCCGCCACGAGGGGGTGTCCCTGGAGGGGCTCCGGGCAGTGGTACACGACGACAGGGATCTCGCTGCCGCGGTGAGCAGCGGGTCCTACCGGTACGACGGCATGGTGATCGTTCCCTGCAGCATGAAGACGCTGGCCGCCGTGAGCTCGGGCTACTCCGAGACGCTGATCACCCGGGCGGCGGATGTCTGCCTGAAGGAGCGGCGCCCGTGCGTGCTGGTGCTCCGGGAGATGCCGCTCTCCCGGATCCACCTCGCCAACATGCTCACGGCCCATGATGCCGGGGCCACCGTGATGGTGGCAAGCCCGGGCTTCTACCACCGGCCCACCACCATACAGGACCTGGTGGACATGGTGGTGGCCCGGGTGCTGGACCACCTGGGAGTTTCCCATACCCTGGATGTGAGGTGGAGGGGTTATGATGCGTGAGTTCCTGGAAGAGATGGAAAGAGAGGGGCTCGTGGAGGAGGTCGCCGGTCCGGTCTCCCCCGAGTATGTACCGGGGCAGATGGCTTCCCGCACGGACCGGATCCTGCTCTTCCGCGACATCGGGGGAAAACAGGCGGTCATGAACCTGACGGCCTCGCGCCGGACCCTGGCCCGGGCCCTGGGACGGGAGGAGCGGGACCTGGTACCAACTCTTGCCGCCGCCAGGTATGACGGCCGGGTGCGGGACGCGGGCACCCTGCCCCTGCAGAAACCGGACCTCTCCCGGCTCCCGGTGATGAAGTTTTACCCGGGGGATGCGGGGAGATATCTCACTGCCGGGATCGTCTTCTCGTCGCTTGACGGCGTGGAGAACGCCTCCATCCACCGGCTGCTGGTCCTGGACAAAAAAAGGGTCGCAGCCCGTCTGGTGGAGGGGAGGCATACCCACACGATGCACCGGCAGGCGCTGGAGCGGGGGGATACCCTCCCCGTCGCGGTGGCCATCGGCGTACACCCGGCGGTTGTCTTTGCCAGCTGCACCCGGGTGCCCCCGGGGAAGGAACTGGCCTTTGCCGCCGAGCTCCGTGGCGGGGAACTGGACGTGCACGAGTGCCGGAACGGAGTGCTCGTCCCTGATGCCGAGATCGTGCTGGAAGGGTTCATCGGGCCGGACCGGCACGCGGAAGGCCCCTTCGTGGACATCACCGGCACCTACGATGAGATACGGCAGGAGCCGGTCATCGAGTTCACCGGCATGCACCTCCGGAAGGACGCCATCTACCACAGCATCCTCCCGGGCGGCGCGGAGCACCGGATCCTGATGGGGGCACCCTACGAGCCCGCCATCTACCGGGCTGTGGCCGGGGTGACCGGCGTCCGGAACGTCCACCTGACAGAAGGCGGCTGCGGCTACCTGCATGCCGTGATCCAGGTGAAAAAATCCACCCAGGGTGACGGGAAGAACGCCATCCTTGCCGCCTTTGCCGCCCACACCTCCCTGAAGCACGTCGTGGTGGTGGACGAAGACATCGACCCCTTCAACCCGAGGGAGGTGGAGTACGCCGTCGCAACCCGCGTCCGTGGCGACCGGGACGTGATGGTGATCACGGGTGCCCGTGGCTCCTCCCTGGACCCCTGCCAGGCGGAGGATGGCACCAACGTGAAGGTCGGCGTGGATGCCACCATGGTGATGGGCGAGGAGCACCGGTTCCTCCGGGCGGACTGGGGCAGCGCGGATGCAGCTCGACGCCGTTGAGCGGGCAATTTTAGCCGGCGAACACGGGGAGACCCGGCAGCAGATGATGGAGCTGCTGGTGGCCCTCGGCAAGGTCTTTGGTGCGGAGCGGATGGTCCCCATCGCGAGCGCACAGGTGAGCGGTGCCTCCTACAAGACGATCGGCGAATGGGGTCTCCGGTGGCTCCGGGGCCTGGATGCCCGGGTTGCCGTCCCCACTGTCCTGAACCCGGTGGGCATGCCCCGGGAGGGGTGGAGGGACCTCGGGATCTCCCCCGAGTTCGCCGCGCGCCAGAACGAGGTGCTGGAGGCGTACCGGAAGCTCGGTGTCCGGCTGGAGTGCACCTGCACCCCCTACTACCTGATGCGCGTCCAGTATGGCCAGCACCTGGCCTGGGCCGAGTCTTCAGCCGTGGCCTATGCCAACTCCGTCATCGGGGCCCGCACCAACCGGGAGGGGGGGCCCTCCGCTCTCGCCGCCGCGATCGTGGGCCGGACCCCCTTCTACGGTCTCCACGACGTGAAACACCGGGCCCCGTCCCTGGTGCTGGACGTGGAGGGTGCCGGAAAGGCCGGACCGATTCCGGCGGTCCACTACGGTGCGCTGGGCTCCCTTGCGGGGAGGATCGCAGGGAACCGCATCCCCTTCTTCCGGGGGATCCGGCCCACGCGGGAGGAGATGAAAGCCCTGGGTGCCGCCATGGCTGCCACCGGGGCCGTTGCCCTCTTCCACGTGGAGGGGATCACCCCGGATGCCCGGATCTTTCCCTACGACGTTATGGCCCTGGAGCGGATCCCGATCACAAGGGAGGAGGTGGCCGGCGTGCTGAAGGAGATTCCGGTGGACGCCGTGGCGCTGGGGTGCCCCCACTGTGCACCCGAGGACCTGCAGCAGATCGCATCCCTGCTGCGGGGGAAGGTCGTTCGTAAACCCCTCTTTGTCTTTGCCGCCGCCTACGTGATGGAGAGGGACCCGGAGACGGTCCTTGCCATCCGGAGGACCGGTGCGAAGGTGGTGGCCGACACCTGCATGGTGGTCTCACCTCTCATGGAGGGTTACCGTGCCATCATGGTGGACAGCGGCAAGGCGCTGGCCTACGTGCCCTCCATGTGCGGCGCTGCGGCTCGCCTGGGCACCCGGGAGGAGTGCCTCAGGGAAGCCCTCACCGAAAACCAGTGATGAGACAGGCGGCTCTTCTGCTGGGTCTTCCCACCGGCCCGCACGGGAGCGATGAAATCCTCTTTCTCGCAAAAATACTCCTTTCACCGGTCCGGGATCCTCCCCCGCATGACGGAAGCGAATATCCTCAGGGGGGTGGGACCGGGAGGGGGCTCCGCCCCCTCCCGTCGCCCTCCCCCGGAGAGGATAGTCACCACCTTCCTGTCATGAAAGAACGTCGGAGCCTCAGGATTCTTTGGCAGAAAAAAAAGGAGGAGTTATTTCAGGATCTGGCCCAGCAGCCGGTCCATGAGCGCCGGTGCCCTGTCCTTCAGGCCGAAGCCGACCATGATGGCGATGGCCGCGCCCACGCCGATACCGATACCCCACGCGATGGGGGTCACCAGTGTGTAAATGATCGTCAGGTCGATCATCAGCTGGGAGAGGGCCAGGATCGCGATGACGAAGTAGAGGAAGATGCGGAACACGAAAAGCACCGGGGTGATCAGTTCAACCCCCGACGTGCCATGGAACTTCTGGAGGAAGTCCAGGAAGTAGTCCACCAGGATGAAGCCCACCACCAGGATGAGGGCAAAGGCTACCCCGTGGGGGATGTATTCTATCACCTTCGCCATGAGACCGCTCAGGTACTCCATGTTCAGGATATCGACCGCGGCCAGGATCGCAATCAGATAGACCACGAGGCGAACCAGGATGTCGCCGATTGTGCCGAGCGTGATGCCCGCTTTCTCCGCCGTGCTCATCAGCCCGAGGGACTTCATCATGCTCGTTTCCGCAAACTTATCCAGCAGGACTTTCACCGCTTTTCCCACCACGCGCCCGACGATCCACCCGATGAAGAGGACGATGAGCGCCCCGATCACGGCAGGAAGGTAGGACACGCCCAACGCCACGGACTCTGCAAGGGTTGGAAAAATGCCAGCCATACACACACCTCACGATACCGGGATATTCCCGTATCAAATGAAGAATAGGGACGGAAACAGTTAAGGATTGCGATGGAATCCTGATATACGTGCCCGGTTGCGTGCAGGAGGGAGGAATTTTCTCACTCCCCGCGGTGACGTCACTGGACGTCCTCCATACTTATAAATAACGGTCCGGTGAGATGCTCCGGGGATGAGCGGAGAGGGGGTCCGGTACCGCACGAGGGATCTGGTCACCCTCCTCCTGGCCGCCGCCTGCACGGCCATGGAGCTGGGGCTCCACCCAACCCTGGGGATCACGTGGTACACCCACCTCTTTTACCCGGTGCTGCTCCTGGCTGCCTACTGGTACCGGGAGAGGGCCGTGATCCTGGCCGCCTACCTGGGCATCCTCCACGTGGCAGTGAGCACCGCAATGGCCGGTGTTCTGGACACGGGAGCCCTCACCCGGGCGTTGCTCTTCGTGGTCGTGACCCTGGTGGCAGGATATATCATGAGACGGATTGAAGAGGATTCCCGTCCGGCGGCCGAGTACCTGGGCAGCCGTGCCCGGCGGCTCCAGGGTCCGCTCTCGGCTCTGGCCCGCAACCTCCATGGCCTCCGGACGGACCTGGGGGGGATCCCTGCCGTCCGGCGGATGCAGGAGGAGGGGGACGTGACCGGTCTCGTGGCAACCCTGGATCACCGGGACCCCGACCTTCGGTATGCCGCCGCAGAGGCCCTGGCGGGCATGGAGGCAAAAGATGCGATCCCGCCCCTGGTGAGGGCCCTGGGTGATCCCCACCAGGGAGTGCGCTGGAAGGCGGTAGAGGCGCTGGGCCGGATGGGCGTGGACGCCCTCCCTGCGGTTGTCGCCGCGCTGGAGAGCCCGGAGGCGGATGTCCGCTGGAGGGCGGCGGTGGTGCTGGGGGATATCGGAGGGGCCGGGGCCACGGAGGCGTTGATCCGTACCCTCCGCGATGACGACCGGTACGTCCGGTCCCGCGCGGAACAGGCACTGGGAAGGATCGGCCCGGATGCGGTGGGGCCCCTCCTGGACCTTCTCAGGAGCGGCGATCCCAGGGCCCGTCAGGCTGCCGCTGTCGCGCTGGGATGGACCCGGGATCCCGCTGCCATAGGGCCCCTCATCGCGACCCTGGGGGAGGCGGACCCGGGTCTCCAGGAGGCAGCGGCCGCGGCACTGGAGGCCATGGGGTCACAGGCGGTGGATCCCCTGGTGGGGGCCCTTGCCCACCCGCAGGCTGAGATCCGGCAGCGTGCGGCCGCCATCCTGGGCCGTCTGGGGGACCCGCGGGCTGTCCCGGCGCTGCGCGGTGCCCTCTCCGATCCGGACCCGGGCGTCCGCCATGCTGCCGGGGAGGCCCTGGCTGCCATGGGAGGTGAGGTGCTGGAGGACCTGTTCAGGATGATTGCGAGCGGATCCCCCGGGGGCGGCGACCGGGATGAGGGGCTGTAACCCGCCGATCCGCCCACGGCAACCTTTATCCCCCGCCCACCCTCACCGTCCGGCTATGGCAGGGGAGGGGGAGGTGCACCTTCTCGTGGCAGCGCTGAGGGGGGGCACCCTGGAGGAGCGGCACCATGCCGAGGACCGGCTGGAGGAGATGGGGGAACCGGCGGTGGAACCCCTGATCCGGGCGCTGCGGGACGAGCGGATCCCCGACTTCCGCTGGTACGCGGCACGGAGCCTGGCGCGTATCGGCGCTCCCGCCGTGGAACCCCTGGTCCGTGCGCTGCGGGAGGAGAAGGACCGGGAGACCCGCCGGTACCTGGCGGCGGCGCTCGGTGAGATGGGAGAACCGGCGGTGGAGGCCCTGGTCGCGCTCCTCGCGGCACCGGAGCCGGAGCTGCGCGGTTTTGCCTCCCTGGCCCTCTGCCGGGCAGGCCGCACGGCGGTGGAGGCCCTGCGCGGGGCCATGGAAGGGGACGACCAGCTGCTCGCCACCTGCGCTGCCCTCACCCTGGCCCGGATCGGCGAACCGTCCGCCGAGGAGGCTCTCCGCCACCTGGGCGAGACGGGCGGCGGGGAGAAGGACTGACCGGAACCTTCACTCCCCCACCGCAACCGATTAATCCCATCCTCCACCATTCTTGATCCGTATGGAGATCTCCCCGCCGATGGAGGCCTATTTTGCCCGCCTCTCTGCTTCCCTCGGAGAGGCCATGGTGGTGGCTGCCCGTGCCCGGGCCGCGGGGCTGGATCCCCGCACCTCGGTGGAGGTGCCGGTGACCAACGACCTGGCCGACCGGGTCGAGGCGCTGCTGGGGATCCGGGGGGTGGCGGCCAGGCTCCGGGAGCTGGAAGCACAGATGGGCAGGGAGGAGGTGGCCCTCGCCATCAGCGATGACTTCATCCAGCGGCGCTTCGGCGAGAAGAACCGGGAGGAGGTGCTGGACCACGCCATCCGGACGGCCATGGCGGTCCTCACCGAGGGGGTGGTGGCAGCCCCCACCGAGGGGATCGCCAAGGTGGGCCTCGGCAAGAACGACGGGGGAACCGAGTTCCTCCGCATCTACTATGCCGGGCCCATCCGGTCCGCGGGGGGGACCGCCCAGGCCCTCTCGGTACTGGTGGGGGACTACGTGAGGAGAGCCCTCGGTATCGATCGCTACCTCCCCCGGCCCGAGGAAGTGGCCCGGTATGTGGAGGAGATCCGGCAGTACCACTCCCGGGTGAGCCTCCAGTACCTGCCCGGCGACGGCGAGATCCGGAAGATCGTGGAGCACTGCCCGGTCTGCATCGACGGGGAGGCAACGGAGCACGAGGAGGTGAGCGGGTACCGGAACCTGGAGCGGGTGGAGACGAACGCCATCCGGGGCGGCATGGCGCTCGTTATCGCCGAGGGGCTTGCCCTGAAAGCCCCCAAACTCCAGAAGCACGTGAGAAAACTGGGCATGGACGGCTGGGAGTGGCTGGAGGACTTCGGCGCGGCCGGAAAGAGGGGGGACCAGGACAACGGCGGGATCGCCCCCCGGGACAAGTACCTGCGGGACATCATCGCGGGGCGGCCGGTCTTTGCCCACCCGATGCGGAAGGGGGGATTCCGGCTCCGGTACGGGCGGTCCCGGAACACCGGGTTTGCCGCGGCGGGCCTGAACCCGGCCACCCTGGAGGTGCTGGGCCGGTTTCTCGCCGTGGGTACCCAGATGAAGCTGGAGCGGCCGGGGAAAGCGGCAGGGATCGCGCCCGTCGACACCATCGAGGGGCCCACGGTCCGTTTGAAGGGGGGCGGGGTGCACCGGATCGACTCCCTGCAGGAGGCCATGGCACTGGGGGACCGGGTGGACCGGATCCTGGACGTGGGCGAGATCCTGATCTCCTTCGGCGAGTTCCTGGAGAACAATCACCCCCTGATGCCTGCAGGCTACTGCAGGGAGTGGTGGGAGCAGGAGCACGGGGTTCCGGCGCCCGCCACCGATCTCCAGGCCATAGAGATGGCCCTGGGGGGCGGCTACCTGCACCCGGACTTCTCGTACTACTGGGAGGATCTCACGCCGGCGGAGATGGAGACCCTCGCCGATGCCATTGCCGCGGCAGGCAGCATGGGAAACGGCGGGCTCGTGCTCCCCCGCAGCGGCGAGACCGAACGGCTCCTGGAGGAGCTGCTGGTGGAATTCCGGGTGGAGGACGGCCGGATCATCATCCCCAGGCCCCTGGTGCTGCTGGCCTGCCTGGGCCTCACCCCGGCTCTCGCGAAGCAGCCCCGGTGGAACGATGCCCCGAAGGCCGATACCCTTGCGCTGGCATCGCACCTTTCGGGCATGAGACTCCGGCCCCGGGGGGGGACCCGGATCGGTGGCCGGATGGGGAGGCCGGGGAAGTCCCGGCCCCGGGAGATGTCGCCGCCCCCCCACACCCTCTTCCCGCTGGGGGAAACCGGCGGATCGCGGCGGTCCTTCCAGGAAGCGGCCTCGGGGAAGACGATGGAGAAGCGGGCAGGGGGGTTCACCGAGCACGAGGGGATCATCCAGGTGGACGTGGGCGAGCGGAAATGCCCGGCCTGCGGGAGGAAGGAGTTCCGGAACCGGTGCATCTGCGGGGCCCCCACCAGCCCCGTCTTCCGGTGCACGCGGTGCGGGAGAGAGACGGAGGGGGACCGCTGTCCCCGCTGCGATGCCCCCGCCACCTCCTCCCAGCGGGTGACGGTGAACCTGAAGGAGGAGTTGCAGGCCGCCCTGGACCGGCTGGGCATCCGTGAGACGGCACCGGTTCTCGTGAAGGGCGTCCGGGGCATGATCTCGCGGGAGAAGGCCGTGGAGCCGGTGGAGAAGGGGATCCTCCGGGCGCACCACGGCCTCTTTGTCTTCAAGGACGGGACGATCCGGTACGACATGATCGACCTCCCCCTGACCCATTTCCGGCCCGACGAGGTGGGTATACCCGTGGAACGGCTGCGGGAACTGGGCTACACCGCCGATATCCACGGGAAGGAACTTGTGGAAGGGAGCCAGGTGCTGGAGCTCCGCCCGCAGGACGTCCTGGTCTCGGAGGCCTGCGGGGAGTACCTGGTGAAGGTGGCGGCGTTCCTGGACGAGCTGCTGGTGAAGTGCTACGGTCTCCCGCCCTTCTACCGGGTGAAATCGCGGGAGGAACTGGTAGGCCAGATGCTCGTGGGCCTCGCCCCCCACACGAGCGCCGGCGTGCTCGGGCGGCTGGTGGGATTCAGCCGGGCCAACGTCGGCTACGCCCACCCGTTCTTCCATGCCGCCAAGCGCCGGAACTGCTTCCACGGCGACACCCGCATCGATGTCTCCGACGGAACCCGGTGGGTGAAAAAGCCCATCCGGCAGTTCGTGCTCGAGAACTTCGACGTGAGCACCCCCGGCCTGGACCGGCTGGGAACCTACTACTCGTCGCCGAAGGAGCTGGCCTACGTCCGGGCGGTGGACACCCAGGGCACCCTCCACCTCCGGAGGGTGACCGCCGTCTCGGTCCACAAGTCTCCCGCCGCCCTGATCCGGTTCGAGACCGCCCGTGGCAGGAGCCTCGCCGTCACCCCCGATCACACGATGCTGGTTGCGGACCTGGGCTACTTCCGCCGGATCCGCGCCATGGAGGTGAAGGAGGGGGACTGCCTCCCGGTGCTCGTCGGCGGGGCGGTGATCTCCGAACGGGTGGCCAAGCGCGAGCTGGTCCCCTCCCCGGATCCCACCGTCTTCTGCCTGACGGTGGACGGGGAGCACACGATGGAGGCCGAGGGGATCTTCACCGGGCAGTGCGACGGGGACGAGGACTGCGTGATGCTCCTTCTCGACTGCCTGATCAACTTCTCCCGCGCCTACCTGCCCGAGAACCGGGGCGGCACCATGGACGCGCCGCTCATGATCACGAGCCAGATCGACCCCTCGGAGATCGACAAGGAGAGCCACAACCTGGACGTGGGGCCCCGCTACCCCCTGAACCTCTATCTCGCCTCCCTCCAGCATGCCCACCCCCGGGAGGTGGAGGGGCAGATCGACCGGGTGGAGCACCGGCTGGGCACACCTGCCCAGCTGGAGGGGTTCCTCTTCACCCATGACACCACCGATATCTCGTCGGGTCCCCTGGAGTCCACCTACACGGCCCTGGAGACGATGCAGCAGAAGCTGGAGGCGATGCTCTCCCTCGCGGCCCGGATCCGTGCCGTGGACCCGGATGACGTGGCGGAGCGCGTGCTCACCACCCACTTCATCCCGGACCTCATAGGGAACCTGCGGGCCTTCTCCAACCAGACCGTCCGGTGCACCCGGTGCAACTCCAAGTACCGCCGGGTTCCCCTGGCAGGGAAATGCCCCCGGTGCGGCGGATCGATCCTCCCCACCATCCACGAGGCCTCGGTGAAGAAGTACCTGGAGATCTCCCGGCAGATCTGCGGGAAGTACGGGATCTCCGCGTACACCCGGCAGCGGATCGCCGTCCTGGAGATGGCGATCCAGTCCACGTTCGGCATCGCCCCGGAGAAGCAGATGGGCCTCGCCGACTTCATGTGAGGGGAGCACACGTGACTCCGGACCCTGAGGCGGCGCCACCGGATGCATGTCTCTTTTCCTTCCTGGCCAACTGGAGGGGCGGCCTGGCCGGGATCCTCATCTACACTCTCGCAAGCATCCTCCTCTTCTTCATCGCCTTCATGGTGGCCTTTGGCAACGATACCCCCGGGGGCCGCCTCTACCTCGCGGCTTTCCAGTTCTATGCCACGCTGGCACACCCCGTCTGGATGATCCCCCTCTCCTACGCCGCCGGCGCCCGGTGGATCCGGAGATGGGGGAGATAAATGCTGGCAATCCCGGCCTTCCTGAAGCCGCGAGGACGCCCCCCAGGAAGAATGGAGTGGACTTTGGTTTTTTTTATCGAATCCATACATCGGTCGGTTGTATCGATATGGTGCGGGAGGGGGCCTGCCCCCTCCCGGTCCCTCCCCGATGAGGATAGACCGTTCTTCGGTTTCTTACCGGAGCTCCTCCAGTCCGGATCAACCGCGGGGATGCCCACGCGGCGGGGGCGGAGCCCCCAAGAGCGTACCAGTAGTAAGACACGGACGCATGACACCGCCATGATGCTATCGATGAATTCCTCCCGGGCTGTGGCAGGGGACGGAGCTCCCGGGAACATCCGCAGGTTATGAGGGAGACCGCACACCGGGAAAGGAAGAGGAACGCAACAACACCGCGTACTCGGGACCGGGGAATTGATTCGCTCCGGCCTTTCCGGACCCACAGTTACTCTCATATCGGTGCCATACCCATGATCCTGTGCGAGGGTATCCAAGCCTGGTCAAAAGAGGCAGACTCAAGATCTGCTCCCGAAGGGGTTCGCGGGTTCAAATCCCTCCCCTCGCATCCTTCTCCGGAAAGGTTGTTACCGCAGGGGGACCGTGACATTTCTCAACCGGCACCAGAGAAGAAAGGGAAAGGAACGGGTGTCTTTATCCGCCAGGACGCAGCAAATGGTGCTCAGATGGCTCCGGAAGGCTCTTCTCACTGCCATGACCCCTATCCGCTGTCGGCCGTGATTGTCTCCAATGCAGTGTCGATCTCCACCTACGCAATCGGGGCCTATCTCATGTTCCGGGCCGGTATCTTCTGGATGTTCCTCTATGTCGCTTTCGTCGTGGCCCTGGAGATTCGTCTTCTGAAGTACCACTGCGTGGACTGCACCTACTACGGGAAGGTCTGTGCATTCGGGAAAGGGAAGATCAGCGCATTCTTCTTCCCCAGGGGAGACCCGGGCCGCTTCTGCGGGCGGAAGATTACCTGGATCGACATCCTCCCCGACTTTCTCGTTTCCCTTGTTCCCATGGGCGCGGGGATCCTGCTCCTCACCTGGCGGTTTGACTGGGTGATCCTCATTTTGGTGATCATCCTCTTCCTGCTCGGGTTTGTCGGGAACGGCCTTGTACGGGGCCTGATCGCCTGCAGGTTCTGCAGGCAGCGGGAACTGGGGTGCCCTGCCGAGCAGCTCTTCGGGAAGCCGCAACCGTGAAACTTCGTAACCGTTCCCCCGCCCATCGCAACCTATTTCCAATCCCGGGCCGGATCACCCCCTCAGGTGACCTCCCATGCACGGGAAAAAGATCCTCATCGCGACCCTGGCAGGCGGCCTGCTCCTCACCCTCTGCGAGGTGATCTTCGGGCAGGTGGCGAACGCAGTTGCACCGTACGATATCTTCGCCATCGGGGGGATGCGGTCCCCCACAGATCCCGTCATGCTCCTCTTCTTCGCCTACCCCTTTGTGCTGGCCTTCACCTCGTCCCTGGTCTTTGACACCGTGGAGAAGGCCCTTGACAGACAACTGCTCCGTAAAGGGATTGCCTTCGGGGTCATCCTGCTCCTGCTCGTCACCATTCCGAGCCTCTTTGTGATTTTCAGCTCGATGGGGTATCCTCTCGGATTCTATATCGCCAACATCCTCACCGGCATCATCGGGTTCCCGCTGCTGGGATACCTGTTCGCCTGGATCTGGGCGAAGGGCTGGTGAGGGTACTGGGTGGCGGGAACCGGGGATCTGAGCCGGGAGAAGAAGGTTCGGAAGAGAAAGGGGTGAGAAAGAGAAATTGGGTTATATCTCCTCCACGATCAGGTCATATTTCTTGACGACGACGTTGTTGATGTTGTCGAGATGGAATTCAGATATATCCGGGTCTCCTGAGATTACCTCCGTCATTGCCAGCCCATTGGTATCGGTGAGGAAGTTCCTCCAGGCCTGGGAGTAGTCGTAGTCGTTGGTGCCGTCGGTATTTCGATGATACCTGAAAATGGCCGTTGCGCCGGGGCCGGCAACACCGGGCGGATTCCAGTACAGGGTCTGGTAATGCCGCATCCGCACGGTTCCCACGCCCGTCTGGGAGAGGAATGGCTGGTCCATCTGTGAGCCGAGCTCGACCAGGTTGATCATCAGGGTTCGTGAGCCGGCGTTGTTGTCCACGTACCACCGGGGTTGTGCCAGCATGAAGGAGCCGGTCTGCCCGACCTGCCGTTCGATCACCGCCCCGTTCTCCAGGGTGATCACCACGTTATCCTTCGTTGAAAGATAGCGGAGCTCACCCGGGATAAAGCCGGTCACCACGTCTGGACCATTGTACGCAATGGTAAATGTCTGATCCATAACAGAACGGTTCACGAGTTTGAGTGTCCCCCCGCTGACCCGGAGCGAGGTCTCCTTGTAGGGGACCAGCTTGTAGGTCAGGCTTTTCACATCGTTCTGCAGCACGATCATCGTCTGCTCCATGTTCTTGATGTTCGCAGAGGACTCCTGCTGCATGAGCACCGGGTACCCGTACAGGGTGATGAGCCCGATGCCGGTCATGACAAGGCCAAAGATAATGATGTAGCCGACCGCTTCTGATACTCCCCCATCGTTCAATCGCATCTGCATCGCCCTCACACTCCCCGCCAGTCGTAGGAGATCACGTTCCAGCCCTTGCTCGTGGTCCTGCCGGTGACCCCTTTCGTGGCGCCGATACCGGCGATATCGATCCGGCTCTGGATATTGCCGCTTTCCACCAGGATCTTCTGGTCCGTTGAGGTCCCCTCCACCTCCACATAGTAATCTCCCCCTGCCACGTCATCAGGGATATCGAACGCCGAGCTCATGGTGCCTTCATCCGGTGCAATCACGTAGATGTCGACAATCCGTACACTGATGCCGTTCCCGATATCGGTGAACGCATGGAAACGCAGGGTATTGGCCGGGCCTTCCATGAAGACCGCGTTCACCATGAACATGACTGCCACGAGCAGGATCAGGAGGATGGAGGTGACGGAGATGTACTCCATCAGGTTCGTGACCCCGGCCTCACCGCCTGCCGTTTCAGTACCTGAGTCTCGCAGTTTCATCGTACTCAAACACCCCGTTGTTGTAATGGATTGTCACGATGCGGGTATTCGACTCGTAGCTTAAGATGGAATAGTTCACGATGGCGCTCTTCCGCTCCAGGGTGAGGGCTTCGATATCATCCTTCATCTTCACGAAGTATCCGTCTGCAGCCAGCTCTTCTCCTGGAAAAAGCGGTTCCAGTCGGGTTGCCGGATCCCTCCAGTAACTGTAGTTCCTCGCGAGATCCAGCACCTGGGATCTCACGTCCTGGAGATCGTTCTTGGGAAATTCCAGCACCCCCTCTGCCGTGGTCTGGCCGACGATGGTGGACTGGTTCAGGATCAGGGCTAAAAAGAAGATTCCGACAGAGACTAAAAAGCCCATCAGCACGATCCACTGCCCGTCCTCCCTCATCCGCGGGCTCAGGCCTTCCATATGAACACCTCCAGGAGCACGATCCGCGGGCCAGTATCCTCAGGATCAGGATTAATGGGCATACTGCCAATACCTGGCACTTTCACAAACCGGGTCACCGTGACCCCTGGCTGGCCCCCGGGATACGGGATGAGAGGATCGGCGAACCGGTAGCTCTTCACCTGCCCTTCACTCCTGTCATAGTAGTACACTGTGGCGGACGCAAGGATGG